>Ga0105355_10002062_pt1 | contig 18347 bp, 13 predicted proteins | sample GOMGulsemesocosm_2_FD_83508 | JGI IMG/M metagenome (GOLD analysis project Ga0105355, IMG submission 83508) | Methane-oxidizing microbial communities from mesocosms in the Gulf of Mexico - GOM9C Gulf of Mexico | ecosystem: Environmental > Aquatic > Marine > Cold seeps | place: Gulf of Mexico... | reverse complement strand
TTGGTTAGCTGCTTTTAATAGTTTAGCGGCTCGGCTCACAGCTTGCTCAAGAGTAGCTTCTTTACCATCAACTCTTGGGCTAGTGTCTGTTATTGCTTGCTCAAAAGCAGGTGTATTAACCGCACAACCATTTTCAACAACTTTTATTGATAAGCCATCAGCCTGAATCGTCAAGTCATCTGTGCCTATCCCGCAAAATGGGCTGGGTACTTCCGTTATTTTTGTCACAGGTATTACCTCTGCTTTCAGTTTAATCTTCAAGCTAAACCCATATTCTCCAATATAGGTTTAACCTCAATAGAAATAAAGAGCTAGCGCCACTCTTTATATATGCTTTAAATCTTTTTAGAATAGCATTTTTACTCAATTTAATCCAAGGTTCTTCTATCACTCAATTCCTTAGGGACGCGTGTGGAATAACTTCCCGAAATTATAACGTAGGATTTTTGTTTCAGGTGGAATGATCTCATGAGGCGCATAGCAGGCTACGCAACGAATGAGATCATTCCATCTGGAGCAAAAAGACAAGTTAGAAATCGGTAAGTTGTTTCATGCACGTTCCATTAGTTAATTTTCTGCTATCTTAGTTCTTCATTCTTTATCAATATGTAACACTTTTTTATGACAGAAATTGAAGGCGTCATCAAATACCAATTAGATCACCTCAATGAAGCATTTGGGGCAAATTTTTCTGTCTCTGAGATTAATGCCTGGAGATCATTGTTTTTTAAATTACAACTTATTGGCCAAGTTAAAGACCGGTATGAAGGTTATGGCTTTGGGAATATCAGCCAACGAATTAATCAATCCATTTCTGATTCCGTACAATTTATTATCAGTGGGACTCAAACAGGGGGAATTACAAACTTATCTAGACAACATTATTGTCTTGTTAAAAGTGCCAATCCCTACAAAAACAGTATTAATTCCATTGGCGAAACAAAACCATCTTCTGAAGCTTTAACGCATGCCAGCGTCTATCAACAAGACAAAAATATACAAGCTGTTATCCATGTGCACAGTCCTGAAATATGGAATAACACACATCAACTAAAATTAGCACATACCTCTGCTGATATTGCTTATGGAACACCAGAAATGGCAAATGAGGTTGCTCGATTGATGCAAACAGAACAGCTTAAATCCGAGAAAGTATTTAGCATGCTAGGACATAAAGATGGAATTATTGCTTTTTCTGACAGTCTAGAAGATGCGGCAATTGTATTATTAAAGTACTTTACAAAAGCAATAAAAGTTGAACAAAGTCATTGATAACGCTAAAATAGCTAACTATATAATAAAACCCTAATATTTATGTCGAAAATACTTATTTATACCTCAAACTTTTGTCCTTATTGCACTATGGCAAAAAGGCTTCTAGACAAAAAAGGTGCTGCTTACTCCGAAATTAACGTTGATTCTAAGCCTGGTCTACGTGAAAAAATGATGCAAGAGACTCGTCGTAGATCAGTTCCTCAGATATTTATAGGTGATTTTCATGTCGGTGGCTTTGATGATTTACATGCTCTAGATGTAAAAAATGAATTAGATAGCTTGCTGGCCTAAATAAGGTAAATTTAGGATGCGCTTTCCATCATTAGCTCATCCTAAAACCTATTCACCTTAAATCACGTAATCCACATAATTATTCTGCAAATTAGGCAAGATCGAGAGTAGACTGTAAGTCTATCTTCCCAGCATAATTTGTATTATGTCAGAACTAATAAAAACACCTCTTCACAGCCTGCATATTGAGTTAGGCGCAAAAATGGTTGGCTTTGCTGGCTATACAATGCCTGTGCAATACCCTCTAGGAATTATTCAAGAGCACTTACATTGTCGAACACAAGCTGGTTTCTTTGATATTTCACATATGGGCCAATTCTTAATTACGGGTACTTCAGTCGCAGAAGAATTAGAAAAACTTGTTCCCAGCAATATCATTAATCTAACTTTAGGTCAGCAACGCTACACAATATTAAACAATAAAAATGGGGGGATAATTGATGACATTATTATTACTCGCATTGAACAAGGCTATTTAATTGTGGTAAATGCTGCCTGCAAGGAAAAAGACTTTGCACATTTACAACAACACTTATCCCAGCAATGTAATCTGACTGAACTACACGACCAAACCTTATTTTCTTTACAAGGTCCTGCTGCTGAAAACATCATGACTCACTTATCAGAGCAAGCTGCACAATTATCATTTATGCATGCCTGTACGACTCAAATATCTAATATGGAATGCATTATTAGTCGCTGTGGTTACACAGGTGAGGACGGCTTTGAAATTTCAATTAACAATCAACATGCCGAAATACTAGCAAAACAACTTTTAAGTTTTGAACAAGTTAGACCTATTGGTTTAGGCGCTAGAGATACTCTTCGTCTTGAGGCTGGATTAAGTTTATATGGGCATGAAATTAATGAATCTATTTCAGCTATAGAAGCTGGTTTAAAATGGATTTTCCGCAAAGATGATTCAGATTATATTGGAAAAAACATTCTCAGCCTCCAACTGAGGAATGGATCAACAAGAAAGCGTATTGGCCTTATTGTTGAAGGTAAAATACCTGTCAGACAAAATACAGAGTTATTTGACAGTCAAAATAACTCTATCGGTATCGTCACTAGTGGTAGCTTCTCCCCTACTTTAGGTAAACCTATCGCTTTAGCTTTAATTAATAACAGTAATGATGACCAGACTTTATACGCTAAAGTAAGAAACCGTTTATTGCCTGTTAATAAAACTCAACTTCCATTTGTGCAACATCGTTACCAGAGGGGATAAACATGTCTTTATCTAAACAACCATTAAGCCAACTGGAAATGAAAGGCAATTTTATTCGCCGTCATATTGGAGCTAATCAGCGACAAACAACTGAAATGCTTAGTACATTAGGACTAGAAAACCTAGAACAGTTAATTGAACAAGCTATTCCCAGCAATATATTAAGCGACGAACCACTTAAACTAACTGAAAGTATCAGTGAAGGTGCTGTTATAAAGTATCTTAGAAAAATCCGCCGTCGAAATAAAGTTTATACCTCATTAATTGGAATGGGCTATTACGACACCATGATGCCAGCGGTAATTAAACGTAATGTATTAGAAAACCCAGCCTGGTACACAGCTTATACGCCTTATCAGGCTGAAGTTAGTCAAGGTCGCCTTGAAGCATTGATCAACTTTCAGCAAATGGTAATTGATCTAACTGGAATGCCATTGGCAAATGCTTCTTTGCTTGATGAAGCGACTGCGGCAGCGGAAGCAATGGCTATGTCTAGGCGTTTATCAAAAAACAAATCAAACACCGTTTTTATTGATCAAGACTGTCATCCGCAAACCATTGCCGTTATGAAAACTCGTGCTAAATCATTTGGTTTTAATGTAGTGGTTGGATGCCCATACCAAGGTTTAGACAAGCAGGATTTTTTTAATATTCTGGTTCAATATCCTGGATCAAAAGGTGAAATACACGACCTTTCCTCTATCGTCACTATTGCTCATAATAAACAAGCTTTAGTGACAGTTGCAGCAGATTTACTAAGCCTAATTTTATTAAAATCACCCGCTGATTTTAATGTCGATATTGTTATTGGTAATTCACAGCGCTTTGGCGTACCCATGGGCTATGGTGGCCCTCATGCTGCTTTTTTTGCTACTCGCGATAAATTCAAGCGTTCCGTACCTGGACGTATTATTGGTGTATCACAAGATATGCATGGGCAACTTGCCTATCGCATGGCTTTACAAACACGCGAACAACATATTCGTAGGGATAAAGCGACCAGCAATATATGTACCTCTCAAGTTTTACTTGCTGTTATTGCTGGTTTTTATGCGGTTTACCATGGCCCCAAAGGCTTATCTTTAATTGCCAATCGTGTTCATCGTTATACTAAAATACTAGTTGCAGGATTAAGACAGCTAGGTTGTGAGATACCTACTCAGAGCTATTTTGATACCTTTACTATTAACACGCCCCATCGCGCCAAACGAATACTTAATCAAGCGCAAGAACATGAAATCAATTTTCGATTGATTGATGCCGACACTCTTGGAATTTCCTTAGATGAAACCAGCAATCGTCAAACCTTAAGAAAAATTTGGCGAATATTTGCCAATTCTACTGTTGATATTCCCGATATTACAATATTAGATGAACATATAAATGGATGTATAGCTGCCAAGCTATTACGTACAGATAGTATTCTGCAACACCCTGTTTTTGAGAAATATCATTCAGAAACAGAAATGATGCGCTATATGCGTCATTTAGCGAATAAGGATATTGCTTTAGACCGCAGTATGATTCCATTGGGATCTTGTACTATGAAGCTAAATGCAGCAACAGAAATGCAAGCACTTTCTTATAATGAATTCAGTAATATTCACCCTTTTGTACCGCTATATCAAACATTGGGCTACCAACAAATGTTTGATGAACTTGAAGATATGCTATGTGATTTAACAGGTTTTGATGCCTTTTCTTTACAACCAAACGCAGGTTCGCAAGGTGAATATACAGGCCTATTAGTTATTGCAAAATATCATGCCGTTCGCAATGAAGCCCATAGAAATATTTGTTTAATCCCCGACTCAGCACATGGAACCAACCCAGCTAGTGCTGTAATGGCTGGTTTTAAGGTTGTTGTTTTAGCTTGTGATGATAATGGCAATGTTAGCCTTGACGATTTAAGTACTAAAGTACATCTGTACCATGATTCTTTAGGCGCTTTAATGATTACCTATCCTTCAACTCATGGCGTATATGAAGAAGCCTTTCGAGAAATATGCGATACCATCCACCAACATGGTGGACAGGTTTATTTGGATGGAGCAAATTTTAACGCCTTGGTTGGCTTAAGTCGCCCCGGTAAAATTGGTGCCGATGTCGCCCACCTTAATCTTCATAAAACTTTTGCCATACCCCATGGCGGTGGTGGCCCTGGAGTTGGCCCTATTGGTGTAGGGCAACATTTAGCCCCTTATTTGCCCGATCATCCTGTTATTTCAGGTGTTAACCCAGCCAAATCAGAACATGGTACGGTTGGTGCTGTATCAGCAGCCCCTTGGGGTTCTGCTAGCATATTAACGATTGCTTGGGCCTATATTGCCATGATGGGAGCATCAGGTTTAAAACAAGCTACGTTACATGCTATTTTAAATGCAAACTACATTGCCCAACGACTAGCACCTCACTACCCTATTTTGTTTACAGGTAAAAATGATCGTGTAGCTCATGAATGTATTATTGATTGCCGCATGTTTAAGAAATCCTGTGATATTACTGTTGATGATATCGCCAAACGTTTGATTGATTATGGCTTTCACGCGCCAACCATGTCGTTTCCTGTGACAGATACCTTGATGATTGAACCCACAGAAAGTGAAAGCAAAACTGAAATTGATCGTTTTTGTGATGCTTTGATTTCTATTCGTCAGGAAATAACAGAAATTGAAACAGGGAAAGTCGATATTCAAGATAATGTATTACATAATGCGCCACATTCGCACCACTTATTATTGGAGCAAAAATGGGGGCATCCATACTCAAAACAGCAGGCTTTTTTCCCTAGTGTCTGTCAGCATAATGACAAATATTGGCCAGCTATTGGGCGAATTGATAATGCCTATGGTGATAGGCACTTATTTTGTAGTTGCCCTATTCCTTCTGAATATAACAAAGAAGACTAACCAGCCCTTACTTGAGCAAAGGAAGGGTTGATAACTCACCTATAAAAACCCCATTATTTCCCCCTCTTGCCTCAGCCAACCTTGCATTGTATTTTCTCAGTCCTTATCTACACTTAAATACTTAAGTTGTCTAAAAGACAACAATATATCCCCATACCTACTACCCCAAATTAATTATGACTATTCGTAACAAATTGATTTTTGGATTTTCTGGATTAACAGGAATCTTACTTGTCTTTGGTCTTCTTGCATGGCTATATATTGGCTGGCTTGAAGATAATGTTCATGAAATTGTTGATTGGAAAGTACCAGCAGTTAAACTTGCTGTTGATGTTCATGCGGGTGCTTACGATGCCACCATAGAACAATTAAACTATCTATTATATGAATCACCAGAAGCTCATAAACGAGCTAAAGCAGTTTTAGCAAAAATGCGACAAGATTTAAGCAAAGTAAATCAGATAGGTCAAAAATATAATGATCAGGCATTACTTGCACAATCCGCCGCAGTCGAGACTAATGTAACTGATTTTGGACAGCTTTATGAGCGAGGTGTTCAGGCCTTAGTTGATAATAAAAAAGCAGTCGCCGTTATGGTGGAAAATGGTAAAAGTGTTATTGCTGAAGCAGATTCCTTTGCTTTAAAGCAGGAAGTTGAATATGCCGCTTTACGTAAAAACTTAGCTTCTCAAGATCAATTAAATAGCAAAGTACAAAAATATATTTTGGTTAATAGAATAAAATCACTTGCTTACACTATTATCCAGCACGAAAAACAGGAACGCCTATTTAAAGATCGTCAGTATTATCAGCTAATGCTTAAAGAGCTACCTGAACTGATGACTTTATATAACAAACTACAAAAAATAACACGCGACAAAGTTGAACTTAAAAAAATACAGGTAGCTAGAACTGCAACAGATAAATATTCTAAAGCTGCTGCTCAGTGGATTAAAAATGATACCGAACTCAAAGCTATCGTTAAAAACATGAATACCATTGCATCTGATGCCAGACAATCTGCTGCAAATGCTGAATTAGATGGCTGGACTAAAGCCGCTGAAGTTGGTAAAAAAACAATTGCTTTAGTGACTCAAACTAATTTAATTATTATCAGCACTCTAATCATTGGCACAATAATCGGTGTTGCACTTTCTATTGTTATTCCAAAAAATATAATATCTGCAATTAGTGCCTTATCTGCATTTTCTAAAAGTTTTGGGGAAGGTAATTTAACAGCTCGCTCACACTTTAAACCTACTGATGAAATAGGTATTATGGCCCAAGACTTTGATAAAGCTGCTGAAAATCTACAAAACATAATCCGAAAAGTTAATGATAATGCAATCGAGTTAACTGATCACTCAGAATCCTTATCTGAAATGGTCGATAAAAACTCTATTAGCATACAAACCCAAAAACAACATACTGAACAAGTAGCAACCGCCATGAACGAAATGGCAGCAACAGTTGAAGAAGTTTCTAGAAATGCATCTCAAGCAGCTACTTCAGCAAGTGATGCAGATAGCCAAGCAGCTGAAGGTAATACGGTTGTATCACAAGCTGTTTCATCAATTAATTCTCTTGCAAATGAAATTGATCAGGCAACTTCTGTGATCAATCAGCTAGAAAGTGATGTTGGTAATATCAGTAGTATTCTTGATGTTATTAGAAATGTTTCAGAACAAACAAATTTACTTGCCCTTAATGCTGCTATTGAAGCAGCCAGAGCCGGTGAGCATGGCCGTGGATTTGCTGTTGTTGCTGATGAAGTACGCACATTAGCGAGTCGGACTCAGTCATCTACTGATGAAATTCAAACAATGATTGAAAAATTACAATCTGGTGCGCAAAAAGCAGTAACAGCAATGAATGCCAGCCACAAAATGACAGGGGAAAGTGTGCAAAAGGCAAGTGAATCAGGGGAAGCATTACAATCTATCACTCAGTCGGTTACCACGATAAATGATATGAACTCTCAAATAGCAACAGCAGCCAACCAACAAAGCTCTGTAGCAGAAGAAATAAACCAAAGCATTGTTACTATTAGTAATATTTCAGAAGAGAGTGTGTTGGTTGCAGAAGAAACGTCTCAAGCCAGCCATGATTTAGCTAATCTAGCCAATCAATTGAAACAATCAATAAGTAATTTATCAATATAAGGGAATAGTAACAGCTTGGGTGTAAAATATACCACCCAGGCTATAAAAATGCTTAAGCCCGTCATACCAAGGCATAGGTATCTAATCCGTGTATAAATATTGAAAAGACCATGGATTGATTTATCAGATAATTGGGGCGCTGGCTTTAGCCTGCAAGTATGATAAAAATGCAGGCTAAAGCCAGCGCCCCAAATACTAATAGACTGAGTATCTACTAATAAATATGTTAGGAACTCTTTAGAGGAAAAATACTTTTACGCTATTTCTTAGCCTAATTCTCTGTGATTAAAACACCATCTTCTTTCAATGTTAGCGAGTACTGCCCTTTTAATAAGCCTTGTAACTCCTTACCAACCATACTATAGCGCCAACCTGAGAGAATCAGGTTATCTTCCTCTTCAAACAACAATTTTTCCAAGTCTTTTCGGCCCGCTAAAATCATAGGGTTTAAAGAGTTTTCATCAGCTCTCATTCTAACAACTGCTGTTAATACATCTAAAATAGCTTCTTGATTTGCTGTTTTCTTAGCTGACTTATTTTTATCAGTCATAGGAATAGGTGATGAATTCTTGGCTTCATCTATCATTTTACAAATAACTCGTCCATATCGCTTAACTGAACGCTCATTGATACTTCTGATCTTTGCCAACTCTTCTACTGTACTTGGTTGTAACTTTGCCAACTCAAGCATTAAATCATCTCTAACCAACCAGTTTTTAGGTCTATTCTCTGCTTGTGCTGTTCTTTCGCGCCACTCTGTTAAAACCTGAACAATAGAAAGCTGTTTTCCTGTTAATCGCTTTCTACCTTTGACTTTCAACCAGGCATTAATAGGAGAAATTTGATACAGCTCTTTATTTTTTAATGCTTCAAAATCTTTATCTAGCCAGTCAAGCCTATCCAGTTCTGCAAGTTGTTCACACATCTTTGTGTAAATTTTACACAAATAAATCACATCATCAGCAGCATATTGAATTTGGTCTTGGCTAAGAGGCCTTACACTCCAATCAGTTCTAGTATGTGCTTTAGATAAATTTACATTCAGAAAATTAGACACCAACATCGCGTAACCAGGGTTTTCCTGAAAACCTAATAAAGGTGCTGCAATTTGTGTATCAAAAACGGGGTATGTTACCTCTCCCGTTATTTGATAAAAAATTTCTAAATCTTGACGACAAGAATGTAAAACTTTTACAATTTTGGGATCATTGATAACAGAAAAAAGCTCTGACAAATCGGGTAGCGCGATAGGGTCAACACAAACCACCCAATCTGGAGTCGCAATTTGTAATAAACAAAAGATAGGGTAATAGGTTTTTTCTCTTAAAAATTCAGTATCTACAGCAATCCAAGGTGCTTGTTGAATTTTGTTACATAACTCTGGTAATTGTTCTGGCTTATCAATGTATTCAATTGTCATAATTCTTTGTATTTATTTACTACGTCTTTTCTACTTAACCTACTATTTTACCTTAAACCAGTCACTCTTTGCTTAGACTTCTTATTAAGCATCATCTAAAACCCTAAATAACATTTCTTTAACTGTTTGAGGCTCGAATGGTTTATCACAAATACCAGAAACTCCTGCTTGCTGGATATTACTTAATCGCGTTTCATTTTCTTCACTCGTAACCATTAAAATAGGAATAAACGAGTTCTTCAATTCTGTTCTGATATGTTCAATAAGTTCTTTACCATCCATTTCTGGCATATTGTAATCCGTTACAATCAAATCAAAAGCATCTTCTGTTTGGCTGAATATTTCAATCCCTTCTCTACCATCTTTAGCTTCTGTTATATTAGAAATACCCATATTATTTAATACTCTAACAATATGTTTTCTCGCCATAAGACTGTCATCAACAACTAACACCCTAACTGATTCTATTTCGTAATGCTCAAAGCTTATTTCTTCTGGATCAATAAATTCGATAGTATTTCTTAATGCTCGCTTCAAATCACCCTGATTAAATGGTTTGGGTAAAATAGCAACCACACCTGCTTGTCGAATAGGGTCTAAAGCAGAAAACCGTGTTTCACTTGAAATCAACATAAAAGGAATAGACTTTAAATTTTCAGTTGATTTTATTTGCTCTACTAACTCAGTTGCAGTCATATCAGGCAAATACATACTACTTATTATTAAATCAGGCTCATATTTTGTTAAAAGTTCTAATGCTTCAGTACCCGAACCAGCACTATCTATTTTTAACACTCCCTCTGTTGCTAAATGATTAGTGATAACCTTTAATTGCACATTAGAGGGCTCAACCAATAGGATTGATAATTCAGATATATCAACTTGACCGCCATAACTCATACTTTATATCCTAATTTTGTAACATTTAATTATGAGTATAGTTTGCTTATCGGTTTTTATTTGGTGAATCAAAAATTAAATAGGTTAAAAATAGAACCACTATTTTCCTCGTCATATACATTAATAAAGCCTTTAGCATTGGGCATTTTAATCGCTGTTAAGGTCTTAGCATTTATAAAGGTCTGTTGTTTAATAAGACCATTCAAATAAAGTAAATAAGCTGTTACTGAATACACTTCACTATGCGTTAAAACTCCAGGAGAATTTAATGGCATCGCTCGGTTGATAAAGTCGAATAAAGTGGTGGCATAAGGCCAATAGTTACCTAAGATTTTATCAGGAGGATTGTCAGTTAATGAATGCTCAGCACCAGCTAATTCGTCAGCACTATTGCCGATTCCTTCAACACCATGACAAGCTAAGCAGTGCAGTTGATAAATCTGTTTGCCCAAAATAGCATTCCCCTCACCTTTTGGTAGCCCTTCTCCATCAGGAAAAACGTCCGTATTCCATTGCTCAATTAATTGTACTGGTGCTAGATTTCCTAAATCAGGTGTTATTTCTTGGGCATATAGATTAACGCTTATAAAAAATAAGACTAAATATTTATTCACTATAAACATGCCTTATTTCACCTTGTTCTGAAACTCCCCAACTGACTATCGCATTGTAATGAAAGTACCCATGCTTACTTCTTTCGGCAAGCAACTCAGCTCTTTCTGGCTGAATATATCCCGTTTCATCAATCGCTCTACTTTTTAAAACAGTAGGTTTCTGATCCCATTGCCACGGTATTCTAAAACGAGTAAAACATTTGGATAAGATAGGTTGTTGTAATTCTGCTTCTGCCCATGTTTCACCATCATCAGCAGAAACCTCTACTTTAGCTATTTTTCCTCGACCACTCCAAGCCAATCCACTAATCTGATATAAACCTGGCTTTTCTAAACTCTGCCCACAAGAAGGGCTAGTAATTAAAGACTTGGCTTCCATGATAAAAGAAAATTGTCTCGCTTTGCCTGAGGGTAGCAATTCAGTATATTTAGCGGTTTCATTTCTGGTCATAGACGGCCTATTCGTCACATGTAAGCGACGCAACCATTTAACATTAAGTACACCTTCCCAACCTGGAACAATTAATCGTAATGGATAACCATTTTCTGGTCTTATTCTTTCTCCATTTTGATAAAGAGCTAAAATACAATCATCCTGTATTTTTTGTAATGGAATACTAATATTCATCATAGATGCATCAGCACCCTCTGCAATAATCCATTTTGCTCGCCCTTTTACTTTTGCTTCAGCCAATAAAAGACCAAGTGGTATTCCCGTCCATTCACTACACGATGCCATGCCATGAAAATAACCAGCTGCTGTTTGTATTGGTTTATCTCTCCAGCCAGCATTACTATTTCCACCACACTCAATAAAAGTAAACCGTGAAGTCATTGGGTAGCGTAATAAAGCATCCATATCAAAAATCAACGGTCTATCAACCGCTCCATGAATCAATAATTGGTGTTTATCGGGGTCAATTTGGGGCACACCATTATGATGCCGTTCAAAATGTAAACCATTGGGGGTGATTGTTCCTTCCATCTTATGTAAAGGTGTCCATGAAACACCATTTCCATCAGCCATACTATTTGCCATGGTCCATCGAATAACATCACGTTCATGCTCAGAGGGTTGACCATAATTACTCAGCGCTTCACCTGGCGTTTGCATCCAGGGAAATCTAGCTGACTCTGCCTTTAATGATTCAGAACTTAATGCAGCAACAGAAAAAACCAGTCCTTTTTTAAGAAAAAGACGGCGATCTAACAAACCTCCTTTAGCAGCCGTTATTAAATCAACTTGTTTTTTCATTGTATTAGACAAAAAGCTGTTATTTTAATTTTACAGCTGTTCCATAAGCTAACATTTCAGAAGCATTAGTCATAATGTTACTGGTAGTAAATCGAATATTAACAACCGCATCAGCATCTCGATTTTTAGCCTCAGTAACCATTCGTTCAATTGCTTTATCGCGCGCATCAGCAAGCATTTCTGTATAGCCTGAAATTTCGCCACCAACAATACCTTTTAACCCCGCCATAAAATCACGTCCAACATGTTTAGATTGCACAATATTGCCAGCAACAACACCTAAATTTTCAGAGATTTCTCTGCCAGGAACATCGGGGGTAGTTGAAAAAATCATTTTATTTCCTTAATTAAGTTTAGCTTTGTTAAATATTGTCTTTTTATACCTTATTCTCAAAAAAATTATTTAAAAACTCAATAAAGGTTGTCAGTTTTGCAGGATAAAATCGTCGCTGTAAATAAGTGGCATAAACCAATAAGGGGAAAATACGATATTCTGGTAAAACCTCAACTAATTGTTTGTTTTCTAAATAATGAATAACCGATAATTTTGGCACCTGAATTATTCCCATTCCTAATGCAGCAGCCTCGCATAACGCTCGTCCATTATTGGTTGAAAAGGCCCAATTATTTTTAACCTTTACTTTATTACCTTTATCATTAAAAACCCACCGCCCACCATGAGGTGTATTCATATAGTGCAAACAACGGTGATTAAGTAAATCATCCAGTATTTGCGGACAACCATTTGTCTTAATATACTCAGGCGAAGCATAAGTACACAATTCAGATTGAGTAATAGTTCTAGCAACAACACCTTGATCTAAGGTATCAGTAACTAAAATAGAAATATCAAAAAGACCATGGCGCAAATTAACGGGTTTATTATCCAATGTCATCTGGATTTTAACTTCTGGATAAAGCTTCTGATAAGCATCAATTGCAGGAACCAAATACAAACCACCAAAATCAATCGGAGCATTAATTTTTAACTGGCCTTTTACTGTTGATCCTAACTGAACAGTCGACTGTTCTAAATCATCAAAATCCTCTAATAGTTGTTTGCTTCTATTATAGTAAGACTCCCCCGCCTCAGTTACTGTCAAGCTTCGAGTCGTTCTATTAAGTAACACCACTCCCAGAGACTTTTCTAACTGAGCCATATATTTACTTATCATCATGGCAGATAAATTCATTTCTCTAGCCACTGCAGCAAAAGTCCCCAGCTCCACAATGCGGCAAAAAACCTGCATATTATTTAATTTATCCACCACATTCTCATTTATAAACTATCAGTTTATATTTTATAAACCTTTTTCACTATTTAAACCAGTATATAAGCAATATATAATTTGTCTCGGAGATAGTAACTGGCCGTTTAGTTTTCTAGTCAGCTGATATTTGTTGATTTTTCAACACTAATTTATTTTGTATCAGTTTAGAATAATTAAGCGGCTTTTTTTTAATTAAGCCAATGAGGTTCAATATGAGTCAAATACTAAATGACGTTTTAGACGCAAATAAAGACTATGCAGCATCATTCGACAAAGCTGATTTAGCTATGCCGCCTGCTCGTCAATTTGCAATATTAACCTGCATGGATGCTCGCCTAGACCCCGCTAAATATGCTGGATTATCAGAAGGTGATGCACACGTAATTCGTAATGCTGGGGGCAGAGCAAGTGATGATGCTATTCGTTCTTTAGTTATTTCTTACAAATTACTAGGCACCAAAGAATGGTTTGTTATCCATCACACAGATTGTGGCATGGAAACATTTACCAATGAAATTATGTCAGATTTATTAGACAGTAGTTTAAAAACAGCCTCTATTGATGAAAACGGTTGGCATGATTGCTGTGAAGGTAATGGCTCATCAGAAGGTAAACACATTGCATGGCTAACAATTAAAGACCAAGCAAAAAGTGTTGCTGAAGATGTTCAACGCATTAAATCACACCCACTAGTGCCTACTGATATTCCCGTTTATGGTTATATATATGATGTTAAGTCTGGGCAATTAGTAGAAGTACCCGAAGCCGTATAAACTAGAAAACTGTTCTCGATAATAATTATTTTGCATTTTAAGTTAAAAACATAAAAACACACTAGACATAGAAAAAAACATACGGTATTATAGCCGTCTTTAGGAGAGGTGGCTGAGTGGCCGAAAGCGGCGGTCTTGAAAACCGTTGAGGGTTTATCCCCTCCCAGGGTTCGAATCCCTGCTTCTCCGCCATAATTTAAAAACCAGTATTTATTACTGGTTTTTTTATGCCTGTAAGAAAATCACAATTATCACTATCAGACCAGCTACAACCCCTTATAACCGTGTAACCTTACAACAGTTTTAACGGTTCTTAAGGGTCAAATTATCCAACAGCTACGACGGTTTTAATGGTTTTAACAGTTCTGGCATTAATCGTCATAAACTTAATATCAGTGTTGTGCTAAATAGCTTGCCCACATCATTTCCTGCTACACGAACAGTAGTGGCGCAGAATCAACCTGGCACATTTAATAATTTAATCGCAAATGCTCTTAATTTGACCGCCCTTTATCGACCCACTGCAGCCTGTCGATTAATCATTATTTATACGGAATAACGCTGAGCCCACCCGCTTATAGGGTGGAACAATTCATTATAAAAAGCCAGGCAAATATCACAAATTTTTTCTAGCTTGGTCCTCTGTATTATCTAGATTATTCTCAAGTTGATGTTTGGACCTAAGTTCTTTCAAAAGAGCTTCCGCCAAAGCTGGCTTGTCACCTAACGCGAAATGACAAGAAAAAATTGCTTTATCATATTGTTTCCAATTATTTTGAGTCTTCTCAGTTAATTCTGCAATGGTGGTTAATATAAGCAACCTAAGACAAGCCTGAATATCCGAAACCAATTCTTGATATCGAGATTGTTGAATATTACTTAGACTGGTATGAGACTCTTTTGAATGTAAAGTATTAGTAACATACCCCTCTGATTTTCGCAATTCATCGGGGTCGATAATGTTCAAACATGATTGAAGATGTAAGATAACCTCAGAATAATCTAATTTTGTTGCTATTGTAAAGTTATTGAAAGGACGTAGTGCTAGTTGTGCACAATCCCTGAGTCTAATTGTATCTCCACCATTTAGGTTAGTTTCCCCAAAATGACTTATCCAATTTAAGATTTCTTCTTGTAGCAAAAGACGAGCAGCCCAACTATAAGGTTGCTCATCAGTATCATTCATTTGTAAAGATAGATTTCTCGCCTCACGGATAACCTCTCTTGGTATACCTCCACCAAATAAAATCAGTAACGCAAGGCACTCTTGCGGTAGCTTATTTGATACTTCAAGATTTTCCTCTCGTTTGCTGAGCATTGCACTGCCTGCTTGAACATCCATTTGTTTGATTTCGAGAATTTCATCGAAGGTACTTTCAAAAATATCCCGTCCAGAGGTTAATCGGTAACGAAATGAGCGGGCAGCATCTTCTGAAATCGACATCAGATAAAAGCAACCTTTACTAAATAAGGCACCTTTAATCTCAGTAAGCAATGCTTTTACCTGATCCGGTTCATGGATTTTATCTAGCTCATCAATAACGATAATGACCTTGCCGTTATACTGTTCACATATCAATTTAATAAATTCAAGGTATCTGGCCGTCAAACCAGATAGCGTTAAATCTCTAGCGGCACGTGTACTGCTCTGCCCCAGAGATATTCCTTTAAACCCAAAAGATCGGCTATCTTGCTGAGTGGAAGTATAAGATAACAATTCGACAAACTGTCCTGCTTCATGGTAAAGGTTTAAATAACGCCGATTAACTACAGCGCTAGATAGAGTGACAAAGCCTCTCCAAACAGGCCTTGCAATTAATATTAACAATATAAGCGTGATCGCAGACCAAAATACCAAGCTGAATATATTTTGAAAATTAGGTCTTGGAAAAAATTGATTTTTTGAATCAGGTGAAAAAGAAACTGGACCGGTATTTATTTCTCCGTTAAGCAATCGTTGATAAATTTTAAGTAATTGGCGAAATTGTTCAAGTCTTTCTAGATCAAAAGAAAGTCGAGTCTCTGGATGACAAAATGCCTCCAAAATTAATGAACTAATCAATTGTCGTTCAGAATTATTATCGTTATTACTTTTAGGAATGTTACACAGGGAATTATTTGTCTGCGATTTCTTATTTTGAGTATTAAGAATGGACTTTTTACCATCTGAATTCGCAATCAAAAGGAATCTGATCTCTCTATTCAATAAAGCCAGCGGACCTTTAAAATAAGGTAATTTCTCTAGAATAAATTTTAGTCCCTCATCAATGTCATCGTTATACATTTTTATTTTATTTACTTTACAAGAAAGACTTTGATTATCATTTTCGGTTCCACTGATGGTAAAATCATTAATATACCTATAGCCCCCAGAATAAATCTCACCAGTGATCCAATGTGAATGTTCAGGATAATAAGTTTTTGAAGAACAGATAAATTCATTAAGTTGAGCATTAATTTCCCAAAAAACATAGGGATTCAGCCATTCTGTTCCTTCAGGCTGATGAAAAGTCTTCCTATGCAAACTGTGATTTAAACCGAGGTATTGTTCTTCTTCAAAAGGCTTATAATCCAGCGCGAGAAAAAAACCTTGCCCATCTGATACAGGGAGCAATAAAAAATTAACAGCTTGTTTTGATTGTTGTTCGCTTAGAATGATATTCATTTGGGAGATCAACGAATCTATTATTCGGCGTTCTGTTGCAACGATAAAATGTGAAGTCAGTAAACTAGTCCTTCCACCCAGTAGTGGGTCTTTACCAAAAACAGGAAAGGAAGTTAAATTTATATCATTATATTTAAAAATATAGTCACCTGTTTTCTCGTTTATCTCAACTGTGGGGAGTAAAGGCCATATTGATGAAACTCCCGCACTAATCAGCAGAATTATTAACGTTACGTTTCGAAATCGCCTTTTTAGCTGGATAATATCTCCTGACTCTTTTCCAAATAATATTTGTTCAAGATCACTCAAGACTTTACGACAAATACTGCGAATAACACTAATAATAAAACTCAGATTAGGGTCAAATCGTGCTGGGGCAGTTATTTCCAGAACAAAATAGTGTTCTTTTAATTGAGCAAGCACATGTCGAGTCAAAGCTGATTTACCTGCCCCACGTACGCCCGTCACGCCATATACACCCGCATCAGAGCGATTAATAGAACTAATTAGGTGTGCAGAATATCCATGAACATCTATAAAATCACTAACATTCGACTGAATTGAATCTGAGCGAGTCGAGAGCGATTTTTCAAAAGGTTTAACGGTATCTCCACGCAAGGTTTGCAGAGTCCAGTAAATAATTGCCAGTGGAGACAGCACAAAAATCGCGTTGTAATACTCATAAATATAATTTTCAAAGCGAAGGTGCGCTTGTAGTAATGATATGAAAAATAAGACAGTTAACAACCAAACAGACAAATGAGGTAGCAAACTAATAAAAATCCTATCGTTATTTTTTGACCAGAGCAACTTTCTCCAAATTAAAGCTGGCAACAGCGAAAGTATAAGTGCGCCATGTATTTTTAATACAGTTACATCATAAGCAGCAGTTGAATATGTGTAGTACCTTTGAATAGGGGCCAACCAAGAATCTTCTGAAAATGTTCTAAAAAACGGTGTTAATACCGGAGTTGCTCCTACCAGAAAAAGGTATATGATGTAAATATTTGAGGGGGAAAACACCTTTTGAATATGTGTTCCCAGATAGGGGACCGCTGCCAATAGTGTACTGAGTATGTTAAGCAGTCGAGGCAGTAGCGTAGCAAAAATAGCAAGCGTACTAACTAGGACAGCAGCTGTATAAATTTCAGGAGGGAAGCGGTTCCATATTACAATGGGAGCAAAACCAATGAAAAAGACACTATAGTTTATTATCAGCAACCAAACTGGCCATCTCGGAGCTCTGTTACTTAGTTTATCTCGTATATTGTCAATTTCAATAACAAGTAAAGGTAGGAAAATAAAAAAGGCTACTACTGTCACGAGTTGTTTGTGAATAAAAGCAATATAGACAGTTGAACCAATAAAAACTAATACTGCCAACAGAAACCCACTATAGTGAAAAGGGCTTTGAAAAAGCAGTTTTTTCAACTGTTGAGATAAATACTTAAGATCAGCTTTTTTGTCGTATTTCGTTTGCATAGGTCGAGTACACTCCAACTAGCTGTATCAGTTTCAATTAGCATCACAGATTTTTTTCAATCTACGATAATCTCTTCTTTTTCGACTGCAAATATAGTC
>Ga0105355_10002060_pt1 | contig 18350 bp, 19 predicted proteins | sample GOMGulsemesocosm_2_FD_83508 | JGI IMG/M metagenome (GOLD analysis project Ga0105355, IMG submission 83508) | Methane-oxidizing microbial communities from mesocosms in the Gulf of Mexico - GOM9C Gulf of Mexico | ecosystem: Environmental > Aquatic > Marine > Cold seeps | place: Gulf of Mexico... | reverse complement strand
CCCCATCTCGGCAATGTGCTCCCTGCATTGCTCTACTACCGACATCCGTGTCGGCATTGCTTGATTCTTGTTTCCTCGAACGATGTTCGAGGGACTGTGAATCAAGGAAGTAGGACATTGCTAAACACTTATTTAGAATAACGCCCCGGCAGAGATGCTGGGGCGTTTTTCGTTGTCTAAAGGGAATGTGATACGCGTTGTGAACGGCCCCATCAACGTCAAGCAAAGTTTCCTTCGTCCTCCGGACCAAGGGACCTTGCTTTCCTGCCCATTCCGAACTCAGTAGTGAAACGATTCCATAATTATAGTGGTTTTTTAATCAAGTTTTCTTGCGATGTCGACTTGCTGTACTAAACTTTAAGACACTATGCTCAAGAAACCCAATCTCCAACTATTTCAATTGTGTTAATAGCTTTACGCGATTAGTGGGTAATAAAAAAGGATTATTTATGTCTCGCTCTTTTTCTCTTTATTTAGATTTGATCCGATTTGTCGCTGCGCTTTTAGTCTTTTTGTATCATTCTAACCTTGAATTTCAGCTCTCTAGTCCGATCTTTCATATGGGGCACGAAGCTGTTGTTGTCTTTTTTGTTATGTCTGGCTTTATTATTGCATTTTGTCGCGACCAAAAAGAGCCCCATATTAGTACGTTCATCGTTAACCGAGCCTCTCGTATATATTCTGTTGCACTGCCAGCTATTATTATTACGATTATAGCTGATCTCATTGGAAACCAAATTGCACCGGAGGTTTACGGAAATCATTACGATCTTATGTGGTTACGTGTTTTGTCAAGCCTCGCATTTACTAACGAAATGTGGATGGTATCAATTCAGTCTTTAAGCAATGTGCCGTATTGGTCTATTAACTATGAGGTTTGGTATTACGTGATGTTTGCCGTATTATTTTATTCTCGTCGCTTTGGCCTCGGATTACTGGCGCTATCGGCGTTGGTAATGGGTCCTAAAATTCTATTGTTGGCTCCCTGTTGGTGGGTTGGGGTCTGGTTATATTATCGGAATCCATTACAGCATGTTGGAAAAACCGTTAACCTTGCCATTTTCATTTTGTCCATCATCGCTTTTTCTGCTTTCATACATTATAACGTTTCATCGTTGGGCTGGGATTTTCTTGCAAGCCTGATGAGCGCTGATCAATTTGAAAACTTAGCATTTTCTCGAAACGTGATTAGTGATTACTTGTTAGGGATTATTATTGTCGCTAACTTCGCCTCGGCTAGGATTATATTTGCTAGTTTTGAGATTCTAGATTCTAAAATGACACGTTTGATTCGCTATCTAGCCAATTTTACTTTTACTTTGTATTTATTGCATCAACCATTATTAGAGTTATTTAGAGCTGTTTTAACTAAATTTGAGCTAAGCGATAGTGTTAGTCATATCCTCACTGTAATGGTGATCTTCTTCTTTATACTGCTGATCGGAGCGCCGATCGAAAATAGTAAAAAGCGCTACCGAGACGTTTTTCTTCGCATTGCTGGACATAAAATTTTCAATGTGAGGAAGGGCGTGTGAATAAAACTAAGGTGTTTATTACAGTCGATGTCGAAGCCTCTATCGCTGGATGTTTTTCAGATCCAGAGCGATACAAACCGTTGTTGGCACAGCCGGTCTACGGCAAGGTAGGGCAGGCAGGTCATGGTCTCGAATTTATTTTAGCTACCCTAGCGCAGCATAATTTACAGGCGACATTCTTTGTAGAATCGCTACAGAGTCGTTACTTTGGGATGGAACCGATGAGTGATGTGGTGACTCAGATAAAAGCGCATCAACAGGATGTTCAGTTACATGTTCACCCTTGTTGGACTAACTTTGATAATGGCGTAGTAACCTCTACGTTGTACAATGATCACTCAACAGGTCGTGAGCACCAAGAAATGGTTGCTATTTTTAAAGAGGCAAGTGAGCGATTGATTGAGCTAGGAGCTGCTGCTCCTATAGCAGTTCGCACGGGTAGCTTTTCTTGCGGAGTCGATACGTTTACTGCATTGGCCGACCTGGGGATTAAGTATTCGTCTAACATTTCTATGGGGATCTCACCGCCAAATGAGTCCAAGCTACATCATGAAAATGGCTTGCATCAAATAGGCTCAGTGCTAGAAATGCCATTAACCACATTTAAGTCGTACTCGGTTAAAGGAGGTGTTACTTCTCGTGGTATGACGGTGACTGGTTGTTCAGCCTCAGAGCTTACTTCGTTATTGCGGCAGGCTTATAAACAGCAATTAGATTATGTTTGCATCTTGACTCATCCGTTTGAGTTCTTTAAGAAAAATAATATGCAATATCAGCGGATATGTGCAAACAGATTAACCCAATACAGATTAAAAATTCTTTGCGAGTTCTTGGCTAATAATGAGGATTGTTTTTCAACACATCATTTTTCTTCGTTAGACAATACTACGCAAGCATCAAGTTCTAATAAGGTTATATTGCAAGGCACATATGGTAAGGCGTTGTTACGTGCAGCAGAAAACTTTAGTTACGATAGTTTAAGAACGGTCATTTAAAAAGAGGAATTATTGTTGGATTCAGTCATTGTACTTGGAGTTAACACTCCGATTGGTTTAGCCATTTTAAGAGACTTATCAGAACACGGTTATCATACGATCGGTATTGGCGCACAGCATTGTATCGGTCACGCCTCCACTCATTGTCATCAATCGATATCTCGTGCCGCTTCGCCGGCTCTGTTGATTGAGCAGTTACTTAGTTTATCAAGGAAGTTTACTGGCGCCTCGCTAATTGCGGTAAGTGAATCGGATATTGATTTACTAAATCAACATAGAGAAATACTTAGTGAAACATTAAATTTGTTGATCCCAAGTGCAAGCGCTATGGCGATAGTGTTAGATAAACAGCAAACTATCGAGCATGCTCAGCAGCTTGATATTAGTTGTCCTAGGACATGGTCATTGAGTGGTATCGAGGAACTCGAAGCGATACAAGAACAGCTAACTTACCCTGTTGTGTTGAAATGGGCCGACCCCTTACAGATTCAACAAAAGCTCATTAAACACCAGTTGCCGTTGCACAAACTACAGTTTGCATTTGATTACGAAGAGTTAGTTGAACTCCTCGCGTTATATGAGGTGATTGAGTGTTATCCGATGATTCAACGCTACTACCATGGGGTAGGGCTTGGGCAGTTCTTTCTATGTAAGGATGGCGAGGTTCATATGGAATTTCAACATATTAGAGAGCATGAGTGGCCGCCAGAAGGCGGTACGTCAACGCGCTGTCGCTCTCTAAGTTTAGAGCATCATCAGGACTGTATGAATAAATCAAAAGCCTTGTTAAAACGGATAAACTGGCAAGGTGTTGCCATGGTTGAGTATCGCTACTGCGAGGTGCGCCAGCAATATATTCTGATGGAGATTAATGGGCGATTTTGGGGAAGCTTAGCGTTGGCTTATCATAGTAAGGTAATGTTTGCCTCCAATTTGGTTCGGCTCTTTAGTGGCCAGGAAACCTCTACTTCGACTTCTTATCGCGGCGTGCGCGCCATCTATATGATCCCCGAGCTAAAACGTTTGTTCAGGGTAATCTGGCAGCCAACTAAGATCAGAGATCCGATGTTTAAGACCTCGGTGCCGCGGGAGCTAATTTCGCTCGCTGCAAGTTATATTAGTCCGCGGTGCCATTACTTTCTGTTTAGTTGGCGCGATCCAAAACCATTTTTTAGAGACGTATTAAACGGGCTAAAAAAGATCATGACTTAGCATTAGCTTGATATAACCCAATAACGTTTGCTACGGCCGACTCAATTCTAATAAAACAACTATTAAAATACGCTTCGCTTAGCTGATAAGGGTCGTAGATTAACGCGCTAATCGGCGTTGAGTAGAGTCCTAGTAAGCTTATTTGTACTTCGTTATTTTCGCTTACAGAGACTAATTTTTCGATATGTCTATCTTCCATAACTAAAAATAAATCGCCGGATTGTACCTCGAAATCACTTAAATCGGTGGTAACATGGCTGGAAAGATCTAGCCCTCTCGATAGCGCTACTTTCATCGCGGTTTCATTGGCTTGCTTGCCAGATGTTGTCGCATAACCTAAGGAAGCAACGTTGTTTAGCTTGTTAAGAGCGAGATAATGGGCATACGAAGATCGGCAAATATTGCCTTGGCAGACAAAAACCAAACGCTCCACCTTGCCCCAGTCGATATCCTTTTGGGCCTTATAAGCGCCTAAACTATTTTTAATATTATCTATCTGTGAACGGATAAACCCACGATAGGTACCGTAATGCTTCGTAAACATAGACTCTTTCTCCTTGAGTAACTTTAATCATAGCTCGGGTACCAGCAACTGGGATACTTTTTTTGGCGAATGACTAAATTAGGCATGTTTTTGTGCTGGATCAACGGTGGGTTGAATCGTGATGCAAGCGTATTTTCATTGCTTTATTATCATGCTATCAGAGTTATTTAAAGAGTGAAGTGGATGTTAAAGAAAGGATTGCTGTTTATTGCCGGGCAAGTTTTGCTGTTAGTTGTTATTGGTTGCCTTGTTTATCTTCATCAAGAAAAGGTGGCGCTAGTGAAGCTACCACCAGATGCTCTGGCACAATGGTATAAACCTATCAACAAACGTCAGGTGTGGCTGCACAATATGTTCAAGTTGCGCCGTGAGATGCAAGCGGTTATTCATTATTCGGCGAGTCATGAGCCAGAATTAGCGCTCAAATGGGCTAATTCATTAGAGCAACATTACTTTAAAATTGGTGAAATGGTACCGCAATGGCAACATAAATTAGATACTCAATTAACTAGCGATATTAAGACGGCGATAACGAGCAGTGAGTATAGTCGTGTGCCGGTCTTGATTGACCAGCTCAAACAAAATTGTCAATCTTGTCACGCTGACTACCGTAGTGTCGTTGCGACTAAATATCGAGCGCCTGACTTTAGCCAGCCATTACTCGCGCGCGATGGCCAGTTTGTGAAGCAGATGCAGCAGCTAAACCACCAGGTAAATGGGATTAAAATAGCGAGTGGCGACGGCAGATCCGCAGCCGCGTTGGCATCTTTTGAAAAGCTTAAATCGGGGCTAAACGAAGTGGCCGAAACCTGTAGCGTCTGCCATGATAAAGTGCTTAAGCCTTTTCCAACGGAAGAAATAAAACAAACATTAGTTGAATTGGAAGGCGCATTAATCTCTGGTACGTTAAAAGATCAGGGAATGGCATTGGGCGCGTTGGCGGTACAAGCATGCGCTAATTGTCACGGAATACATCGAATTAGCTATGATCGTAGAGCGTCATTGCAGCAGAGTAGGCCGTGGTCGGTGTTATTAAAACATTGATAGCGCCGCCCTTTGCCATTGCTGCCAAGCGAAGCCATGGATGGCGTAGTTAGAGCGACGCAGGATCTCCCTACCTAGCACATTGCCGCCAGGGATGGCGGTACTTAGTTTTTGTCGGGAACAAAAAACTGCCTTGTGCACGCTCGGCTCGGGCATCCATGCTTCGCTCTAACGACTGCATCCATGTAGTCGTGAACAAAAATCCTGACCGCTCATCCTGAACATAAAAAAGCCGCTCAATTTAGAGCGGCATTTTGTTGCAATGGCTAAATTAGTCTTTTAAGCCACGGCTACGAAGTAGTGGTTCGATGCTTGCTTCTTTACCACGGAATTTGCGGTAAAGGTTTAGTGCGTTATCGCTACCACCTGATGACAAGATATGCTGTCTAAAGGCTTTCGCTGTTTTCTGATCGAAGATACCATTTTCTTCAAAGGCAGCAAAAGCATCGGCACCAAATACATCAGACCAAATGTAGCTGTAATAACCTGCTGAGTAGCCACCTGAGAAAATGTGTGCGAAGTAGGTTGAACGATAACGTGGGTCAATCTCACCAATTAGCCCCCACTCTTTAAGCGCATCTTGTTCAAACTTTGCAGTATCACGAATTTCTGAGTCTTCTAAGCTGTGCCAGTTCAAATCAAGTAAGGTCGCCGCCATATATTCTGTTGTCGCAAAACCTTGGTTAAATTTACTCGCAGCTTGAATCTTATTAACCAATTCTTGCGGAATGACTTCACCCGTTTTGTAGTGCTTAGCAAACATAGCAAGGACTTCTGGTTGTAGCATCCAGTTTTCCATGACTTGTGATGGGAATTCAACAAAATCACGAGGTGTTGCTGTACCCGTTTGTGAGCGATATTTCCCGTCAGATAGTAAACCGTGCAGCGCATGACCAAATTCATGGAACAAGGTGCTGGCCTGATCGAAGGTTAATAGTGCTGGTTCCGTTGCCGTTGGACGAGGGTAATTTAAGACATTAACAATGATCGGTGTTGAGTCTGTGCCGTTCATGTTGTATTGCTTACGATAAGAGTTCATCCATGCACCACCACGCTTACCTGGGCGCACGTAGTGATCAGCAAGGAATAAACCAATGTAGGTACCGTCTGCTTCGTAGATTTCGAAGGTACGAACATCTTCATGATAAGTCGGTAAGTCTGTGCGCTCTTTTACGGTTATGCCAAATAACTTCTGTGCGGTTTGGAATACACCTTGTAGCGTAGACTCTAAGGCGAAGTATGGACGAGTTTGCTCTTCGTCGATGTCATAACGAGCCTTACGGATTTTTTCAGCATAATACGGGTAATCCCATGCCGCAATTTTAAAGTTACCACCTTCGGCGTCAACGAGTTTTTGCATGTCGGCTACTTCAACATTGGCCTTTTCTAATGCGGTAGGCCAAATTTTGTTGAGCAGTTCATAAACAGCCTTTGGCGTTTTAGCCACACGATCTTCTAGCACGAAATGTGCGTGAGATTTGTAACCCATCAGTTGGGCTTTCTTAACCCGTAGTGACGCTATTTCTGCTAAGACTTTCTTATTGTCAAACTCGTTATCGTTATTTGCACGGTTAATGTAGCCTAAATACAACGATTTACGCAGTTCACGGTCGTGTGCGTATTTGGTCAATGGCGTAATTGATGGGCGATGCGTGGTGAATACCCACTTGCCTTCTTGGCCGCGTTCTTTTGCAGTTACAGCGGCGGCATCGATAACCGATTGAGAAAGGCCAGCTAATTTTGCTTTGTCGTCGATGACAACTTCAAAACTATTGGTTTCAGCCAGTAAATTGTCACCGAATTTTAGCGTTAACTCGGAGAGCTGAGCGTTAAGTTCGCGAATTTGCTCTTTCTGTTTAACATTTAGCTTAGCACCGCTACGGACAAACCCAACGTAGGTATCCTCAAGCAATTTAGCTTGTGCGGTATTGAGGTTTAATGTCGCCTTTTGTTGATAAACGGCTTCTACTCGGGAAAATAGCTCGGGGTTAAGCGACAGATCATCTGAATGAGCAGACATTAACGGCGAAACTTCTTTAGCAATAGCCTTGAGTTGGTCGTTTGTTTCAGCAGACGTTAGATTGTAAAAAACGTTAGCCACTCGGCCGAGTAAGTTGCCGGTAAATTCATACGCTTCGATAGTGTTAGCAAATGTAGCCGCATCTGTGTTGGTGGTAATATTGGCGATTTCTTGCTGCTGTTGAGCGATAGCCGCTTTGAATGCTGGCAGATAATGCTCTGGCTTAATTTTTGAGAAATCAGGCATTTGATGAGGGGTTGCCCAAGGGGTTGAAAATGGGTTGCTGGCGGCTAGCGTAACAGCTTGTTGCGCCGTCGCTGTTGAAGTCGTTGAATTGTTGCTTTCGGTAGAGTTGTTACAGCCACTTAACGCTAGGGCAAGGGCTAGCGAAATAGGCGCTAAAGTAAATTTTTTCATAGTAAGACGTCCAAATATCGTTATATTTTTTGTAGGCGATGAGTAATCGTTGCTTATCCTACGGCTATTTATAGGCTAAGTAAAATTTGGCCAATGATTATTGATTAATGGCGAGACAAAGGCCAAGTAGTCAGTAAAAAACGTAATTTATTTTATCGTCTGATTGAAAGAATAGTACGACATAATATGTCTGTAAGTGACTGGTTTGTTGTGGGTATTTTTCACGAAGATATAGGCGCTCATCGTTATTGGTACTTTAAACCGTAATAACCCGTGATTTGTTGCTTATTTAGCAAAGTGAAGCCGGTCACAAAATTTCACTTTTGTGAGGGATAAAGGTATAATGCGGCCGAAATTTAGCCACTGGGTAATCCAATGAAAAAACAACAGTCAGCGTTGTTTTCACAACATGAGCATGCACTTGAAAAAGAGTATGAGTTGTGCCCGACATGCAGCGGCAAACTACAAATAAAGAACTCAAAGCATGGCCCATTCTTAGGCTGCTGTAATTATCCAACGTGTGATTATAGTCGGCCTTTGGTGGCCCAGGAAAATCTAGAACAACAAGTGATTGCTGGTTCTGTTTGTCCCGAGTGTAGCCATGAGCTAGCGATTAAAAAGGGTCGTTACGGCATCTTCATTGGCTGTACCAACTATCCCGATTGCCACCATATAGAGCATCAGGAAGAGGATCAAAAGATTAGCTGCCCACAGTGTCATGATGGTGAGCTGGCGCAGCGGGTCTCTCGTTACGGAAAAACATTTTATGCTTGTGATACTTACCCAAAGTGTAAGTATGCAGTCAATTATCATCCGGTTAATGAAGTCTGTCCGAGTTGTGACTGGGGCATACTAATCGAAAAAAAGGGCAGTTTCGGACACCGAATCTTGTGCCCACAGAAGCAATGCGGCTATAAGCGCGACGCTTAAAATCCATTTTATTTAAACCTAGTTAGGAAACAACTATGACAAAACCATTTGTAGCCATTTTAATGGGCTCAGATTCAGACCTTCCAGTAATGATGAGCACGATAGACGTACTTAAGTCGTTCGATATTACCGTTGAAGTAAAAGTAACGTCAGCACACCGAACTCCTGCTGCAACTCACTCGTATGTTACAGATGCAGAGGCACGTGGCTGTAAAGTATTTATCTGTGCTGCTGGTCTTGCTGCTCACTTAGCTGGTGCCGTCGCTGGTATTACAACGCGCCCCGTTATTGGTGTACCTGTGGACGCGGGTCCGTTACAAGGCCATGATGCATTGCTGTCAACAGTGATGATGCCAGCAGGTGTACCTGTTGCTACTGTTGCCATTGGTAAAGCGGGCGCGAAAAACGCCGGTTACTTAGCGGCGCAAATGCTGGCTGTCGCTTGTGATGATATGGCTGCACGCGTTAAAGCCGATCGTCAAGCGAATGCTGAAGCGGTTATGGCTAAAGATGCAGCACTGCAAGAGAAATTGAAGTCACTATAGTGATGACCGATTTATCGTTAGCGATCACTAGTTTGAAACAAGGACTAGTGATCGCGTATCCAACTGAGGCTGTTTTTGGCCTCGGCTGCGATCCACTCTGTCAAGATGCGGTGCAAGCACTACTGAACTTTAAACAACGTCCCGTTAGTAAGGGGCTAATCCTCATTGCCGGTGATTTTAAGCTGTTAGCACCCTTTGTCGATGTTGAAAAAATTCCCGGTGAGATCTGGCAAAAAATCATTCAGAGTTGGCCTGGTCCCTATACCTGGGTTTTACCAAAGAGTGATGCCTGTCCATCATGGGTTAGTGGCGACTTTTCGAGTGTCGCGGTGCGAGTAAGTGACCATTCTATTGTTAGGCAACTGACCGAACAATTTGAGCGGCCCATTGTTTCGACGAGTGCTAATTTGGCTGGACAACCGCCAGCATTAAACGCACAAGATGTATTTTCTATGTTTGGTGATAGTTTAGGTGAGGTGATTGATGCGCCGCTTGGCGATCAACAACAGCCGAGTCAAATATTCGATGCACTTACTGGTAAGCAATTTAGATAGTCAACCGAAGCAGTAGTTTGCTCGACATATAGGCATATCCCCACCACACTATATCGATCACTAGCCACTGCCACGCGCTAACTGGACTGGCGCCAAAGGCTGACAGGGGCATCAACTCGCCGGCACTAAGTATAGCCAAAGGAATACCTGCCAAATTAATCCAGCCATACATTAACATCGCGCTACTAAAACTATCTGGTTGGGTAACGTAGAGTAATAAGGGCAGATGATAAAAGACTGCAAACATCATACTAAACAGCCAAAAATCACCGACGCCAGTACTGTTTTCTTTTGCGCGCACCTTGAGCACCTTTGTTTGTTCAATTATTTGTCTAACTCTAGTACAATTTAAACCATTATCGCAATCCAATAAACACAGGGTGATTTCCCATGAGTACTGCAGTATCAGCCGAGGCGGTCAAAACATACTTGTTAGCACTGCAAAATAGCATCTGCCAAGGGCTAGAGAGTCAAGAGCCACAGGCTCGATTCGAGAAAGATTCATGGCAACGCGCTGAGGGCGGTGGCGGCGAGAGTCGCGTGCTGACCGGTGGTCAGGTGTATGAGCAGGCCGGGGTTAATTTTTCTCATGTCATGGGGGATACCTTACCCCCTTCAGCAACTGCGGCGCGACCAGAGTTAACCGGGCGACGCTATGAAGCGATGGGGGTCTCGTTAGTCATTCATCCGAACAATCCTCATGTGCCGACGTCACACGCCAATGTACGATTCTTTATCGCTTACGCACAGGGGCAGGATCCCATTTGGTGGTTCGGTGGTGGCTTCGATTTGACCCCTTATTACGGCAATGAAGAGGATTGCAAACATTGGCACCAAACCGCTAAAGATCTGTGCTCACCCTTTGGTGAGGATAAATATCCAAAGTACAAGAAATGGTGTGACGAGTATTTCTATTTGAAGCATCGAGACGAGGCGCGCGGTATTGGTGGTCTGTTTTTCGATGATCTTAATGAACAGGGTTTCGATCACAGCTTTAGCTTCATGCAAGCTGTGGGCAATGGGTTTATCGATGCCTATCTGCCGATTGTTAAGGCGCGTAAAGATGTTGCCTATGGGGAGGCTGAGCGTCAATTCCAGTTATATCGTCGTGGCCGTTATGTAGAATTTAATTTGGTGTACGATCGTGGTACCCACTTTGGTTTGCAGAGTGGAGGGCGCACCGAATCAATCTTAATGTCGATGCCACCATTGGTGCGTTGGCAGTATTGCTATGAGCCAGAGGCAGATAGCGCCGAGGCGCAGCTTTATACAACCTTCTTACCGGTACGTGATTGGGTATAACATTAGGTATAGTATCAGTTAGGAAAAGTAAAGATGGACTATTTTATTGCGGCGCGGGTCATTCATGTGCTGAGCGTGGTGTTATGGATTGGTGGTGTCGCCATGGTCACCCTGGTGTTGTTACCTGCCATTGGTCGTATGGTGGCCGTAGACAAGCGAGTTGAGTTTTTTGAGCAGATAGAAAGCCGTTTCGCCTGGCAATCACGTGGTACTACGCTGCTGGCAGGTATTTCAGGTTTCTATATGTTGATGCAAACGGGTGGCTGGCAACGCTTGTCACAACCGGGCAGTGGCTGGTTGCATTTGATGATAGTTACTTGGCTTATTTTCAGCGTGATGTTGTTCGTGTTAGAGCCCTTGGTATTGCATCGGGTGATTAAGCAACAGGCGCAGCGCGATCCACAAGGCACGTTTAATAAGATCGCTAAATTGCACTATGTATTGTTGTCGGTGAGTCTATTAACCGTCGGCTGGGCAGTCGCGGCAAGCCATGGTTTTAGTTTAAATTAGTCCATAAAAACTACTTCAAATTGGCACTTTAGTGCTGGGCTTTGGTGCTTAAGCGTTGTTGGGGTAAATAACAATGCTGGGCGCGGGCCTAATGCGGTCTCTCGGGTAACCTCGCTTTTGCCAAATTGCGCCACAGCATGTTGGTTTAGCGTGATACTTAAAATCTCGCCATTGAAAAACCAGCGCCCCAGCGTTGTTGTCAGCTGTAACTCCCCCTTCACATTCTTGCCCGTCTCTAAATACAGTTGCTGCTTGGCGGCAAACGCTAATGTCGCATAACCGGTCGGGCAGTTAACCGATTCTAGATACGGTGGCATGGCGGCGCTGGGGTTAATATCTGGGTGGCGTAGGTATAGGCCGATATGACCATCGTTATAGAAATGCTTGTTGCTGCCAAAGCGCAGTTCTTGGGCAGGCGCGATGTCTAGGGCGTGTAACATCTGTTGTAACTTGGGGATGTCATCGCTTACTGAATGAGCCGGATTGAGGGCTAAGACAGCATTGGGGTAGTGCGCAGGAACGTCAACCACCGAATGTTCAACATTAAACCCAAGCTCTTGAATTTGTTTTGAAATGTTACTTAGCTGTGTTTCGTTATAGCCTTGGCTGATGAGGTGAACCGTGCTGGCGCAACCATTAAGCAGTACGAGCGCGATAATCACAAAAAATTTAAACATAGTAACCGATGAAGAGTGTCTGATACGCATAGATTACAGTTGTAATCTATGCTTATCAAGCGTTATATTATTCTTCGACTAACCATTCAACGGTAAATTTAGCCTGACTATCCTGCGCCAATAACTTGGTTAGCCACGGCAGTAGGTCTTTCATCTGCTGGGCAAGTTTCCACGGTGGATTGACGATAATCATGCCTGAACCTGTCATGCCAAAACCATCGGTATCGCCCTTAACACACAGTTCGATGCGTAAAATATTACGTATGCCTTGGTTGGCGAACTTTTCACAGAAACGCGTCACCTGTGCACGAGATACCACCGGATACCACAGCGCATAGATCCCAGTAGAAAAACGTTTGTGAGACTCTTTGATCCCGGCAATCGCGTCGTTATGCTCTGACTTTAATTCATACGGCGGGTCGATAAGGACCAAGGCGCGTCGCTGTGCCGGTGGCAATCCGGCGTTTAAACCTTTATAGCCATCGAGTTTGGTTATCCGTACTTTACGATCGCCAGCAAACTCTTGTTGCAGCAAGGTCAAGTCGGTCGGGTGCAACTCGGTAAGTTCGATGCGGTTGTAATTCCCCATCATTTTTTTGGCCACTAGCGGCGAACCAGGGTAATACCTAAGATCGCCACTAGGGTTTAGTGACTCTACAGTGTCGATATAAGGCTGCATGATCTCGGGAATATCATCACGGCCCCATAAACGGGAAATCCCTTCCTTATATTCACCGGTCTTTTCACTCTTGTCATCGTTAAGATCGTAACGACCTGCACCAGAGTGAGTATCGAAGTAAACGAAAGGCTTGGGCTTTTGTTGAAGTGCATCAATGATTAACGATTGCACCGTGTGCTTTAAAACATCGGCAAAATTGCCGGCATGAAAGCTGTGACGATAACTGAGCATGATGTGCCTGTGTAGTTAGGGAGATAATATTTGTCCAAACAGGCCGAGGCAAGCTTCGTCAAATAAGATCACCAGAGATGATTAAACTTTTCGCCATTATACCGATCAAATGGGTAATTATCTTAGGATAATCTCGTTTTTTGATCGGTATATCGATCTTGCTCTGTTTTTAAGCGTGACCGTTACTCAATAAAGTCGAGAATTGCATGGGCGACATCAGTTGGTGCTTCTAAAGGGAGAAGATGGCGCTGACCTTCAAATTCGATGAAGGTTTCGTGCTGCTGAATCTTTTGCCATTTCTGCCATGAATTGGCGGTTAAAAACTCAGAGTTTTGGGCGCGAATACCTAGAGTGGGCAGCCTAAGTTTGCGCAATAGCGGCCAAGAACGCGGTAAATGTTGATATATCCATGCCTCCCAAGCTTTAGGGTATTTTAGATGCCAGCGGTCACCAACAGCCTTGGTGCCACCGACAATATATTGCCATAATGCGGGGTCAGATAAGGCATTAAATGCTCGCTTGGGGCGGTGGAAGTCGTAGGCTTGCTGCAGGCTATCCCAAGAGTCTGGGCGAGACAGTGTTTTCTTAATCAGCTTAGATTTACGTAACCAACGTCTCGGGGTTAAACGAGATAACTCAACCATATAGGTCGGCATAAAGATTGGTTCTATAAATACGACCTTGGCGAATAACTCGGGGTGACGACAGGCTGCTCGCAGAATAACCATACAACCCATCGAGTGACCAATCGCAATGAGCGGTTTACTCTTCACTTGCATGCGGGCCCGGGCAAAGTCGATCAAGTCGTCTACCAAGAGCGGCCATTGATTGCGCTCGTTTGGATCTGAATCATCCCAGCACGCGCGCGACAGCGGTGCCATCACGTCACAACCCTTTAATTGTTCGAGCAGTGGTTGGTAACAATGGCTGGGGTAACCATTCGCATGGACAAATACGCAGGGAGCATCCCCTAGCGGCAAGTGCAAATAAGGAATATTGGTTTGTGGGCAAAGTTTTGTGTTTTCGCTATCATTCATAATCTGGCATGATACCTCTAATTTCAATGGATTCGAGAAACGCATTAATGAGTGATTGGCTTAACAATCTACAGCAAAAATCGTTCGATGGCACCGATAATGTCACTATCGCCTACGCCACCATGTTGCAGCAGCAATCATCGCCAGCGATGATTTTAGTGAATGGCCGTATCGAGAGTTATCTCAAGTATCAAGATATTGCCAATCACTTTTATCGGCAGGGTTATAGCGTCTACATGTTAGATCATCGCGGGCAGGGATTGTCACAGCGACTCATTGATGATGGTCAAAAAGGACACGTGGTTGAATTTTCCGATTACATTGATGATTTAGCCCAGTTCGTCACCACGGTCGTGCAACCAAAACAGCACAGCCAATTGGTGATGTTAGGGCATTCGATGGGCGGAGCTATCGTTACTCGTTATCTGCAAACTTGTCAGCACCCTATCGACAAAGCTATTTTGGCTAGCCCAATGCTGGGCATACTGTTACCTGCGCCTAAGTTGATTATCAAACTGTTAACTCATGCAATGATGTTAAAGGACAAATTATTTGCGAATCCGCCAAGTTATGTCTTTGGTGGCAAGGATTATGAGAATACCCCGTTTGACGATAATGATCTGACGCAGTCAGCGCAGCGATATCAGCAATTTCGTGAGGTTTATGATCAGTTTGAGCAAATCAAACTCGGCGGTCCGACTAATCGATGGTTGTCACAGTCGATACTTGCCTGTGAGTTGTGTGTCGAACAGGCAGATAAAATTGATATCCCGACCTTATTGATGCAGGCTGGTGGCGATACTGTCGTCGATAATCGAGCGCAAAATCGGCTAGTCGCGCAAGCCAATCAAAAATTAGTGAGCTTAGTGAGGTTTGAAGGTTCGCGGCATGAACTGTTGTTCGAGTTAGATCAGCATCGCGTGCCAACGTTAGCCGCCATTGATAGTTTTATTGGAGAGGGTCATGTTTAAATCGTTAGTCGTATTTATCTTTGGTTTGTCTAGCCTCGCCGCCACAGGCGCGGTATTTGAGCGCGAGCAACAAGCATCTTTGGGGACTATGGCATCGCAATCTTATGACGATCTGTGTGATGTCGCTAGTGGTACCGTTGCCTATTTAGACAAGGGAGCGAATTATGATCCGCAGGTCATTCACCCCGGCATCGCCGCAGAGTTTGGCGCCGATCTGGAGCGGGTTAAGGCAACGCTTTCCTTTATTTGTCATGTAACTCAAGAGGATAATAAAAATGGCGTGGCTTCTAGGCTATCTGATCCGGCGTTTATCGGCGAGCACTTTGAGGTCATTCGCTGGCGTCCTAACAAGCGCCAATCGCGTCAATTCCAGCGCAATAAACCGTTATTGCAACAGATACCTGATGACAAAATATTGCTGACTAAATATTACATCAAGAAGGCGCGCGGCAGCACTGCTCAGTCGGCAGCGGCACCACATGCGCTGTATGCTATTCCCCATGATGAGGCGGATTTAAGTCTGGAGCAAGCGGATGCAAAAAAACACGCCATCACCCGCTATCGTTATACTAAGCAACAGGTATTAAGCGGCATCTTGGATAAAAAAGCCTTAGCAACACCCTTGGTGTGGCTATCGCGCGACGATCTCGAAGATACGCTGATGCAAGGCACGGTGATGATTGAAGGCGGCGCTCGGCCACAGTTTTATAATGTGCATCGCAATAATGGCATTGGCTATAACCGTGACTTGAAGAAACGTCAACAGCAACGCTACTGGTACTTTAAGGCCACCGCGAGCGTACTTGGCTATGGCAAAGATGCCAACTATAAAATCCCCATCCACCCTCACGTCACTGTGGCAGGGGATATCGCTCATTTGGGGCTAGGAAAGCTCATTATGTTGACTCACAACGGTGAGAGTCGTCTTACAGTGTTGGCAGACACCGGCGGCGCCTTTGCTAACAATCAATATCAGCTAGATTACCTTGGTGGCTATTTCTACAACTGGCAAGACTACATCAAGACGTACCGCAGCTTCCCTGACTATTTTGAGGCGCGGATTCTGCTAGTAAAGCAGGCCAAATAGTTAACCGATACACTTAACCGTGGGCCAGTTTCTTAAGCTGGCGAGCCTGCTGCATCGCCAGTAATGGCAAGAGAATAATAGTAACGGCAATTGCATACATCATGTTTTGGCCCAGACCAATACCCACCGCGATACAGGTTAATAAGCCACAGAAGCTAGCGCTGCGATAGCGCTTGCTCAGTAATTTAAAAGCGGCCAACATGCTGGCGGCATAAATGAGTACAAATACTCCATTGGTCCAGCTTAAAAATAATTCAAACGGCAACTCCAAGGTATAACGTAGGATAATAACAGCAGCCATCGCCAACGTGATCACATTAGCGGCGCGCTGGGGAACCTGCTGTTGGTTTAAATGACTGAGATACTCAGGTAATACCGACTCTTTACTTAGGCTCCAGCATAGGCGTGAGACGCTCCCAACATAAACGTTGATGGTGGCTAAGCCGGCAGCAACGCCTAAAACCCCAATAATCCAGCGCCCACTCTGACCAAATTGTTGATTAAATACGTCAACCATCGCCAACGATTGGCTATGTGGTTGGGATAATACCAACCAAACACACGCAAAATAGAGCAGACCAACGAGACCGGTGCCGATTAACATCGCCGGTACAAAATCTTTCTCTGGATGTTTAAATTCCGCAGAAAAATGACTGACCGCCTCGATGCCGAGAAAGCTCCAAAATGCCACGCCGGCCGCCAATAATACCGCGGAAGTATCGATATTATGGTGATTAATCGTCGGCATTGTCTCTGCGCCATGGAAACTAAACAGCCCAATCATGCCTATAACCACGGCGGTAATGGCTAGGGTCAGGACAAACTGAATGGTGGCGGATAACTCAATGCCGCGAATATTGAGTAACCAGATCGATAGTAACAATAGCAGTTGTGCAATTAATGAGCCGAGCGGGCTAAATGAAAACATCAACTGCATAAATTCCATCACCATCATCATTGCCGCTGATGCGCCAACTGGTACCACCACAATAAATAGTAAACCAACAACCCGCCCAAACAACGGACCAAAGGCCTTCTCAACGAAATATGCAGGGCCTGCTGCATGTGAGTAAAGGCTCGCTAATTTAGAGAAAACCCACACGATAGGCAATATCGCCAAGGTAAGGCCTGCCCAACTATATAGCGCATCTGCACCGGCGATATCCACCGTGATTTGAGGCAATATAAAAACGCCGGTACCAAGCAGCGTCGTCGCGAGTAGCCCGATACCTTGGCTTCGGGTAATTTTTTTGTTTAAGTTAGTCATTTTGTGGTTATCCATGGTGCTGTAATTTGTGCAGTATAAAGCAGTTTTTCAGCGCAAACAGTCGTTTCTTACCTGCAAAACGTCAGCAGGGATATCAAAGTGACATAAACTCTGTATGCTAACTACAGTAACGAGATAGAGGCACTATGGATAATTTTGATAGAAAAATAGTCGAAGCTTTACGCTTTAACGCCCGACAATCTGTATCGGCCATCGCACAACAGGTCAACTTGTCGCGTCCTGCGGTGTCTGAACGGATCAAGCGGTTAGAGGCTGGTGGCGTGATTCGCGGTTATCAAGTGGTGTTAAGTGAATCGAGTAAAGAGCGGGTTTCGGTGTATTTTGAGGTGCAACATAGCTATGAGCGATGTCGTGAGGTAGCTGATATTTTCCTGAAAATTCCAGAAGTTATTAGTTGTCACGGCATCACCGGTGATGTTGACTTGATGGTTTTTGTGCGCGCTGAATCAATGCAGCGGATACATGAAATTCGTGAGATGCTCGATGCTAATCTTAAATTCACCAAAATTAAAACCCATGTCGTGATGAGTGAATGGATCGCCAATAAATAATCACGCCTGAGTTTGATGTGACATTTACTTGGGTGTAAACATTTGAGCAACATGACATAATATTTTTCTTTGATTAAAGGATATTAGTGTGAAGATTCGGCGCTGTTCCAAAATACTGTTGTCACCCGTAAGCCGCCACTAATATTTGTTGTTTATCTAACTTTGCGTTACTTTCCCTGAACCAAGCAAGATAATTAGATAAATATTTCGTTGCCACACCT
>Ga0105355_10002059_pt1 | contig 18361 bp, 14 predicted proteins | sample GOMGulsemesocosm_2_FD_83508 | JGI IMG/M metagenome (GOLD analysis project Ga0105355, IMG submission 83508) | Methane-oxidizing microbial communities from mesocosms in the Gulf of Mexico - GOM9C Gulf of Mexico | ecosystem: Environmental > Aquatic > Marine > Cold seeps | place: Gulf of Mexico... | reverse complement strand
GGTTTTGTTGGCTATCGTGATGGCCTTTTCTCCCTTTGCGGCACAAATTCCCCACGCTGCGTTGGCTGGGTTGTTGGTTAAAGTGGGCATCGATATTATCGACTGGAGTTACTTAAAAAAATCACATAGAGGGCCGCGTTGGGATTTATTATTGATGGCATTGGTGTTTGCATTAACGGTGTTTATTGACTTGATTACAGCAGTTGGTGTTGGAGTAGTGTTGGCATCAATGGCATTTCTTCGTCAGCTTGGTGAAGCACAGATCGCTTCAATAAGAGTGATGCCGAGTAACATGGATAACCCGGAAGAGTACAAATTAATGGATGCGGTAAAGGGAAGAATCAATATATTTGACTTTGCGGGTCCCTTGAGTTTTGGTGCGGCGGCCGACTTGGGTCACCATGTTCGCATGCACGACAAAGAAGAGACTGAAGCTGTTATCTTGGATTTTTCGGGAGTTCCTTTTATGGATGTTTCAGCTGCCGTAGCAGTCGAAACGGTGGCGATAGATGCCCAAAGAAGCGGTAATCGTCTGTACCTTTCTGGTGTTAGCGCGGAAATTAATCAGGTTTTTGATAATTTGGGTGTGTTCGATGTCATTCCGATTAACGGAATTCTCGACAGTCGCTTAGCGGCAATAAAACAGGCTCTATGTGATATAGAAGTAATTGACACTGCTACGAAGAAAGTATTTCTCTGACTTAGCATGTGGTGATTGTTCGCCACAAAGAATTGACAAATCATGTAATTAAATTGAGGATTAAAATGAAATTATTTATTAGTGGCCTATTGTTGTTGGCGTTCTCGGCAGTAGGTTTCGCGGGAGAAATGGGTAGTAGGAAGTTGGGTCCCGCTATTGAGTCGGGGTATACGTCTGCCGCTAAAGTATTTGTTGGCACGGTAATGCCATTAGTCAATCGTGACGAAATGGTTGTAGTGCACGTAAATACGTGGTTCAAGGGCGGCGATGAAGGGAAAGTGATGCTTTCCTGCCAAGCAATTTGTGCTAATGGGATCCTTGAAGCCGGTGCGCAGTATTTAATCTATGCGAGTAAAGGCGAAACTGACAGTGTATTTCAGTTGTATACCGACTCGTCCTTAACAAAGTTGCGAATACACGCAGATCTAGATATTAGATTACTCAAGGATATGCCGTTACCATTTCGTGATTACGACGATTCTGCCTGGTGGTTTAATGAATAGATGGCGGTTGAGTAATTGTTTTAACTTGGCGAAAACGGGACGAAATCACGGGGCAGCACTAAATGCTTGTGTGCGTCGTATTCAAAGCCGAAAAATGGATGGCGGATCGGCAATAGGCGGCCAAGAAAGTGCTCTTTAAAGGGGAGAATATTCTTAGGCTGTTTTTTTGGAATGTCGCAGCTGATTGAGCGCGCGGGCATTCTATCCTAAGAGCGCAATAAACCGTTGTATCATCCAGCAGGGAGGAAGTTCTTCACATTGCGGGCCCTCAAAAAAGACAGCTCGGTGGTTATTGCTGCGCACCACTATCAATGGTATGCCGGGGTTGTCTTAGAGCGATTAACTGTCGGCGGGTCTACTTTTTAGCCTAATTTATACCACAAGGCTCAATACAATGCAGCTGGCTAATCCCGTTAGCGATATCAGTGTAGTCATCACCGTCCAGGATTTGAGCGTGTCTTTTTCGTTCATGCCCAGGTATCGACTCACCAGCCAAAATCCCGAGTCGTTGACATGGGAAAGCATGGTGGCGCCCGATGAAATGGCGATCACTAGTATGCCCAAACCGGCAGGAGACATGGGGGCTAGCTCCAATACGGGCGCCATTAACCCGGCAGCTGTTATCATTGCTACCGTCGCAGAACCCTGTGCAACGCGGGTAACGGCAGCAATTAGAAAGCCCAATATGATAATCGGGAATTGCGCGTCGATCATCATCTCCGCCAATACGGTGCCGACACCAGTGTCTACCAACAACTGCTTGAACGCACCGCCGGCGCCGGTTATTAGGATCACGACTCCGGCAGGCTCTAGTCCTTTGTTGGCAATATCCAATAACGCTTTCTTTCCGAGCTGGCATTGTTTGTTCGCCACCAGCATGGCAAACACGGTGGCCAGGGTGAGAGCGACAAAGGGGTGGCCAAGAAAACTGAGGGCAATGTAAACACCTGAGTTCGGAGAAAATAGAAAGGGCACAAGTGTGGCCGACATGATAAGAATCAACGGCAGTAGAACGATGGAAGTCACCCAGAAAAACTGTAGTTGATTTTCAATAGGCTGGTCCGAGGGGTGCTGATGTGCCAGCGGTACAGGCACATGAATCCGTTGTGCTATGAATTTGCCAAAGAGCGGCCCGGCAATAATCATTGCCGGAATGCCTGCAATAGCGCCAAATAAAATAACCCAGCCTAAATCTGCCTGTATGAGTTCGGCCACAGCAATAGGACCGGGTGTGGGTGGAATGAAGCTATGGGTGATGGCAAGTCCTGCCAGCAGCGGAATGGCGTAGTACAAAAGCGATCGCCCGGACTTGTTAGCCAAGCCGTAAAGCATTGGCGCCAGAATTATAAAGGCCACGTCAAAAAACACTGGAATAGCAACCAAAAAACCTGTTAAACCCAAACTCCATTGAATCTTTTCCGTCCCAAAGCTTTTTATCAGGGTGTTCGAAATTTGTTCGATACCACCGGAGCTCTCAAGAATTTGGCCCAATATAGCGCCCATGCCCACCACAATTGCCACGAAGCCCAGGGTTCCACCCATTCCGTTTTTAACAGAGAGTATTACTTGTTCAGGTGGCAGTCCAGCTAATAGCCCGACCGCCAAGCTGGTCACTATTAAAGCCAGGAATGCGGGAGTTCGCAGATAAATAACCATGAATAACAGCAGGGCGATGCCGGCACAGGCAACAAATAGCAAGGAGATGTCGGACATAGGCTTTTCATCGGTTTGAGTTATAGCTGTTATTAGGTGAAACTATGGATGTTGGAATGGCGTAGAGGGACGCGGCGTTAGCACCCCTTACTTGCAATTTTACAGCCCCAGAATTTGCTGAATAAAGCTGTCGTCTTTCTCCACCGAAGCAAAATCGTCGAATGCCTTGTCTGTTTTTCGAATTAAGTGCTTCTTTATAAACTCTGCTCCTTCGCGAGCGCCATCTTCTGGATGTTTGAGGCAACATTCCCATTCGAGTACGGCCCAGCCGTCATATCCGTACTGGGTCAGTTTGCTAAATATACCTTTGAAATCTATCTGTCCATCACCCAGTGATCGAAACCGCCCCGGTCTATCAATCCAAGAGGAGTAGCCACCATATACGCCGGCTCGTCCGGAGGGATTAAATTCGGCGTCTTTAACATGAAAGGCTTTTATTCGTTCATGGTAGATATCGATAAATGCCAGGTAGTCGAGTTGCTGCAAAAGAAAATGGCTGGGGTCATACAAAATATTAGCTCGCGGATGATTATTAGTGGCAGCAAGAAAGCGCTCAAAGGTAATGCCGTCAAACAGATCCTCACCGGGGTGAAGTTCATAACATAGGTCTACTCCAGAGTTATCAAACTCATTGAGTATTGGCAACCAGCGCCTACCGAGTTCAGCAAAGCCTTCCTCGACCAGCCCCGGTGGCCGTTGTGGCCACGGGTACATGGTGTGCCACAGTAACGCCCCCGAAAAAGTTGCGTGCGCGGTCAGTCCCAGTCGTTGACTCGCCTTTGCCGCGTATTTAAGCTGCTCAACAGCCCAGGCCATTTGTGCCGGGGCATCATCGCGTAGTGCGGTCGGTGCAAAGCCGTTAAACATCTTGTTATAGGCGGGGTGTACAGCGACCATTTGGCCCTGTAAGTGGGTGGAAAGCTCGCTGATGTGTAAGCCGGCATTTGCGACAATCCCAGCGATTTCATCACAATAATCCTGGCTCTGCGCCGCAAGTTTAAGATCGAACAGACGAGTATCCGAGGTCGGTATTTGCACGCCCTGGTAACCCAAGTTGCCAGCCCAGCTGCAGATGCTTCCTAAGTCGTTAAACGGTTTTTCTTCACTACTGAACTGCGCTAAAAAAATAGCAGGTCCTTTAATCTGGGTCACGGGAAATTCCCCCTGGAATATTCAATATATGATAGTTACGGTTCTACTAAAACGGGCCACTGCTACACACTTATCCACACCTGGCCACTACGATTGGACTCTAATACAGCCTCAACGAATTTCATCCCTCTGACACCGTCAGTGGCACCGGGGAAAGCCCCGGTATGAAAGCTCTCTTTCCTTACCGCTTTGGCAACGCCGCTGTAAAGATTACCCATGGCGTCAAATAGTCCTTCCGGATGGCCCGGTGCTATCTTTGTGCTGTCTTGGGAAAAACTGGAATTATAGCTATTGCCGGGTTTGTAAATTCTTTGCGGCTGGTCATCAGTGAGGTAATGCAATTCAGTAGGGTTTTCTTGGTGCCATTTCAATGCCCCTTTGTTGCCGTAAATGGCTATAGAAATATTGTTCTCCTCGCCTGTTGCAATCTGGCTTGCGCGAATGAGTCCCCTTACTCCATCCCTGGTACGGAACATGGCGGTGCCGTCTACATCGAGCAGGTTATCCTCATACAGTGTGTCGATATCGGCCAGCACACGAGTGATCTCAAGCCCTGAAATATACTCGACTAAATTAAATGCATGAATACCTACATCGCCAATACAGCAGCTTTGCCCCGACTTTTGAGGGTCGAGTCGCCATATTGCTGCACGTTTTTCTGGATCATGAATAAGTGGGTTTATCCAGCCTTGATAGTATTGCGCATCGATTTTTTGTATTCTCCCGATGTCGCCAGCTGCTATCATCTCCCTCATCTGCCGTACCATCGGATAACCCGTGTAGGTGTGAGAAAGACCAAAAACGATATTCTTTTCACTGGCGAGGCTTTCAATTTCTACCGCTTCAGCGACTGTGAGTGTCATCGGTTTTTCGCAGATAACATTGAATCCCGCACTAACGACTTTTCTGGCCATGGGGTAATGAAGAAAATTAGGCGTGAGAATAGACACCACTTCGATACGCTCAGATGCTGGTAGCGCCAGCTCTCCTTGAATAAATGAATCTAGGTCGCTATAGGCCCTACATAGGTCCAAGTCCAAGGACTCTGCGAAGCGCTTACTGCTTTCAAATTGCGAGGAAAATACGCCGCCAACTAGTTCATATCGCTCACCCATATAGGCGGCAACACGGTGCACAACACCAATAAAGGAGCCCGCACCACCGCCAATCAACCCTAGCCTGATTTTGTTACCGCTCATTATTAACCGCCGCTTCCTCATCAATAATTCCATTTTCCTTGTTAAAGGCCAGGAGGAAAATAACAGCAACAATGCCAGCAAATATCGCGGGAAATACCCATATCTTCAACCAGTCATGGAGGCCATTGTCGGCATAGACATCCGTTATATAACCAGCGACAGTAAACCCTATTAGCATGCCAAGGCCGTAGGTTGCCAGGGTAATCATTCCCTGGGCCGAACTGCGGTAGCGGGGGCCCGCTTTTGAATCGGTATAAATTTGCCCTGTCACAAAGAAAAAGTCGTAACAAATGCCATGTAGGGCTATGCCTAAAATTAACATGAATAAGCGAGAATCAGCATCACCGAATGCGAACAATAGGTAGCGCAGTAACCAGGCTATCATGCCGACTAACAGGGTGAGCTTAATCCCGAAGCGCTGTAGAAAAATCGGCAGAAATAACATAAAGGCAACCTCTGAAATTTGACCAAGCGTCATTTTTCCAGTCGGGTTGGTAACGCCTATTTCGGCAAGAAATGGATTTGCATTCTGGTAATAAAAAGCCAGTGGGATGCAGATCAAAATGGATGAAGCGAAAAAGATTGCGAAGTTTCGGTCTTTAAGCAAGCTGAAAGCATCGGCACCCACAATCTCGCCCAGGCTCATTTTTTCCTCACCCCTGGCGGCAGGTGCCGTGGCAGGTAGGGTAAAACTGAACAAACCCAGTAAAAAGGCTGCACAACTGCTCATTAGAAACGTATTACTTAACATGCCCTCTGAGATACTCTTTTGAGAATCCCAGGAAAAAACAAAACTTATAATTAGACCCGCCGCAATCCAGCCTATGGTTCCCCATACGCGTATTTTTGCGAATTCCTTGGCAGGGTCTTCCATTTGCCTGAATGCAACTGAATTTACCAGCGCCAATGTTGGCATATAGACCACCATGTAACCCAATATGTATGGATAGAATCCGGAGAAGTCGCTAGCTGCGTGCATTTGATACAACAATACCGCGCCAATTAGATGTAATACACCGAGGATCTTTTCTGCATTGAAGTAGCGATCGGCGATTAGGCCAATCACAAAGGGCGCAATTATGGCGCCCCATGATTGAGTCGAAAAGGCCATTCCGACCTGCGCGCCGGTTGCCGAAAGGTTGCCCGCTAGAAACGTACCCAGTGTTACAAACCAGCCACCCCAGATAAAAAACTGGAGAAACATCATTACACTTAAGCGATAGCTTATTGTTGCCACTATTTAGTCCTCGATTTTCATTATTGTTCACAGGGTCCAGCTATGCAGATTTACTCTGCGAATTACAATTTCGACGGCCCTGTCACCTGCCCCAAATAGGTGGGCTGGTCAACTTGTGCCGATTGCCCGGTCTGACTGATCATGCCCAGCGCGTTCACTCGAAACGCTACTACGTTGTTACTACGCTCATTTGCGACAAACAATAACTTCTCATCGTCGAGCAGTAGAAAGAAACGCGGCCAATGCCCTTGTGTTGCAATATGTTGCAACACACTTAGTGTGCCATTGCTTGCAACTTTAAATACGGTAATGCTGTCGTGACCCCGGTTGGAGCTATAAAGACGGGTGCCAGCGTTGTTGATCGCAATATGGGCGGCCTGGCTCGGTCCATCGAAATCGTCGGGAAGTGTACTTATTTTCTGTTCACTGTGCAGTTGGCCGTCTGTATTTCGTGTAGCAAAGACTATTTGATTCGATAGCTCGTTGATCACGTAAGCCCAATTTCGGGTTGGGTGAAATACCATATGCCGAGGTCCGGCACCGGGTTCGGTTTTAAGCGCAGTGAACGGCCTGCCGACGTGGCCACTGGATGTGTCGAATGTATAGCCCATGACCTGGTCCGTGCCGAGGTCCACTGCATATAGAAATTTGCTGTCGGGGGTCCACTGAGCCCAATGTGCATGGGGACCCTCTTGTCGCTTTGCATTTGGGCCGCGACCTCGATGTTGCATCACCGTCGGCTGATCTACTAATGCGCCGGTATCGCTGAGCTTGAATACCGCTACATTGCCGCTGCTATAGTTTGCCACCGCAAGGTGTTGCTCGCTGGGGCTTAGCGATAGATGACAGGGGTTCTGACCCTGTGAGGAGTGCGCATTAATCGGTGTAATTGAAGCATTTTCTGCATTGCGCTTGAAGCTTCTAACATACCCCTGTTGCTGTTCTTCTACAAAATACAGCAAGGTTCCATCGTTATTCTGGGTGCCAAAGGACGGGTTTTTCATCTGGCTCAATAGGGTGGGCTGACTGAAAGATTGTGTTTGGGTGTTATAAAAAATCCGGTAAATCCCCTGGCTATGCTCACTGGTATAGGAACCAGTGACAAGCTCAATAGTTTCTTGGGGCGTGTTTGCGGGCGTGGCTGATTGCTCAGGTTCACTGTAGACAGGACATGTAAACAACAGGTATAACAAGCTAAAAATACAAGCGAGATAGTGAGGGGCTCTGCATGCTGAAACCGTGAGCGACATTGCTATTATCCAAAGAGTTAACTACTAACGAGAATAAGCATCCTCGGGAATTCGAGCCAACCTGCAGCAGCGACTAGATCGCCGAGACCACAGCTCAATAACTCATTATGGAGCAATCGGTTGTTACGTTAGATATAAGACGCACATAGGCCGCACTTCCGCCCCCCTAGTTATATGCTATATTTTCTTAGGCGACAAACAGCCAGTCAACACTTATCATGCACGGGTCGTTGTTTTTTGCGTTATACGTGATGTTGGGGAATCCATGGATATTGATGTTGTTGTGATTGCTGGGATTTCCGGGTCTGGAAAGTCTACCCTGGCAAAAATGCTTGCCACCGCCCAGTCTTGGGAATTCATCGAGGCCGATGACTATCATGACGATAGGTCAGTGAAAAAAATGCGCAACGGTATTCCACTGGATGATGAAAACAGATTGCCGTGGTTGCTGCGTCTTAATCAACGGCTTCAACCTTCTGCACCGGCGTCAACACATTTTTCAGGCAATAATCAAACACCGCGTGTTCTGTCGTGTTCAGCATTGAAGGAGCAGTATCGACTTCTGTTGGTTGGCAAGCTACAGGCACGGTTTGTTTGGCTCAATATATCCCATGATCTTGCTAGTAAGAGAATGTCATCGCGATCAGGGCACTATATGCCCTCGTCGCTAGCGCAAAGTCAACTCGATATCGCTGAGCCGCCAGGGCATGCACTTATTTTGGATGCTGCAGAATCGGCTGATGTTCTTTTGGCTAAAACGCGTTGCTATCTTGGGCTGTAAGAAAATCTTTTGGTGCTAAAATCTGGCATCTGAAAATTTGTTGGACGTAGGTATCGATCGTGCTGGTGCTGGTGAAGTCTGTTGCGCGCTTGCGGTCAGCGCCTTCCACCGCGGCCAAGCTGGAACAGTATCCGGTACTGTCATTAACTGTGGGGGAGCAGGCTGGCTTTTTTAAACATCACCATAGGGTAGTCGATTGCATGCGATGATTGAGTTAGCTTATACATACCAAGCAGCAGAGAATAAACGCTTTTTCTAATTCGTCGACCTTAGCGCGGACATAGAGATGATGCAGTTGTGCTTGTCATTGTAGTTCGCCTACCCGCTCGAATTCACTAAGTGCCATGTAAAGGCCCGCTTTTGCCCAATTAAGCGGCGTTATTGGCGACGCGAGAAAGTGAGTTTGGCCTGCTATGATTACCGTATTAATGCTTTCTGGGGCCATCCATGCACGCACCGGTTTTCCGTCTGCGGCGATCTGGTTTGGTCCGGTAAGCTGGCCCAACGCCCTCTTTAAATGAGTTTTGGCGCGGTGCAGATCCTGGGATTTTAATCGCGATTGTTCAGTCATTTCAGCAATATGTAGCCACGCCAGAGACGCCAAACTGTCGAAAAACCATTGCGCCTCACTATTGGCTGGTAATGTGGACAGGCGCCACAAAAACGCCTCTCGTGATGAAGTATCCCCCGTTGCTGCAGGGCCCTCGCTGGCCTGGGGGCGAATCCAGTAATTTCCGCCCTGATAACTATCATTTTTGTAGCGCAATATTCCAAAGGGTCGCTTCAGTATTTCCACGGAACTCATAATCTGGCGCATTTCCGCTTGGCTTAAGCCATCCAAAGGGTAGGGCGAAATCAAGTGTAGAAGTGCTGCATCAGCGCGTCTGTAATGCACGTCTTCGGCATCATAATCCGGGGATTCGCCGCCCATTTTGAGTTGTCGATGAACGGTGTTCATCCCTTGAGTGATTTGTTCGTCCAAGCTGGTTTTTGACCAGGCCATTTTCACTTCACGATCACTGCGGGAAAGTAGAGTGTTTAAAACATTTTTAGCTGTGTTTCCGCTGCCATATAAAATTTCACGCCAGACCTGTAGCGACTTTGTCGCCAAACCGATGCTGGAGGAATTTCGCCGGGGTATTTCTTCCCAGGCACCAGCATCTTCATAACGATGAAACTGGATTTTTTGCAGAAATAAAGGGTATAGCAGTAAAACTTCCGCTCGCTGGGGTGTTATGGCACTGGTAGATAAGCGCTCGTTTTTTATGGCGTTTCCGAGTGCGGTGAAAAAAAGCCCGTGCGCATCGATTTGCCGGTGATTCCACACCTGTGCTTCACCATGGTCAATAACATCGCTTAATGCGTCGGAAGCGCCATCAAATCGAATATGCGGAACTTCCATAGGGTTTTGTGCAAGAGCGGGGTTAGCGATGACATTCTTGAATCGTTGTAACTGAGGCGCCGTGGCGTAATAGTCCCACAGTGCGCGCAGCAGTTTTTTAGCGTCCTTTTGGCGCGAGGGATTATTCGATAGTGCGTAATAGACCCAGATATTGTCCCGTACCCATATGGCGTCGTAATGGGTTTCATCGTGCTCGCCCTCGGCCGTACGTGTAGCCGCCGGGGCAAAACCACGCGTGTTTAACCGTATGTCCAAGTGGGGCGCCAGCGTCGCGCGAATTTTTTGCACTCGGCCAAGCGTAAGTGGCTGCTCTATCCACGGTTTGACTTCATCATTAAAAACGGCAATGTATTCTCCCTCCCCGGAGAGCACCATGGAGGCCCCCTTATTGGCAGCGACATAGTGCGAAACCTGTTCATAGGCATCTTGCTTGCCCGCCGCTAACACCCGGTTTGATGTCCCGTAAAGGCCGATACAAAGCAGGGTCGCGGTGAATAATAAACGGTTAATTGGAGAAAATTTCTTTTGCATGAGCCGAACTGCCTCTGTGAGGTAACCCAAAGTTAGCGGTAAAAATATGGCTTAGGGTGCAAGGTGATTAGCTAAAAGCGCATCCAACCCGGCTTTCGATGCAGCCACTGCTTGCAGTGGGGTCATGCCATTGGGGTATTCTTCTTGCTCAACGACCAGCCAGCGGGTGCCGCCAACGTCAATGTTTGCGGCAATTAAAGCAGCCCAGTCACTCGTATCCTGGCCGATGATAGGCGTTATGTTTTGTGAGTCTTCATGGGTACGTACTTTGTAATGGGTAGTTAAAGTACGTCCGGGGTAGCGCCGTACGTACTTTACGGGGTCTTTACCGGCATAGTTGACCCAGCCAGCATCGATTTGCAGCACCACATTTTCGGTGGTGGACTTGGCAATAATGTCCCAGTAGGTTGAACCTTGAAAATCGGCAAACTCCTGGGCGTGATTGTGATAACCGATAGACATACCGTGGGGGGCCAATTTCACCGCAAATTCGTTGAGTTCTTTCACCACCTGATGTACCCCTTCGGAGTCCCAGGCTCTTTTGTCCATTGCCTCGATTAGCGTGTCACAGCCGAGAGCGCGATAAAATGTCACCGTTGCGTCAAAGTTGGCGGGGCTCAGGCGATCAAAATGCAAATGCGCTGCGCTGCATTTAAGCTTGTTCTGCTCTAAAAATGCCTTAAGCCCGGTCGGGTTGTTGGCGAACTCACCAAACTCGCCGGCAAATTCGACGCCGTCAAATCCCATCGCCGCAAGCGCTGTCAAGGTGGCCTTAAAATTCTGTTTCACATCATCTTTGACCGACCACAGCTGAACGCCGACCAGAGGCAGGGCTTGGGTCGAAGCTGGTGGTAAGGCCTCGACTGAACGGTCTGGCTCGCTGCAACCTGCGGCGGTTAGCCACAGTAGACCTAGCAGTGAGGTAGCGAGCTTTGTTATTGCTGTCGATGGCATCTTTGTATCCTTGTTTTTTAATATTGTTGTTACTGTAATGGCTATTATCACTGTAAAGCGCCAGCCAAAGGGGCGCCGCTCGCCTACTTATATTCTACCGGCCTTTATTTCTTTTACTGCATAGTCAACGGCCCGTGCTGTTAGCGCCATAAACGTTAGTGAGGGATTTTGTGTTGCTGAGGAGGGAAAACTGGCGCCATCGGTGACAAATAAGTTGTCAATGTCGTGGCTCTGGTTGTAACCGTTTAGCACGGAGGTCTTAGGGTCGCGGCCCATCCGGGCCGTTCCCAGCTCGTGGATGGCAATCCCCGGTGGGCGCTCGGTAGCCTCCGCAGTAACATTTTCCAACCCGGCTTTGAGAAACATTTTACGGCCAACTTCTGCGGCATCCGCCATCATTAGTTTTTCGTTATCTGACCAGCGACAGTTGAATTCGAGCTGGGGGATGCCCCATTTATCTTTTAACGTGGGGTGCAGGGCGACCTGGTTTTCGAAGCGCGGTAACATCTCTCCTTGCGCCATCATCCAAAACTTCCATTTTCCCGCCTGGCTCAGTTCCGCCTTAAAGTCGGCGCCGAAGCCATCGCCTTCGGCTTTCGATCTCCAGTCTTCGCGAGAGGCGTCGCCGGAAAAGGAGTACCCACGCACATAGTCCTTGCTGTAACGGCTAGGCTCATACTGGAAGTTGGGAATCAACAGGCCACCGGGGCGGCGACCCCGGTAATACTCATCTTCGAAGCCGGGGATATCGCCTTCTATCCTCGCGTTGTAATTGTGATCCATCAGGTAGTGGCCCAAAACGCCAGAGCTGTTGGCTATGCCATTGGGGAAGGCTTTGGATTTGGAATTCAGTAATACCTGGGCGCTGCCTATGGTAGAGGCACACATAAAGACCACCTTGCCCAGGTATTCTCGTTCGCTTAAATCATTGTTGTCTATTATTTTAACGCCTTTGACGCGACGGGTTTTTTCGTCGTATATAAGGCTGTGAACCACGCTGTTAGCGGCGATATGTAAATTACCAGTTTTCGCCGCGGCGGGTAAAGTAGAGCTCTGGGTAGAAAAATAGGCACCAAAAGAACAGCCTTTCTGGCATTCATTTCTGGCCTGGCAATTGACTCGGCCTTGGGAAATATGCAATTCGGTGGGTTCGGTTAAATGGGCCATGCGGCCCATAATAAGCTGTCGGTCTGGGTAATGTTTTTCAATGGATGCTTTAATCGCTATTTCTGGTGCGGTCATCTCAAACGGCGGTAAAAATTCGCTGTCTGGTAACTGCGGCAGTCCTGCGCTTTCACCGCTGATACCCGCATGCTTTTCAACATGGCTGTACCAAGGCGCAAGGTCTTTGTAGCGAATGGGCCAGTCAGTGCCAAAGCCGTCGAGCTTGTTGGCGCTAAAGTCGTGATCACTGAGGCGATAAGATTGCCGGTGCCAGGTCAGAGACTTGCCGCCCAACTGGTTGCCACGGATCCAGCTGAAAGTTGTGCCCGGTGCAGTTTGGTAGGGCAAATCCCGATCGTTACCAAAAAAATGTTTGGTGGTATCGTTGAAAGCGTAACACTGCTTTTGAATCGGCTGTTGTTCCGTAACTAGGTTGTTAACCTGGCCGCGATGCGGCTGTTTCCACTCGGGAACGCCTTCACCGATGTAGTCTTTCTTGTGTTCGACCACCCTGCCACGTTCTATCATCAGGGTTTTGAAGCCGCGTTCACACAATTCTTTTGCCGCCCATCCGCCCGATATACCCGACCCCACCACAATGGCGTCATAAACTTCGCTCGACTCTTTTATATACAGGTCGTCATTCAATGTGTGTACCCTTTTCGATGGTGGAGGTTATTGCGTAAGTTCGTATTACAGGCCCAGTGATCCCCAGGCTTTACCCACGGACTGGTAGGGTATCGAGCCTTTGAAACCGCCCGGTACGGCTAAGTATTCCAGTTCTTGGGAAGCGCCCACTTGTGAGGTGTAGTACCCGAAAACAATCTGACGCTTCAGAAATTTAAACTGAGACCTATCTTCATTATCGAAGCCATTGCTGGGTTTTTCGAGATCTGTGAGCAGAGTAAGTTGCTGTTCGGTAGTGGCTCCCGAAAAATGTTGTTGGTGACGCTGCAACGCAACCTTGTTGATTTTCAGTAGTGTGGAGCGCACCTTTTGTTGATCCTCGGGCTGGTAACAATAATACAACTGATTATCGATAAACCCGTGAGTATCCACTTCTGCCGCGCCAGCGGTATTTGTTGTTGGGATCACCAGGGCACAAATGTCACGCAATAACACCATGTTGGCTTGGCTGAATATCTTGCCGGGATGACTGCTGCTGTCGGTTTTGGGGCTGTAGGCCAGGGCTGTGGCTATAGCATTCCCGCCCAGCAGTTGTGCGGCGGCGGCGGCACCCACTAAGTGGCTCAGGCCAAATAGAAAACCACGTTTACTCTTGTCGTCCGGCGATGACTTGTCGCCGATCTTTTGATCGCTCATTCTACAAATCCCAAGGGGTTAAGTGTGTGGTGACGTTGATGTCGCGAAGTTATATTAGTGCAACTGAAAATTAGTCAGCGGCTTCAGCGTTGATTGGCTCTGAATGTCTTTCAAATTTCATTTTTATAATAAAGCGCAAAATTTACTGATTATCATTTTGCAGCGCAGCCAGACATCCGGCCAAGGCTTTTGCAATATGTTTTCGTACAACTGTTTCAGAGAGGTTAACCTGGCGCGCTATCTCTGCATAAGACAAGCCGTCGAATCGGTTCATCATGAGTAACTTTCGGCGTTTCTCAGGCATAGCCCATAATGCCTTGGAAATGATGTCTAGCCTTTGGCGAGCTTCCATCTGTCGTTCTGGACCGATTTCTCCGGCAGGGTCAAATTCCATTTCTGCAACACTTCGAGCATAACCGTTGCGCACATCTCGTCGCCGAATTTGATCGATAGCGATATTGGAGCAAGTTTTATAAAGAAAGGCCCGAGGGTTGACCACCAGCGCGGCGCTCTCGGTATAGCGAATAAACGCTGTTTGCACTACGTCCTCCGCTTCCGCACGATTAAGAGAGAATTTTTTAATAATGCCACGGCACAGTTCTTCATTGTATTGAAGATAGATATCTGCTATTTCAGCGGGCTGATGTCCAGGGCTCGAGGTTTGAGGCTCAGCAGCCATTGGGTACGCCTATTTTCAACGCTATGCACGCGCAATGTGTCAGGCTACAAAACCGCTTATATGCGGCCGATAGACCAGTGGCATTGGTGAGTGCGTCGGCCCCAATCAGACTCGTACGATCTTCTATCATAAGAAACATCCTTTCGGGTTAACATTGACTATTAACACCGGGATTTTGTTGTTCGCTTAAGATATTAGTTCAAGGGGCCAAAAAAAAGTATGGGAAAATCGGTTTTAGATAGGATAAAATCGGCGTTGTTCCACTGTTTTGTGGTTATAACGCTCGGTTTTGCGACAGCTGGATAGCATATTTGCAGCTTGGAATACCAGTTAGGTACCTGTGTAGAGAGGGGCGATGTATCAGCTTGTTAACGCATGTAGACCTGGTCTGTCTGGCCGGGACGGGGAGGGTGTAGCATTTTGGACAATAATAATACGCAAAGCGATAGGGCCGCGCTAACAATCGATCAGTTGCCGATAATGACCGCATTGCATATGTACGATTTATTACCCGACATTATATTTTGGGTGAAAGATGCGCGTGGCAAGGTGATTCACGGGAACCAGTGTTTGCTAGACCATATTGGGGTGGACTCCCTGGAGCAGATTATAGGTCTGACAGATTTTGACTTCGCCCCACAGCACATAGCCAAACAATTTTTTGCCGATGATCAACGGGTAATGCACGGCGAATCAGTGACCGATCGGTTGGAAATGAATATGCCGGAGAAGGGGGAAATAAGCTGGTTCACTACCTCAAAACGGCCTTTACTGAATGCCAGTGGCACGATTGTGGGCACCTATGGAATCTCTCGCCAGTTGGAAAAAACGTCGGTGGCACTGAGTGCGATGGTGGCACTGAAGGCCCCCGTGGCCTTTATCCGGGACAATTACATGCACAGAATCAATCTGTCGGATCTGGGCGAGGTGTCGTGCCTCTCGGTCAGCGCCCTAGAGCGCCGTTTTAAGAAATATTTGTATAAAACGCCGAGTCAGTACATCTGTGAAGTGCGATTGGAAAACGCGAGGCGATTGCTGGTGGAAACCACCTTACCCGTTGCCGTTGTGGCCGATCGATGCGGGTTCCCCGACCCCAGTTATTTCAGTCGTAAGTTTCATCAGGTATTTTCACAGCTGCCTTCAGAGTTCAGAGCCAGCTATCAGTAACTGGCGCCGCAGTTTCAAATTGCCACGTCGGCAGTGCTGCCGGTATCCGGGGCGGTCAGATGCAAGCAATGCGAGCGTGACGTTTTGCCGAGCTTGAATAAGCTCAAGGCAGGCTTATAACGAAAAGGCGTAACAGAGGCGTCAAGGGGGGGCGGAGTGGCGGTGCTGCTGCGTCTTACTTAGTGCAGAGGTTAAAGGTGGTGTGGATCTCTGTGAGGTTGTTGTAAAAATGACATCTTGCGGAAGTACTGGCTGATTATCAGCGCGCTTTGCAATGGGATAACAAGTAGAAAACGCATACTATTATGAACATGGAATTTCCAAAACACTCAAATCAGCTCAATGCCGAGGCTGCAGACTGGTTCACTTTGCTGGCGTCTGGTTCGGCGACCCAGCAGCAACATCACCAGCTTGAACGGTGGTTGGCGGCCAGTGATGAGCATCGAGAGGCCTATCAACAACTAACTGTTATTTGGGGCGACCTGGCTACTTTGTCTGAGTCTGAAGAAGGTGTGCTGCTTAGGCCATCTGTCGAGAAGGGACATGTTGATCGTTTTTTCACTGAATTTGGAGCATCGCTCCAGCAGCAGCTGAGCAATTTTTCTTTGCGACCACCATTAGCGCTTGCGTTGTTCACCGTCGTTATGATTTCCAGTGTGTTGTTCCTCTCTCAACCGATGCCGGTGGTGGTCGATAGTTATGTTACCGGTATTGGTGAGATAAAAACGATTACATTGGCTGATGGTAGTCAGGTGACGCTGGGTGCCAACTCCGCTATTGAGGCCTGGTCCGATGATGCCGAGCGCCATGTCGTGCTGGCAAGCGGTCAGGCATTTTTTGAGGTGGCGACCGATCCAGCGCGCCCATTTTGGGTGGCTGCCCAAAACACTCGGGTGAAAGTGGTTGGAACGAAATTTGATGTCCGCTACTCCTTAGATCGAGTGAGAGTTGCCGTGTCGGAAGGTGTTGTGAATGTTACGTCGGCAAAGCCGGTTGATGACCACTCCAGCGTTGATGGAGACTTAGCTGGAGCGCCCAATGCCCAGGCACTTGTACCGACAATAGTACTAAGGGCAGGGCAGCAGGTGATCAAACCGCGAGCACTGGGTTTTCAGTCTGTCAAGCCTATTTCAGAGCATGAGCTCAGCGCCTGGCGGCGCGGCAGGTTAGTCTATCTAGATGCCAGTATTGTCGATGTGGTGGCGGATGCTAACCGCTATTTTGAAGGTACTATTACGCTCAATGGTGCTGAACTTTCAGCCTTAAAAGTGACCGCCGCAATAGGTATAGATCAAATAGCCTTTTTGCCTGACATGCTGGCACAAACCCTTCCCGTCGTAGTTCAGAAATCGGGGAACAGCAAAATTCTTATCTCTCGTCGAGACAAAAGTTCCCTCTAAAAATAAAAAAAGTTACAGGGGGGGGCGGATTCCAATCTTAGGTCCGTCTCATAGTAACGCTGGAACTCACCATACGATAAAAGGCGGCCGTGTCTCGACCGTGGCCTCCACGCTCATTAGGCCGTATGTGATTTGCGTGGGCGCTACACCAATTTATCTAAGTGATACCAGGCTGACGGTTAATGTAGCGATAACAAAAAAATCAACATGTACCCAAAGGAACAAAATCGATGCTGAAAATGAGAAAATTACCCCTCGCAATAGCGGGTGTCATTTCTTCACTGGCAGGTGCTCAAACAATGGCACAAGATCAGATGATAGAAGAAGTTGTCGTTACGGGAATTCGCGGCTCTATGCAGCGTGCAATGGACATAAAGCGTGATGCGTCGGGTGTCGTTGATGCGATTTCCGCTGAAGATATGGGCAAGATGCCGGACACCAATCTCGCTGAATCTTTGCAGCGTATCACCGGTGTTTCCATTAACCGTGTAAACGGTGAAGGGTCTGAAGTGACGGTTCGTGGCTTCGGTGGTAATTACAACCTTGTGACTGTCAATGGCCGTCAATTGCCATCGGCGAACGTTACTTCGATTACCGGTAACCCGCTAGATCAAGGTAGCCAGGGCGTCTCCCGCTCTTTTGATTTCTCCAACTTGGCCTCGGAAGGAGTTAGTGGTATTCAAGTGTATAAAACCGGTCGCGCCGCTGTGCCAACCGGTGGTGTGGGTGCAACGATCAACATTAGTACCATTAAGCCGCTTGAGGCAGGCAACAAAGTGAGTCTGGGTATTAAGGCAGTTGACGATACCGGTGGCGATGATATGACGTCCGAAGTAAGCGGCCTGTTTAGTTGGGCTAACGACGAAGGGACCTTCGGCGTAGCAGTGTTCGGTAGCTTTCAGGAGCGGGACTCCGGTAGCCGCCATATGAGTATCGAAGATTGGTTTCCAGCGGTTTGGGGGCCCGATACGGCTTCTGATTGGGGCATGGCAAACGCCAACATCATAAACGCACCGACCGACGGCCAGACCGTTAACCGGCCCAGTAATATTGGCATAGGCTTTAACGAAGACAAGCGCGAGCGCACCAACGGCCAGATAACCCTGCAGTTTGCACCCAACGACACCATTACGATTACCGCTGACGCGTCTTACGCAGAGAATGTTCAGGAGTCTGTAGGATTGATCGATGGTCTTTGGCATCAGG
>Ga0105355_10002057_pt1 | contig 18369 bp, 11 predicted proteins | sample GOMGulsemesocosm_2_FD_83508 | JGI IMG/M metagenome (GOLD analysis project Ga0105355, IMG submission 83508) | Methane-oxidizing microbial communities from mesocosms in the Gulf of Mexico - GOM9C Gulf of Mexico | ecosystem: Environmental > Aquatic > Marine > Cold seeps | place: Gulf of Mexico... | reverse complement strand
GACCCTGACCACCACCGCGGCTATTGCCTCGGGTGCCACCGTTAACGGCGCAGGCGCGGTCGCAATCACGGCATTAGAAAACACCGCCGCCGCCGACCTCAGCGGTCTTACCGCTACTACCAGTACCGCGGCGGTAACCGGCGATGTCACCTTTACCGGTGACTTGGGCTCAGTCACCATTACCGTGGCCGATGGGGCAACATTAACCATTAGCGCCGCCATTGCCTCGGGCGCCACCATTAACGGCACCGGCACTGTCGCGATCACGGCGCTGGTGGGCACTGCCGCCGCCGATCTCAGCAACATTACCGCCACCGTGGTGACCGCCACGGTAGCGAGCAATGTCACCTTTACCGGTAATTTAGGTTCGGCGGTCACCAGTATCGCCGACGGCGCCACCCTGACAGCCGCAGCAGCGGTGGCCGACGGCAAAAGCTTTGCCAGCGCCACCACCACCGGTAATATCATCATTATCGATTCTGTGGGCGCTCAAACCATTACCGGTACCGCGGCGGCGGATCATATTCAAGCGGGCACCGGCGCCGATACCGTCGATGCAGGCGCCGGCGACGATACTGTCGTCATGAGTGTGGTTGCGGGGGACATAGACACGCTGGATGGCGGCGCTGGCACCGGTGACACCCTATGGCTAACGGGCATCGCAGCGGGCAATATCGTTGTCGACCTGAGCAGCGCCACACAACAGTTTACCGACGGTGTTGACACGTTGACCCAGGCAAATTTTGAAAACGTCTTCGCCTACGGCGTATCGGGCGCCAAGGTGGACATAGTGACCATCGCCAACACCACCACGTTGGGCTTGAGCGGCGCGAGCGGCGCGATCGTTAGCGGCGCCGCCACAACACTGGCCGTAAATGCCTCGCCACTGTCCGACGCGGGCACCGTCACCCTCTCGGGCGTCAATATGGTGCCGACAGTCACCGGGCTCACCGGTACGCTGCTCGCAACAGCCGTCACCGGTGACCTAGTCGTATCCACAGGAGACGCCACCGACAACGCCATTGCCATCACCACCGGCTCCGGCAATTTCACCCTGACGGCCGCCGCCGCTTCAGACACGGTCACGGTTGACACCTCAGCCATGACCGGGGCACAGACGCTCACAGCCAATGCCGGTGCCTCAGCACTTAACCTGACCAACATTACCACCACAGGATTGATTGATGCCTCGGCGGTAACCGGTGGCGTCACGGCAGTCGCTGGGGCCGGCGTCCAGACCATTACTACCGGCTCAGGCGACGACTTCATCACCGCCGGCGCGGGCCAGGATATTATCAATTTGGGAAGCGGTGACGACGAAGTGATCTTTAACACCAGCTTTGCCGCGGGCAACGCTTCCGCCGACGTTATCACCGGCTTTACCGTCGGGGCGGGGTCGGCGGATATCTATGATGTCGCTTTTGACGTTAATAACGGTACTACCACAGCGACAGGGAACCTGAACGTGGGCCCTATCACTGTAGGCGACAATGGCTCCGCAACGGCAAACGATGTTATCTTTCTGCTGGCGGGCGCCAACGACGAAATGGCGATATCCACAGTGGCCAATGCCGTCGCCAATGCCGTCACCGCGCTGACATCAGGCGCTGATTTTGCGGCGGCCAATGTCGATGCCGGAGATAACTTGCTACTGGTGCTCGATGACGGCGCCGACGCCTTTATCTTTCACTATCAAGCCGATGGCACCAATGCGGTAACCAGCGCCGCCGACCTCGAACTGATCGGGATATTAAAAGGCGTCACCGATGCCGGCACAATAGTCACGACGGATTTTGTCTAACCCTCTACTACACACGGGTTCTCAAGCCGGAGGCGACCGAGATAATACTCGGCCACCTACCGGCTTTTTTTTTGCCCCAACGCTAAACAGGCCCCGCACGTGCACTCTTTTTAGCCGCGCTCTGCTTGGGACCCTACTCGCTCCCTCAAGTGAATCGCATCTCTACAGATTTAGCGGTATGTCGTATAAACACAAGGTAACAGTAGCTAGTGGGCAGTCCATGACCGCGAGAGGGCGTAGGTTATCATCCGAAAGGGGTTGTGGGCTGTTCGATAGCGGTTGTAGTTTCAGCGCGCTGGACGACAGCAGGTTTTCTATCGACGTCACTCCCGGATTGCATGCCTTTATTCGGTTGGAAGCCCACGCCCTTATAAAGGCCTGCAACGCCGTGAGTGACTACCATTGCGCGTTAGGCTATTGATGCTCTGGCATTGGAATAGAGCCTAAATTAGTCGGCTGCACACAGTAGCTAGCGAGCAGTCCATGACCACTAGAGGGCGTGGGTTATCAACCGAAAGGGGTTATGGGCTGTGCGATAGCGGTTGCAAAATGGCTCTCGAGACGACGAGGGGCGAATGTCGGAAAGTTGATGCGGGCAGGATCGAGGCTTTAGTCCTGCGCTCTAGAATAAAAGCAAGCTATGGACTTTTGGCCCATAGTCGTTGAGTATCATTTTTTCGTTTAGCGCGACATAATTGCATCTGCATTCTATGCTGGCAGTGAATTTTTTTACTCGATTAACAAGCTACTTTCAGGAGAAAACATGAGCAGAAAAATTGCCCTTATTACCGGTGCCGGTTCAGGTATTGGTCGTGCCTGTGCCGAGGCTTTGGCCATAGCCGGTTTTGATCTAGTATTGGCGGGCCGCAAGTTAGAGCCCCTGCAGGCCTGCGCGGTGGCTGTCAGTTCACTGGGGGCCGAGGTGTTGGTGCGCAGTACCGATGTTGCCGACCCCGAGTCGGTGGCGGCGCTGTTTGCTGAGATAGAGCAGCAATTTGGCCGACTGGACTTGTTGTTTAACAATGCCGGTACCGGTGCGCCGCCGCTACCCATTGACGAATTGCCAGTGCAGCAGTGGTTACGGGTGCTTGATGCCAATTTGACCGGCTCTTTCCTGTGCGCCCAGCAGGCGTTTAAGTTGATGAAAAAGCAACAACCTGGTGGCGGCCGCATCATTAATAACGGTTCAATATCGGCGACCTCGCCCAGGCCTAACTCAGCGCCCTATACGGCGACCAAACACGCGATTACCGGTTTAACTAAATCTCTTTCGCTCGATGGCCGCGCCCACAATATCGCCTGTGGCCAGATTGATATCGGCAATGCTCTCACCGAAATGACCGCGGTAATGGCCCGGGGTGTGCCCCAGGCGGACGGTTCCATCGCCCCGGAGCCAACCATGGATGTAGAGGACGTTGCCCGCGCGGTGGTGTTTATGGCGCAGTTGTCACTGGCCAGTAACGTGCAGTTTATGACGGTAATGGCGACGGCCATGCCGCTGATCGGTCGCGGTTAGCCCGCCTTTTTTGGAGAACAACCCATGCCCCGATTTTCTGCCAATATATCCCTGCTGTTTACCGAAGTACCGGTTATCGAGCGCATCGCCATGGCCCGGGAAGCGGGTTTTGACGCCATCGAAATTCAGTTTCCCTACAGCTGTAATCTCAATGATTTTGCCGCCGCAATGGCGGATTCGCAACTGCCACTGGCGCTAATGAATTGTCCCGCAGGTGATTTTATGAGCGGCGGTCAAGGCAATGCGGCAGTGCCGGGGCGCGAGAGTGAATTTTCTCACGCGGTGGAGCAGGCACGAGAGTGGGGACGGGTGCTGAGACCCGAGGCGATTAATGTGTTGGCGGGTAGACCGGAGCCAGTTCTGGATAGGGCCGATTGTATGGCCGTATTAGAGGCAAACATGAGCAGGGCATTTGAGGCCTTTAATCCGCTGGGCATTAGGCTGTTAACCGAGGCGATTAACACGGTTGATATGCCCGGATTTTTCCTTAGTCAATCCCAACAGGTACTAGACCTAATCACCAGGCTGCCGGCGATTGAACTTTATTTACAATACGATATTTACCATATGCATCGCATGGGAGAGCTGTCAGTCCAGCGACTGCAACAGATAATGCCGCTAATCGGTCATATTCAATTTGCCGACGCACCGGGCAGAATGGAACCTGGCACCGGTGAGATCGACTTTACTGCGTTGTTCGACGCTATCGATAGCTCGCAATACCAAGGTTTTGTCGGAGCGGAGTACCGGCCTGCGGGGTCGACGGTGGGCAGCCTAGACTGGTTAAAAGCCTAACCAGTACCCCAGTCGATTCAGCTGCCTTTCATCGGATCAGCTGAGGTTTTTTTTGAGCAGCTCCCGAGTATTGGCCTGTTCTTCAGCATTGGTGGTAAATTCCGAGGCGGCAAAATCCGTTACTCCTGACTCAGCCACACTCGCCAGTAAATCCTGTACCTTGGCGGCGCTGCCGACCAAGGCCAGCTCACCCGCTTCAGTCACCCCTTCGCGCTCAAACATAGCTTTGTAGGAGGGCAGCTGACTGTACATTTTTAGGTTTTTAGAGATCAGCCCACGAATGCGATCTTCGTCTTCGGTCACACAAACAGGCAAGGTGGCAATAATACGCGGCTGTGGCCGTTCTGCGGCATCGGCCGCCTCACTCAGTCGCGGTTTGATATGCTCGCGCACAGTACGTGGTCCTACCCAGGCCAGGGTGGTGCCATCGGCCAGAGTGCCGGCAATTTTAAGTGCCTGAGGGCCCAGCGCTGCGACCACCACCGGTGTGTTTTTTTCAGGTTTAAAAAAAGTTTGCGCGTCGCAGGACAATAACTCGCCGGTAAATTGCACCTTGCCCTCGTTGAGCAGTGGTATCAAAATCGACAAGTACTCCTTTAAGTGCCGCATGGGGCGCTCGAAGGGGATGCCTAACTGCGCCATCATAGTTTGGTGAGACAGGCCAATGCCTAAGGTAAAGCGATTGCCGATGGCATTGAGTAAGGTGTGGGTTTGCCCCGCCAGTACCATCGGGTGGCGCGGAAACGTCGGAATAATAGCGGTGCCTAATTCAATGTCTTTGACGCTGCGCCCTACAACGGTCAGCACCGTCATGGCGTCTAGCCCGCCGGTGGGGTGTTCGGCTAGCCAATAGCTGGAAAATCCGTCGGTCGCCGCCTGCTGTGCATGTTTTTCGATAGCGTCTATCGATGCAGTTTGAACCAGGCCGGTACCGTTAATTCCAATCTTCATTGTCTGTCTCCAAAATAGGGGGGCGTGCGGGTCTAGACCTAGCACGATGGGATTTACTGTTAAGTGACAAGGTTTCTCCGCAGTAATGATCGGCAGCCATCATAGCTGGGCGCTTGGAAATTAGGAACCCGTTGTGACATCGAAGAATTCACTTGAGCTGTTGGCAGATCTACAATTTGCTTGGGTTAAAGCTGGGTTTCCAAAGGTAGCGCTGTGGTATTTTTTATTTCGGTGACCGCGATATGAGAATGCACCTCACCGATGTCGGCCAGCGTCATCAGTTTGTTGCGCACAAACAGTTCGTAGTGGTGAATATCCCGGGTCACAATCTTGAGCATATAGTCCCAGATACCCGCCATGGTGTAACACTCTATGACTTCGGCAAAGGCTTGCACCTGCATTTCAAAGCGCTCGAGATTACCGCGACCCTGGCTGGAGAGATTAACGGTGGCAAATACCACCACATCCATTGCCAGTTTTTTACGGTTCAAAACGGTGGTCTGCCGGCTGATAAAGCCCGCCTCCTGTAAACGGTTGATACGACGCCAACAGGGCGATTGTGACATATTGATACGGGCGGCGATTTCCTGGGTAGTCAAGCGGTCGTCTAGCTGTAGCAGGCTCAATATCTTTATGTCCTGGGGGCTTAGGTCTAGGGGCATCGCACTACTCCTTTTTATTACCTGGATGCGGCAGGGGTCGATCGCTACCGTGTGGCAAATTAATACTTTATTAATCTACATATAGAAAATAATAGACCCTATTTCATATTTTTGTAGATGATATAGAGAGAAAAAGCCGCCTTCACTGTACTAAAATTCCTTTAGATAGCCCGGTGATGACTCGCCACGAGGAGGCAGCGCTATGAAAAGAAGAATCGTATCCTTAGAGGACAAGTACGCGCTCGATACTACTAAAGCATATATGAGCGGTATTGAAGCGCTAGCACGACTGCCGATGTTACAACGCCAGCGGGACCTGGAACGCGGTTACAATACCGCGGGTTTTATCTCCGGTTATCGCGGTTCACCGCTTGGTGGCCTAGATCAGGCGCTATGGAAGGCCAAGCCCTATCTCGACAAACATCATATTCACTTCCTTGCCGCCGTTAACGAAGATCTCGCCGCCACTGCAGTATGGGGCAGTCAGCAGGTGAACTTGTTTCCCGGGGCCCAATACGACGGCGTGTTTGGCATGTGGTATGGCAAGGGCCCGGGGGTGGATCGCAGCATGGATGTGATTAAACATGCCAATGCTTTTGGTACCTGCAAGCGTGGCGGGGTGCTGGCGGTGGCCGGGGACGACCATGGGGCAAAATCCTCCACCCTACCGCACCAGTCCGAACATATGTTTATTGGCGCCTCTGTGCCGGTGTTAAATCCGGCCAATGTACAGGAGGTACTTGATTTGGGTATTTTTGGTTGGGAGTTGTCGCGCTACTGTGGTTGCTGGGTTGCGCTAAAAGCGATTACCGACAATATGGACTCCGCTATTTCTGCCCAAATAGACCCTCGCCGGGTGCAAATTATCTTGCCCGATGACTTCGTTTTGCCCGCCGATGGTGTTCACGCCCGCTGGCCCGACAGTGCCCTGGCCCAGGAATTGCGGCTTAATAAATACAAGATATACGCCGCCCTGGCCTTTGCCCGGGCCAACAAGCTTAACTATACCGTGCTCGACAGCGGCCAGCCTCGGCTGGGTATTATGACCACCGGCAAGGCGCATTTGGATGTGATGCAGGCACTGGAGGATTTGGGTATCGATGAAAAAAAGGCGGCAATGCTCGGATTGCGAGTGTTTAAGGTCGGCATGAGTTGGCCGCTGGAGCCGGTGGCGACACACGCTTTTGCCCGTGGCCTGGAAGAAATCCTGGTGGTAGAGGAGAAACGCTCGGTGCTGGAAGATCAGCTAACCGGTCAACTCTACAACTGGCCTGTGGGTGAACGACCCCGGGTTATCGGCGAGTACGATGAGTTGGGGGCTGACTTATTACCCAATGTCAGTGAGCTGACGCCGGCGTTGGTGGCCCGGGCGATTGCGTCGCGCATTCGCCGTTATTACAACGATCAGGCGATCGAGCAGCGGCTGCATTTTTACCAACAAAAAGAGCAGTCGCTGGCCAAACCTCGCCAGCACTTACAACGCAAGGCGCACTATTGTTCCGGCTGTCCCCATTCCCGCTCTACCCGTATTCCCAGTGGCAGTATCGCACTGGGCGGCATTGGCTGCCACTATATGGGCACTTGGGAGACCGGAGATCGCGAAGCGAAAACCTTTACTCAAATGGGCGGGGAGGGTGTTACCTGGGTGGGTCAAGCGCCCTTTACCAAGCGAGCTCATGTGTTTCAGAATTTGGGCGACGGTACCTACTTTCACTCGGGTTTGTTGGCCATTCGTCAGGCGCTTGCTGCCGGGGTTAATATTACCTATAAAATTCTCTATAACGACGCCGTAGCGATGACCGGGGGGCAGCCGGTGGACGGTAATTTATCTGTCGAGCAATTGATCTTGCAGCTGCGAGGGGAGGGAGTGCGACGTATTGCACTGGTGTCGGAGACCGCTGCTAGTCAGCGCAAAAAGTTAACCGCAACGAAAGGCTTGACTATCGATCACCGCGATCGCCTGCTGGCAATAGAGGCTGAGCTGCGGGAGGTTACCGGAACTACCGTGCTGATTTACCAACAGGGTTGTGCGGCGCAAAAGCGTCGTCGGCGCAACCTTGGGCAACTGTCAGTGCCGCAACAGCGGGTGGTGATTAATCCCGAGTTGTGTGAGGGCTGCGGCGATTGCAGCCGACAATCGAATTGCCTGTCGGTACAGCCGCTGGCCACCGAGTTAGGACGCAAACGGCATATTGATCAGGGTTCTTGTAACCAAGATTTTTCTTGCCTCGATGGTTTTTGTCCCAGCTTGGTGACGGTAGTTGGCGCCGAATTGAAAAAACCAGTACTGGCAAAAAATCTCCAAGACCACGGCACGTTTCTCCAGTTGCCCGAACCGCGGCCGGCACCGATTGCCGATCGCCCCTGGAATATTGTGGTAGCCGGTATTGGCGGCACCGGAGTGTTGACGGTGGCAGCCTTGGTGGCGATGGCCGCCCATATCGAAGGCCTGGGCTGTGCCACGATGAATCAGACCGGTCTGGCGCAAAAATTTGGCGCCGTGTTGAGCCATGTACGGGTGGGGCGCTCGCAGTCGGCCATCAATGCTGTGCGTATACCCGCCGGTGATGCGGACCTGCTGCTGGGCTGTGATTTAGTCGTTGCCGCCGACGACGAGGCGCTGGCCAAGGTCAACATCGACCGCAGCTATGCTTTGATTAACGATGCGGAAACAACTACCGCCGAGTTTGTCAGTGAGCCCGATTTGCAGTTTCCCGGCGCTGCTATGAGGCAGAGCATTGCCGAGGAAGTCGGCGAGCAGAAAACCCATTTTATTAATAGCGGCGCTATCGCGGCGGCGCTGTTTGGCGACACCATGGCCAACAATGTTTTTTTGTTGGGCTATGCCTGCCAGAAGTCGCTACTGCCGGTGTCGGCTCGGTCGCTAGAGCAGGCGATTGAACTCAACGGGGTAGCTGTTGAACTCAATCTAAAGGCCTTTTTATGGGGGCGCCGAATGGTCCAAAATCTTGATCGGGTATTGGCGGTGGCGCAGCTGCCCGCGGCCTTGGTGCCGCTGCAAGGGCTCAGTGCAATTATGGCGGATCGCTGTCAGCGCTTAAGTGATTATCAGAATGAAGCTTATTCAAATCGTTATGTCTTGTTAGTTGAGCGCGTACGGAAATTTGAGCAAGAGTTGTGCGCCGATAACAGCACTGCGCTGAGTACTGCCGTGGCGATCAATTATTATAAAGTGTTAGCGTACAAGGACGAATACGAGGTAGCGAGGTTGTTTAGTAATGGTGAGTTTAAGCGCTACCTCGCCGGGATCTTTGAGGGTGAAGTTGGGGTGGACTATCATCTTCAATATCATCTGGCGCCGCCTTTACTGGCGCAGCGAGACCCATACAGTGGCCTGTTGAAAAAACGGCATTTTCCCCATGCTAGCGGGCTGTTATTTCGCTTGTTGGCCTCAATGAAGTGGCTACGTGGTAGCGCTTTCGACGTGTTTTCCTATAGTTCGGATCGCCAACTAGACCGCCGTATTCTGGCTGATTACGAGCGCTCTATCGATTCCATACTGGCCTATTGTGACCGCAAGACACTTGATGTAGCGCTTGAGCTAGCCAGTGCGCCGCATCATATTCGCGGTTTTGGCTCGATAAAAGAAAGTAGCTATGCAGAGTTTCTCGCTAGTAAAAAAAGTTTGATGCAGCAATTGTGTGCTGAGTCGCCACAGCCTTTGACGGTTGTTGAGCTCAGTACTTAGTCGGTTATTTGGGTAAGGAAGTACAGTCTACAGGTTTAGTTTTTATGGCAATGGTAATGGTAATGGTAATAGTAATTACCAGGTCATTCGCACTGAGCTATCGGCGCTAACAAACTGACAATGACTGGTGGTAAATATAAAGCAAAGAGCTGTACCTCGATATCTAGGTGAATACCGCGGTTTCGATTTTCAGAGTGTAGGTTGATGCCTTTCACAAAAAAAGCTAGGATAAAATGCGTGTTATCAATGTAGCGAGTCCGTTTTTTTAGTTCAGCAGTGTTTATCACTGTTGTGCTAGCAGCTAGTCTTGGGCTGGGTGGCTCGACTACCACGAGATAAGCTTGAGCTGAGTCTATAATCTGAAACACAGCCAATAAATACTACTGCAAACTGATAAGCAGCACTGTAATAATAATCGATAGATCAGGACTTATTTGATGAAATTTGAACCGAAAATTGATCGTGAACTTGCCGAGCGTATCCGTCAGTCCGTTGCCGAGGGCATGGCGCAGCAGCTTGAATTTACCCAGGAGTTAGTAAGAAAACCCTCGGTGCGAGGTCAGGAACATACCGCTCAGGACTTTGTTTTTAATGCACTGCGAAGCCGTGGTTATGCAATGGACCGCTGGGCAATCGATGTTAGTTCGATAGAAAATCACCCGGGTTTTTCACCGGTAACCGTGCCTTACGATAATGCGATTAATGTTGTTGGCAGTCATCGACCGCGTCGGGAGCAGGGCCGCTCGCTAATACTAAACGGTCACATCGATGTAGTGCCTACGGGTCCCGTCGATATGTGGGATAAACCGCCCTTCGAGCCCCATATTGACGGCGACTGGTTATATGGACGTGGCAGTGGTGATATGAAGGCGGGATTGGTGGCCAATATATTTGCCATGGATGCACTCAAGCGCTTGGGCTACCAGCCCGCCGCCACAGTGCACTTGCAGTCGGTCACTGAAGAAGAGTGTACCGGCAACGGTGCGCTGTCGGCGCTGGCCCGGGGCTATAGAGCTGATGCGGCAATAATCCCCGAGCCGGAGAACGAGGGGCTGGTGCGGGCGTCAGTCGGGGTTATTTGGTTTCGGGTTCACGTCAAAGGTTACCCGGTACACGTCGCTGAGGCCGGTAGCGGGGAGAGCGCAATCGACGCTGCCATCTTCTTGATTGGGCAGTTAAAAGAATACGAAAAAGCGCGCAATGCGCTGAAGGTCAAGCACCCGCATTTTGCCGATTTGCAAAAACCGATTAATGTTAACGTTGGCAAAATTGAAGGGGGGGATTGGGCTTCCTCAGTGCCGGCCTGGTGTTCATTTGATGTTAGAACGGCGCTGTATCCCGGCGAAGACGCTGCGCTGGCGGCTCGCGAGATCGAAGACGTAATACGCGACGCCTCGGCCAAACACCTGTTTTTAGCCAATAACCCTGCCGCCGTTGAGTTCAACGGATTTATGGCCCAGGGCTTTGAGTTGCAAGAGGGCACCGATGCGGAAAATACGCTAACTGTTGCCCACGGCGAAGCGACTGCCACAGAGTTAACAACGTTTACCTCACTGGCTTATCTCGATGCGCGGGTTTTTGTGTTGTACGACGATACCCCCTGTTTAGTCTACGGACCGGTGTCAAAGGGTATTCACGGCTACAACGAGGCGGTTAGTGTTCGCTCCATCGAAAATGTAACCACGACTATCGCGATGTATATTGCGATGTGGTGTGGTCTCGAAGCGGTAGACGACTAGCCTGTGGTCACGCACTATGGTTGAAAAACGCGCTGAGAGTGTTTAGCCTGCGGCAGCTACCAATACAGTTATGTGGCAGCTGTGCGCCTGGCCGCTGAGCCGTTACTGTGTTGTAGTTACAGTTTAAGAGTGTTTCCAGTCGGCATCGTAAATCAATACGCCGCTGTCGGCCAGCGCTGCAATAGCCTGGGATGATTGCCCCAGCCACTGGTCGAGTACTTCACTATTGTGCTCGCCCCGGTGTGGTGCCGGGCCGCGAACACCACTTTGAGCATTAGAAAATCGATAGGGTGACTGGGTCACTGGTCGGGTGCCCCCAGCTCTGTCATCCACTTGCACAATGGCGCCCCGGGCCTTGAGTGTGATTTGCTCTTCGACATTGCCTGGTTCGCGGATAATACCCCAGGCTATATTGAGTTGTTTAAACACCGCATCGCATTTTTCCGGCGTGTCTAGAGTGTTGGCATAGTCTGCAACTGCGGCCCGTCGGGCGCTGATTTTTTCTTCCAGTGACATACCCGGAATCGAGGGGTCGAGCACGCCCATCTCGCTAACCAGCAGTCGAAACAGTAACCTGAAGTCTGTCGACAACAAAATATTGCCAAAGGGCAGCTTCCAAATTTCGTCACCTACCGGTCCGGTGCCGACTGAGTCATCAATATCAAAGTGCAGTTGGTCATCGGTGGCAACGGTGGCATCGATCATGGCAATATCGATATGCTGTCCCAGGCCTGTTCGGTCGCGCATGATTACCGCCGATAATACCCCGATAAGGCCGTGCAGGGAGGCGTTGGTATCGGCCAGAGAGGTGGGTAGGCCGTGCAGAGGCAGGCCGGAGCGGCTACTCATACGGTGCATTAAGCCCGCTTCTGCATGGACTATAGGCGCGTAGGTTGCCCGTTGTGACTCTGGCCCATTGTGACCGAAGCCGGAGATAGACAGCATAATGAGTTTGGGATTGATTTGTTTTAAATCGTCGTAGCCAATACCCAAGCGGGGCATAACGTCGGGGCGGTAATTTTCGATAACAATGTCGGCCTCTTTAACTAAGGCTTTAACCAGTTCAACCGAACCCTCGGCCCGCAGGTCGATGCAGACATTGCGTTTGCCGGCATTCTGATAGAAAAAGTAACCGGTCAGATTGGCGATTTCTCTGCCCCAGTAGCGAGTGACGTCGCCGTCTGGCGGTTCGACCTTAACCACATCCGCACCCAGGTCACTGAGCAGTCTGCCGGCAAAGGGGCCGGCAACCACCCGTGAGAAATCCAGTATTTTTAAGCCTTCCAAGGGGTATGTCATTGATGTTTGCCTGATTGTTGTTGTCTGTTGATGACTAGCCGGGTGTGGCCACTGCGCGCTGGTGAAGGTCGGAGTCGGTATTTTTATTGGTCAAACCTTATAGCAGTGCCATATCTCTTGGCAAGTGTCTTACGGGGTTTTGTCTCCGGCGACGGTGCCGTATTGGTATTGTCCCGTTCGCGCTATCGTAGCCTGTATGCATTTAGGTAGAGTTTTTTGCGCCGGCTATGACTGATTTTATCCCCTCTAGGGCGAGTCTTAATGGTGATGACAGCAGCGTATACAAACAGCACTCAAAGCTGTAATTATTGCCACCGCAGAGGAACAATTACCGCATTTTTCAATCCTTGCAAAGCCCTTCGCCAACTGTAACAATGCTGGGTGATTATCGATTTACCGATCGCTCGATAAACAATAATAATGTCTGGCCGCAGACCCTTGTAATACAGGGTTACTGGCAGTGGCAGTATGTCTGATTTTATTCCAATCTCATCAAAAACCAATTGTGTAGGAGTTAATAATGGCCATTGCTAATTATAAGGTGCCGCAGTCCATCGACGAAGCCGTACAATTGCTAGCCAGCAGCGACGGTGCCTGCAAGGTGCTGGCCGGGGGTACTGATTTAATTATCCAGAGCAAAGCCCAGTCCGACGCGCCGCTGCAGGTGGTCGATATAAAAAAAATCGAGGGTATGGTAAGCGCCGAGCTCGATGCCCAGGGCTTAACGCTGGGGCCGGCAATGAACTGTGCTGAATTTACCGCCCGTAAGGACATCGGCGCACTCTACCCAGGCCTGGTTGAAGCGGCCTACTTAATAGGCTCTTCTCAGGTGCAGGGGCGCTGCAGTGTTGGTGGCAATCTGTGTAATGCCTCTCCCGCTGCCGATACCATACCGGCATTAATTGCCAACGGCGCCAATTGTATTATTCAGGGGCCGGCGGGTCAGCGCACAGTAGCCGCAGAGGACTTTGTGACAGGTGTTGGTAAAAACTGTATGCAACAAGGAGAGTTACTCAAAACGATTAGCATTGCCGCACCAGCGGCCAGAACCAGCGATGCCTACCTGCGCTTTATACCACGCACCGAGATGGATATTGCAGTAGCTGGCGCCGCGGTCAGTCTGACATTGGATGAAAGCGGTATTTGTACCGCTGCTAGGGTAGCGATCGGTGCTGTGGCTACAACAGCGCTGTTAGTGCCCAGCGCCGCCGCTGCGCTAATCGGATCGGCTATCGACAGTACTGCGTTAGAGGCTGCTGCCGCGGCTGTTTCTGCGGCGGCAACGCCGATTAGCGATCGCCGTGGTACCGCCGAGTTTCGTCGCCATGTAGTAGGGGTATTAGTTAAGAGAGCTGCGGTTATTGCAGCGCAGCGAGTGACCGGGGAAAAAGGAGAATAATGATGGCGAAAGTACATATAGCAACATCGGTTAATGGTGAGGCAGTCGAATTTCTGTGCAATCCCAGCGATACCCTATTAGATGTCTTGAGAAATGAGTTGCAGTTAACCGGCACTAAAGAGGGTTGTAGCAGTGGCGACTGCGGGGCTTGTTCGATTACCCTGGATGAACGTCTGGTCTGTTCTTGTCTGGTATTGGCAGCCGAGGCCGAGGGTAGCGAAATTGGCACTATCGAAGGTGTAGCTGATAAAGAACAATTACATATTATTCAACAAAAGTTCTTAGAGCATGCCGCTCTGCAGTGCGGCATTTGTACCCCCGGTTTGGTGGTGTCGACCCAGGCTATGCTGAAGGAAATGCCCAATCCGACCGAGCAGCAGGCAAGGCTGTTTTTAGCGGGAAATTTATGCCGCTGCACCGGCTACGACAAAATTATTCGCGCAGTTATGGACGCGGCTGAAACTATGCGGGCCAGCGACAAAACCAACAAAAATGCCAGCGTCAGTACTAGTGATAGAGGAGGGCTTTAATTATGAGCGAGACTCAGGACTATAAATACATAGGTACCCGCAGCATTCGCCCGGACGGTTTTGAAAAAGTGACAGGCAAGGCCAACTACGGTGCCGACCTGTCGCTGCCGGGTATGATATGGGGCAAGATGTTGCGCAGCCCCCACGCCCACGCGGTGATAAAACGCATCGATACCAGCAAGGCTGAGGCGTTAAGGGGCGTTATGGCGATTACCACTTTTGCCGACTTTCCCAGTGTGTCGGTAGAGGCAATTGCCTCCGGCGAAGGTACTGTTGATTCGCTGGACTTGGCCCGCAATATTATGGCCAATGGCAAGGTGTTATACCACGGTCACGCTATTTTAGGCATTGCCGCCACCAGTGAAATCATAGCCGAGCAGGCGCTTGATTTAGTGGAGATAGACTACGAACTACTGCCCCCGGTAATGGACATTCGTGATGCAATCGCCGAGGGCGCGACGGTATTACACGACGATATGTTCACCGAGGGCTTGGCTGAGAAGCCAGCCGTTGCGTCTAATATTGCCAGTCGGGCCGACTTTAAAAAAGGCGATATCGAAGCGGGTTTTGCCGCCGCCGATGTGATTGTCGAACGCGAGTTTTACACGCCTACCGTACACCAGGGTTATATCGAACCCCACGCCTGTGTTGCACGTTATGACGAAGACGGTCAGTCGATGATTTGGTGTAGCACCCAGGGGCACTTCGATGTGCGCGCCAGTGTCGCCAAATTATTGAGCATGAGCCTCAATAAAATCAAAGTGGTGGCCAGTGAAATCGGCGGTGGTTTTGGCGGAAAAACCACAGTGTACTGCGAGCCCGTAGCGCTGATACTGTCCCGTAAATCTGGTCGCCCGGTGAAAATGGTGATGAATAGGGAAGAGGTATTTAAAGCCTCTGGCCCCGGTTCGGCCACTCGCTGCAAGGTGAAAGTGGGGGCCAAAAACGACGGCACGATTACCGCTATGCAGGGCGAATTATACTACGAAGCGGGGGCCTTTAAAGGCTCACCCGCACGCCTGGGTGGTATGTGTATATTTACTCCCTACGATGTCGATAACCTACAGGTAGCGTGTTATGACGTGGTGGTCAACAAACCCAAGGTTGCTGCCTACCGCGCGCCGGGCGCGCCTCAAGCCGCTTTTGCCGGTGAGATGGTTGTCAGTGAAATTGCCGAAAAATTAAAAAAAGATCCCATCGATTTACGTATTCAAAATGCGGCTTTAGAGGGTACTAAAACTATTTATGGGCCCAACTTAAAATCTATCGGTTTGGTCGAGTGTCTGCAGGCGGCGAAGAATTCACCGCATTACCAACAGGCGTTGGCCGAGGACCAGGGCCGCGGTGTGGCCTCGGGCTTTTGGTTTAATATCGGCGGCCAGTCCAGCGCTACCATTAATATGAACCCCGATGGCACCGCTACGATCGTAGAGGGCTCTCCGGATATCGGCGGCTCCCGCGCCTCTATGCAGCTTATGGCCGCGGAAGAGTTGGGTATTGCCGCTGAGTTGATTAAACCCATTATTGCCGACACCGAAAATATTGGCTACAACCAGAGTACCGGCGGCAGTCGTACCACCTTTGCTACCGGTATGGCTGTTATTCATGCCGCCCAAGACGTAGTACGGCAGATGAAAGAGCGGGCGGCCTCGCTGTGGAATGTCACGATTGATCAGGTTGCCTGGGCCGATGGTGTTGCTATCAATAGCCACGGTGAAGAGCGTTTGAGCGCAGCGCAAATATGCGCCGGCGCCGACCGCACTGGTGGCCCAATTTCCGGCCAGGGCAATATTAACGCCCGCGGCGCCGGCCCCAGTTTTGCCGTACATGTGTGCGACGTTGAGGTGGATACCGAGACCGGCAAAGTCGATGTTATTCGCTACACCGCGGTGCAGGATGCGGGCAAGGCTATTCACCCCAGTTATGTCGAAGGTCAGTATCAAGGAGGCGCGGCTCAGGGTATTGGTTGGGCGCTCAACGAAGAATACGTTTACGGTGAGGACGGGCTGTTGCAGAACCCTGGGTTTCTCGACTACCGAATTCCACTGGCTTCGGACCTGCCTATGATCGATGCCATTATTGTTGAGGTGCCCAATGCTTTTCACCCCTATGGTGTCAGAGGGGTAGGTGAATCCGGTATTATTCCGCCGCTGGCTGCGACGGGTTATGCGGTCAGTGACGCTATTAAGGCGCCGATAACTGATCTACCTTGTTCTCCGCCCAATGTATTCAAGGCAATTCAGGGGCGATAAATACAGCGGCGTTATTACCGCAGCGCTTCGCTTTTGGGCAGAACGCTGCGACCGCATAGGCTGGCAGAGGTCGGCGACACCATAAACACAATCGGAGCACGAGCTATGAATGGCGCAGAAAGTATGCTGCAAACCCTTATCAACAATGGTGTGGAGGTTTGTTTTACTAACCCCGGGACATCGGAAATGCATATGGTTGCCGCTATCGGTAAAAGCCAAGGCATGCGCTCAATACTGGCATTATTTGAGGGTATTTGTACCGGTGCCGCCGACGGCTACGGCCGCATGGCCGGAAAACCGGCCTGTACGCTGTTGCACCTGGGGCCTGGTTTGTCCAATGGCTCGGCCAATTTACACAATGCAAAAAAAGCTAATTCGCCGCTTATTAATCTTATTGGTGACCACGCCACCTACCATAAAAAGTACGACGCGCCGCTGACCTCAGACATTATTGGTCTTTCTGGGCCGATTTCTCACTGGGTTAAAAGCTCTGAAAATGCCAGCGCACTGCCTGCAGATGCACTGGAGTCGGTGCAGGCCGCCAATGTTAAGCCTGGTCAAATTGCTACCCTGATTGTTCCCGCTGATTGTGCCTGGGACGATTCAATCGAGCCTTTGGAGCTGCATGCGGCGACAGCGACACCGGTGGTTTCGGAGCAGCAGGTCAGCACCGCCGCCGAACTATTGGCCAATGGTAAGCGTACCGTTATCTTACTGGGCAATATGGGCTTGAGTGAGGAGGCGCAGTTTTTGGTCGATAAAATTGCCCAAGCCAGCGGTGCCAGAGTGATGGCCGATACGTTTACTACTCGTTGGCCCCGGGGCGAGGGTCGCTGTGAGGTTGAGCGCCTATTCTATTTTGCCGAGCAGGCCGTAGAGCAGACCGCTGACACGCAGCAGATGATCATGGTGGGCACTAAGGCTCCGGTCGCATTTTTTGCCTATCCTGGTAAGGCCAGTGAGCTGTATCCTGAGGATTGTACTCTTCACACCCTGGCTGGCCCCAATGACGATGCGATAGAGGCATTGACCCGTTTGTGCCAGGCGCTGTCGGCGCAGGACTACGTGCCGCGTAAAGTTAAGCTGCAAAAACCCGATGTGGGTAGTGGTGAGCTGAACCAGTTTACCGTCGGCCAAACAGTGGCACACTATTTACCCACCGACGCCATTGTCGTCGACGAGGGCGCTACCTCTGGCGGTGGTAGCTTTGTCAGCACGGCTGCCAGTGAGCCCCACGACTGGCTGTCTCTCACTGGGGGCTCGATCGGTTTTGGTCTACCAACAGCGATCGGCGCTGCAGTGGCCTGCCCCGAGCGCAAGGTGATAGCGCTGCATGGAGACGGTGGTGCTATGTACACCATTCAATCGCTGTGGACCATGGCCAGAGAAAACCTGGATATCTGTGTAGTGATTTTTGCCAATCGTAAATACCAAATCTTGCAGGTGGAGCTGTCCCGGGTGGGGGCCCAGTCGATGAATAAAAAGACTCTGGATATGCTGGATATTGGCAACCCCGACATGAATTTTGTGCAGATGTCTGAGGGCATGGGAGTGGCGGCCAATCGCGCCCATACCATCGACGAGTTTAATACACTCTACGCTGCGGCCATGAGCAGCCGGGGCCCACAATTAATCGAAGTGATATTACCTTAACTGCCATCACCTTAACTGCCATCACGTAGGCGCACTTTTGGCGACTAGTGCGGTCGAAACGAT
>Ga0105355_10002054_pt1 | contig 18383 bp, 19 predicted proteins | sample GOMGulsemesocosm_2_FD_83508 | JGI IMG/M metagenome (GOLD analysis project Ga0105355, IMG submission 83508) | Methane-oxidizing microbial communities from mesocosms in the Gulf of Mexico - GOM9C Gulf of Mexico | ecosystem: Environmental > Aquatic > Marine > Cold seeps | place: Gulf of Mexico... | reverse complement strand
CAAGCAATTGAAGTTCCTCCATTTCTAATGTGCATTCCACCCTCAGCTAAAGATCCAGAACCATTATTTGCGTACGCTCCAATAACAGCACTTAAATTACCATCTCCAGTTGCTGACACATCAGGCTTAATATACCCTCTTCTATTTGGCCCCTTGGAAGAACTAACCGATAATTTCCCAGGTGTATGATTAAAAGAACTCAAATTACCATTAACATCTATATAATCCAACTGTCCAGCAAAGTTCCCTACAGACGTCACACTTTCTAAACAATTCCAAGAACTGACAATAGTTGACAAAGTATCTGGTAAATTATAATGAATAATATTAGGGTAATCAACAACATTAGGTAACCCTATAGATTTTATATTAGACAACCCCAATGCTGTTCCTGACCATAAATCATAAACACCAGCACCCGTTGTCATAAAACTATATAAATAATTTGATGAATCTGGACTTTCTAGATAAACATCTAAATGATATACTCCGTTAATCTCTTCCGCAAAAAACTGAACAGGACTCAACTTATTCCCACTATTCATAATCGAATCAGTAGTTGAACCTCCTAACATAGACTCAATAGAATAAAACTGAGTATTTCCTCTAAAATCAAAACTAGACGTTTGAACATTTGCTCCCATTGCAAATTCAACATTTTTAAAATCTAAAGTGTCAGCCCATAAATCAAAATAAACAACTGAAGTACCTAGAGCTGAAGTTGGATTTACTTCAAACCAAGCAAAAGATGTGTCAGTATCCACATTAGCTTTAAGATGATATTTCCCCCAAGCTCCAGAGTTACCTGCAGCAGCAACTACAATTCTACCTGGTTTATCTTTCAATAAACTATCAACAATTTGACCTGCCGGATCAGTACCATCATGACTCCCGATATAATCACCAACACTAGTATTCACAATGGCAGGCTTCCCAAGAGAATCTGCAACTTCAAATACATAATCAATAGCATCAGCTACTGTTAATGTCCAATTCGCCAAATTAAAATTTGTCTCAATAATAATAATATCAGATTCAGGAGCTGCACCTTTATAACGCCCATTTTCATTTGCATTACCTGAACCAGTACCACTCACAGTTGTCCCATGTGCATGCCAATCAGTAGAAGTACAAATTCCATTATCAATATCAACATTTGTCCAAGCTTGTCCGTAACCATATTTAGGAGGGGTTCTTTCAGTATCAAATGGCATACTGTGATCCCAATACCTCAAGACTCTTGTCGTTCCATCATCATTTTTAAAATCACCATGATTAAAATCAATCCCAGTATCCACATAACCTATAATAATATTTTTCCCCGTAAATGAACTTGGTAAAGGCGCATAACCAGCGTGCACAGAATCAACATTTTGCACTAAACGCATTGTATCATTTAACATAGCTGGAAATGATGGCGTAAAATAGATTTGAGAAACCGCTTTAGTTTGACATAAGTCCCCAAGTAGTACAGATGTACACCTTATAAAGTGCCAGCCAGCATTAGAATATTTATAGTGAACTTCTTTGTTTGATCTAATCGATTCCAAATTACCTTTCACGGCAAAATCAGTAATCACATTAGGTGATTTAGCTTTGTAATTATTATAAAATATCCCTCCCTCATTATCTTTATTTTGCCCAAACCCTACAGCAAATGATAATAGTGTGAAAATTAGTAAAATATGCTTCATAGACATTCTTTTATATATTGACGTATAAAATAATACTTTGGTTGAACAAATTTACACTTATTATTTCACGATTCACATCATTTTAACACCTTTTAACCTAAAGTACATTGATTTATTAAAAGAAATCACTAAATTTAGGACTTGAAAATTATAAAATCATTAAAATGAAAATACAAAATTTACTTGTAGCATCAGCATTGTTACTTTCATATTCTGGAAGTGCACAGGATGTTGATCCAGACATTATCAATTGGTATAATGGAAAGAAGTACGGAATGTCTACTGATAAAGCCTATAAAAAACTGTTAAAAGGGAAAAAAGCTAATACAGTAATTGTTGCTGTTCTTGATTCTGGAACAGATTTAGAACATGAAGATTTACAAGCTATTATATGGACAAACAAAGGTGAGATTGCTGGTAACGGAATTGATGATGATAAGAATGGTTACATTGATGATGTTCATGGGTGGAACTTTTTAGGAAACGCTAAAGGTGAAAATATTAATGATGTTCAATTAGAAAAAACTAGACTTTATGTAAAGCTAGGTAACGAATTTGAAGGTAAATCTGAAGGTGATATCAGTTCTGACAGAAAAGACGATTATAAATTATATCAATCAGTTAAAACCGAAGTTGAAACTGAAATTAAGCAAGCTCAAACTGCACTGACCCAATACAAATCAATGCATGAAATGTTCAAAGCACCTCATGATAGATTAGTAAAACATTTTGGAAGAGAATTTACTGCAGATGACTTAGGTTCATTAACAGGTACTGACTTTGAGAAAGACGGTAAAATGTTTGAACAATTATTTTCTCAAGGCGCATCTTTAAGTGATTTAGAAGGTGCTATAAACCATTTTGAATCTTCATTAAGTTGTCATTTAAATACTGATTTAGATGCTAGAAAAATCGTAGGTGATAACCCAGAAGATTTTAATGATAAAAGTTACGGTAATAATGATTCAGAAGGACCAGATGCATTACATGGTTCTCACTGTTCTGGAATTATTTCTGCGATTAGAGGTAACGAATTAGGAGGAGACGGTGTTGCTGACAACGTACTAATTATGCCAATTAGAGCAGTGCCTAATGGAGATGAAAGAGATAAAGACATTGCTTTAGGAATAAGATATGCTGTAGATAACGGAGCACAAGTTATTAATATGAGCTTTGGAAAAAAATATTCCCCACAAGCTGAAGAAGTAATTAAAGCAATTAGATATGCCGAAGCAAAAGGTGTTTTATGTGTACATGCTGCTGGTAACTCAGGGTTATTAACTGATGATCAAGAGAAAAATGGTAATTATCCTTCCCCTCAGTACAAATCAATGAGTTCAAGATTTACAAATTGGATTGAGGTTGGTGCTTCAACTAGATACAAAAAGAAATTAGCTGCATCATTCTCAAACTACGGTGTTAAAACTGTTGATGTTTTTGCACCAGGATTAGAAATTTACAATACTGGGCCTCAAGGTTCATACATTACAAATGCAGGAACTTCAATGGCTGCACCTATGGTTTCTGGATTAGCAGCCTTACTTAAAGGATACTACCCAGAATTGACAATGATTCAGATTAAAGAGATTATCTTTGAATCAGTAAAAGATGTAAGTAAAAAAACTACACCAATTCCTGGTGGAGATAAAGAAGTAACATTCGCTGAATTATGTTCTACAGGTGGAATTGTTAACACATACAATGCTGTTAAATTAGCAAAAAAGAAAACTCAAAAATAAGCTATTTGATAGAAAAATTATTGCCGAGCTCAAAAAAATTGAGTTCGGCATTTTTTTTGCAATATCTTTTAAAAAATTTAGTTTTGTATCTATGAAGAAAATTATCTCAAGTCTTTTATTACTGGTAAGTCCAATTCTAGCGGAAGCTCAAAATATTACTGCATTTTCTGACGTTAACAGAAAATTGTATCAATTTGATTCTGGCATTATAAAAATGGTAGAATACCAAGCTGTAACTAATTTACAAATTGCCAACAATTATATTGCTTATAAAGATTCTCAAGGTAACTACTGGGCAATATGGAAAGGCAAAAAAATAAGAATAGCGCAAGGACCAACTGAAATTTTCGAAAGTAATAATATACTTACCGCACAATTCACAAGTATTCTAAAAGTTATTGATGATGGAAAATTAAAAAATTTAACTTCATTTGTTAATTCATTTTCAAGTGGAGATAGTCTAATTGTTTTTCAGGATAGAATTGGTGGAAATTTAAAATACTACTATGAAGGCAAAACTATAGAATTTGCACAAGTTATTGGAGACATAACATTTTCACCAGAACAAATAGGAAGTAATGTATTTGCTTATGATGACGGCGCGGGGAATTATTACGCATTCTCAAATCATGAGTTTTATTTACTATTTAGTTCTAATCAATTCCCTAGATTTTCATCAGGTTTAAATGTAATTGCTTATAATGATTTTGAAAATAATACATTTTCAATGTTTAAAAAAGGAGAAATAGTCGACATTGAACCTGAATATGCCCTGAAATATAAATCAGGACATGACTTTGTATATTACCAAGATCAATCGGAGACAGAAAAAGTCTATTTCAATGGCGAATCGCGTGAATTAGGATATGACTTACAAGAGCTAGCTGTTTATGACAGTATAATAACGTTTAAGGAAGCCGACTACTTTAAAATTTGGTATAAAGACGAAATTCACACCATTTATAATACTACTGTTTCAAAACCTCAAATAGATGGAGGAATTGTAGCCTATAGAAATAATAACAATGGCATAAGTGCATTTATTAGAGGTAAAGTAATAGAAATAACCAAACAACGCGTCTCCGATTTTTGGTTAAACGGGAACACAATCGTACTTCAATATAGTCCGTCATCATATTCAGTATGGTGGAATGGAAAACTGTATCGCTTTTAAAATATTAATAAAAGAAGTTTCTTCAATATATATATTTGACTTAATAGTATTATCTTTATTCGATAATTAAAATTATGGTTAGGGTTATATTTATTGTACTGTCTATTCTTATTATAGCAATTTTTAGTGGCTTAGGTCATTTTGTAAGTCCTGGTTACTATTATTGGTTTATTTTATTTGGTCCAATCATATTAATTGGAATCAGAGATATTACACAAACAAAACATGCCATAAAAAAAAACTTTCCGGTTATTGGAAACTTAAGATATCTTTTAGAGTCTATCTCTCCCGAAATTCAACAGTATTTTGTAGAAAGAAGAACGGAAGGAGCTCCAATTGATAAAAATAAAAGGGCTATTATTTATCAACGCGCAAAAAACATAGGTGCGTCTCACCCATTTGGTACCGAACAAGACATTTATAAAGAAGGATATGAATTTATTGTTCAATCTTTATACCCAGCAAAAATCCCACATGAAGCACCAAGAATAAAAATAGGTGGTGATGAATGCACGCAACCTTATTCCGCATCACTATACAACATTTCTGCAATGAGTTTTGGTTCGCTGAGTAAAAATGCAATTATGGCATTAAACAAAGGTGCGCTAAAAGGTAACTTTTACCATAACACCGGTGAAGGCGGAATTTCTCCATATCATTTAATGGGCGGTGATTTATGTTGGCAAATCGGAACTGGTTATTTTGGTTGTAGACAAGAAGATGGTACTTTTTCGGATGAAAAATTTATTGAAAACGCAATTAAACGTGAGGTAAAGCTAATTGAAGTTAAACTATCCCAAGGCGCTAAGCCAGGACATGGTGGTGTATTACCTGGAAAAAAAGTGACCGAAGAAATAGCAAAAATAAGAGGTGTAAAACCTGGTGTCACTGTATTCTCTCCTCCATCTCATACTGCGTTTAATTCGCCGCAAGGCTTACTAAAATTCGTTCAAAAACTACGTAAAATTTCAGGAGGTAAACCTACAGGTTTTAAATTATGTCTTGGTAACCCTCAAGAGTTTGAAGACATTTGTAAAGCTATGGTGGAAACAAAAATTTATCCAGATTTCATTAGTATTGACGGTGCTGAAGGTGGTACTGGTGCTGCCCCATTAGAATTTGCAAATCATGTTGGTCTACCATCATACGTTGGTTTAACACTAGCTACTGAATATTTAACCAAATACAACATTAGAGACAAAATCAAAATCAATGCTACAGGTAAAACGTTTACAGGTTTTGGTATGATTAAATCTATTGCTTTAGGAGCTGATTACTGCAGTACAGCAAGAGCTATGATGCTGTCAATTGGTTGTATTCATGCTCAACTATGTAATACTAACACGTGTCCTGTAGGCGTTGCTACCCAGGACGAACGTTTAATTAAAGGATTAAACGTTCCTAATAAAGCAGAAAGAGCCTATTATTTTCATAAAAATACAGTTGAAGCCTTTTTAGAATTAATGGCAGCCACTGGCGCTGATCACCCAACAAAAATAAAGCGCGCTAGTGTTATGCGTATGGCTGAAGATGGTGATGTTCATACTTTAGATGAAATTATTAATGCCTGGAATTGTAAACGAAAATTTATTGACGGAAAATCAGTAGGAATTGATTTGGGAAACGGTGGAAAGATTTAAACGTTATAATTTTCGCATACCATTTTACATCTAAAAATAAAACAAAATGAAATTAATATTTGCTACACAAAATCAAAATAAAGTTAACGAATTAAAGCTATTGATGCCTGATTCTATTGAATTATTATCTTTAAAAGCTATCAACTGTAGTGATGACATTCCTGAAACGGCCGATAATCTAGAAGGAAATGCTTCACAAAAGTCGGCTTATGTCGTTAGTAAATTTAATGTCAATTGCTTTGCTGACGATACCGGCTTAGAAATTGAGGCATTAAATAATGAACCTGGTGTGTTATCTGCAAGGTATGCTGGAAATCAAAAAAACTCTAACGACAATATGGATTTGGTATTGGCTAATTTAAAAAACAAACCCAATAGAAAAGCACGTTTTAGAACTGTTATTAGTTTAGTAATTAATGGTGAAGAACATATTTTTGAAGGGGAAGCTAAAGGTGAAATTATTACAGAAAAATGTGGTGTAGATGGTTTTGGTTACGATCCTATTTTTAAACCAGAAGGTTATGACATTACGTTTGCAGAAATGAGCATGACTGAAAAAAATGAGATTTCACATAGAGGAAAAGCAGTACGAAAATTAGTAAATTATTTAAATACATTATAATGTAAATTATAGATTATGAAAATTACATTTTTAGGAACAGGAACATCACAAGGCGTACCGGTTATAGCTTGTAAATGCAACGTTTGTCAATCTACCAACTCAAAAGACAAAAGATTACGCACCTCAATTTTAATTCATTACAACGACAAGAATATTGTTATTGATACAGGTCCAGATTTTAGACAGCAAATGTTAACTCATAACGTTAAACAATTAGATGCTGTTTTATTTACACATGAACATAAAGATCACATTGCTGGATTAGATGATATTAGAGCATTTAATTACCAATCAAAACAAGACATGCCAATTTATGCGACTAATCAAGTTCAAATTGGATTGAAAAAAGAGTTTCACTATATTTTTGCTGATTTTAAATACCCAGGTATTCCAAAGGTAGAAATGAATACCATTCATAATTTTAAAACATTTGAATTGTTTAACAAAACAATTACTCCAATTGAAGTCATGCATTATAAACTACCTGTCACGGCCTATAGAATTGATAACTTTAGCTATGTGACTGATGCTAATTTCATTTCCGTTAGCGAAAAAGAAAAACTTAAAGGTACAGAAATTCTAGTGGTCAATGACTTAAGAAAGGAAGAACACATTTCTCACTTCACTTTACAACAAGCCTTAGATTTAATTGCAGAAATAAAGCCTAAACAAGCTTATTTAACTCACATTAGTCACTTACTAGGTTCACATGATGAAGTCAGCTTAGAATTACCCAAAAATGTAAGTATAGCTTATGATGGATTAGTGATTTAAAATCAAACAAAACATGCATAACCTTCTAAACGAGAACTAATATTGCCCCCATTTTTAAAGAAATAATTCATATTCACAGATCATCTGTAAAATGTTCTTTTCTTTTAGGCTTAGAAAACTTGTCTTCATTATATGTTTTAGATTTTCCTTTTGCAATAGAAAGTGAATTCCAACTTTCATTTTGAATTATCTTTCCAATAAAAACAATCTGACCAACATGATATGGATAATGCGCCAATTGTCTATGTATTGCTTCAGAAATTGAATGTCCCATATTTCGAATATAAATTTCTGTTTCAAGGTCTTTTTCAGTTAATGGTTTTATTGCATCAAATAAACAGGCCCATCCTTCATTCCATTTAGACAGTAATTCGGTTTTAGTTTTTATGTCGTTATCAAACTCTCCATCCCTTTTCCTCCATTCTTTTTCTCCATCCGTTGTCAAAAAATCAGTCCAACGTGACATCATATTACCATGAAGATGTTTTACAATCATAGCTATACTATTACTTTCTTCATTAAATTTCCAAAATAATTTATCTTCTGGAATTTGCTCAAACGTTTTTTCACCAAGCATTTTATAATATTCAAATTGTTTTTTAACACTCTCTAAATAACTATTCATAACATTTTCTATATTTAACAGGTTCTCTACACTCCAAAACAACAAACTATTTTAACTTATATAAAGATGAGATAGACGTGTAATGTGGCACATTTATTTTCTTTACCCTTTGCCTTAATTCCTCACTTGCATTACCAAATATTTCCATACTAACAAAAACTCGCGCCCCACTTAATTTAGGTGTAAAGGCTTTATAATTATCAAAGTGGAATAATACAGCTTCAGAATTAGCATACGTTTCAAACGCTTTAATCGTATCATCATTCTCTGAAAGATACCAATCATATTGTAACATACCTTTCTCTGTACTCAAACAGTGCCCTTGTAACTCTTTAACTACTTTTTGAAGTTCTGTCAATTTATTATCGACTAACTTTAATGTTGCTATTAATATTATTCAACCTTCCATATATTAAATAATTAAGCCCCACTGCTATTAGCTTTATTATTCACGACTCATCTAAATTTGTCTTATAATCCTATTTATTTAGCCAATTTTCTAATTTCAATCGCTCTATTTACCTTTCTCTTAACTGGATTCCGAAGTGCATGTCTAATCACCCATTTAAGTTCAACAGAAGCATTCTCAAGCCATTTTTCGCATAAATCTAATGCTAAGTCAAGGTTATCTTTTGCAATATCACCTACATGATTTGCTACACTTCTCCTTACATATAGATCATCATCATTTTTTAACTGCTCTAAAATAGGAATGCAAGGAGCAGGGTTTAAAATGAATGAATCAATTTTTTTTGACCAAGGAAGTCTCGGCCTTGTACCTTCAGAACAAAGTCTACGCAGATGAGGGTTATCGTCTTTCATCCAAATGTATAATTGATTCATGGTTCTTTCTTGTTCACTGACTAAGAACGGCCGTATGGATTATTCACACGTGAACCTTTTTGTTAATTCAGATTGTGCATGCATTGAAATTTCAAAAGGATCAACATTATTATTGTAGACAAAGTCAAAACCGAATTGTTCAATAAAACTACAATGTGGCATATAAAAAAGTCCTGCTAAACCATTTCCTTCAGTCTTTACAAGAGGAGAAGTTAGAGATTCTAAAAGAATTTTGATTGCCAGAGAATATACATTTGGTAGATGTTTTTTTAATAATTTTGCAATATGTAAACTTCTTTCTTTAAGCGTTAAATCTTCAATATTATGACAGGTTTCAGTACTAAAGTCTAATTCATTAAAGGGAGGGTAAACAAAACTAATATTTTTTGCCAATTGAGTTATGGCCTCTTTATATAAAATCAACTTTAAAGGGACTCCCTTTTGAATTGACATATGTGCAACAGGAATTTTAATCATATTATTTATAGTCTAGATAATTCTTTCTTTTTGGTTTCAGAAACATCATTTGTCTCCGCATATATTTTCCAATCTTTCACAAACCCTTTCAATACTTTGTTCAATGTTTTTTAATAATGCTCCTCATAAAAAGGCCTCACCCTTAATAAGTAGGCAATAATATAAGTTGAACCCCTACAGCTATCCTGAGTGATTCTCTCTACTTTTAATTCATTTTATAAGTTTTTGACAAAACTAGGCATCTTACTAATATTCGCTGACCATGAAATTTCTCTATCTTGGTCATTGTAATGAATTATTCTTTCATCAGCCACACCAAACTTTCCTACATCACAAAAGCGACCACCTATAGGCTACCAATTATTGAGGTCGTAACATTCTCATTTTCCCAAGGTTTATTCCCCCCTCTTCCCCATACACTAATACCCACAAAATTAGAATCTATTATCTCCCATCCTCTTAATAAGGAAGCTTTGACTTCTATCGATTCCTTAATATTTAACTTACCCATTCTTGTTCTTAAATCAAGCCTAATAACCCACAAATGAAATCATAGCAAGTTAAAGTTACAAAATTTCAGTTTACTACAAAGCCATAATTTATATTATGCTTAATTTTTTGAATAAAACACCAGATTAATTAATGCCTATGTTAACAGTTACCTTTTTTAATTTCAAAAATAACATTTGAAAGATTATCAGTGTCCTTTCGCTCCTTAACAAAGTTAAATCCATTATTTTCTAAAAGTTTTTTTGAATTTTCATTCTGTCCATGAGTAAAAGCTTCTATTCTATCTAAATTCAATTCTCTAAACCCAAAACTCATTACACTATTAAGTGCCTCACTCACAATACCTTTTCTTTGAAAAATTGGATTTAAATCGTACCCAACTTCAGCAATTTTATAGTTATTAGAAAAATTCCACAAGCAAATTGTTCCGATAATTTTCGGGTCACTTTTTAAAGTAATCCCCCACGAAAATGATTTATTAGTTTCAGTTTCTACATTTAGCTTTTTAATATGCCTAATGGCATCAGCTATATTTTTAGTTTTTCTATGTTCAGGTCGGTGTATAAATTTATTTATAACTTCATCAGATCGTAAGAATAGGACAGCATCACAATCAGATTCTTCTATTTTTCTTAAAATGAGTCTTTCGGTATTAATTTGAGGGAAAGTTTTAATTTTCATTTACTTCTTGTTTTAGTTATGTTATATTAAAAAGCCTAAAACGATTAGATCAATATAATTATTTCCAATACTTGTAAACCGTTTTATTTTATCTAAATTGTTTTGGTTTAAGGTTTCTACCTGCATTTTCTGCTACTTCAATAATTCTCTTTTTTTTAGTTTCAGGTCTTTTAGCGGAAACAATCCAATACAGCAAAATCTTTTTAACAGACTTACTTAGACTATCAAAGTATTCTGCTGAATCTTTATAATTTATAAATTCTTCTTTTAAATCTTCTGGAATTACAAGTGCTTCCACTCCATCCAAAATTGTCCAAGATCCATTTTCTTTAGCAATTTCAATACTCTTATAACCTTCTTCTTCCATAAGTCCTTGGTCAATTAAGGTTTTTACTTTATCCTTATTTATCTTAGACCAATTACTTTTTACTTTTCGTTTGCTGAAATACTGTTTGTATTTCTCACTATCTATTGTCCTTTTAGTACTATCAATCCAGCCAAAACAGAGCGCTTCATCAACTGACTCACTCCAACTTAGATTATGGTTCGGAGATTTTTTCTTATAAAATATGAGCCAAATTGCATCTTTTTTATTACGATTTAATTCGAGCCATTTTCTCCACTCTTCTTTACTATTAGGACAATAGTCTTCAATATCTTTCATACTCTATCTTGAACTATTTTTAATCGTATACAATGATTTGACTTACATTTGAACAAAAGAGATAAACAAACAAAATCTATTGACTCAATTCATTCTATCAAATTAATTGATAACAATATTTTAACTTAATCTACTCAAAATAAAAAACACTAAACTACCTTTTGATATACATTACGGCAGAATCTTCAATATACTTGTTTGGTTTAAACTGCAATATGAAGTTTTCTTTTACCTGAGCTAAATCAATTTTTAAATCTTTGGCTTTAGCAACAAACTCAGATGAAAATTTATTTGGATCTGTATATTTTGAAAATAATTTTTCATACTTCTCAATATTATTGAGCATTCTCCCCGTCAATTCTCCAAATCTAATTCTTATGGATTGTACTTGATACATATAAGTTTCTACACTCCCCATCCAATTTTGATGGTTCCCACTTTCAAGAGCCTGTAGCTTATCCAAGATTTTCTCTCTACTATAAACTTTAAAATTATCAATATCTGCAACTAAAGTTGCTGATAAAAATGTATTATATTTTACTTTATCAATTCCATAAAAAGTAATTTGATTGTCTACTAGTACTTTATATTCAGACTGTAATTCTCTTAATTCACTATCTATTGTTTTCCATTCATTATCTAGTATTGACTTCTCCGATTCAAACTGTCCAATTGAGTTTAAAAGTACTAATACTTGTGGAGTCTTACTAATTAAATCTTTATCTCTATTCTTGAGATTGGAAAGAATTAAAGTTATACCAGAAGTAACAGTTTGAGAAATAGCCCCAAACAAAGGAATGTCATTAGAAGCATCACTAATTAAAGAAATAGAATTATCAATAAAATCAAAAGTTAAATTTTTTCCTTTTTTCCTTTCATACCAATCATTATACTCTAACTGCCAAGATGTAAATTCTGTATAATTTTGTAAATTATCAAACTTACCCAATTTAGAATAAAACCCATTTGATGAAAGATAAAGTTTTGCTGGTTGAATATCTTTTTGAATTTTTATAAGCTCAGTAAAAGCAAGTTGTCCATTTGACTTTATTTTAACTTTAGGACTTTCTTCTAGTATTTTAATTCTTTTATCTAACTCCTTTTGAATTTTATCTTGTAGTTCAATCTTTTTACCATATTGTTTCTTACTTAATTTAGATAACTCTTCTGTCAGGCTAGTGATTGTGATTTGATTTTTAACCAAATCATTTTGAAGATTATTTAATTCAACATCCCTTTCCGTTTTTATTTGTTCAGATATTGTATTGTCCTGTGCGATTGAAACCGAAACTATAGCCAAAGTTAATACAAAGAGTAGTAAATGTTTCATTATTTTTTATGGTTTATTGGCATATTTATCAAACTCCTTCCAGCGTATGGAACTGTATAAATATCTACGCTATATTTCCAACAAATATAATAATAATAATTGAATGGTAATATCCCTAGATGATGTACAATCAGAGACCTAAAGAAATAAACAAACGTTTTTCGTTCGCTAATAAATGATAAAACATCTTCTTAAATAAGTAAAAAAATTCTTGTTAAATTCATTTTTTTCTAATCTACCTCCATAATCTTTTAGATTTACACTCCTTTAAGTTAAATAGGCGTTTACACAGTAACTAACAAAAATATTATAATGTGTATCGAGCCCAATAAAGCCATTTTTTTTAAAAAAGTTTCTGTAATATACTGTACGAATTACTACACATTCTTTCTATTTACTCTTTTTCAAAATAATGATGACTATCTAGAGTTAATATAAATTCATATTCTGATATACTATCTTGTGTTGAATATGCAAAAAAACACGTAACATTTTGATTATACATATGGAAAAAACAAACTTAAGGTATACACTTTCTTAGTATCATTAATACATATTATTATTCACTGTTATAATTCTTTTTTTTCTCCAGAGTGAAAAACTCTATAGTATTTATCTTCTTCAATGAATAACCCCTCAGACTTTCCTTTTGGCCAGTTTTCATGGTAATCTTTTGGATGTTTTACGTCAATCCCTATCACTTTTCCATTATAACACCTATTCACTTTTGATTGAAGTGTATGACCAACAACAATGGCTTTAGCATTGAATTTATTCAATCCCATTTCTACTTGATCCTGTGTTAAATCACTCTTAAAATAACCTCTATACCAACAAATTCCTTTTTTTGTAGAAAGTAACAACTGTTCAACTGAACCTTCTTTTTTAGGATAGTAAGGTCTATAATAATTCTCTCGTATAATAGAATTAATTTCATTTAAATTTAATTTACATTTTGCTACATCAGGATGAATTCCTCCGTGAGTAAAAAGGTTTCCGTTAATTCGTTCCAATGCGTTTTTACTTGACATCCATTTACCTAAGAATGCATTTTGATTGTATAATTCGCTTTGTACTTTTCCTAAAACATTTGCTACAGCAAGGTATTTTTCTGCTGATGCCCCATAATCTCCTTGCATGTTTTTTAGTTCGTGATTTCCGATAATAAAATGAACGACTCCTCCTTGCTTTCTAGCATCTTGTTCTATCTTATAAATAAACCACAACACTTGCGTTACAGACCAACCTCTATCAACAAAATCACCAACTAAAACTAAATGCCCTTTACCAAACGTCCAATTTAGATTTTGATCAATTACCTTATTGTTTATTAGGAAATTTCTAAATGCATTATAACCACCTTCAATATCTGAAATTGAAATAATAGGATTACCATCATTATAAGATGTTTTTGGATGTTTAATCTTTGAATTTATTTTAAAATCAAAATTTGAGGAATCAATTTGAAAATAACATTTTGCCGAAATTTCAGAATTAACCGAATATTCCTTTTTATCAACATAAAACCCATCTTTTTTATTCCCCTTAATATATTTTACATTTAAAACACTATCATTTTTATAAAAAACATAAGGCCCCTCATTGTTTATTTTATACATTAATGGATGATCTCCATAATGCAAACTTGCACCATGATATAACCCAAATATAACAGCCATAGTTCCAACTATTAAAATGGTTACAATTAAATGTTTTAAGTATCTCCCTATTCTTTTCTTCATTGTTAGTAAATTTTAATTTTTGACAAACATAATTAAGTACAGTGCTCTACAAAAATTAATGTGATAAACATCTATTCAGCAAGGACACAAGTCTTTCCGTTGACTTTGAAGTTATTTCATCACATAGAGGTAATATTTCAACACTGCTTAGGAGTTGTTTATCAACTTTTTTGTATGGACTATATATTCTCTTAATTTTGTAATATGATATTAAGTACAAATAAAAATAAATGGTTGTTAATTACCTTAATTACAACAGCACTTATTCCAATAGTTATAACTGCTTTTGAAATTATTACAACAGAAAAAGAGTCAGTAGCATTTTTAGGAAATTATAATCCAATTGTAAGTATTATTATCATCACTTACTATATAATATTACTTGGTTTAGGCATTTTTTGGCTTCTAAAACAACTCATTTCTATTACCAAAATAAAAAATGAAAAAGCAAAAAATGAATTGATGCTTTTAAAAAGTCAAGTAAGACCACATTTCTTTTTTAATATGCTAAATAACTTATACAGCTTGGTAGGGAATGATGCTAAAAAAGGACAAGAATTGATACTTAAGCTATCCGACCTGATGCGTTATAGCATTTATGAAGGAGAAAAAGACACCGTTTCATTAAAAGAAGAGGTTGATTATTTGAAAAATTACATTGAACTTCATAAAATGAGGTATCATAAGAAGATTGACATCAGTTTTAATTGTCAAATAGAAGAAGATCGCAAAGTCATGCCTTTATTATTTATTATCCTTTTGGAAAATGCATTTAAACATGGCGTAGAACGTTTAATAGATAATTCTTATGTAAATATCAATATGATTACAACTGGTAAGGAAATACAATTTACTGTAGAAAACAATTTTGATATCTCTGAAAACTTGAAAGAACCTGGTATCGGTTTAAAAAACTTAAAACATAGATTAGAGTTAGTTTATCCTAAGAAACACAAATTGTCCTTTACAATAGTAGAAAACATATATAAAGCACACTTAACTTTAAACAAATTATGATTAAATATTTAATAATTGATGACGAATATTTAGCCCACGATATTATTAAGGACTACTGTGATTTATTGCCTAATATGCAGTTGATGAAAAATTGTTATGACGGATTAGAGGCATTTGAATATTTGAATACAAATGAAGTTGACTTGATTTTTTTAGATTTAAATATGCCGAAACTAAAAGGTTTTGAATTTCTAAAAACGCTAAAAAACCCACCAAAAGTAATTGTAACAACAGCCTATAAAGAATATGCCCTCGAAGGCTATGAACTAAATATTTCAGACTACTTATTAAAGCCAATTGGTTTTGAACGTTTTTTAAAAGCAATTAATAAAACGTTTAGTTCTTCTGCATCTCAACTTTCAGTTTCATCTCAAAGCAACAAAATTTCAGAACGAATTTTCTTTCGCAGTAATAAAAAATATACCCAAGTTGAAATTGATACAATTCTATTTATCGAAGCGTCAGGTAATTATACAAAAGTGATAACAACACTTGGAATAATTACTATTCGAGAAAAAATATCAACGGTAGTGGAATTATTACTGAAAGCAGATTTTTTACAAGTTCATAAATCTTTTGCAGTTGCTGTCAAACAAATCAATAGTATTGAAGGAAATAGGATATTTATTGCTGACCACATAGTCCCTATTGGAAAACTTTTTAAAACAAATGTTATTCAATTATTGAAGTAGGTTTATTTTCTATTAGCAATAAATTTAACACACACAATCTTCTGAATCACTACTATTTGCCTGGTTAAAAGGTGCCTTACCTCCACAACCTGCGAAAATTCCAAAATGAGTATCGAAAGACCCATAAAAATCAAAATATTTCTTAAATCTAGTTTTGTATAGCATATTGTATGTATTTCCACACACACTTTCAATTTTTCCCTTGGCAAAATAATGATGGCTATCTAACTCCAATGCAAAATCATTTTCTGAAATCCCTCCGTTATAGGCAACAGCCTGACCATAATCCTCACAGTCTTTTTCTAAACCATCTATTTTCCAAAGTCGATAAGTCACTGAATAGAATTTAATATCACCAACAATTACTTCTAATTCTTTATTCTCAATTGTAATAGGTTTATCCTCCATTACTCTTGGATCAATAAATCCTGCCTTAGTAGCATAATTTAAGAAATCATTCCAATATAAAGCGCCACTCAAACATTCTCCCCAAAGTACTTTATTTTTTTGTAAATGCATTGGAATTCTTCTGTCTGAATAGACATCTGAAAAATACATTTCACCTCCTGGCTTTAATAAATCAAATGCATCATTCAATACTTTTTCTTTGTCATTCGCTAGGTTAATCACACAATTAGAAATTATAATATCAAAAGATCCTTTTTCTAAATTCAACTCTCCCAATTCTTCAATGTTTCCCTTTATGAATTCAACGTTCGTTTTTTGGTAACCAAACTTCTCCTTATGATACCCAATATAATCGTTTGCCACTTTTAATTGAGCATCTGTCATATCTACACCAACCACATACCCACTTTCACCAACTAATTTTGAAGCAATATAGCAGTCACGGCCAGATCCAGATCCTAAATCTAAAACTCTTAATCCTTCAATTGCTGATGGAATGGTTAACCCACACCCATAATATTTTGCTTGAACTTCATCCGCCACTAAACTTAATGCGTCTAAAATATGTTTTGGGGGGGCCGTTAATGTGCAACACGCATTCGTTTGCAAATCCTCAGTAGATTGTAATGCTTCTCCGTAGTATGTTTGAACATCAATGTGGGTGTTTTCCATGGTGCAAAAATAGTTATTATTTAAAATCTAATGCTCAACACTTTCCACAATAGCATTATTTTGTCACAAATTTTACATTTCATACAGCTCACTAAAATCTTTTCAAAAAAATAAATTTATCTTTACAATTATGAAAAAGTGGGGCCTTGTATTATTTAGTGTTATTATAATTGGTCTTACCGTTTTTTTAACACTTAATCAAAAAAATATAACACACATCTTTTATTCAAGTTTTGGTGTTATAATCCCAAGTAATACAAAACTATTAGGTATTGACGTTTCTCACCATCAAGGCAATATAAATTGGAATGAGGTTGAGGAGATGAAGATTGATGGGGATACGATTCAATTCGCTTATTTAAAAGTGACTCAGGGTACAAATCACAAAGACCGTAAGTACAAAAAAAACAGAAAAGAACTTGATAAAAAAGCGATTAAGGTTGGTGTTTAACATTTCTTCTCTCCCAAAAAAGACGTCAGCAAACAAGTTAAACATTTTACTAATAGTTTTAAACGAACCACTTTAAAACCAGTATTAGATGTTGAAACCATTGAAGACCTTTCGAAAGACGAATTGGTAAAAGCAGTTACTCTATTTTTAAACAAAACAGAAAACAGTATAAATGTACGCCCAATCATCTACACGTACTCCTCTTTTTATAACGATTACTTTAAAGGCACATCACTAGAGTCAGAACTATTTTGGATAGCCAACTACGGTTCTAATTGTGAAATTTGTAATCAAGATAACGTAATTGCTTGGCAGTTTTCTGAAAAAGGTACAATCAATGGGATAACAGAAAAAGTAGATTTAAACTCTGGAAAAGCTAACTTTTGGAAACATATAATTTGGAAATAACTATAAAGTCTCAAATTCAGCTCTTTTTTCATCAAACCACTTTTGAAAAGCACCTTCCGTTTTCATTAATTCTCCCATTTCCCCCATTGCTTTCAGATGAGCTTCATCTTTAGCATCAAACATTTCCTTTCCGTGTAGTTTGCTCATCACCGCAATCTCTTCAAAAGTTTTTGCTGTAAATAACTTATCACACCCACCACCTAATTGTTTACATGTCATT
>Ga0105355_10002050_pt1 | contig 18405 bp, 12 predicted proteins | sample GOMGulsemesocosm_2_FD_83508 | JGI IMG/M metagenome (GOLD analysis project Ga0105355, IMG submission 83508) | Methane-oxidizing microbial communities from mesocosms in the Gulf of Mexico - GOM9C Gulf of Mexico | ecosystem: Environmental > Aquatic > Marine > Cold seeps | place: Gulf of Mexico... | reverse complement strand
TTCAGTGTTTCTTCTAACCAGTTGATCGTGGCGATATCCAAGTTATTCGTTGGTTCGTCAAGTAGTAAGATATCTGGATCAGAGAACAGTGCTTGTGCTAGTAGTACACGCAGTTTCCAACCTGGAGCAACTTCACTCATTAGGCCGTAATGTAGATCTACAGGGATACCAACACCGATAAGTAGTTCACCCGCACGAGATTCAGCGCTGTAGCCGTCCATCTCAGCGAATTCGCTTTCTAAATCACCAACACGCATGCCATCTGCTTCAGTCATTTCTGGGTTAGCATAAATAGCATCACGTTCTTCTTTCACAGCCCACATTTCTGCGTGACCCATGATCACAGTATCAAGTACTGTGTTAGTTTCGAATGCAAATTGATCCTGACGTAATTTACCTAGACGCTCGTTATCATCAAGGCTTACATTACCAGAGCTTTGGTCTAAATCGCCGCCTAAGATCTTCATGAATGTTGATTTACCACAGCCATTCGCACCGATTAAACCGTAACGGTTACCGCCACCAAATTTAACTGAGATATTTTCAAAAAGTGGCTTAGCGCCAAATTGCATAGTAATGTTTGCTGTAGAAATCAAGATGTCACCAGATAGTCAAAGAAAAAATAGCTAATTGAGTGTGAATGTAATCAGTTCTTGTATCTAAATAGCTGACCATTCAATTGCGGCGCAGTCTAGCATATATCGTGATTACCATCACCTTTTTCTGCACATTTTTCCACCAGCATTAGCAAGCCACTAACGGGAATAGTGATTTAAACTAAAAACTTCACAGCTTTAAATTAAATAACCCTTCAGTTAATGCTATGTATTAAGAGTACTGCTTATGTCATTTTCTCAGATACAAGATCAACAGTTTGGTCTGCATTCTCTACTAATTATGCAATCGACTCCCAACTCAATGATCGTATTCGCTGCCAATAAGCAGCCTATTTACAATGCTGGCGATGAAGGCCCGAAGAGTGTGCAAGCAGGTTGCCATGAGTTGTATTGCGAACGCGTAGTTAATGATAAAGCAGAACTGTTAGTTGCAGATCTGGTTAAATTTGGTCTTGGGGTTTATTTTGGCGTGCCATTGCTCAGTAATGATGAAGTGATTGGCACCGTGTGCGCGCTCAATGATAAGCAATTTGATTTTTCGAAGGGCGAACCGTCAGCTATTGTAGCTATCCGCACTTTAAAGCAAGAAATTGAAATACTGTTATCTTAAAATTAAGGTTAAGATTAGACTTGAGCCAAATAGCAGAGACGAAAAAGGCGATGAATGTCATCGCCTTTTTCGCTTTAGAGCAAACTAAGAACAACTTAAGCCACTGGGTTTGGCAATTGTGAGAACAACAACCATGCAGCCAAAATCAAGAACACACTGCCCATGACTTTATTCTGATACATCTGAAAACGACTGTTAGTTAGCAATGATTGACCTAATTTACTCACCACGAAAACCAATAACACATTAAAAGTTAAACCTGCCACATTAAGCAAGGTACCCAGCGCAAACATCTGCGTAGCTGAAGACGCAACAATATCTGTCGAAACAAACTGAGGTAAAAATAAAACAAAGAAGAGCAGTGCTTTAGGATTTAACAGATTATTGAAGATCGCTTTGTAATAAAGTGATTTTGCTAAATTTTTCTGCGCCGAGACTTCCGGTGCATCAGTACTACCGGCACGAATACAGTCAATACCCATTTTCAATAAGTAAACGGCACCGAGCATACGCAAAACTTCAAGTGCCATCGGGCTCATGGCGATCATCGCTGATACCCCCGCAGCAGAGAGAATACTTAAAATAACCCCCGATGTCGCAGTCCCTAAACTAGCGAATACACCGACCTTCTTGCCGTAACTCAAACTTGAGCTAGCAATCAATAGCATATCAGGGCCAGGTATTAGCAACAGCGCAACGATTGCGGTTAGGTAAAGAGGGAGAATAGCAAAATCAATCATTAATTTTAATCACTTCAAAAAATGGAAGTGGATTGTAATACATCCACTAATATTTTCATCTATTATTTAATATTAAATGCAGTTAATAATGCCACTAACTATCTAGATCAAAAAACGCCTCATACTCACCGCCAATATAATTTAAAAGCAGCTCTTCATATCCAAATAACTGCTGCGGATATGTTCAATCAGCATTTGGACTTTCTTGGCTGGCTTGCGGGTATAAGGGTATACCGCGTATATACCAATCACTTTCGCAGTTTGTTGTGGCAACACTTCCACCAACTGGTTGGCCTCTAATTCTCTGTAGATTAAACACTTGGGTAAATAAGCTAACCCTTTGCCATTTAATGCCACTTGCTTGAGTGCAGCCGCATTATTGGCGGTGAAATTACCCGTCACTTTGACAGTGTATTGCTGATCGTCTCGGCTAAACAGCCAGTTATGTGTGCCTGTGCTTTGGCAGGTATAACCCAAACAATTATGGCGGTCTAGTTGTTCAGGAAATAGTGGTTCGCCATGTTGTGCAATATATTCAGGGCTAGCACAGATCATCCAACGTGAATTGAAGATATGCCGTGCAATCAGGCTGGAATCTTCCAAATGACCAGTTCTAATAACCAAGTCATAACCGCCTGCGACTAGATCAACGAAGTTATTATCCATCGACATATCTACGGTTAAACCAGGATGTTTGTCACTAAACTCTGCCACCGCATTCGCCAATAAAAGTTCACCAGAAATTGTTGGTACAGACATACGAATATGACCCGTTAACACTTCACTGTAACTGGTCACCGTATCAAACGCGTTTTTCGCAGTTTGAGAAATCCCCTTAGCACGGTGAAACAACATCTCCCCTGCTTCAGTTAGCGTCAGTTTTCGCGTGGTACGAAAAATCAATTGCACGCCGAGATCTTCTTCTAGGCGGCTAATTTTTTTACTCACCACAGATTTAGTCACCTTATTAACAGCGGCAACTTTACTGAATGAACCCAACTCTATCACTTGGGTAAATAACACCAGATCATCAATTTGTGGCATAACTGTACCTCTGTAAATAGAAAGGACAACTGTAATAATAAAATACAGTTGTCACACGTTCGTCGCTACTCATCACTGCCGCAGTATTACATATCATCAACAATAATATAAGCAGCATGCATTGGGCCATGCACACCCACCACCTTGATCAGCTCAATATCCGCCGTTGAACTGGGGCCGGAAATAAAGTTAATACAAGACGGTATACGCTCACCAGCCCTCGCCAGGTCATGTAAACGACGAGTAGCTTGGGTTAAGCGCGGCACAATCTGGCTTTGCGGGATAATAAATATTGATGCTTGTGGCAGCAAACTTACACTGCGACCAAAGCTCGCGTTACTGTGCAATACCATGGTGCCAGACTCAGCTAATGCCTGTTCAACAAACACAATACCAACACGCGCTTGCTCTGCTTGATAGACGTTTTCTTTGCTGGCTTGATCTTTATCCCACACATAGACATCATTAAAACGTAATTTAAGTTCATTACTGATGTTCAACTGGGCCAGCCTTTGATCACCCGAAACAACGATTTTCTCAGTCCGACTATCATTCGTATTCTTATCGTCTTGATCACTGCCAATATAACTATCACACAAAGCCGCAAGGTTTTCAGTCAGTTCAGACTGGCTGCATTGTATTGCGAGTGCACCCAGTTTTTCTTGAGCATATTGCAACAGTTCATCGGCCAATTCAGCTTGGCTATAATCTGCCATCACATCGTGATGGCAGTTATGCGGCAGTGGTGTACGCTCAACACCTTGCGTATTGCGCTCACGTCCTAATTTAGCGGCTAAGCCATCTAAAAAACTATCGCGATTATGTATTAAAGCCGCCATTATTTTTCTCCTTTATTATCACGTTTCGCAAACCAACTGCGGAATGAGTCGCCATCCGGCGTTGGTAAGTCTCGCGCTTCCGTCCATTCGGCAATCGCCCCCACATTAATCGGTAGCTTACCGTTTCGAATCACTTTACCAGCGACCTTCGCACCAATTTTCATGCCCATGCCCCACAATTTAGGACTGGCATTAAGGTAAGTAAATGCAGACACTGAAAAACGCTCAGCCAATGGTGTGATCTTCTTAACCACCATTTTATTGCGGTGTTTGAGAATTAAATCAGAGAGTGGGATCTTAACCGGACACACATCATTACAAGCTTGGCATAATGAGCAGGCATAAGGCAGGTCTTGAAAATCATCGTAGCCACCTAATAATGGCGACAACACCGCGCCAATAGGCCCAGAATAAATCGAACCATAAGATTGGCCACCAATATGGCGGTAAGCAGGGCAAGTATTCACACAAGCAGCACAGCGAATACAACGCAGAATATCTTTAAACTCCGAAGCGAGAATATCCGAACGGCCATTATCAAGAATAACTAAATGAAACTCTTCCGCACCATCCACATCACCCGACTCTTTCGGCCCAGTGATCGCCGTAACATAACCTGTTAATGGTAAACCTACCGCGCTACGACACAATAAACTCACCATGATGTCGAGCTCTTCAAAAGTCGGCACCATGCGTTCCATACCCATTACCGCTATATGGGTTTTCGGCAGCGATGTCGCAAGACGCGCATTACCTTCATTGGTCACAAGACTAATTGAACCCGACTCTGCTACGGCAAAGTTACAACCGGTAATGCCGATATCAGCTTCAATAAAATCATGACGAATATGTTCACGCACAAAACGGGTCATTTCTTCCGGATCGGAGCTGCCGTCATAACCAATTTTATCAGCAAACACATCGCGAATTTGTTCACGGTTTTTGTGTAAGGCTGGCACCACAATATGCGACGGCGGATCGCAATCATCCACTTGTAATATGTATTCACCTAAATCGGTCTCAATTACTTCACAGTCGTTACGTTGAATAACCGCATTAAGACCAATTTCCTCTGTCACCATGGATTTCGATTTAACCACTTTTTTGGCATTCTTCTGCTGAATAATACCTTCAACATAATCTGTCGCTTCCTGCGCTGTTTCAGCAAAAAACACATGACCGCCAGCTTTTTGCACATTTGTACTTAGCTGATGCAGGTAATAATCGAGATTATCTAATACATGATTACGAATATGCGCACCATTTTCACGCCACTCATCCCAGTTACCCAGTTTATCGGCAGCAAGCTGACGATTAGTAAACATACGCTCTTGGGCATTGGCAACTGATTTGCGCATAAAGCCATCTTGCATCTGGTCTTTAATGCGTTGCTTAAATATCACATCACTGGTTTTCATCGACATATTATTTAACCTCCACAGCAAGGTTCGCGCTGTCATTATTTGCAACAGCAGCATGAGCATTTACAGACTGACTGAGATCACCTGCCATATTACTCATTAACACATCGACTATGTGTAGCACTTTAACCTCTTTACCTTCGCGCGATAAGCGCCCAGCAATATTCATCAAACAGCTCACATCTGCGCCAATTAAATAATCTGGCGTTACCGCATTGATATTAGCCGCTTTCTCTTTGACCATTTCACCGGATATTTCCGCCATCTTTATCGAGAAAGTGCCCCCGAAACCACAGCAGGTTTCCTGATTCTTAATGCCGACTAGTTCAAGACCAGCCACATTACTTAACAGCTTTAGCGGCTCTTCGCGCACACCCAGCTTGCGGATCAAACTGCAAGATGGGTGATAAACGCCGCGCCCCGGTAAGCTTGCACCGACGCTTTCCACCTTTAATTCATTAACGATGAACTGCGTTAGCTCAAACAAACGCCCTGCGACTTTTTCAGCACGCGCCGCCCATTCCGGCTCATCGGCAAGATACTCAGCATACTTTTTGATACTTGCGGCGCACGACCCAGCTGGAGTAACAATCGGTAAATCATTGACTTCAAATGTTTCAATTAATGACTTCATGCCCGGTTTACTGGCATCAATATAACCACTGTTTAACGAGGGTTGCCCACAACAGCCTTGCTGCTCTGGAAAGACAATTTCACAGCCTAATTGCTCTAACAGCAACACTGTTTTCTTAGCAACATCAGATTTAATGACATCACACAGACAGGTCACAAAAAGATTTATTTTCATCATTTCACCTTGCTCACGGAAGTAGTTTTTTTCTTTAATGATATAAGTTCAATGCGCTGAAAACGAATGTGATTAGTCACTCTAAACCGGTTAATAATAGAACTTGTGTGATGTGTGATATTTGTTAAAAACTTAAAACACTTTAAAAACAACAGTTAAATACATAACTGGTGAATTACAACCAAAGTGATTGGGTGAACAATGGAAACAATGATGTGCGATATTAGCTGAAATACAATTCTTGCCGATTGGCCGAGATCGCAGGCTATTACAGCACCACAGCAGAAAACCACCAATAAATACTCATAAAGTATTATGAGCGACCGCACAAAAGTACCGCCTTAAATTTAATGACTCGTAAATAAGAAAACAGTAATAAAATAACCAAAAGAAGCAATAAATAGCGAAACTTTGGTTAAATGTTAGTAATTTTTCACCAAAATTATTTTTACAATTTTAAATTTCCCACAACAACCCAGAAAACCAGCGCAAAATATAACGCAATCACCCACTTTATTAATGGGTATTATGACAATCACTGTTTCCAATTGTGTGCCAATCAGTAATAATTTAAAAAACATAAACAATTAAACGCCTGAAAAACAACAAAAAGTAATATTTACATTTCTTGAAGATTCATATTTATGTCACATAAAATCATATGTTAAACAATTGCATACCTATAAAGAGACATAGTGTTTAAAAGGGAAGCTCTTACAATATTTCGCCACATAGGAGCCAAATTACAAAAACTATTAGGCGACTGTGAATTAATTTTTAACACGACTTTTAACACGATTATTTTTTAGCGCAGGTTTTTAACACTTGTTTTAACACTTGCTTTAATAAAGTAGTCATATTTATCAGACTCAATACATGAGATGCGTTTAGCAACAGATTTCATGTATTAAGTCACATGGAGTGATCATTATGATGTCTTTGATTTTGGCTTTATTGCCGATAGTATTGCTTATATGGATGATGACGAAAAAGAATGGCGTACCTTCTTATATCGCATTGCCTTTAACAGCAGCACTCGTAACAGCCCTGCAAATATTTTACTTTCAAACCGACCTAACCTTACTGGGCGCAAATATTGTGTCAGGCAGTTTAGCCGCAATCACCCCAATCTCAATTATTGCGGGTGCCATCTTGATGAACCGCATGATGTGTTTATCAGGCGCAGAGAAAACCATTAGCCATTGGCTAGAAGGCATTAGCAGCAACAAGGTTGCGCAGCTGATGATTATTGGTTGGGCATTTGCTTTCATGATTGAAGGTGCTTCAGGTTTTGGTACGCCAGCAGCGATTGCCGCGCCGATCCTCGTAGGTCTGGGTTTTAATCCACTGAAAGTCGCCATGCTGGCCTTGGTGATGAACTCAGTGCCAGTATCATTTGGCGCCGTAGGTACACCAACATGGTTTGGTTTCTCAGGACTCGGTTTTGATGACGCGGGTTTATTAGAAATTGGCCGCCAAACAGCCATTGTTCACTTTATCGCAGCCTTGGTTATTCCAGTGATTGCCCTGCGTTTTGTGGTGAGCTGGAATGAAATTCGTCGTAACTACTTCTTCATTTTATTCAGTATCTTATCTTGTACTGTACCCTACTTCCTGATTGCACAATGGAACTATGAATTCCCTTCATTAGTGGGCGGTGCAATCGGTCTATCATTATCAATCATGTTTGCGAAAATGAACTTAGGTTTAAATAAAGCCGACAGTAATGGCAGCAAAACAGAGCATAATATTGCGCCAGCGGTACTCTTTAAAGCAATGTTACCAACTATTTTGCTCATCGTTATCTTGATTGTGACGCGTATTAAGCAACTTGGCATTAAATCGATGCTAACAGATGCAACGGAAATGCTGTCTGTGTCTTTAGGTTCACTCGGTGATTTCAGCATCAGCCAAGCGCTTATCTTTAAACTAAGCAGTATCTTTGGAACCAACGTGGCATGGGCTTATAAAGCGCTATACGTACCCGCGTTAATTCCTTTCTTACTGGTTGTATTGATCTCTATCCCACTGTTAAAACTCAAAGGTGGCATGGTTAAGCAAGTATTCACTGAAACGGGTTCACGTATCAAAATGCCATTCATTACCTTAATCGGTGCATTGATCATGGTGAAAATGATGATGGCAGGCGGTGAAAACTCACCAATCCTAATCATTGGTATGGCGTTCGCAGACTTCATGGGGACAAATTGGCAGTATGCAGCGTCATTCCTTGGTGCTCTGGGTGCGTTCTTCTCTGGTTCAGCTACGGTATCAAACCTGACGTTTGGCGGTATTCAACAGACGATTGCAACGACCGTTGGTTTACCAGAAACCACGATTCTAGCCCTGCAATCTGTTGGTGGCGCTATGGGTAATATGGTGTGTATTAACAATATTATCGCGGTATCGACTATTCTAGGTATCTCAAACCAAGAAGGTTACATCATCAAACGTACTGTCATTCCAATGATTGTTTACGGCATGATTGCCGCAGTCATGAGTACGCTACTTTAATAGTAATAAGAAAGTTCCAATAAGAAAAACAGGTTAGCCAATCACAACTCAGCCCTGTAATTGGTTAACCTAGATACGAAAAAGCCCCGCATTGCAGAATGCGGGGCTTTCTTGTTTGTGGCATTTAATCAATGAACTGAGCATTTATAAGTTAAAGGAACGAGGTCTTTAAACCCCTTTGCCCCTAATGGGGGGAGGGGCTGAAAATAAAAATACTAACAGACAAAAAAGAAAGAAGATGGCGGCAAAATGGCGACAAAGTAGCGAATGGAGATCACGGCACTATTCACCATAGAAAAATGCTTTCCTTTTCAAATCATCATATAAATAATGTGGTACACAATGCTCATGAGATACAGCTACTTTCTCCGAACCTATTTTAAATGGCATTCCTTCAACATTAATTTCAGCAAACACAGCTGAAAAATCCTTGTTATAGCAATCTTGAAGTACTTTCAAATTAGTAGAAGGAAAGCTATTTTTAAATTCTTTATTGAACTGAGGATAAAAATAACGTATCAAAGACGCCTCATATAACGAAATCAGCTCTTGTTCACTTGTATTAAACAACTTATTTAACCCAGCTTTAATTCTAATACCATCAACATCTTTATTTCTAGCAAACGGATTTATTGCTGTTATTAGTCGAGTATTTGGTTCTACTTTCAGAAGCAACAATGACAACGTTGTATTTTCTGGTTTTTTTGATAACGAAATCCTCTGTAGAGTTTCATGATTTAAAAGCCTATCTAAGGCATTACGATTTCCATTTTTACCATATGCTTGACCAATATAACGAACATCAAACTCAAGATATTGTGAAAGCTCAGCATTAATGTACTCCTCTGGAATAAAACGTTTGTGACCCTTATCATCTCGAACATAATATCCAGTATCATCAAAAAAAAGCGTATAATTCTCAGGTAAGTCTAAATAAGTAAACTGTGTACACCCTGAAATTTTATATTCAAATTTCAACTTTGTGTCTTCTTGCTCAATTTTAATGAGAGTTGCCTTTGACAGGTAACCAATCATATATATATGACAAGACTTAATAATATTTTCATATTGTTTTAGTATATTTTTGTCATAAATACACTCCGCTGGAAATGTACAACAACTACTTGCATAAATATTGATCGCATGTTCAACATCAAATAGTTTTTTCTCTAACTTCTCTTTAAATTCATCCATATCCACTCGATTACTCTCTTATTTTAATGAAAGATAAGATTAATTAGTACTTTTAGGGTATTACAATCCAGCTAATAAACCTATCAATAGAGTCATATAAACGGCGGCAAATTGGGATTCAACTCCCCCGCCCCTTAAACATAATAATCACAGATCTCATCAAAAGATGAATAACTATCTTAAAACCAGAGCACTCTTCGATTACAGAACATAAAACAGCTGGCTTTACACTTTTATGCGCGTTAAAATGTAAAAACCTACACTTTTATGCGCGTTAAAATGTAAAAATCTACACTTTTATGCGCGTTAAAATGTAATAAAACAATTTACGAGTCTATTAAAGGTGGCTAGATGAAAAGATCATTACTAAATAAGCTATTGGTTTGGAAAGAAAAAAAATCTAGAAAGCCACTATTAATAGACGGTGCAAGGCAAACTGGTAAAACATTTCTCCTTAAAGAACTACTAGGCAGTACATTCGATAATGTATTACGCATTGATTTTTTAGAAAGCCCAGAGCTCGCTGAAGCCTTTATAGGTTCGCTTAATCCTAACGATATCATCTCAAATATCGAGCTATTAACAGGGGAGATTTTCTCTCCCGAATCAGACCTGCTGATCCTTGATGAAATAGGCGAATGCCCGCGTGCAGTGACGGCATTAAAATATTTCGCCGAAAAAGCGCCACATATGTATATCGCCGCCAGTGGTTCCAATATCGGCTTATTGACGTCATTTCCCGTAGGGAAAGTCGAGCAACACAACCTACGTCCATTAACATTCAAAGAGTTTTTATGGGCTTCCGACGAGAAAGCAATAATCAAAGCCTATGAAAGCCAAGCTAATTCAGCCGCAGCCCACAGCAAACTATTTGATAAATTAACTGATTATTACTTTATCGGCGGCATGCCTGAAGCTGTAGGTACATGGTTTGCATTATCGCAGCAAAGCATTGTCGAACGTGCACAGGCCGTAACGGAAGTGCACAGTAATCTTATTGCAGGATACATGCGTGATTTCGGCAAATATTCAGGCAAAGTCGATGCCCAATTAATCGAGTCCGTTTTTAAGAAGATCCCATCTCAGCTTTCATCTGTATTTGATGAATCAGTCAAACGCTTTAAATTCAAAGGTGTTCATGAAAGAAAGTCTAGATACACCGAATTTGAAACGGCGATCACATGGTTACACAAATGCCGATTGGCATTAAAGAATTACCCTGTTGAAGGCCAACCTCGCGCTCCACTTGCTGCATATCAAAAAGAAAATGCAGTTAAGCTGTTTTTCTTTGACACTGGCCTGCTAAACCACATGCTAGGAACTAGCTACAAAGAAATTAAACAGCAAGGTTATGAATACAAGGGTTACATCGCCGAAAACTTTGTTCAACAAGAGTTTGCAGCTTGCGGTATCGAGCCGAGTTTTTCTTGGGGTGATGCCAGAGCTGAAATTGAATTTATCCTAGCAGATGATATGGGCAGGATCATACCTGTAGAAGTGAAAAGCGGGAAACGGACTAGAGCAAAATCACTACAATCTTATATTGAAAAATGTACTCCGCACAAAACAATAAAACTAACGGGAACCCAAGGTTCTTCTGCAATTGAAAACACGCATATTGTAATGTCGCTTTATTACGCCGAGTTCGTTCAAGATGTACTAGAGACAAGTGATAAAATAGAAGTGACCTAAGCGACATCATTAACATTATTAGCAATAAAGTCTTTTGCTACGAAAAAGCCGCGCATTGCAAAATGCGCGGCTTTATTTTTAAGCTGTGGCATTCAACTAAAACTTAACCGCTTCGCGTTGGTAGAATTGATAAAGATGTTCAATCAGTAACTTAACCTTAGCGGGTTGCAGTTTGGTATAAGGATAGATAGCGTAGATACCTAAAGACTTGCCAACTTGGTTTTGTAATACTTCCACCAAATTACCTGCCGCTAAATCCTCAGCAACCAATACCTTAGGCACGTAAATTAGCCCTTGATTGAATAAAGCCGATTTTCGCAAAGCCGCTGCGTTATTAGTGCTAAAGTTACCTTTTACTTTTAAGGTGTAAACATCTTCACCCGCTCTAAACAGCCAATCATTGGCACCTGTTTCTTGGTATGAATAAGCCAAGCAATTGTGGTTTTCTAAATCAGTGGGCTTTTTCGGAATACCGCGTTTGGCAAGGTAATTCGGTGCTGCACAGATGACCCATTGCGCTTCTACCAAGCGTCTTGCAATGTAACTGGAATCTTGCAACGCGCCAGTACGGATAGCCAAGTCAAAACCGTCTTCAATGAGGTCGACAAAGTTATTATCCAAATCCATGTGAATATGAATATCTGGGTACTGATCACTAAAATCGGCAATCGCTTCCGACAAGATCAATTCACCAGAAATGGTCGGCACTGAAATGCGAATAGAGCCCGATAAACTTTTACCTAAGCCATTCATGGCATTTTCAGCCTGCTGCACTGACTGATAAATAGATTTCGCGTGTTCAAAAAAAACCTTACCCGCTTCTGTTAATGTTAACTTGCGCGTAGTTCGGTAGATCAGTTGTACCCCTAACTCTTGCTCCAAACGCGTGATATGCTTACTCACCACAGACTTAGTTAAACCAACAATATCAGCAGCTTTGCTAAAAGATCCCTGCTCAATGAGATGGTAAAAAATTAAATAATCATCGGTACTTCGCATAATTGGTCCACTTTATGAAACACATATGTGTAGGCAGGCTAGTATATCAAATTCAGGCAGTCATTTAGAATGTCCAATGAGTGGAAGTTACATGTAAATCACTGAAAAACTTATTGTTTTATAAAACAAAACTATCCACATAGAGGTAGTACTTAAAACAAGAAACAATTGATCATGATCAGGCTAATAATAGAGCCCGATCAGCAGGAGCAAAAAATATGTCTGAACCTTATTCTGAGCTAACTAAGCCTTATTCTGAGCTAACTAAGCCTTATATTGAGCTAATTGAACGCCTAAAAATAACGATTGACGAAAAGCGTATTATTACCGATCCAACCCTAACTTTGGCTTACGGTACTGACGCCAGTTTTTACCGGCTGATCCCCAAACTTATTTTACAATTAGCCAGTTTAGAAGAAGTTATTCTGACAGTTAAAACCTGCTACGACATGAACATTCCAGTGACGTTTCGCGCCGCAGGCACCAGCCTATCAGGTCAAGCGCTATCAGATTCAGTATTGATCACCTTGACCCACCATTGGCGTGAACACAAGATCTTAAACGATGCCCAACAGATCTGGTTACAACCCGGCGTGATCGGCTCTGATGCCAACAAGTTACTTGCACCTTACCAACGTAAAATCGGCCCCGATCCAGCCTCAATCAATACTTGTAAAATCGGCGGTATCGCTGCAAACAACTCATCTGGCATGTGCTGTGGCACAGCCCAAAACAGCTACAATACCTTAGCTGGAATGACAGTAGTTTTAGCCGATGGCACGCTATTAAACACGCTTGATAAAGACAGCGTTGCGGCATTCAAAATCAGTCATGAAACGTTATTAAACGACCTCACGACATTGGCGCAAGAGTGCAAAGAAAACAGTGAACTAGCCGATAAAATCCGCCATAAATATCGCCTCAAAAACACCACGGGTTACAGCTTAAATTCATTGGTTGATTACAGCGATCCGATTGATGTATTACAGCATTTATTTATCGGTTCAGAAGGTACCCTCGGTTTCATTGCCGATGTGACTTACAACACGGTGATTGACCACGCCCATAAAGCCACGGGTTTATATCTGTTTACCGACATTGAGCAAACTTGCCTTGCGGTAAGTGCATTAGAAAAAACCACGGTTGCTGCGGTTGAGTTAATGGACAATCGCGCGCTAAATTCGGTAGCAGACAAGCCCGGTATGCCAGCGTTTATAGCCCAGCTGGCTGTCGATAAAAATACCGAAGCAGCGGCTTTATTAGTCGAGATCCACGCCGAAAGTGTAGCTGATTTAAATCAGCAAATAGACGAAATAGATTCGTTATTAAATCAATTCAAGCCCACAGAACAAGTACGCTTTAGCACGGATACCCAAGTTTATGCGCAGCTATGGGCTATTCGTAAAGGTCTATTCCCAGCCGTTGGCGCCGTGCGAGAAGTCGGCACCACAGTGATCATCGAAGATGTCGCCTTTCCCGTTGCGCAACTGGCGCCTGCGGTACGTGATTTAGAAATATTGTTTAAGAAATATAACTATGATGAAGCCATTATATTTGGTCATGCGCTAGCAGGTAATCTGCATTTTGTATTTACCCAAGCCTTTGAAACTCAAGCAGAGATCGAACGCTACAGTGGTTTCATGGATGACGTTGCTAAGTTAGTTGCGGTTGATTACCAAGGCTCACTCAAAGCCGAACACGGCACAGGCCGTAATATGGCGCCATATGTAGAGCTGGAATGGGGCCAAGACGGTTTTCAATTAATGCAACGCATCAAGAAAGTCTTCGATGCGACGGGTATCTTAAACCCCGGCGTGATCATCAACAAAGACAGCAACAGTCACATTCAAAACTTAAAAGAAATGCCCCGTGCCGATGACATCATCGACAAATGTATCGAATGTGGTTTCTGTGAGCCTGTTTGTCCCTCTCGTGAACTGTCTTTAACACCAAGACAGCGTAATACCGTTTACCGTGAAATCTGCCGTTTAAAAGACACAGAAGAAAACCCACAGCGCCTTGCGGCAATGGAAAAATCGTACAAATACCTCGGCATTGATACCTGCGCGGCAACCGGACTTTGCGCCGAACGTTGTCCAGTTGATATCAATACTGGCGATATGATCCGTAAACTGCGCGCAGCACATTCGCCAATGGCAAACACCATTGCTCGCTGGACCAGTGACCATTTCGCCGGCGTGACGCAAGCAACGCAAGTGGGTTTATCCGCTGCCAATGCTGTACATACCGTGATTGGCAGTAAAAACATGCGCCGCCTCAGTGCGGTTACGCATAAACTCAGTGGCAGCAAGATCCCACTGTGGACGCCACACATGCCGCGCCCAGCGGGTAAGTTGAACGTGTTATCAATAGAAAGTGACAGTATAAAAAATAGTGATAAAAAAGTGGTGTATTTCCCAAGTTGCGCCGCGCGTAGCATGGGTACAGCCAAGAACGCTATCGATACTCGTCCACTGGCAGAAGTAACGCAATCACTGCTACATAAAGCCGGTTACGACATCATTATGCCGACAGCTTTAAAAGAAAAATGTTGTGGCATGCCATTTAAGAGTAAAGGTTTCGCGCAAACTGCTGCAGACAAAGCCAAGCAACTTGAAGATGCGCTATGGGCAGCGTCTGAGCAAGGTAAATACCCTATCTTAATGGATACCAGTCCTTGTGCCAGCACCAGTATTGAAGCCATGCGCAAAGACATCAAGATCTACGAACCGTTCCGCTTTGTCGCCGAACACGTGATGCCAAATGTAGCGATAACAGCGCAACCTGAACCGATCATGCTGCATATTACCTGTACTTCCCGTAAACAGGGTTTAGCGGGCGTGATGGAAAAAGTCAGCCGCGCATGCTCTGAACACGTCATTATTCCAGAGGATATTCTTTGCTGTGGCTTCGCCGGTGATAAAGGCTTTACCACACCTGAGTTGAACGCTTCAGCACTGTCGCCACTGAAACAACAAGTACCAGCCAACTGCAGCGAAGGCTACTCAAATAGCCGCACTTGTGAAATTGGTTTATCCGAACACAGTAATATTGAATACCGTTCTATCTTGTATCTGGTAGATAAGGTGAGTGAAAAGCGTATTGCTGAATAAACTTATTATTACCGAGTAAGCTTTATCATCATTAAAAAACCGCCTCTATGCATAAACGCTGAAGTCGGTTTTGGATGAGGGTAATTGAATGTACTGGGTTGATAAATTCGTTTATTTCGGGGTCAGCGTATTCTTTTATCCCTAGTGGATAAAGTAGTTAATAATCAAGGCACTAACTTACACAAATGAGAAGTTCATGGCGACATGGCGATACATTGATGTTACTTCATTTGGCAAAACGGTGGCTTTATTTAGATGTGATAATTGTTTGATTGGCTTCAACGCCCCCGATCCCACTGCTTTACAGTGTAGTGGTCAACAAAAAAGGAACTTAAAATCCCTTTTAAAAATCAATGGCCTCATCATAGTCTTTCACGACTACAGCAATATTAACTATGCCTCCGCAAGACTTACCTTTTCAGTACTACTATTTTGAATATCGCGCCACAATATCGGAGCCACGATCAAGCTCAACACCACATTCGATAATGGCATTGATAACCAAATACCATCGATTCCCAACCACTTAGGTAAAAAGTACAAAAATGGCAGTTGTACAACGATATTACCAATGGCGATAGCGAGCGCTTTACCACCTTGATTTACCGACATGAAATAGACCGAGGCGATAAATAAGAAACCATCCAAGAACAGTGCGAATAGATGCAAACGTAACCCGTTTTGAGTTTCAGCGGCAAGCGCAGCATCACTATTACTAAATAAATGAATAATCAATTCAGGGAATATGTTTAGCACTATCACGGTGCCAATACCGGAGATAAATATCACTTTCAATGCCAACAATACTGTTGCTTTGATTTTCGCAGTTTGCTTGGCACCAAAGTAAAAACTCACTGGTGGTTGCATACCATTGGCAATACCTTCCGCAGTCATATAATACAGAGTAGCGATGTAACCGACGATGGCAAAAGCGCCGACATTAACTGGCGAACCATAGGCCATAAACAGCTTATTATGGATGGCAATAACCAAGCTGTAATACAAGAACATAAACAGGCTAGATGCGCCTAACCCAAAGATCTTGCTCGCGATATTAATATCCAAATTGAGATGACTCAAGCTCAATTTAATCTGCGCTTTTGACGAAAAGAAGTAACCGATACCAATAATCGCCACCAGCAATTCAGCCGTAACAGTGGCGATCGCAGCCCCTTGTAAACCCAGTGAATAAACACCTATCAACACATAATCGAGCACGATATTGGTCACGGCGCCAAATATCATTAAAGCCGTAGCAAAATTTGGACTGTCATCATTGCGTATCAACATAGGTAGCACGCCCGCAGCAATAGCAAAGCCAGCCCCCCAAATAAATACCTTGATGTAATCTAAGCTAAACGCGAGGGTATTATCAGCTGCACCTTGCAAGTCCAAAAGTGATGCGCCTAGATAGTTAATTAACAGCATCGAAAGACCAGCAAAAATAGCCACCAGCCATAAGCTGTTTACCAATATAACGCGCGTTTTATCCGCATCGCCTTCACCACGGGAGATAGACATTAAGCTGCCGCCACCCATGCCAATCATAATACCAAAGCCAAGTATGACGGCGATAATTGGCATCGACATATTAATCGCAGCTAACCCTTCAAAACCAACATAGTGCCCAACAAAAATACCATCGATAACTTGATATAAGCCGCTCACCAACATGGCAACAATTGAAGGAATTGCATAACGCCAAAATACTCGACTTATCGATTCATCTTCGATTTTGATTAGCGTTTTTTCGGATAAACTCTGGGTATCATTACTGTGCATTTCAATTTCTCTTCATCGTTATTGCAGTTTATTTACTTATTCATTTTTTACTTGCTTAGTAGGTTATTATGCTGATTAAATAGATTGATAAAAGTCAGTATCCATCCGCTTAACGGATACTTTAGTTGAATGACACATTTGATTAAATAACATAGATGCAGGAATGAAAAATGAATTGGACATTAGATCAATTGGAAGCTTTTGTGCTTTCGGTAAAACAAGGTTCATTTTCTGCCGCAGCCCGCAAGCTCGGCAAAGCGCAATCTCGCGTTAGCACCGCGATTGCCAATCTAGAGGCTGACTTAGGTTTTGAACTGTTTGATCGTAGCGCGCGATTACCGGTTTTAACTCAGCTAGGTGAAGAAATGTTTACCGAAGCGCAGGCTGTATTATCACAATGTCAGCGCTTAGAATCACGAGCGTTAACCGCCTGCAATGGTGAAGAATTGGCGCTAACTATCGCGATTGACGAAGCTGTCCCCCTCCTCGCTTTTGAATCGTTTTTCGTGGATATCGCTAACCATTTTCCGCAATTAAAACTCACCATTATCAACGGTTCACAAGATGATATAGCGAGCTGGATTGAAGATAAAACGGCTGACTTTGGTATTCTATTTCATCTAAAGCAGCTCTGCGACAATCTTGAGTTAGTTACTATTGGCCAATTTAAGCACTCTCTTGTGGTTTCTGTGAATCACCCATTAGCGCATGATCCCATACCAACATATTTTGAGTTAAACCAGCATCGACAGCTTGTGATCCGCAATCGAATGGGCGGAACACCTGAGAAAGCAATTTCAGCACAACATTGGTATATAGACAGTTATTATCACATCACAGGTTTGGTCACTCGCGGCATTGGTTGGGCACTTGTACCTGAGCATATCGTTAACGATGAATGGAATACTGGCAAGCTTGTTGAGCTATCTACACAGCACATACCTGATTCATTGATTGTCGAAATGGGTATAGTTAAACGCCGAGATAAAGGCAAAGGGCCGATCATGAGCTGGATGTACGAAGCCATAAAAG
>Ga0105355_10002043_pt1 | contig 18430 bp, 15 predicted proteins | sample GOMGulsemesocosm_2_FD_83508 | JGI IMG/M metagenome (GOLD analysis project Ga0105355, IMG submission 83508) | Methane-oxidizing microbial communities from mesocosms in the Gulf of Mexico - GOM9C Gulf of Mexico | ecosystem: Environmental > Aquatic > Marine > Cold seeps | place: Gulf of Mexico... | reverse complement strand
TGGCTCTTGGATGGGCATTCAGGTTGTTAACCCAGGAAAGCTTGCGTTGATGGGCGTTACCATGTCACCAGGCTTTAACCCTAGTGATTATACCATGGGGCAACGTGCTGAATTATTAGCGCAGTATCCTGAAGAAAAAGAATTGATCACCACGTTAACAGACTAGTTTTATAGTAAGTGTTGCTCAAAAGAAGAACAACTCTTTGGTATTAAATCGAGATATACCCAAAAATATTGGCTATATCTCGAAATATTTAACCCCAGTAATTGTTTATCATAAATTAGCTAATAAACCTTTGAATTCAACTACTAATTAATCTGATAGCTAGCACCGCCTTCATTTAGCGCGCGATAAAAGTCTTCAATTTGACAGCTTTCTTCTAATTGGCAGATCACACGATATTTTTCAATGGCTGGTTGATAGCCTTGTAATGCGGCTTGGAATAACCAATGAGCAGCACTTTGAACATCTCGGCTGCCTTCAATTCCCGTTAAGTAGAGCTCAGCTAAGTTGGTTTGTCCTGGTGCATAGCCTAATTCAGCTGACTTTTTCAATAAGACAAAAGCTTGTTCAAATCTATCAGCTATATAGTCTGTATTCAGGAAAGCCATGCCTTGGGTATTTTGTCGCTTGCCGGGAATATAATGCCACTGTTCTTTCGCATCAGTACTGTTAGCCACAGGATTACCATCAATCATATAAACGGCTTTGTTTCTACCTATCATATTAAATTCTGGCCGTTCTACCTGATAGATAAAACCTTGCTCAAATAAGCTAGCTAATTCAGCATATGAAAAGTTTTTTCGTTGTTTTTCAAAGTAATTAAAATTAACACTATGACCGAAACTTAAACCATGTTTTAAAGATTTTTTTATCGGGTAAAAGTAATTACCATAAGTTAGCGATACCGTGCCACCCGTAATATCAACAACTTTAGCCACTCTAAATTTGTGGTGAGAAGGCAGTTCACCGGCTACTTTTCGATAATCTAAATAATAAAAGTCATTAACTTTAGGTGCGTCAATATACGTTTGGCTTTGACGGTGCTTTTGTTGCTCTTCTGAAAAGTAATAACTCAGAAGCAAGATGATAATAATGCTGCCTGCAAAAGTACTAAGTAAGCGAAGTTTATTAAAAAAGGCCAAAGTTAAATCAGAAAATATTAGTTTTCTATCTGATGAGTTATTAGCAACTTCAGCGCGGTTTTGGCATTGCAGACAATGCACTCGTGTATCGCGCTTTACTGGAAAAATAGGTAAGTATTCAAAAAAGTAAAAACCATAAGTGATCACTGAATTAACACTATGTTGTTGGCTGCCGCAACATGGACATAGTAATTTGTCAGTTGTGCCTAAACTTATTGTCGACTCTCGATAATCCATAATCAAAACCTATTGTTAATTAATACTTTTTTAATCCGGCTATTTTTATAACATTCGTTTAATAAACACACAAGTATTTTGTACTAAAAGTTTCGTAGATAAGAGAACTGCAGAAGAAAGATACGCTATTTAACGTCCATTAATTTGCTTTAGAAACTATAAAATTATTTAACTATAATTAAGTTGACACTTGTGTCAGGATTTCGTTCTGCTATAGTGCAAGGAGACTGATAATACTGTTGCCGTTGAAATACGTTAACAGAGACAAATAAATTGGAAATTGGCGATGACAACACATTCAGTACAATTTTTATTAAATAACGAACTTATCTCGTTAAACAACGTTGATCCTAATGTGACGGTGTTGCAATATCTCAGAGAACAACAGTTTCAAACAGGCAGTAAAGAGGGATGTGCTTCAGGTGATTGTGGTGCTTGTACGGTGGTATTAGCAGAAGTTAAAGGCGATCAGCAACTAACTTATAAATCTATTAATGCCTGTATAACTTTTATTGGTAGCATACACGGTAAGCAACTTATTACAGTTGAGCATTTAAAAGACGGTGCTCAATTACATCATGTACAACAATCAATGGTTGATCACCATGGTTCCCAATGTGGATTTTGTACACCAGGCTTTGTAATGTCTTCTTTTGCCTTACATAAAGAAAACCCTGAGCCGAATAGAGCAGAAGTCATTGAAGCGTTAGCAGGTAATTTATGTCGCTGTACTGGTTATCGGTCAATTATAGATGCTGCGCTTGAATCAAGTGCCGGTTCTCCCCAAGATTCCTTTGCTCGTCATTATCAGCAAACAGTTAAACAGCTAATTGATTTAAAGTCACAACCACAGCCAAAATTCACTGCCGATGCTCATAGCTTTGTTGCACCAAAAAATATTGATGAGTTAGCGTTTGAGTTAACCAATACACCCAATGCCACGTTGTTGGCAGGTGGTACAGACTTAGCTTTGTCTGTTACTCAAAACCTTGCAACTATCGAACAGTTAATTTATTTAGGTAATGTTGAAGAGCTTAATACCTTTATTGAAACTGATGAAAACATAGTTATTGGTTCAGCGGTTCCTTACTCAGCATTCACACCAACTCTTGCAAATTACTATCCTGAATTGGGTGAAATGATTGAACGAATTGGCTCTAAACAAGTGCGTAATAATGGTACGTTAGGAGGCAATATTGGTAACGCGTCACCAATAGGTGATATGCCTCCAGCCCTTATTGCTCTGGGCGCAACCATGGTTTTATCTAAAAAAGGCATTGAGAGAACTATTTTAGTTGAAGATTATTTTGTTGATTATAAAAGGACCGTCCTGCAAAGCGAAGAATTCATTAAATCTATTCAAATTCCTAAACCTAAGTCAGGTCAAACCCTTAAATTATATAAAATATCTAAACGCATTGATGACGATATTTCTGCGGTATTAGCGGCTATATTTATCGAACAGGATGATAAACACATTACTGATATTCGGATGGCTTTTGGTGGTATGGCAGCTATTCCTAAACGTGCATTTTCCGCTGAAGCAGAATTAAAAGGTAAGCCATTAATGAAAGGGCATATTACCAAAGCGAAACAAGCATTAACCAATGACTTTCAGCCAATGTCTGATGTGCGTGCCTCAGACCAATACCGGATGCGTGTCGCTCAAAATCTGCTGGAAAAATGTTATTTAGAACAGCAAAACAGCAATACAAGCAAACTCATTGAAACTAGGGTGGTTAATTATGCGTAGTTTAGTTGATGTAAGTAATCGCGATAATTCAAGTACTGTTGGCTTAGGTGGCGTTGGTCGTTCTAAGAAACATGAAAGTGCTGATAAACATGTTGCCGGTGAAGCCATTTATGTTGATGACCGTCCCTCATTACGTGGTGAGTTACATGCTGCAGTGGGGCAATCAACTCAGGCCCACGCCAAGATTCTTTCCATAGACTTAACTGCCGTTAAAGCTGCACAAGGTGTGACTGCGGTAATAACAGTTGATGATGTACCGGGTCATACAGATATAGGTCCAGTATTTCCAGGAGATCCTGTTTTAGCCATTGGCAAAGTAGAATACGTAGGACAACCGATTTTTGCCGTTGCTGCGACGAGTTATGATCTTGCTCGTAAAGCCGTTAAATTAGCAAAAGTTGAATATCAACCACTTGAAGCGGTCTTAACCGTCAAAGATGCCTTGGCGAAACAAAACTTTGTTCGTCCGCCATTTACGATGCAACGAGGTGATTCAGCCACCGCTATCGCAACAGCAGAACATCAATTGTCAGGCGAAATTAACGTTGGTGGTCAAGAGCATTTCTACCTCGAAGGTCAAGTATCAACTGCAGAGCCAACAGAAGATGGCGGTATGAATATTTACTCCTCATCACAACATCCCAGTGAAGTTCAAAAACTGGTTGCGGAAGTATTAAATATTCCTCTCAATAAAGTCTTAGTTGATATGCGTCGAATGGGTGGCGGTTTTGGTGGTAAAGAAACCCAAGCAGCACCTTGGGCTTGTATTGCTGCATTGCTGGCGAATGTCACACAAAAGCCCGTTAAGTTTAAATTAGCCCGTACTGATGACATGATCATGACAGGTAAGCGTCATCCCTTTGAAAATAATTACCACGTTGGTTTTGACAGTAATGGTCAAATTAAAGGTATCAATATTACAGTGAATGGTAACTGTGGTTATTCGCCGGATTTATCCGATGCCATTGTTGATAGAGCCATGTTCCATTCTGACAATGCTTATTTTTTAGACCAAGCTACAGTCACAGGAAATCGCTGTAAATTAAATACGGTTTCTCATACCGCTTATCGTGGTTTTGGTGGCCCTCAAGGCATGATGACCATTGAAATGGTGATGGATGATATTGCCCGTCATTTAGGGAAAGAACCGTTAGAAATTCGTAAAATTAACTTATACGGTAAAGGAGAGCGCAATGAAACACATTATCATCAAACTGTTGAGCACAATAATTTAGCCGACCTTATCGAAACATTAGAAGAAAGCTCTGATTACCAAGCTCGACGTAAAGCAATCAGCCAATTTAATGGAGAAAATTCCATTCTCAAAAAAGGCATTGCTTTAACGCCAGTTAAATTTGGTATTTCATTTACCGTACAACACTTGAACCAAGCAGGTGCACTGGTTCATATTTATACCGATGGCACGATTCATTTAAACCATGGTGGTACAGAAATGGGTCAAGGTTTAAACACTAAAGTCGCACAAATTGTTGCTGAAGAATTTCAAGTGGATGTTGATACCATTGCAACCTCGGCAGCGCGTACAGATAAAGTGCCTAATTCATCCCCAACGGCAGCATCTTCGGGAACCGATTTAAATGGTAAAGCGGCGGAAGCAGCAGCAAAAACCATTAAACAACGCTTAATTGACTTTGCTTGCGAAAAGTACCAAGTAGATGCGAAGCAAGTTAAGTTTGAGAATAATCAGGTTATTGTTGGAGAGCAGAGCTTTAGTTTTGCTGAATTTGCGCAACTCGCTTATATGGCAAGGGTTTCATTGTCGGCTACCGGTTTTTACAAAACACCTAAAATTTATTTTGACCGGTCAACAGGACAAGGTCGACCTTTCTTTTATTTTGCCACGGGTGCTGCGGTATCGGAAGTCATCATAGATACGTTAACAGGGGAATACAAAACCCTACGTACCGATATCTTGCAAGATGTTGGTCATTCTATTAATCCGGCGATAGATATTGGTCAAATAGAAGGCGCTTTTGTTCAAGGTATGGGTTGGTTAACGACAGAAGAGTTAATGTGGAATGAGCAAGGCCGTTTACTTTCAAACAATCCTGCTACTTACAAAATTCCAGCAATTAGTGATGCACCAGCAGATTTTCGAGTTGCCTTAGTACCCGATGCACCTAACCGCGAACATACTATTTATAATTCTAAAGCAGTAGGTGAACCGCCTTTTATGCTTGGCATATCTGTTTGGTCGGCATTAAAAGATGCCATAGCCAGTGTTGCGGATTATAAAGTTTCTCCTGTTCTGGATACTCCAGCAACACCTGAGCGTGTACTTTGGGCTGTAGAAGCCTTAAAAGCAGGCATAAACAATGGTGACGATGATGAATGCTGATCATAAACTCAATTGGAATCAAGCAAGCTTACAATTAAGTCAGCAAGGTAAAACCTATGTGCTTATTACAATCATAGGGGTTACAGGTTCAACACCTCGCAACAGTGGCAGTAAAATGGTAGTCAGCCACGATGGCTCTTATGACACTATCGGCGGTGGTCATCTAGAACACAAGGCGATGAAACAAGCTAAACAATTGCTGCTAGAGAATAAAGACCGACAGTTAATAGAGCATTTCCAATTAGGTAGCCAGTTAGGGCAATGCTGCGGTGGGAATGTCAGTATCATGTTTGAATGTTTTTCTGCCAACACCATTCACATTGCTGTTTTTGGTGCAGGCCATGTGGGTCAGGCACTCCTACCTATCTTAGCTGCGTTGCCTTGTCATATTACTTGGGTAGATAATCGGCAGTCACAGTTCCCAGAAAACTGTCATCAATATAGCAACGTTACGGTATTAGTTTCAGATGAACCCGCCAGTGAAGTGGCAGCTATGCCTGCAAATACTTTATATGTGGTATTAACGCATAATCATCAATTAGATTTTGATATCAGCCACGCTATTTTAAAACGAGCAGATTTTCATTATTTAGGCCTGATTGCATCCGAGACAAAATGGCGTCGTTTCCAACAACGTTATAAACATCGGGAAGTGGCACAGTCATTGGTTGAACGCATTAACTGTCCGATAGGGTTAGAACAAGTTATAGGTAAGCTACCTATGGAGGTTGCGGTTAGTATTGCGGGTCAAATTATTGAATCATATCAACCCTTACTACCAAATGAACTCTCATCTAATGGCAAAATACAAAGTAAAAATAAGGGGATTGCTTGGCAAGAAATTAGAGATATGATCGGCCAAGAAAAAGCTCAACAACCGATACAAGCTTCAATAGATCAGGGAGTGGATAAATGAGCCATTTTGTCTTAAAAAGTAAAAATGTCATCATCGGTGATGAAATGATCCCTGCGAGCATAGAAGTGAAAGGTGAATTAATTGTCGCCATTCACCCCTTTGACTATGTTCCCGATTATGCAGTAGTTGATTGTCAGGTACATGATTATGACGATCTTGTTATCATGCCCGGATTGGTAGACTCACATGTTCATATCAATGAACCCGGTCGTACTGAATGGGAAGGTTTTAATACTGCCACTCAAGCCGCTGCAGCGGGTGGTATTACTGCGCTGGTTGATATGCCATTAAATTGTATTCCTGTGACTACGACTAAAGCTGCATTTGAAGAAAAACTTGCCGCAGTTGTTGACAAACTTTGGGTGGATTGTGGTTTTTGGGGAGGTGTGATCCCGCAAAATATTGCAGATCTCGACGAGTTATTAACGGCAGGTGTGCTTGGCGTTAAATCCTTTCTTATTGATTCTGGGATCGAAGAATTCCCTCCTGTTAAAGCAAATGATATGCGTGCGGCCATGCCTATTTTAGCAAAACATGATGTCCCGTATCTCATTCATGCGGAGCTTGATTGTGGACATTTTGATGATGTTAAAATTACCCATAAGTACCAGAGTTTTTTAAGCTCTCGTCCTAAGCAATGGGAAAATAATGCCATCAGCTTAATGGTTGATATGGCACGAGAATCAAAAGCGAAAGGGGATAACTGTAAGGTTCACATCGTGCATTTATCCAGTGATGAAGCACTAGATACCATTGCTGATGCTAAAGCCGAAGGATTACGTTTTACTGCGGAAACCTGTCCGCATTATTTAACCATTTCCTCAGAGCAAATACCTGATGGCAAAACCTTGTTTAAATGTTGCCCGCCGATCCGTGAGCAGAAAAACCGTGAACATCTATGGCAAGCAATACACGATGGACGTATAGATTTTATTGTTTCTGACCATTCTCCTTGTACTCCTGAATTAAAACATATTGATACCGGAGATCTTGAAAAAGCATGGGGAGGAATATCAGCATTACAATTTGGTATTTCATTGATTTGGACCGAAGCCAAAGAACGTGGTTTTAACTTGGTAGATATCGCACGATTAATGTCGACAGAAACCGCTAAATTTGCTGGGTTAGATGCAGTAAAAGGTCAAATTAAAAGCGGTAATCATGCCGACTTTTTAGTTTTTGATCCCCATGCACAATTCACTATTACCAATGAGATGATCAAACATCGACATAACATCACCCCTTATGCTGGCCGCTCTGTTCTTGGTCAAGTGCAAAAGACATTTGTTCGAGGCCAATTGGTTTATCAGCAAGATGAGTTTATTAATGCCCCAATTGGTCGCCCCTTACTTAAAGGTAAATACTAAATTAAAATTTTAATTATAAAAATTAGCAACAAAAGCATTAGGAAAATATCAATATGATGGCAGGTATAGATACACAAGCACAAAATAAATTAGTTGGTGCTGCCCTTGAGTTAGAACAGAAATTGAAAAGCCAATTTATTGATTTACTCAGTGATCGTGTGGGTGGTGAAGCTCTGTTTTGCAGTGACGACTTTTTTGCGGAAATGGAGAACTTGATCAAACCCGGCCGAGGAATTTTTATCGATGATAAATTTACTGACCGTGGTAAGTGGATGGATGGTTGGGAATCACGACGCAGTTATGGCAGAGACAACGGCCGTGAATTTGACTGGTGTATCTTACGTTTAGGTATAAAAGGTGTTATTCGTGGTTTTGACATTGATACTAATTATTTCCGCGGTAATGCGCCACAAACGGTTTCAGTGGAAGCTTGTTACAGTGAAAAACAACCGGATGATGATACTGTTTGGCAGACCATTTTGTCTGAAGTTGACGTTGCTGCCCATAGCCAAAATATCTTTGAAATCAGTAATGAAAAGTCGTGGACTCATGTGCGATTAAATATGTTTCCTGATGGTGGAATAGCCCGTTTACGTGTTTATGGTGAAGCGGATGTTAATTGGCAAGATTTTATTGATGGAGAGCTGATTGATTTAGCCTACATCAAAAATGGCGCTAAAGCCTTGTTAGTTTCAGATATGTTTTTCAGTGATAAAAACAATTTAATCATGCCCGGTCGTGGCAAAGATATGGGGGATGGTTGGGAAACCAAACGCCGTCGTGACCCCGGCCCAGATTGGTCGATTGTTAAATTAGCCGCCCAAGGGACTATTGAAAAAGTGATTGTTGATACATGCCATTTTAAAGGTAATTTTCCTGATAGTTTTATGCTTGAAGGCATGGTTTCAGAAGATGATGACTTTACTGACGGTAAACAAGCAGAAAAATGGCGTCCGATCATCACAAAAACAAAACTTTACGCACATCGAGAGCATTTATTCATTAATGAGATTGTTACAGAGGCTAGTCAGACGTTTACTCATGTCCGTTTAAGTATCTTCCCAGACGGTGGTATTTCTCGATTACGTGTCTTTGGTTTTACCGGATAAATGTTATGACCCTTAATGAACTTAACCAACTCAATGATCAACAAGCCAAGCTAAACTTTATGCAATGTTGTACATCTTCAACGTGGGTTAGACGTATGATTGCAGCAAGACCATTTACCAGCACATCAGCACTAAAAGAAAGTGCCAACACTCTTTGGCAAGGACTTGAAGAATTTGATTACTTAGAAGCGTTTGAAGGGCATCCCAAGATTGGTGACGTGAATAGTTTACGAGCAAAGTATGCTAATACTAAAGCATTAGCTGGTAATGAGCAGGGGTTAGTTAATGAGGCACCAGAACAAGTTTTACAAGTTCTTGCTCAAGGCAATGAAAATTACGAGCAAAAGTTTGGCTTTATTTTTATTGTTTGTGCGACAGGAAAAAGTGCACAGCAAATGTCTGACTTATTACAAGCACGTTTACCGAATAATAAATCACAAGAATTAGATAACGCTGCTGAAGAGCAACGCAAAATTTTTCAATTACGCATTGATAAAATGTTAATTGAACAATAAAAGGAAAATTTTATGAGTCAAATTACCACACATATACTTGATACTACACGTGGTTTACCCGCAAGCAATGTTCCTATTGCCTTATATGTGCAACAAGGCAGTGATTGGCAAAAGTTGGGTGGTGGAGTAACTAACCAAGACGGTCGTTTAGCCGGTTTATTAGCCGATGATGTTAAATTACCAGCAGGTGTCTATCGAATGCATTTTGAAACCAAGGCCTACTTTACCGCTAACCAAGAAACAGGATTCTATCCCTATGTAGATATTGTTTTTGAATTAAACGCGGACGGTGATCATTACCATGTCCCGTTATTATTAACAGCGTACGGCTATTCAACTTATCGCGGTAGTTAACAGAGATAACAGAGATAACAGAGATAACAGAGATAACAGAGTAACTATGATTAAACAACTAGCTAACCTGATCCCTAAGCCGTTAAGCAAAGCAAATTTCGCCCGTTTTGGTGATGTGATCTCTGTTGATGAAGCAAGTGATAATTTTACTATTAATGACGGTCATACAACCCGCTATCACAACTTAGCAAAAGTTGATGTTGCTGATGACAATGGCCAACCATTAGTCAATATTTTCCGTTCAAAACCATTAGGGTTTCCTATTGCAATTAAAATGATGGAACGTCATCCATTAGGTAGCCAAGCATTTATTCCCTTGGGGAAACAGCCTTATTTGGTGGTGGTTGCACCAGCAGGAAAATTTGAGGTTGCTAACATCGAGGTATTTATCGCCGACGCTTCGCAAGGGGTTAACTATCATAAAGGTACCTGGCATCACTTTTGTTTAGCATTAAATGATATCAGTGACTTTTTAGTGATTGATAGAGGCGGTGAGGGCGATAATTGTGATGTTGAGCAATTAGATGGATCAATAAGAATCATTGAATGAAACAGGTGTAACTTGGGCTTTAGCCTAACAAATTACCCTAAATATATTAAATAATAGGTTAACTATGTCGAAGGACAAAAATATGAAAGTGTATCGTGGTGAATTGCTGCACTTTATTGCAGATCCTGCCAAGGTGACAAATGAAGCAGATAGCTATCAGCATTTTGAAGATGGTTTATTGATCATTAACCATGGCTTAGTGGAAAAAGTGGGGCAAGCAATACCATTATTAGCAACACTACCAGATGATATTGAAATTATTCATTATCAAGATGGGCTGATAATGCCAGGCTTTATTGATACCCATGTACATTACCCACAAACAGAAATGATCGCTTCATACGGTGAACAATTATTGGAGTGGCTTGAACATTATACCTTTCCTTTTGAACGACAATTTTCAGACTTTGATCATGGGGTAAAGGTCGCAGAATTCTTTTTAGACCAATTGCTTGATGCAGGAACAACTACCGCGCTAGTGTTTGGTACTGTGCATAAAGAATCAGTAGATGCCTTTTTTACCGTTGCTCAACAAAAGAAACTTAGAATGATCTGTGGCAAAGTATTGATGGATCAAAACTGTCCGGATTATTTGTCTGATACGGCTGAAACAGGCTACACCGAAAGTAAAGCGTTAATCGAAAGGTGGCATAAAAAAGATCGTTTACAATATGCGATCACCCCTCGTTTTGCGCCAACCTGTTCAACAGAGCAACTTAATAAAGCCGGACAGTTACTTAATGAATACTCTGATGTTTACCTTCATACCCACCTTTGCGAAAACAAAAGTGAAATTGAATGGGTTAAAGCATTATTTCCAGACAGTAAAGGTTACCTAGACGTTTATGATCAAAGTAACTTATTAGGTCGTCGTAGTGTTTTTGCTCATGGAGTACATTTACATGACAGCGAATGCCAACGCCTAGGTGAAACAGACTCAGCGATTGCTTTTTGCCCAAGTTCAAACTTATTCCTTGGTAGTGGTTGTTTTAACCTTAAACAAGCTCAAGCACACGACATTAACATTGGGTTTGGCTCAGACATAGGTGCAGGCACAACCTTTTCAATGTTAAGCACGTTAAATGAAGGCTACAAAACCCAACAGTTACGCAGCGATAAACTTAGTCCATTTCAATCGTTTTATTTGGCAACATTAGGTGGCGCTATTTCATTAGACCTTGAAGGAACTATTGGAAATTTTGTTGAAGGCGCAGAAGCCGACTTTATCGTGCTTGATTATCATGCAACACCTTTAATGGATAGACGCATGCAACACTGTAAAACATTAACAGAAAAGCTGTTTATCCTGAGTATGTTAGGTGACGAACGTCATGTAAAAGCGACCCATGTGATGGGTGAACGAGTTAAGTAATGGCTAAACTGCAGTAAGGTAAATTTATGGATCCGTATATTACAGAGTGGCTTAATTTAATCATACGTTTTGCCCATTTAATTGTTGGTATTGCTTGGATAGGAGCATCGTTTTATTTTGTTTGGTTAGACAACCATCTTGAAACACCGCCAAAAGAAAAGTCAGATAAAGGCATTTCAGGGGATTTATGGGCTATTCATGGTGGTGGCTTTTATGAAGTAGCAAAATATAAACTCGCACCCCCATCTATGCCTGCAACATTACATTGGTTTAAATGGGAAGCCTATACCACATGGATCACGGGCTTTTTGTTATTATCATTAATGTTTTATGTTGGCGCTGAGTCATACTTGATTGATAAACGTATTGCTGATTTAACCCAGTGGCAAGCAATTGGTTTGGGTTTAGGTTCAATTTTTGTTGGTGTTGGCTGTTACGAATTACTAGTGAGAACAAAACTAAAAGATCATGGTTTAATATTAGGACTGATATTAATTATTATCGCAACAGCATTGTCTTACGGTTTAACTCAGATTTTCAGTGCACGTGGTGCCTATATGCATATGGGCGCTATTATCGGCACTATTATGGCTGGTAATGTGTTTTTTGGCATCATGCCATCACAACGTGCATTGGTAAAAGCGGTTGAAGCAGGAACAAAGCCTGACGCTAAATACGGCTTAAACGCAAAATTACGTTCTACACATAATACTTACATAACATTACCCGTGTTATTTATTATGATCTCAAACCATTACCCGATAACCTACAACCATAGTGCTAATTGGTTAGTATTAATGGCTATTGTCCTTATTACTGCGGCTATACGTCAATACTTTGTACTACGTCATTTTGGTAAACAAAAACCGTTAATTTTTGTTGCTGCTATCGTAGCGACCATTATTTTGGCCTATGCTATCGCGCCGACTACTGTTGAGTTAACAAGTGAGCAAAAACAACAAACAGTTTCCACAGCGCAAGTGCAAACTATCATCGAGCAACGGTGTTCATCGTGTCATTCAAATAAAAATACTGACGACATCTTTAAGTCAGCACAAGCTGGGGTTGTTTTCACTGATATAACATCGATAAAGCAATGGTCACCGCGGATCAAAGCGCGTGTTATTGATAGTAAAGATATGCCGTTTATGAATAAAACCCAGATGACAGCTGATGAGCGTAACAGTTTAGCTGTTTGGATTTCAAAGCTTGATAAAAACTAATAATATTGGATGAAATCATCGAGGGGTTGAAAAGCTAGCGCTTCAAACGGCATAATGCCGGCCGATGAATAAAGATTTTTAATAGTAGGCTTACAAAGTAGGAGTGTGTGTGACAACAGCTAAACCATCAGCAGGCAATATTCGGCAAAAGAATAAATTGTTAATTTTTACTGCTGCTAAAAAAGAGTTCGTTACGCATGGTTTTAAAGGCGCGTCAATTAAACGCATTGCCGAACGAGCGAATATTGCTCGCGCTAACATCCATTATTACTTTGAAGATAAAACAGATCTTTATCAGCAATTGTTGAGTAATATTATTGAAGTATGGAATAGGGATTACGATACTTTAAATGTTAATCAGCATCCAAAACAGGCATTAAGTGAGTATATACGTGCTAAAGTGATGTATTCCAAAAACGATCCTGATTCATCTAGAATATTTGCCAGTGAATTAATTCACGGCGCTCCGGTATTAAATGAATATCTTAATAGCGATTTTAAAGTGTGGTTAGAAACTAAAGTTGCCGTGATAGAAGCTTGGATAGAACAAGGCTTAATTGATAAGGTAAACCCACATCATCTATTATTTCTTATATGGAGTTCTACCCAGCACTACGCTGACTTCAACGTGCAAGTAGTTGCAGCGTTAGATAAAGAAACAATGAATGATGACGACTTCGAAGCCGTTGTAAGTTCATTAACACAAATTATTTTAAAAGGCTGTGGCATTAATACAGATTAAAATTATTATCTGCTTGTTTTAATCTGTAAATACTTCAATGCCTCGATTCTTGTTGCAAATATATGCCTACTTGGAATTCTTTCAAGTAATTCTAATTTATTAAAATCATTTTGCACTCTTTGACAGACACTTGATAATAAAACATCAAGCCCTTGATTTTGATAACTAACAATTATTTCTTCAATGGCAATGGTACTGGTTATACCCACAAATTGTGCAGCAGTTAAATCGATTAATAAAATCTTTTGTTGATCTGAAACTGAAACACTTTGTTTTAAACCTCGAGCGACGCCAAAACCTATCGGTCCGGAAATATTAAGCAAAATGACATGTTCATCTAAAGATTCAAATAATTGCTTTTCTTCACCTAAAAGGTGATCGGCTTGCTCAGCAGTGCACAAGTTAATATTGTCTAACTGAATTTCTGATAATCGACGAATCGTAACTAAGTTAGCGATAAATACGCCAAATAACACAGCCGTGATCAAATCAAAAGCAACAGACATCACCATGGTTGATATCATTAATCCGACACTAAACAAAGGGACTTGGTCCATCCGTTTAAGAAAATTCCAATCAATTAGACTGATGCCAACATAAGTTAAAATGGCAGCGAGTACTGCTACAGGAATAAAGACGGTATATTCTCCAGCCCATAAGACAATCGCTAATATAAAAACAGCATGTAAGATACCTGATAGCGGTGTTGTTCCACCTGCCTTGAGGTTGGTAACGGTGCGCATAGTTGCACCGCCTCCGGGTAAAGCACCAAATAAACCCGCCATAATATTGCCAATGCCTTGACCAACTAACTCTTGATCAGAGTCATGTAATTCATTGCTAATACTATCAACCGTTAATGAAGTCATTAAAGAGTCTAAGGTGCTTAACGTAGCAATTAACAAGGCTGATTTTATCATTTCTGCGGCAAGTGAGGTTTCCCAAGTGGGTAAATTAAAAGCGGGGAGTTCACTGCTGATAGCTTCAACAACAGGGATATTAACACCCGTCACGATCAAAAAACCTGCAGCACTTATCACCGCGATAATGCTAGCGGGAACTTTTTGCGCTAACTTTTTTGGCCATACAAATAACAGCAACAAACAAGCAAGTCCAAGTAAGGTATTGGTACTAGTAAATGTGGCATAGCTGATGGGTAAATCTGCTAACGGGTAGCCAAATAGGGGTTCTATTTGTGATAGAATAATCAATACACCAATACCCGAAGTAAAACCCGATATAACTGGATATGAAACTAGAATAAAATACTTACCAAGCTTGAAATAACCAAACAGCATTTGAAATATTCCAGCCAAACTCACCACGGTAAAAGCAGCAGCCATGCCATTTTCTGGAGATTGAGCAACAAAACTGGCCAATATTGCCACCATAGCAACGGTTAAACCGGTATTAGGTCCAGATATTTGCTGATTTGTACCACCAAAAATTGAAGCGAATAACCCCGTTAAAATTGCACAGTAGATACCAGCACTTGCGCCAGCACCTGAGGTTACCCCAAAGGCTAGGGCGAAAGGTAGTGCAACAATGGTTGATGTTAATGCACCAAAAATGTCACCTTTAATTGTACGTCGACTGAAATGTGATAATGAAAGCATAATGTTCTAATTAAGTAGCTTAATGTCGGTCGTCATTTCTCAAAGAGAAATACCCAATAAAAACGGCGATATACACGGATTTATTTTGCAACCAAGGTATAAAAAACAATGGTTATATTCTACAACAATAGAGACTTTCTTGACACACTTGGCAGGTTTTTGTTTATTTTATTATGCAGAAAGAATTGAATATGTTCTTATAGTACTTAGTGTTAGCGAAATACTAAAAAAAGCAAACACAGCAACAATTTTATTAAGGGATCAATGTTGGTAACCTAATACCAAGAAACTGACCTTATTTATAACAACGAGAGAACTATAGTTATGGAAGAAATTAACAAAAGTTACGACAAAGAAGAAAGCAACGTTGGATTTCTAGAACGTTGGTTTAAATTAGGCTCACATAATACCACGGTAAAAACAGAGCTGATGGCCGGTGTTACTACCTTTGTCACCATGTCTTATATTATGTTTCTAAACCCGATAATTATGTCTAAAACAGGTATGCCATTTGATGGTTTATTTCTTGCCACCTGTCTTGGTGCCGCTATTGCAACCATTTTAATGGGGATGTATGCAAACTGGCCGGTAGGTCTTGCGCCAGGGATGGGGCTAAATGCCTTTTTCACTTTCTCCGTGGTCGGTTCTATGGGCTATAGTTGGGAAATTGCCTTAGGAACAGTGTTTCTTTCCGGTGTGCTTTTTGTCTTGATGAGCGTGACACGATTAAGAGAGTGGATGCTTGACAGTATTCCGATGAGTTTACGTCTTGCTATGACTGCCGGTGTTGGATTATTTCTAGGTTTTATTGGTCTACGTTTCACCGGAATCGTGGTCGCAGATCCTGATAATATTGTTGCTATTGCGGATTTAACCCATTTTGGTTTTGGACAATTTGGGCCAGAAGCACCAGCGCTCGGCTTTTTAAGCTTTTTACTTATCGCTATTCTTAGTTATCGTAAAGTATTTGGTGCCGTTGTGATTGGTATTGCAGCGACAACTTTAGTTGCTTTCATTATGACGTGGATATTACCTACGGACTTCTTTGTTGTAGCCGAATCGGCTAAGTCATTTGCTCCCGCCACAGGTTTTGTCAGTTACAATGGGCTATTAGCGGTTCCTGAATTCTCTGCTCTTGAGCCTATTTTATGGAAAGCAGATATAGCTGGTGCTATGCAAGTTGCTTTAATCCCTGTCATTATTACCTTTCTTTTTGTCAATATATTCGATACTGCAGGTACATTAATGGGGCTTGCTGAACGCGCTAACTTGCAAGACAAAAATGGCAAAATCGAAGGATTAAGTAAGTCATTAAAAGCTGATTCTATGTCTTCGGTGATTGGTACTGCTTTTGGCTGTCCTCCTGTAACTTCTTACGTTGAATCTGCAGCAGGTGTTTCGGTTGGTGGCCGTACTGGATTAACGGCCGTTACTATTGGTTTGTTATTTCTGATGGGAATGTTTTTCTTACCACTTGCACAAATGCTGCCTGGCTTTGCTGTTGATGGTGCGCTTATTTATGTTGCTATGTTAATGATGAGCTCGCTCAGAGGGCTTGATTGGGACGATCTAACTGAATATGCCCCTGCGGTATGTACCACGGTAATGATGGCGTTCACATTCTCTATAGCAAACGGTATCGCCTTCGGTTTTATTACCTATACGGTACTTAAAGTTGGTGCTGGCAAGTCGAGTGAAATATCGAAAGGTGTTTGGGCGCTAACGGTACTGTTTATCGCTAAGTTCATCTTCTTAACGCATTAACCTTTTGAAGGTGAAACAAGTGTAGGTTGGGCTTTAGCCTAACAAATTATTTTACAATGATTAAAATGATAAACGCCTTATGCAGTAGCATAAGGCGTTTTTTTAATTTCGTATGTTATTTACTACCAATAAACGAAGGTAATTTAACGGTGATTTCCTTGGTGGTAATTTCCTCGTCATTTAAAAATGACTTGATCACTTCAGTCACTTTTGGCGACGACATAAATAGATTATGTCCAGCATTCACTATTTTCACTTGAGTTAACTTAGATAAACCTTTAGCTGCTTCTGTTTGACTGTCGACATAGGTTCTTCCATCCAATGTACCTGTTAGTAACAAAGTAGGGACATTACTCTTTGGGTATTTTCTAAATTCATCACCTAAATCTAAACCTTTTATCGCTTTATTTAAATGCGGCATTGGAAAGTTAAGTGCGGTACCTAATAATGACGTTTTTGCTTGTTCTGTAATTTTATTTAAGCGTGATGAGGTAACACCTGAAGCAACGTCCATTGCTAAAGACATCACATCAAACGCTATTTTATCGCCATTAAAAAAGCCACGTTTTAGGATTTGCAATAGAGCAACATCTGAACCTAAGTCAAGTTGATGATAAATAGCTAATAAAGGTACAACACCACGGCTAGGATCAGAAATCATTGCTGAAGCAATTATTTGCATATGATACTTCTGAAAAAGAAATTCTTTTTCTGAACCATCTTTTTGCGGTATTTTTACTAACATCGGTTGTTTAGTTAATTGTTGATGAACGCGATGTATTAAAGCCTTAATATCAGGGTATTGCTTAGCGGCATCTGGTTGTGTATTAATAGCTTGTTGAAGTCTGTCAAAGTAGGCATCAGTTTGAAAAGGAAGCTTTACCGTTTGATTTAGTCCTTCGGCGCTAGCAATAACCACCTTGTCAATTTTGCCTTCCATCACCTTTAAACTCGTAAACGCTAGATGGCTACCATATGAGATCCCCCATAACGTAACTTTTTCTTCATTAAAATGTGCTCTTAGTGCATCAATATCTCGTGCACTTTCTACCGTGGTGTAACCATGAACATCAATGCCTTTTTTGTCCCAAAAATTCACACATTCATTAGCGGCAAGCTGATATAACTTGGTAATCTGTAATTCAGTTAACACGGATGTCATTGGCAATGTTTGATTTGATTCACATTTCAGAGCGGGTTTAGACGCACCTGTGCCACGTTGGTCAAGGGCAATTACATCACCAAATTCTCGTAATGCCATAAACAAAGGGTAACGAAATCTCGGGTATTTTGCTGTCATAATACCTGAACCGCCAGGGCCACCTGAAAGGTAAATGATGGGTGAACCTTTTTTCTTACCTGTTGCCGGAAAACGAACATAATTAACGGGAATCAATCGACTGTTTT
>Ga0105355_10002035_pt1 | contig 18495 bp, 15 predicted proteins | sample GOMGulsemesocosm_2_FD_83508 | JGI IMG/M metagenome (GOLD analysis project Ga0105355, IMG submission 83508) | Methane-oxidizing microbial communities from mesocosms in the Gulf of Mexico - GOM9C Gulf of Mexico | ecosystem: Environmental > Aquatic > Marine > Cold seeps | place: Gulf of Mexico... | reverse complement strand
GTTTTTATTATTCAACCCCACAATTCTAACACTGGATAAACCATAAAATAGTTCTTCAGAAATAAGAGAAGACAAATCTTTTTCAATTTGTTCTTTGCTTAGCTTATTATCAAAAATCACACCTTGGGTAATCGATGATAATTCACTAGCAACCATGGCTTTATGCTTAACTCTGTCATATTTCAAGCTGTTATCTACATAACTTTTTCCAAGATTAAGTAAAATATCATCACTGAGTTGGGCATCTTCAAGTTTAAGTTCTTTGGCATGAAAAGTTGCAAAATTTAGTAATAAAATCCTATTGGCATATACATATTCATTTTCAAGAATTGAATAGCCGTTCATATTAATAAATATAGAATAAATATCTTTTGCTCTATTTATTGATAAAATATCATCTTTTGCGGATAAATACGTTACTAAATCAATATATATCTTAGAATATATTGATAATAGATGAGATCTCTTTTTTTGTTTTTCAATATACGAAAATGTTTTAAGAATAAGATCATCAATGTTTTCTTTGCTTGGGGTATGAACAAAATAATTAATTATTATATCTATTGTTTTTAATTTAAAAAATTCATAATAATCATTTTTAATTAACGGCGATTCAATTAATATTTCAGCAATACTTAAATACTTATAGTCTTCAATTTCATTTGAAAATAAAAGTATGTCATGCACTATTTCTAAATTTTTAATAATGTATTTATCATCACTTTTAATAAAGTTATTAATTAAATCTTTATGGTTTGTTATTGTTTTTTCGTAACTTTTCACATGGTACTTATAAATAAAGTTATCTAGCAGTTTATTTTTAAAAGACTCTTCATCATCTATTTTGGTCTCATTTAGCAGTAAAGAGAATTTTTTGTTATATAAACGTATGCACTTCTTAAAATTATCCGTTTGAAAATAATCTTCTTCTTCATAACGGGAATCTAATTTTTGTAGTAAAACTAAAAGCAAAAATGAAGCATTACTTTTAAAAATAATAAATTCTTCTTTTTCATCGCTTTCATCAAAATTGCATTCTTTAGAAATAGTATAGCCATCGACTTGTTTTTCTAAATTTAAATAATATTCATCAATAATATATTCTATGGTTTTATTTTTTGTTGAAATATAAGGTAAATGAGCAAAATAATATAAAAGCATACCTAATACATTGTTAAGTGAAGAAAGATTTTCTTTGCTTAAACTTACGGTATATTTCAAAATATTAATGGATTCAGTAATAAGATTAAGAATAGGTTGAATGGTTTTTTTTCTTGCAAGGTCTGTGGAATTAATAATACAAAGTTTTTTCAAAACAAAAATAAGTTGTTTATAACAAAGAAAACTCCCTAAAAAGGATGCTTTATTTTCTATTTCTTCACTTAAAATGGCCTCGTATGCTCTAAATAAATCACCTAAATTATCAAAATTATAAGTATCATAGTTAGTAAATATATTATAGTTTTTTCCCATAGATAATAAATTAACTATTAATATAACCTCTCTAAAAAAGGTAATTCCCTCATTAGACATAAGTGCATCTATTTTTTTCATTACGTAAGCATGCAAGATATCTTTAAACTTAGCATTGTATTTTAAAACATTTTGTATCTCATTTGGTATCTCTTCATCAAAATAATAGAGTTTATTGATGTAAGAAATTAAAAGCAAATAATTATTATCATCAGACTCAACGAGTTTGTTTTGGCTTTTATTGATATCGAAAATTTTAAGAATCTCAAAAACTTCGTTATTATCAAAATTATTTTCATATTGATTACTAGATAAAAAGGTATAAGTAGAGTTATTAAATGCATTTTCATCAATTGTCATGTGAATAATCCAATCGTTTCTTATTATTATATTAAAAAGTAACTTACATAAATAATAAAGTAAGTAAAATAAAATTAATATAAAATGTTTTTGTGATAAATCAAAAATTATTATCGTGATATAATGGCAAGGTTAAAAATAAAAATAATTAATTTATGAGGTGAAGATGAAAACTTTTACACAAGAAGCATGGACTTCTATCGATAGTACAATATATAAAAATATTTTAGAATTGGATTTTGTTAAAGAATTAATGCAAGGTAGCTTAAATAAAGAAACGTTTGAGTTTTATATAAAACAAGATAAATTATATTTACAAGAATTTGGAAGAATTTTAACAATACTCTCTTCAAAACTTCAAGATATTGGCGAAAGCAGCAAATTTTTAGTTTATGCAAAAGATATTATGGACGTAGAAAGAGAACTGCATGAAGAGTTTTTAGATTTGTTTAAAGCAGATAAAAATTTGGAAGCAAGCCCTTCTTGTCTTTTATATACGGGATATTTACATACTATAGTGAATACTTCTTCTTTGAATGTAGTACTGGCCTCAATTTTACCTTGTTTTTGGATTTATCAAGAAGTAGGAGCTTATATATTAAAACATCAAAACAAAGAAAATAATGTTTATCAGTCTTGGATTGATACTTATGGAAGCAGTGAATATGAAGCAGTAGTGAAAGATGTAATAGCTATTTGTAATAAACATGCAAAAAGTGCTTCAAAAGATGAAAAGACTCAAATGCTAAAAGCATTTTATAAAGCTTCTCAAATGGAATGGTTATTTTGGGACAGTGCTTATAAAAAAGAAAAATGGCCAATATAAAAATATTTTCAAATGATTACTTTTCTTCATCTTCTTTAAAAATCTTAATAATTATTCCATGACTAAGGTAAAATTTTCTTTACCTTGTGTTATGATAAGGTGATAATACGCATAGTTCTTAATTAAGACAAAAATTATCCTAATTAAACTATAATAACACAATTTTTCATAAGGATATTAATATGGCAAGTATTGCAGATATTAAAAAAGAGTTAGAAAAGGTAATTTATCCAGGCTTTTCAAAATCCATTGTAGAATTCGGATTTTTAAAAGATGTACAAATTAAAGATGATACTTCTTGTTTGGTAATTTTAGATATTACATCAGCAGCACAAGACGTTGAAATGAAATTAAGACATGAAATCACAGCCTGTCTTAGCAACATTGGATTAACCAGCGTAGAAATTTCTATGAACAAACCAGAAGAACCGAAACAACAAAGTAATTCAGTGAGTGGAAGCAATATTGCCCCACAAATAAAAAACTTTGTTATGGTATCTTCTGGAAAAGGTGGGGTTGGAAAATCTACTACTACGGTTAACTTAGCAATAGCAGCAGCTATGCAAGGTAAACGAGTAGGTATTTTAGATGCTGATATTTATGGTCCTAACATTCCTCGTATGATGGGTTTACAAGGTCAAGAAGTAGAAGTTGTTGGAAATAAAGCAAAACCATTTAAAGCTTACGGCGTTGATGTTATGTCTATGGGTTCTTTAATGGATGAAGGTCAAGCTTTAATTTGGAGAGGGGCTATGATTATGAAAGCCATTCAACAATTATTAAGAGATATTCTTTGGGAAGAATTAGACATTTTATTTATTGATATGCCACCAGGTACGGGTGATGCTCAATTAACATTAGCACAAAGTGTTCCTATTACTTGTGGAATTAATGTTACAACACCACAACATGTAGCACTTGATGATGCAAGAAGATCTTTAGATATGTTTAAAAAATTGCATATTCCAATTGCTGGAATTGTTGAAAATATGAGTGGCTTTATTTGTCCTTCATGTGAAACAGAATCAGATATTTTTGGAAAAGGTACTTGTGAAGCTATTGCAAAAGAATATGATACTTTTGTTTTAGGAAATATGCCAATTGAACCTGCTATTAGAACAGGTGGAGATAATGGAAAACCTATTGTTTTTTGTGAACCTAATTCAGTAAGCGCAAAACGATATATGATGGCAGCAGAAAAATTAATTTCTTATGTAGATGAGGTTAGTGAACAAGCGCAAAATGCTTCGATTCAACCTACTACTGCGCCTGGCGTATCTGCATGTTCAACTACTTCAAAGGCTGCAGTTGCAGCACCAACACAAGCAAGTAGTTCTGGATGTTGTGGAGGTGGAGCAAATCCGGGAAGCTCTGCAGGTCAAACCAAACAAGGTGGGTGTGGTTGTAATTAATAGGCTGCAGGTGTAGCACTAAATATATTATTTACTTCTTAGAAATAAAAAGGGAAAGAGTAAAACTCTTTCCCTTTTTTTATGTGAAAAAAGAAACTCTTTGATTTTAAATTTCAATAGTAAATTTAGCGCCTTCTTTTGTATTTTCAACAAAAATCTTTCCATGCATACTTTTTTCAATAATCATCTTACTCATATAAAGCCCAATCCCCGTACCAGAAGATTTATGTTTTGTAGTAAAGTAGGGGTCAAAAATTTTATTGATAATAGTTTTGTCAATACCTTTGGCATTATCTTCAATAGAAATATATGTTTTATTGTTTTCTTCAGATATGCCTATGGTTATAAGGGGATTTTGTATTTTTCTTAAAATTAAGATATCTTTTGAATTAGAAATAATATTTAACAAAGCTTGAGAAAACTCATTTTTAAAAGAAGTAGTTTTTATATCTTTTTTTTCATAAACAGTCTTTACTTCAATAAAAGAATTTTTTAAAGTAGAATCAATTATAAATAAAGCAGAATCCAAGCACTCCTTAATTAAAAAAGTCTCTTTTTGTTTTTCTGGTTTAAAATAGTTTCTAAAATCTTCTATTGTTTTTGACATATAATCAATAATAGAAACAGAGTCTTTTATTTTTTTATTAAACTTCTCTGGCGTTAATTTTCCTTTTTCATGAGAAGCATCCAAATACATAAAAATGGCACTTAGTTGCATAAGTGGCTGTCTCCATTGATGCGCAATATTTCCAATCATTTCTCCCATCATGGCAAGTTTTGATTGCTGAATTAACATTTGTTCATTCTTTTGTTTTTCTTCTAGTGCTTTTTGCTGTAATTTTAAGCCTTTGGTAATTTCCATTGAAATCGTTTTTTCTAAGTTTTTATTGATTTGTTTTACGTCATTTTCATTTTTACTAATTCTATTAATTAAATAGTTTAAATAAAAATTAACTAAGATTGCTGCAAAAACAAACAATAATAAAGAAACGATAAGAGAATTTTTAACCAAAGATATATATTCATTTTTTTCTTTTGTAACATCAAGAAAAAAAACAGCTTGATAAGCACTCTTCGTGCTTAAAACCTCTAAATCCAGAATTTTACTGATATAAAACTTATCTTTTATTTTTTTAAGATCTTTGTGTTCATTTTGGCAGTTTTCAAGTAAAACAGAAAATGTTTCATTATTACTATTCTCATCCAAATAAGTTTCAAGTAGATTTTTGTTTTTATCTTCAAAATATATTACACCTTCTGAATTATTATACATTTTGACACTATTTAATAAAAGTTTTGAAGTAAGAAGATAATCAACCCTTGCATAAGAAGATTTTTTACTTTTAAGTAAATAAGATAGTTTTATATAAATATGACTGTTATTTTTTGTTAAAGAATAGCTAGGGAAATGTATCTTATTTTTTTTTAGGAGAGTAATGTTAATGTCTTTTAAATAGGTGTTTTTGTCTTTGAATTTTTTTAGAAGGTACTTCTCATAGCTTTTGATTTCTGTATTTTTTTGCCCATCAACTAAGTCAAATAAGACATCATTCTCCAAATAAAAGTTTAAGTTTGCATAAGAATTCTCTAACTTGTGTCTAAAAGTAGAGTAGAAATTATCTAAGGTATTTTTATAGTTATTTTGTAATAAATATAAATATGATTTATTAGAGCTTTTATTCTGATAATAAAGGGTCAATAAGAGTATTGAAATTAAACAAAGAATAAAAAAGAGACTCTTGCTTTTCATTGAAAAATTAAGATTTTTCAAGTTTATATCCTGTTTGAGAAATATTTATAATTAAGTCTTTTGAGGTTTTTTTTCTTAAGTCTTTTATGAGGGATTTAAAGGCTTCTTTGCTTACAGAGATATCTGGCCACAAATGATACTCAATTTCTTCATAAGAGACAATATGGGGTGTATTTTTTAATAAAAGGTTTAATAACAAAGATTCTTTTTTATTTAAAATAGTCTTCTTCCCCTCTTTTTCTATGCTTTTAGCTTTTATATCATAAGTGATATTCTCTTTTAAAAGAATCACATCATTTAATTTGGTAGAAATAAGATCCAAACATTTATTTAATGCATCTTCCAGTGCATGTTTATCAAAGGGTTTGACTAAATATTTTGTAATATACAGTTCAACAGCATTTAATAAATAATCTTGTTCTGTGTGAGCAGTCATAATAATAACAGGCGTAAAAAGGTCTGTTTCTCTAATTGTTTTTAACACATCCAGCCCATTTAGTTTAGGCATGCAGATATCTAATAATAAAATATTAGGTTTGTATATAGAATAAAGTTCTAAGGCTTCTTGTCCATCTTTAGCATAAATGACTCTGTTTACATAAAGCTCAAGTACTTCTCCTACTGTTTGTGATATTCCTTCTTCATCTTCTGCATAAAGAATAATTAAGTCTTCTAATTTCATATTCTGCCAATGTCAACAAAAGCCTAAGCTTTTGTTATTATATTTTTTTTGCTTGTAAATCAACTGTAATAGTGATTTTATCACCAACTACTAAGGAACCAGTTTCTAAAAGTTTATTCCATGTTAAACCAAACATTTTTCTTGATATTTTAGTTGAAAAAGATAAACCTAATTTAGTATTTCCCCAAGGATCTTTAACTGTACCATTATTTTCAAAATCCAAAATAACTTCTTTGCTTATGCCTTTTATTGTTAATAAAGCTTTTGCTTCATTGGCATTTACACTTAACAATTTAAATGTTATGTTTGGAAAAACTTTTTCGTCAAAAAAATCTTCTGACTTAAGATGTCCATCTCTTTTAACATTATTTGTATCAATAGAGGCTACAGCTACTTTCGCACTAAGTTCTTTAAACACTTTACTCTCTTCATTATAGTCAATTGTTGCATCAAACTTTGTAAAACTTCCATATACATTTGAGATAGCCATGTGTTTTACTTTAAACAAAATCTTTGAATGCGCAGTATCAAGTTGGTAGCTTGATGCAAAAACAGATGTTCCTAGTAGAAGTAAGCTTAGTAATAATTTTTTCATTTCATATCCTTAATTTTTATAATAGAAGTATAAAATAGTAATGAGGGAAAAAAGAGGGATTCAAAAGTCTTAAAACAAAAAAAACAGATAATATTAATCCCCCTTTTTTCCCTCTTTGTTAGATTAAAGTAAAATAAAAAGGATTTACATGTACCACGTAAAAAAAATAGTTTTATTTATGGCTTTATTCTCATCACTGCTTGTTGCAGATACCTTTAAAACAAACAAAGGGCAACTAACAATCCTTCCTATTAATCATGCAAGTACTTATTTATCTTGGAATAATAAGAATATCTTATTAGACCCAGCAGGTGGAGTAAAAAGATATAAAAACTTCAAAAACATTGATTTAATTTTATTGACTGACATTCATGGCGATCATTTAAATGTAAAAGTATTAAATCATGTGGTTAATGATAAGACTAGAATCATTGCTCCAGAAGCTGTTATTGCAAAACTTCCTACAAAGCTGCAAAAAATGGCTAGCAGAATAGATAATATGGATGTACTTAAAACCATGGGGCTTACAATAGAAGCAGTTGCGATGTACAATCTTCCCGAATCAACAAAAGCAAAACATACTAAAGGCAGAGGAAATGGCTATGTGATTTCTTTTGCTAATAAAAGAGTTTATTTTTCAGGAGATAGTGCTGATATTAAAGAAATGAGAGAATTAAAAGATATTGATATCGCTTTTGTATGTATGAATCTACCGTATACTATGTCTCTAGCTTCTGCCGCATCTGCTGTTTTAGATTTCAAACCAAAAATCGTTTATCCTTATCATTATAGAGGAAAAAAAGATGGAAACAGTTTTATCTTTGATACAAAAAAATTCAAAGAAACGGTAAACTTTAATAACAAAGATATCAAAGTAGAATTAAGAGATTGGTATAAATAACAAGAATAAGAAATAAGCCTTTGGTTTATTTCTTGACTCATCCTTCTCTCCCTATCTTTTTAACTTAATCACAACAAATTATGTAAAATCCAATCCATCCATATTCATAACTAATAAGGCTTATTTTTAGTACATCTTTGATATATTTATTGAAATTGTTTAAGGACAAAAAATGGATATGCAAAAAATAGAAACGTTGATTAAAAAATTCTCGCAAGAAAGAAATTGGGATAAATTTCACAATCCCAAAAATTTAGCTATGGCTTTAAGTGTAGAAAGCTCAGAGCTCTTAGAAATATTTCAGTGGTTAAGCCAAGAAGAAGCTTTAATATTAAAGGATCAAAAGTTAGAGCATCTAAAAGAAGAAATCGCAGATGTTGCTGTATATCTTTTACGAATTTGTATGTCTTATAATATTAATTTAGAAGAAGCTATTGTTTCTAAGATGAAAAAGAATGAGTTAAAATATCCTCTTAAAGATAAAGAAGGCAAGTGTATTGATTATTCAAAGAAGTTTTAGAAATAAATAAAGCCTAGGCTTTATTTATTTGTTCGTGAATCTTTTTCTTCAATGCCACTGATTCCAAACCTTCTTGATAATTCTTGTTTTACTCTATCTGGACTTATATTTTTTCCTGCAAGTGCAACTAAAACATGGTAAGTAATATCAGCTGCTTCATAAATGATTTCTTGAGTATCATTGTCTTTAATAGCAAAAGTAAATTCTCCTGCTTCTTCAACAATCTTTTTAAGCATAGAGTTTTCTTCACCTTGAAGAAGTTTTGCAGTATATGATTTTGTTGGATCTGTATTCTTTTTTTCTTGAATGGTATGGTATAAGGTATCAATTACTCCATATGCTGCACTTGTATCTACTTCTACTTTTGAAACTATTTCATTGCTTTTAATATTGGTAAAAAAACACGATTTTCTTCCTGTATGACAAGCCACGCCTGTTTGATTTACTTTTAATAAAATAGTATCATCATCACAATCCAATAAGATTTCAACAATATCTTGAATATGCCCAGAGCTTTCACCCTTTTTCCAGATTCTTTGTTTGCTTCTTGAAAAATAATGTGCTACATTAGTGCTTAAACTTAGCTCTAAGGCCTCTTTATTCATATAAGCTAACATAAGTACTTCTTTTGTACTTGCATCTTGTGTGACAACAGGAACTAAGCCTTGCATCTTTTCCCAGTCTATTTTTTCAATACTCATGTTTTTCCTTAGAATTTTGATTTTATTTCTATTTGTACGCCTTCAAGTTTGATACTTTTTTTATCTTTATCTATTTTGATATTAGGTGTAATTGAAAAGTTGGTTTCTTTTTCTTTTTCTTTTATTATTTTTAATTGATTTTGAAATTTCAAAATATCATTGGGTTTTGAAAGTTTTTTTTCATCAAAAACATTTTTTTTCAAAAAAAGTAAATTACGTTCAAGTTGTTCAACTTTTGTAAGTAGTTCTTTTTTTTCTTCTTTGCTTTTAAGATATTTTATTTTGAAGTCTTCACTTGTTATGTTCTTTGTAGCTAATGCTTGTTTTATATTTTGAGTGCTTTTTTTAAGGTCCATATTTTCTTTATAAAAAAAAACAACAATAAAAGATAAAACAAGAATTAGGGCAATACGCATTAAATACCAAACAAGGGAAAAATCCCTTGATTAGAAATTATCTATTTATTAATAGATGCATCTCTTGCTGTACTTTTAGTATCTACCCAGATATTAGGAGTAGATCCACCAGGTGTTAAGAAAATTTTGGCATCTTTGTTAACTTTAAGTGCTTCATTAAATTTACCTTGAACTTCGATTTGTTGTAATTTTAATAAGTTAGGAGTTAACGATTGTGCAATTAACTTATTTGCTTTTGCTTGCGCATCTGCTTCAATTGTAACCGCATCTGCTCTACCCTTAGCTTCAATTCTTTTTGCTTGTGCAGTACCAATTGCTAAAGCAGCTTTTTTCTCAGCTTCTTGTTTCGCACGTGCTACTTCGTATTTAACTCGCTCCGCTTCTTGGTTAGCAATTTGAACTCTTTCAATTTGTTCTCTGATTTTATTAGGAAGAATAATTCCTCTTAATTGAACCGATAATAAATTAACAGGAGAGTTTTCTAAAGCTTCAATATCAGCTCTTACCCCATCTTCAATTTTAACAGCTATTTCATTTCTTTTTGTAGGAAGTTCTTCTGCTGTATATACTCCAACTACGTTTCTTACGATATCACGTACCACTGGGTTAATGATTTTATCTTCCCAAGAAAGACCATAAGTAGCAATAGTTTGAGGTGCTCCATCAGCTGTTAGGCTGTATTGAACCGTTAATTCAATAGAAACAGGTAATCCTCTTGCATCTAAGATATCAATTGCAGGATTTAATCTAATACCTGAACCAAAAGATGTTGCTTCACTAACGTTCTTATAGTTCATTAACCGTACTTTTGTATCAATCAAAATAACTTTTTGGAAACCAGGAATGAAAAAGTGAAATCCAGGAGTTAATGGAATTTGTTCATATTTACCAGTAGTGATTTTAATTCCTACTTGACCAGATTCTACAATTACGAAAGGTTTAAAAATAAATAAAGCAGCTACTATTGCAATTACAACGTAAATAATTCCTGCTTTTTTTCCTAAATTTTTCATAAATTCAGGTGGCTCAAAAGGGGGTTGAAAGTTTCCACCACCGCCTCCGCCATTTCCACCGTTCCCACCATTGTCAGAACCACCACCGTTCCCGCTTTGTCTGTTTTTAAAATAATCATTATCTATTGGCATTTTATTTCCTCTATTTGTTGTTTTCTATTTTCCATAATATTTCTTACGAAATATAAGAACTATAAACCACTGTTTACAATTCTTATAATTCTTCCATTATACAAAAACTAAGCAAACGCTTAGTTAATGTAGGTTAAATATTTAGTATATTTTGGATTTTTACCAGCTACTACATCAAAGTATGCACTTTGTAGTTTTTCGGTAATAGGACCTCTATGTCCTTCTCCAATAATCCTTGCATCTACTTCTCTAATAGGAGTAACTTCTACGGCTGTTCCTGTAAAAAATGCTTCATCTGCAATATATACCTCTTCTCTTGTAAGTCTTCTTCTAAGAACTGTATAGCCCATGTCTTTTGCTAAATCAATAACAGTAGCTTGAGTAATTGATTCTAAAGAGTTGTCATTTGGAGGCGTAATAATAATACCATCACGTACGATAAAAAAACAAGCTCCAGATGCTTCTGCAATATAACCTTGATCATCTCTTAACAAGGCTTCGTCATAACCAGCATCAATAGCTTCAAATTTAGCCATTTGTGAGTTAAGATAATTTGCAACGGCTTTTGCTTTCCCCATTCCTGAAGTGTTAGTATTTCTTGTCATGGAAACAATTTTTACACGAACGCCTTTTTTAAGACCTTCTTCTCCTAAATAAGCTCCCCATTCCCAAGCTGAAATAGATACTTGAACCGGCGCTTCTTTATGGTATAAACCCATAACTCCATAACCTAAATAAACCAAAGGACGAATATAGGCACCTTCAAAGAGTTCATTTTCTTGTAAAAGTTTTACTTGTGCATCATTCAATTCATCTTGCGTAAAAGGAACATCAATAAGAGTCATTTTTGAAGAGTTTACTAAACGTTTAGTATGTTCTTTAAGTTTAAAAATAGCACATCTTCCGTCATGTGTTTTATAAGCTTTTGTACCTTCAATTGCACCATTCCCATAGTGTAATGTATGGCTTAATACATGAACTTTAGCATCTTTCCAAGCTACGAGTTCACCATCCATCCAGATGTATTTTGCTTCTGTCATTAATGTTCCTATTTCACCCTATAAGGTATTTAATTTTTGACTAATAGTTTATCTAAGTTAATATTAAAGATAAATTATGCAAAATTCAGGAAAATCTGTCGATAATACTTTATTTTGTAAAAAGAATTTTATTAATTCCACGAGCAAGTAAGGCTTTTTTAAAAGCCAATGAAGAAGATACGTCCGAATTTTTAAAAGAACTTGAAGACCTACCTACAAGATTAAATACATGAGTAGAAAGTATTTTATTTCCTGAAGATATTTTAAGGCTGATATTGGCTTTTGAAATAAACCATGCTTTGTATTTTGAGTGATTTATTGCAGATGTGATTTGGACTTGTACATTTGAAGGCTTGGAAATCTTATAGTCATTTTTATTAAAAAAAGAGCTAAGTTCATCTTTATAAGCTTTTGTTTTTGAATGTATGGAAATATTAATCTTAGATATTAGAGTGCTTTTTTCATTTAAAATAAGATTGTGTTTCTTTATCTCTTTTTTGTAATTAAAATCATTTTTTATGGCATACAAAATATATGCTAAGTCTTTTGCTTCTTTTAGCTGTTTTTCAAGAGAAGAAATATTTTTAATTTTTGCAAGAATACTTTTATTCTCTTCTTGTAATTTACTGGTGATATTTGTATTTAATGTTTCTAAACGATTATAATGTTCATCAAAGAGTTTAGCTCTGTTTATTTGTACTAATACATAATACTTATTATCAAGAAAAACACTTTTTATGATTTTTGCATTCTTAAATTGAAGTTTTTTTGTTTTGCTTATTATATTTTGTACTACACTTTTATTATAGTTTTTATTTGAGCTTGTTTTTGTGATATCTGTTTTAGAACTTATTTCTACACTTAAATAAGCAGAAACATTTTTTAAGGCTTGATTTTTAGCAACTTCAAGTGAATAAGAAGAAGATGTTCCATAAAAATTGTATGCATCTACACTAGTAGAGTTAAGATACCAAGAGGGTAAGGTACTTGTTTTATTAGAGGGCGTATTTGATACACAAGCATTAATACTTAAGAGTAAGAAAGATAAAAAGAAAATATTTTTAAGAGACATTAAAAACCTTATTGAATTTTTTTAACAATTTGAAGAAGCTTTAAGTTGTGAGCTTGCCCTTCTTTTACTTTTAACCAAGAACTATTGTTTTGAATCTCTTTACTGGCTTCTAAAATAATATTAAGTCTAATAATATCACAGCTTTTTTTATTATTCAAAGGGTCTGTGTTTTCTTCAAGCCTATATACTTGAAATAAATCACCACTTTTAATATTTTGATTGCTTCCATATGCAATTTGGGCAATTACATCTTCTTTGTTTTTACGCAGCTGTTTAATATACGTAGAAGCAGAAAAATATTGAGAGAACTTTTTTTGTAAAAAAGGAAGTTCTTGTGCAAAAGATTTTTTAATTCCACCAATAATTTCTCCATAAGAAGGCTGGGAATTGTGTCCTAAGTCTGCCTCTCCTTTTAAAGTATGGGTGAATTTGATTGCTCCTGAGGCTACATCAATAATTTTTATACTTAAAGAGGTATCAATACTAGTGCCATCGGTAAAAGAAGTTAGCACTCTTAATGCCGCACCAAAAATTTGTAGTTCTTCCTCTTTTGAATCTTTTGTTATGTCATGTACTGCTTGAGATGCGCCTGAAAAATTACTCATATGAACACGCACATAATTTAATGAGCCAGTCACTAAATACTGCACCCCAGAGCTTTTTCCAAATTCTACAATAGAAGATGGATCTAATAGTCCTGAATCTTGCAACTGTAACTCTGCATCAACTTTGGAAGCATCTTCTCTTGTAAAGAGCTCATTCCCACCTGCTTTTAATAATAAATCTTCAATTAAAGGTACAAGAGTACTTGATAATTTGGGGTCAACAAAACGTTTTGTACTTATTTTTTTCGTTTTTCCGCCAATACCTGCAAAGGTTGGACTTAATCCAATACCAAAACCAAAAGAAGAACTTTTATTATTGCTTTTAGCTTTTCCATAACTTGTATTATTAGTGAAATTAACAACAGCAACTCTTGCTAAATCTTTTTGAAGCAATACTTTACATACAGGAACTAACTCTTCTTTTTGAAAAACTCTTTCTTTGTATGCAGAGATATTAAGCGCTGAAGAAAAACACCCTGAAAAGAAGAGAGTAAAGAACAATAAAAAAGAAGTGTGTAACAAGGTGTGTTTCATATAGTTTCCCGGTGTTTTTGTAATTGTAACCAAAGCTGTATTATAGAATATGTATATTAATGAAAATTCAATACATCTAATTTAAATGGTTTATAAAAAAAGATTATATAATACTAATAAATAATTATATATTAATTGAATAATTTTTAAATCATCTATGAAAGAGCAAAAATGAATCAAAAAGAATTTTGGAATAAAAAGTTTGGAAGAGAAGCGTATTTATATGGAAAAAGAATCAATACTTTTATCCAATCCGTTTGCAATAAGTTTCCTGAAAATAAAGAAGTCTTATGTGTGGGAGAAGGAGAAGGTAGAAATGCTGTTCACTTAGCCAAACTTGGATTCAAAGTAACTGCTTTAGATTCTTCTGATCTTGGCTTTGTAAAGTTAAATACTTTAGCCAAAGAACAAAATGTCAAAATCAAGAATATCTGTAGTGATATAAAAGAGTGGGAAAATACGCAAAAATATGGAGCCATTGTTGCATCCTATTTTCATATTAGAGATGAAGATAAAAAAAGTGTATTTACCGTTTTAGAAAATGCCTTAGATAAAGAAGGGTATTTGGTTTTAGAAGTATTTTCAAAAAATCAAATCAACTATTCATCAGGTGGGCCAAAAGATATTGATTTACTTTATGATGTGAAGGGTTTAAAAGAAATATTTAAAAATAGTATTATCCTTACTTTAGAAGAGACACTTACCCTTTTAGATGAGGGAAAGGGTCACCAAGGAGAAGCAAGTGTCATTCGCTTAGTTTTACAAAAAAAATAAAAAAGGCTGTCTCTTGTTTAATCCCAAGTAAATCACTTTTTATTGCTTAACTAAGGCTTAATTGCTTTTTGCCTATACTCGCAATAATAAATACCTAATAAAGTGTGGAAGATGTTAAATAAAATTCAAGAACTAATTAAAAATAAAGTATTAATAATTGATGGTGCTATGGGTACACAATTACAAAATGCAGTTATTACAGCAGAAGAATGGATGTGGAAAGGCGAAGATTTAGATGGTTGTAATGAACTTTTAAATGAAACAGCCCCTCAAATCCTACGAACCATTCATGATAATTATGCTGCTGCTGGTTCCAATTTAATTACTACGAATACTTTTGGAACAATGCCTTGGGTTTTAGATGAATACGATATTGGGGATAGGGCTTATGAACTTTCACGCTTAGGAGCTGCGCTTGTAAAAGAAACATGTGTGAAATTCTCAACTGATGATCATCCTTGTTTTGTACTAGGCTCTGTAGGACCTGGAACTAAACTTCCTTCTTTAGGACATATACATTACGATGTTATGTATGAAGGTTATAGAGTTATGGCTAAAGGTTTAGTTGATGGGGGAGTAGATATATTTTTACTTGAAACCTGTCAAGACCCTTTACAAATAAAAGCTGCTTTACATGCAATGAATGATGAAGCCCCTCATATTCCTGTTATGGTTTCTGTAACCATTGAATTAACAGGAACTATGTTAATAGGAACAGATGCTTCAACCATTGCAGCTATTATGGAGCCTTTTAATATTTTATCTCTTGGATTTAACTGTGGGACTGGACCAAAACAAGTACAAAAACATGTAAAAACTTTATCACAGAACTCTAAATTTCCAATTTCAGTACATGCTAATGCTGGTTTACCTCAAAACAGAGGAGGGGTACCTTATTATCCGATGGGACCTGCTGAATTCACTGAAATTCAAAAAGAATTTTTAGATGTAAATGGAGTGTGTTTCTTAGGTGGATGTTGTGGAACAACACCTGAACATATAAAAGCCTTAAGTGATGAGGTAAAGAATATAAAACCCAAAGAAGTTTGTGGTTTTCAAGTAGCTTCTTTAGCTTCTTTATTTGGGACAGTAGCTTTAAAGCAAGATCCTATGCCTATGCTTATAGGGGAGCGTTCAAATGCAACGGGTTCAAAAGCTTTTAGGGAATTATTAAAAGCCAATGATTATGAAGGAACCTTAAGCGTAGGACAACAACAAGTAAGAGCAGGAGCTCATATTATTGATGTCTCTGTTGGTTTTGCAGGAAGAGATGAAAGAGAAGATATGGATAAAGTAGTTGCTTTATATTCTCAGAAAATTCCTTTACCCTTAATGGTCGATTCTACTCAAACCTATGCACTAGAAGCAGGGCTTAAACAAATAGGCGGAAGAGCTATTATTAACTCTGTAAACTTAGAAGATGGCGAAGAAAAATTTGATATTGTATGTTCCTTGGCTAAAAAACATGGGGCTGCTCTTGTATGTTTGGTTATTGATGAAGTTGGAATGGCTAAGACAAAAGCAGATAAATTAAGAATTGCAGAGAGAATTTTTGATTTATGTGTAAATAGACATGGTTTTAGACCTGAAGATTTAGTGTTTGATATGCTTACTTTTACTATTGGTTCAGGAGATGATGAATACAGAACAGCAGGGGTTGAAACACTAGAAGCAATTCGAGAATTTCAAATCTTGCATCCTGAAGCAGGTACCACTTTAGGACTATCAAATATCTCTTTTGGTTTAGATATTAAAGCAAGAGCGTATTTAAATTCTATTTATTTAGACTATTGTGTAAAAGCTGGACTAACTACGGCTATTGTGAATGTAAAGCATATTTTACCTCTTAATAAAATCTCTGCAGAAGATAAAAAAGCCTGTGATGATTTAATTTTTAATAATCATGCTGATGGTGACCCTTTATTTGCTTTTATTGATCATTTCTCAAATGTAGAAGATCAAGAAGAAGAAAGTGATGAAGAATATCAAGCCTTAAGTCCTAAATTAAAAGTAGAAAAACTTCTTTTAGATGGAGATAAAGTAAGACTTTTACCTCTCGTTGATGAATTAAGACATACCATGAAACCAGAAGTTATTGTAAATGAATGGTTAATTGATGGGATGAAAATTATTGGGGTTTTATTTGGTTCAGGACAAATGCAATTGCCTTTTGTATTGCAAAGTGCAGAAACTATGAAAGCTACGGTAGATGCTTTGAATCCTTATTTACCAAAAGAAGAAAAAAGCAGTGAAACAATTCTTGTTTTGGGTACTGTAAAAGGGGATGTTCATGATGTTGGAAAAAACCTTGTGGATATTATTCTTTCAAACAATGGCTTTAGAGTTGTTAATATAGGAATTAAAGCAGACTTGGCATCTTTTTTAGCAGCAGCAAAAGAACACAATGCGGATGCTTTAGGAATGTCTGGTTTATTGGTTAAATCAACTGCTGTGATGAAAGAAAACTTAGAGGAGTTAAAAAAAGAGAATATTGATATTCCTGTTTTATTAGGAGGCGCTGCACTTACTAAAACCTTTGTAAATGATTTTTGTAGAACAATTTATGATGGGCCTATTTTTTATTGTAGAGATGCTTTTGATGGGGTTATCTCCATGCAAAGAATTGAAAAAGGTGAGTTGTCAAATACTGCATTAGCAGCAGATTTACTTGATGATGAAGTAATAGTTAAAAAAGAAGAAAAAGAAGTAATCATTCCTCCTTATGAAGAAATTGACTTGCCTTCAAAACAACCTTTAATTGTACCTCCTGTTTGGGAGCGAATTACTAATAATGAAGCTGTGAAAAATCAAGATTTAATTTTCTCATGGATAAATCACAGAGTATTGTTTAGACAACGATGGGGATATAAAAGAGGAAAACAAGATCCTAAAAAGTTTAAAGCCTATGAAGATGATACCGTTTGGCCTTTATATGAAAATTTAAAAGAAGAATTAATTACAAAAGAGATTTTTGATCCTATTGCTATATATGTATATTTTCCTTGTATCTCTCATGATAATAAACTTTATATCTTTGGAAAAGAGCATATCTATAATAATTTAGAAGAAGCAAAAAAAGTGCCTCCTTTAAGCCAAGCCATAAAAGTACTAGAATTCCCAAGACAAAAAAGAAAACCTTTTAGATGTTTAGCAGACTATTTTGCAAATGATAGGCTAGATGTTGTTTCTTTTACCTTGGCCTCTTCAGGACTTAAAATTACAGACTATGAGCAAGGTTTGTATAAAGAAGATAAGTATACTGAGTATTTTCAAGTGCATGGTTTAGGAGTTGAATTTGCTGAAGCTTTAGCTGAAGTTATTCACAAACAAGTAAGATTAGATTTAGATATTGTATCAAAAGAAGGTCATGCCCTAAGAGATGTACAAATGAAGCAATATACTGGGTGTAGATATTCTCCTGGATATGCAGCGTGTCCTGAACTTGAAATGAATAGAGACTTCTTTGATTTATTAAAACCAGAAGAGTTTGGGATTGAATTATCAGAAACTTTTCAAATGCATCCTGAACAAACAACGTGTGCAATGGTTGTTCCTCACCCTGATGCAAAATATTATAATGTATAAATAAATAAGCCTAGGCTTATTTATTTACTTAAATTAATTCTCTTTATTTTCACACATCATTCAAGACCTTAATTTTTTTACTTTTTTGAATAATAATTATCTTT
>Ga0105355_10002027_pt1 | contig 18531 bp, 15 predicted proteins | sample GOMGulsemesocosm_2_FD_83508 | JGI IMG/M metagenome (GOLD analysis project Ga0105355, IMG submission 83508) | Methane-oxidizing microbial communities from mesocosms in the Gulf of Mexico - GOM9C Gulf of Mexico | ecosystem: Environmental > Aquatic > Marine > Cold seeps | place: Gulf of Mexico... | reverse complement strand
CCAATAAACAGCCAGGTTGTTGCTTGGTAGCTTGCCAAGATATAAAAAATAAAACCATAACTAATAGTTATTAAACTCATGCTACTCGCTAATCGTTTATATAGACTTCGATTAGCTTTCATTGTGTTACGCTCTCAATCCCAAATTTTTTCATGCGTCGATACAGCGAAGAACGACTAAGGCCCAGTTGTTTAGCGGCCAATGATACGACGCCACAAGCTTGCGTTAGCGCCTCAGCAATAGACTCTTCACTAATATCTTCAACATTCAACACTGGTGGTTTATCTTTAACTTTTATATCAATATCATCTGCATCAATAAGTGAATCTGCACAGGTTAACATGGCTCTTTTTATTATATTTTGCAGCTCTCGAACGTTGCCCGGCCAGTGGTAAAGGCTCAGCTTTTGAGCCGCACTTTGATTTAATTTAAATGGCTGACTCAAGAAATGGTTTGCTAAAGGCACAACGTCATCGGCACGCTCGCAAAGAGGCGGTAAGTTGAGCTCAATGACATTCAGTCGGTAAAATAAATCTTCTCTAAATTCACCATCAATAATGGCTTGAGGTAAATTAGTATTAGTAGCGCTGATGACACGAACATTGACTGTGATGACATCACCACCCCCAATCCTCTCCAATTCTCCAGTTTCTAATACGCGTAATAATTTTGCTTGGCCATCTAACGATAAGTTACCAATTTCATCCAAAAATAGCGTGCCATTATTAGCACGTTCAAACCGTCCTATTCTGGTTTTAGTCGCACCAGTGTATGCACCGACTTCAGCACCAAATAATTCAGCTTCCATTAAGTCTTTAGATAATGCGCCGACATTAACCTTGATAAAGGGTCCGTCAGCAACGGATGAATTTTTCTGCACGATTTGAGCAATTTTTTCTTTACCCGTACCATTGGGTCCAGTGATGAGAATAGGCACATCTGCATGAGCAACTTTAGTGGTTAATTCCAACAAGCTAAGCATTTCATCACTATGGAAGGTGACATCACACAAATCATAATGTGTATTTAGGGCATTTATCCGCTGTTGTTTTTTTGAAGCGACACGGCGATGTCCTTGTTGTAGCTCTCCCAATTCAACCAAATTATTGATTGAATTTATCATTTTTTCATCATCCCAGGGTTTGGCTAAATAATCTGCCGCGCCGCAACGTACCAAATCGACGGCCGTTTCAAGGTTGGTCCATGCAGTAATGACAATAATAGGAATATCACTATTGATGTCTCTTAACTGATGAAATAATGCAATGCCTTCGTCACCGGATGTCATGTCACTTGAAAAGTTCATGTCTTGGATAATTAAATCAAACGGCTGTTGTTGTAATTTTTTTAGGCCTTCCTTGGGAGTAAAAACACTCACACAAGTCATATTGTGGATGGTACAAAGCACCGACAAGGCAATGCCGATATCAGGATTATCGTCAATGACCAAAATGGATTTTTTATTCAACTTGCCTCTCCTGCTAAAAATGCGAAAGCTCTCATAGAACATGAGAGCTTAATGGGTCGTTCACGTGTATTCCAATTACAATCCGCGTGTCACTATAGCTGGCGACACCCTAGCCGCTCGCCTTGCCGGCAACCATACCGCAAATGTGTTAACCGCCCAAATAAATAGTGAACAATATAGCACTAAGTCCATTTGCAAAAAAGATTGACCGCTTTCCTGGGCCATGATTAAGGCCATTGTGAACGTTAACGCTAAGCCAGCCAATATCCCAAAAACAGTTAATATTGAATTTTCGAGAATGAAATAACGAACCACTGACCATTTGGTTCCACCTAGGGCGCGCCTAATACCAATTTGCTTTTGACGTTGTGTGATCAAAAATGACACTAAACCTGCCATACCAAAACCCGCAATCAGCACTAAAATCAAACTAACAACCAATAATATAGCCCCACTGCTGCCTCGACCATCATACATACGCTTTTGCGTTCGCTTTAATAACTCAACACCATAAATATAACGACCAGGCGTTTTATATAACGCCGCTTTAATAGCATTAAATGAGCTTGGTCCAGTACCTTCATCAACACTAATTAAATAGTTAGGATTATTACCGCTCGACCAAGTGACTTGAGGCTTTATGACACTATGGTAAGACTTACCGCGGCCATTTAAGCTCTCACCATTCATAAAGTTACTGTACACCCCTATGATTTGCGCTGGCTCCGATGATTTCGATAAATACAGAGTTTGACCAATTGGGCTTTTTTCGCCAAACAGCTCTTTAGCCATATCTTCACTAAGCATAACAACTGATACTGATGTTTTATCATCATCATGACTACGCAATACTTCATTTTCTCGATAGAAGCGACCAGCAACCAATGTTAAACCAAGTACTTTAGGGCCGTTAGTATCCATCTCAAAGAAATTGGTGTGATGGCCAGCCGCCTCTTCATCTGCTTCTAGATATACTCGAGAAGGTCGTCCTGCATCAAAAGGAATTTCTTTATTGGGAGCTACATTTATAACCCCAGCGATTTTCTTTAATCGGTTGATATCATCAACAATGGCATTTTCCAAATTGACTTGCGGATCAAAAAACTGCGTTCTCACCGAAATAATATTGTCATGGTCGATCCCCGACGGCATGTTCCATTGTGACAAGGTGGCCGCTGTGATTGACACCGCAATACTTAGTACTGTTAATGTCATCATTACTTGTAATGAAATGACCATTGATAGAAACTTATTTCGTTTCATGCTCAGTAAAATAGGTCTAATTTCCATAATCTTTCACCTTTCTTATTGTGATTTAAGTTGACTAGCAGGCGCAATATTTATAATACGCCAAATAGGATATAGCCCAACGACTATGGTGCTACCAATAGCAATACAAAATGCCTTGCCAATCATTATCCAGTCCATAGCAAAAGCATGACGCAAGCTATCTACGGTGACGCTATAATCGGATTGATACACATTGACGCGCATCATTCCTTGTAAGCCCAAGTAAGCAAAAACACAGCCTAATATGCCGCCCATAAAACCAATTATCATAACTTCTAATAAATATTGCCCCATCAACGTGCCTTTGCTGGCCCCTAATGCACGGCGCAAGCTGACCTCATTCGATTTTCTCATGAATTTAGCTAACAGCAGTCCTATGGCATTTAGTAAACAAACAAAGAAGAATAACGGCGCTATATACTTCAGTGGATTGCGTCCACCGCGTAATTCGTTGGCTAACGTCACCATGGTGTAAAGTGATGTCACATAATTGTTCATTTCACGTGGGAATCTACCTAAATCTTTTTGAGTCAAAATATATTGCTCAAGGTAACCCTCGTAATCAGCAGCTTTACTCGTACTATCTATTTGAGCCCACAGTCGGACAAAACTACATTCTGAATTGATCAAGCCTTGCACATCGTTGGTTCTGTAAAAACCACGCTTTGCGCTGTCTTGCGGTAGGCAGTTCAAGCGCTCATTACGCATGATGCTATTGTTAATGGCAAAAGTATCTGAGATGAAGGCCATATCATGACGAGCAGTGCTGTAACTTTCATCATAAAAACGGCGCCCTAAATCCCAATCATTTAGTACACCAACAACAGTTACTGAAAGTTCATTGACTCGAACCTGCTTACCGACACTATTTTCGCCGCCAAAGAGTAACTCGTTACTTTCTTTAGTAAGGACAATAACGGGAGCGCCATTGTTATCGCTTTCTTTGTCCCAAGCACTACCATATAAGAACGGCACATCAAACATGCTGAAAAATGAATGATTGGTTACAGCAGTTCGAGATTGTACCGGGCGAATATTTTGATCTAAAGAGTTCAAAATAATATCTGTTTTCCACACTGTTGTATGCGCAGTAGCTGGCGTGTCACCTGCCATCAAGTTTTTTGCATCACGGTGTGTTAAATAAATCATTCGGGGCTGTCGAACAATAGGATCTGCGCCCAAATCTCTGTTATCTGCCTGTATAAAATAAATGCTGTCAGCTTTATGGGCTAGTGGCATTTTTTCATTTTGATACGCCATGGTTTGTACTGTAATTAACAAACCAATGCCAATAGAAATCGCCAGTACCATCAAAATGGTTAATTGAACTCTTTGCTTTAAGCTACGCAAAGCTAATTGTAAGTTATAGCTAATCATAATGATCCCCTATGCACGTTTCACTAATACATCTGAAGAATCAAGATTGATATCACTCACTTGACCATCAAAAATTTGAATATTGCGACCAGCGCGTTTAGCGAGTTGATCATCATGGGTCACCATAATGATAGTTGTGCCGTCATTATTAATTTTTTCTAATAATTCCATTACCGACTGCGCCATCATTGAATCTAAGTTCCCCGTTGGCTCATCCGCGAGCAAGAATGCAGGCTCACCAGCAATAGCACGCGCTATTGCGACTCGCTGTTGTTGTCCACCCGAGAGCTGTGTAGGCAAATGCTGCATGCGCGCTGATAAACCAACGATGTCTAATGCATGTTCGATGCGCTCTTTGCGCTCTTTTCTGTTGAAACCGCGATAACGCAATGGCACATCAACATTATCAAATAACGGTAAGTCAGGAATAAGATTAAAGCTTTGAAATACAAAGCCAATCTTTTCATTACGCATTGCAGATATTTGATTATCATTCATGCCTTTAACATTTATACCGTCGAGAAAGTAATCACCTTCTTCAAATGACTCTAATAGGCCAGCTAGGTTTAAAAATGTTGTTTTACCTGAGCCTGATGGGCCTGTAATTGAGACAAACTCACCTTTTTTAATGTGTAAGTTAACATCGCGCAAAGCATGCGTTTCTATGAGTTCGGTACGAAAAATTTTACTAACATTTTGCATTTTCAACATGAGATATACCTTAATTTGAGATAAATACTGATTGGTTACTATTGAACGCATCGATACTTGAAATGACGACACGGTCCCCTTCTTTTAATCCTGATGTAATTTCTACTTCACCTAAGCTACGCACGCCTACGGTAATTTTTGTTTTAGTTGCATTGTTCTCAGTGACAAGATACGCAATTTTACCGCCGCCACTTTCAACAAACTGACCACGACGTAATTTGAGTACATTTTTACGTGTTTCAATTAAAACACGGGCGTTAACACGCTGGTTTTGACGTAAGCCTGATGGAGAACCATTGGTAAATCGCATTCGTCCCACAACTTGGCCATTATTAACCTCAGGAGAGATGGCGGTTAGCTCACCTTGATGAACTTGTCCGTTGAACGATATTTCAGTGATAAGCCCAACGCCTAAATCATCGGCGTAGTTTTCAGGTATATTTACTTCAACTTCAAAATCAGATAAATCAACAACAGTGATTAACGCTGAATTGATAGCAACCAAATCTTTCTCTCGAATATTGACCAAACCAATAATGCCATCGAGGGGAGATAGTAATGTGAGTTCACGTATTTGGCGGTTAAGATCGTCAACTACATATTGCTGGCGCTCTAACTGTAATTTTTTGGTTTTTAATTCGAAGGCTAATGATTCAACTTGCAAATCAAATCCTTGTTTAGCATGAGAATAAGCTAACTTGGTTTTTTTAAGCTCTGCTTCGTTTTGTTCAAATTCTTCACGACTAATCACTTGATGTTTCATGCTTTGATTAGCGCGGGACATATTCTTACTTTGTAATTCAAGGTTGACGGCTGCAAGCTCAATCGACTGCTGATTATTTAACAGCGTTGTTTTATTAAAAATCTGTTGGCGTTCAACGCCAAGTTTCAATTCTTCTAAGCTAGCGCGCTCTTGGTCGAGTCTATTCGCCAGTAGAGGACTGTCTATTTGTAATAGCAGTTGCCCTTTCGTCACACGATCACCTGCTTTTACGTGTAATGAAACATTACCTGCTGAGGGAGAGTATAATGTTGGGCTATTTGCTGATACCACTTGACCCTGAACAGCAATATCGCGCTGTAAGTCACCACGACTAACCACACCAAAGCGTAATTGCTCAGCAGAAATAGCCATATCACTACTAAATAGATTATTAAACTTAGGCGCAGCAAAAGTTGCAGCAGTGACGGTTAACAGAACGGTAACACTAGCGATCATTAAACGTTGTTTAGTTTTATTCTTTGGTGTTAGCACCACATCCTGTCCAGATGTATCCTTCATGGGTTTTCCTTATTTACTGACGAAAGAGCAATCGCCTTTTAATTGGATAACCTAGTGAATGCACAAAACGTGCCAACCATTTATTACCATAAATTACAGTTAGTTATAGTTGTTTTATGTGTTTTACTCTGTGTCCGAACACTGGGTGAACGCGTGCGAACACAACTGCTGGAACGTGATCAGGGGGAGATCATTGCAATATGAGGAATATCATCTTCAAGGTACATATTTGAAGACTTTTGGAAGCCAAATTGATTATAGAATTTTTCTAATGGCTGCTGCGCTGAAATCTTAACTGGACTCTCAGGCCATAATTGACGTGTTAATGCCATTGAACGCTCCATGAGTTCATTGCCAACATTCATGCCCCGACATGTTTTATCGACTATAACTCGCCCAATGCTAGCGTAATCACTGTAGCTCACGCCTGGGGCCAGTATACGCGTATAGGCGACTATTTTATTATCTAGATACCCTATGACATGGTGCGTTTGTAACTCAAGATCTTTACCATCCAGCTCTTGATAGTAACAAGTTTGCTCAACCACAAAGACTTCAACCCGAAGTGCTAATAGCTGATACAACTGCATAGTTGTTAATTGCTCAAACTGTAGAGTTTTCCATTCGATATTTTGTACGGGCATAATTATTTCCTTACTCCTTGATTTGATGACAATGATTACTAATATGTGATGTCTTTCAAGAATTCATTATTTATTCTTGAGTTTGTCACATTTGAACGAGATAAGGCGCTACTATAGCCCAACTTGTAGGTTCACACGTAGGCGACATATGTGTGTGTAAATAAATTACCTCGTTTTTATTGCCAGCACAATGACTTACGTGCATTATCACGCGTATATGACGAATAAGACCAATAATAATTAAAATCATAGGAATGTTTAAATGAACGTATTCATGGGCATAGTCGGTATTATTACCTTACTAAGTATTGCCATTTTAATGTCTGAAAATCGCAAAGCTATCAATATTCGAACCGTTGTCGTAGCCTTCCTTTTGCAAGCGAGTTTGGGCGCATTTGTCTTATATATACCCGCAGGGCAAAGTGTATTAGCCGGTATATCTGGCGGTGTTCAAGCCGTTATAGATAGTGCACAGGAAGGGTTAAATTTTCTATTTGGTGGTTTAGTCAGTCCAAAAATGTTTGAAGTGTTTGGTGACAGTGGCTTTGTTTTCGCTTTACGCGTACTGCCTATTATTATCTTCTTCTCGTCATTTATCGCTGTCCTTTATTATTTAGGGATAATGCAAAGGGTCATTCAGGTTATTGGAGGCTTGTTGCAAAAAGCGATGGGCACCAGCCGTACAGAGTCGTTGTCTGCAACCGCTAATGTGTTTGTTGGACAAACCGAGGCGCCACTTGTTGTTCGCCCATATATCAAAAATATGACACGCTCAGAGTTATTCGCCGTGATGGTAGGTGGTTTAGCGTCTGTCGCTGGTTCTGTTCTTGCAGGTTATGCGAGTCTAGGCATTGAATTAAAATACCTTGTAGCTGCGTCTTTTATGGCCGCGCCAGGTGGTTTATTGATGGCGAAGTTAATGGTGCCTGAAACCAAGAAAGCCAGTGAAATATCTGAAAGCCCAGACGAAGATGAAGAAGAAAATAAGCCTGCAAATGTCATTGAAGCAGCTGCTTCAGGCGCAAGTTCAGGGTTACAATTAGCACTTAATGTTGGTGCCATGTTATTAGCGTTTATTGGTTTAATCGCTGTAATGAATAGTTTGGTCGGCTATGTGTCAGCGTTATTTGGTTATGATGGCATTACAATTCAGTTATTACTCGGCTACCTGTTTGCACCACTGGCCTTCTTAATTGGTGTTCCATGGCATGAGGCAATAACAGCTGGTAGCTTTATCGGCCAAAAATTAGTTGTTAATGAATTTGTTGCCTACATTGATTTTGTCAATATTAAAGACTCGTTGTCAGCTCATACGCAAGCAATTATTACGTTTGCGTTATGTGGTTTCGCTAACCTTTCATCGATTGCAATTTTGTTAGGTGGTATTGGCGCTATGGCCCCTTCTCGCCGTACCGAAATTGCTAAGCTAGGTTTAAAAGCCGTAGCGGCTGGCAGCCTATCTAATTTAATGAGTGCTACGATTGCCGGATTATTCTTGTCCATCTAATCCCTGCCTAATTTAAATCTCTAGCGGCATGGCTGCTAGAGATTTAAGATTAAATTTCCTCCACCGCATTGCAAACCTAACTACTGATTCTAACTTCATTTAATCACTGATCACTTGTACTCGCTATAATCAATTAACAATTACTGCCTTTCTATTAATCTCAATAGCTAGTTATTACTCATTCGAGCACACTGTTCTCATTAATTATTTGTACCCGTCACAAGCTCATAGAGTGAATGGGAATGAAATGACTAAAAAAGATTGATTTGTATCAGCTTATATAACATATTGACGGTTACAAATTTAAGCCATACTATGCCTTCATCGCGCTTATTAATGGCTAATTAACAGAAGATATATGGACATATGGGCAAAAATTTAGCGAAAGTTAAAATAATTGGTGCTTGCGCCTGTTTTTTAGTGCTCTTCTTTACCATTAACTTTTGGTCTGATATTTCTCAAAAAATTCTCAATCGTCAACAAGATTCTTTATCTCATGAACTAACGATTGGTAATGCTATTCATATTGAACAAATACTCAGTAATGCCACGACAACTTCAAGTTTACTAACATCACAGTTAACGTCACAGCCAACTAACCTAAACCATTTATCATTACTGGCTGACACTATCGTTAGTAACTATCAAGAAGTTGAACAGATAAGGCTTTCACCAAAAAACATTACCACTCACGTATTTCCTCATCAGTTTACGCCCAAGTATATTGGCAAGATTATAGTGCCGCCGCTGCCACTGCAGCACTCACCGGATCAATTAACCACCTTCTATTCCGTGCCGCAGCTCATTAACAATAAATATATCGTTAAATGCCATATTCCAATTAGCATTGAGGATAAACATTGGGGGTACATTTCCTATCATCTAAACCTTGATTCGATTATCAAGCAAAGTCAGCTTATGCAGCTTGATGCTTCATCATACAGCTATCAATTGGTCCATTTAGGTGCCTTTAATAAATCTACAATATTGGCAGAGTCGACAACGCCCCTTCAAAAAGACTTTTATTCGGCAGCTATTCGCATTCCAAATAATGAATGGTTCTTAAAACTGAGCTTTAATAACCAATCGACTAATCCACTTTATATAATTAACTTTATCTTTAGCGTCATGTTAGCGTCGGTATTTACACTCATTGGTTATTTGGGACTCTCTGAGCCATCAAGGTTACGACAAAACTTAAAGCAACTTGGACAACGGTTTGAGTCTCAACAGCTGATACTAAAACTCATTTTAGATAATGTTTATGATGAGGTGTATGTTGCTGATCGTAATGGTAAAGTCTATTTAAATAGCGCTGCTACCCATCACAATTGTCATTTGCCCTCCAATATAGTGTTAGAAGATAGTGCATCTGATCCTGGTGAAAATGTTATGTATGAACTTGATGCAAAGACACCTATTCATTCTAGCGAACACCCAATTAACAAATCACTCTTTAATAACGAAACCGTTACCAAGCAGATCATGCTAATGCCCAAAAAATGTGATCCTTATGTATTTGAACTTAAAAGTTTGCCTGTGTTTGATGCTTTAGATAATCACGTTGGCGCTTTATGTGTTGGTCAAAAAATCAATTTAAAAGTCGATAAGGCATCCAGTACTAACAGCAGAAACATCGTTTTGGATATGCTGGCTCATGACAAACCAATCAAAAGCATTTTTGAAAGGATCATTGAAGATACGCAAGAAAACTTAGAAGGTATTGTTGCCGCTATCACATTGATAAACCCCAAGACACAAAAAGTAAACGATGTAATTTCGACGCAATTACCCCAGTTTTATATTGATGCTTTAATTGGAATTACCATTGCAGATCGAGTCATGTCCAATTGCAGCGCTATGTTCCATGATAAGTTAGTCATTGTTGAAGATATCGAACTTCACCCTTTTTGGGTGGATTATAAAGCACTCGCCCACCAAGCAAAGTTTCGCTCGTGCTGGTCACAACCAATTCATGATGCCAACAATAACGTACTCGGCAGTATTGATCTTTACTCACCTTATGTCTATCAAACAGATCCTGCGGCAATTATGCTGATTAAAGAAGCGGCAATTTTGTGTTCTTTAACCCTTGAACGACACCGTGATAGCCACCGACTTCAGAAAATGTCTCTGGCAGTGCAGCACAGCAGTAACGCGGTTATTATCACTGACAATGAAGGTCTTATCGAATACACCAACCCTCATTACACCAAGGTGACAGGGTTTTCACCGATAGAAAATTTGGGAACTTTAACCTCCATTTTAGATCACGATATTACCCCAAGTCAGATCATTAATGACATTACACGGTATTTAGATAACGGTAAGAAATGGCAAGGCGAGTTAAAGGGGTTTACCAAAAAACGAGGCGATTATTGGGCTATGGTCAGCGTAACGCCCATTTTATCTCAAGATAATAAGATTAATCACCTTGTGTTTGTACTCGAAGATATTACCCAAATAAATCAGGCAATTGGACGCATTGATTATCATAATTCTCATGATCCTTTGACGAACCTCTATAACCGACAAGCGTTTGAACATCGCTTGCAGTTTTTATTTTCTAAAGCACAAGATGATATTAGAACCCATTGTTTATGTGCCATTAATATCGACCAATATAATGACTTAAAACAGCAAAGCGGCCATCAAGCCAGTGATGAATTATTACGTCAGGTTAGTCACATCTTTAGCCAACAATTACGTAGACGTGATACGTTAGCTCGTTTAGGCAGTGACCAGTTTGTTGTTCTTATGGAAGATTGTGATAGCGTTAGCGCCTTAAGGGCCGCCAAAGACCTTATAACAACCATGAAAGGGTTTAAATTTAATTGGGCGGGCTGCTCGTTAGATATTTCTTTAAGTATCGGCATCTGTGATATGAACAGCTTCAGTGAATCTGCTGGGCAAGTTGCACGTCAAGCAGATATGGCATGTAATAAAGCAAAATCATTGAGTGAAGAGTCGATTATTATCTATAAAGACATCGGAATTGAACTCCCTTTATCTGGTGATCTATATTGGGCTGACCAAATTCGTTGCGCAGATGAACAAGACAGATTCCAGCTGTTTGTACAGCCTATCATACCCATCAAGACGTCCAAGGTTAAACGTTATGAAGTGTTATTGAGGTTACGTGATAGCAAAGGGAATTTAGTTTATCCTGATACGTTCATGCCAGCGGCAATTCGTTACAATTTAAGTTTAATGATTGATAAATGGGTCGTTGAACAAATTATTGATTGGTGTGTGAATCAACCACAACTATTGCTTGGAATAGATAAAATCTACATCAATTTAAGTGCTGATGCGTTAATCGATGAATCTTTCTCACTCTATTTAATAAACAAAGCAGATGAACACCCTGGTATTTTCACCCATTTTACTTTTGAGTTTTCCCAATACCATTTATTGAATAATTTAGCGCGCAGCAAAAGGTTTATTGACGTGTTAACACCTTTTGGCTGTGAATTTTCTGTTGATAATTTTGGCCAAGGATTATGCTCATTTAGCCATTTAAAAGATTTGTCTATCAGTACAATTAAAGTCGATGGACCGTTAATTAAGAGCATTATAGATGATCCGATTGCTGGTGCTACATTGCAATCTATCATACATTTAAGCCATGCCATGAATATTGATATTGTCGCAACCAATGTTGAAACACAAGCCATTGAGAACAAGTTATGCGATTATAAAATTGATTATGCCCAAGGTTTTTTACTAGGTACCCCATTTCTATTACAAAAAATGAGATCATAATGACTTTCAAACAACTAACATTAAGCGCTTGTGCGTTACTACTAACCGTTTCATGTGCAACCACAGACCAGCCACCTAAGCCAGATGGTAATTTTGCCTGTCAAGACGCCCAAAAGAAACTAAAATCAATGAAAGAGACCTCACCTCAAAAGTCAACCTTGCAGGCGTATTATAATAAACGCTGCGGCTAGACGACGTAATGCGTTTACTCACTGACTCTTCCAAGGTCATGTTAAACCTTGCTTGGCTGCTTACCAGTATTTTATTAGGTATTGGTTTTTGCAGCCCAATGTTTACATTCACTCACTTTTACTTCTTTAACGACACCTTTTCGTTAATCAATGGAATATTTCATCTTGCCTATCAAGGTGAATATATTTTATTTGCTTTGCTTCTTATGTTTAGCATTGTCATGCCAATCATAAAGATGTTGATGTTGTTATATACCATAAATAGAACAACGGTATTTAGTCATGTGCAACAACTACGATTAAATAGATTGGCTAAACTGAGCAAGTGGTCAATGCTTGATGTTTATGTCATTGCAATCTTAGCCGTCACCGTAAAATTAGGAATGATAGCGACAGTAAGCATTCACTATGGATTGATTGCGTTTGCAATATCAGTGACATTAAGTATGGCATTACCCTGGTGGATTTCACTCTCCCATCGACGCAGTAAGTTCACTAATAAAAAAGCTGATAGTGTACCTCTGCTCGATGATAATTATGCAAGCAACGCTATCATGTTAAATGCAGAAACATTACAGAAATTACGCGATTCAGGAACTCTTGCGCTTGAAATAGAACCTGAATGTAAGGCGTTGCTCATTGACATATTTAATGAAAAGAGTGAGTGGCAGGCTAAAGGAAATATAGAGCATCGAGATGGACAAACTATCTTAATGCTCATTGCTTATCGCGAAATTAACTAGCGTCAGGTTGATTTTCAGGAATAGCCAACTTAAATGCGGGCAATTGCAGACAATGTTGCTCAATTGCCATTATTTTTGGATATTTATCCATAGGTAATCCAAAACGGTGTGCATTGTAAAGTTGAGGTATCAGGCAAATATCAACTAATGAGAGCTCATTGCCAATGCTAAATTTTCCGGCGCACTTGGCAAGTTTCTTCTCTAATGCCGTAAAACCTATATCCATCCAATGACGCATCCATTGCCCTTTATCATCATTGTCAAAATTAGCAATATCCCCCAAATGCGAAATAACACGTAAATTATTGATTGGATGAATATCACAGCAAATGTCTTGCGCTAGCGCTCTAATATGCGCACGTTCAATTGGCGAGTTCCCCAAGAGCTTTCCCGGACCGTATACTTCGATGAGATACTCGATAATAGCCATTGATTGTGAAATAACAACGGGCTCATATCGTGTTTTATCCACTAAAGTCGGTACTAAGTGAGATGGATTAAGCTCATCATAAGCTTCTTGGTGCTGCTCTCCTCCATTTTTCACCAAGTGAACACTTTGATGTTCGTGAGTGAGCCCTAATGCATTGAGTACTATTCTAACGCGATAGGCGGCACTTGAGCGCCAGTAGCCATGTAATATGATCATGAGATAGAACCTTATTCTGATTTACTTAGTGTGTGGCGGCTAATGCCATAATCTCTTAACTTGTTCGCGATAGCCGTGTGTGAGACGCCCAATTTCTTAGCCAACAATCGCGTGCTAGGATAGGCAGGATAAAGTCGCTTTAATAAATTGGCTTCAAATTGTTTGGTCGCTTGATCAAGTGTGCCTTCAAACTCACAGTCAAAGTAACCAAAATCTTTACTATAAGACGGTAATTCAAGGTGAGATGCTTCTATCTCTATCACATTGATCGATTGGCTAACGCCACGGTATATAGCGTTTTTTAACTGGCGTACATTGCCGGGCCAGCTATACTGTTTAATTATCTTTTTGGCTTCTAAAGAAAGGCGCTGAGTCGTGCTATTGAGTTTTGATGCATAATAATCAATAAATGTTTCTGCCAGGGGAATAATATCTTGTGGACGTTGATTTAAAGGCTGTAATTGCAGTGATAAAACATTGATTCGATAATAGAGATCTTCTCTAAACTCCCCTTTTTGAATCAATACACTTAAATCCTTTTGCGATGCACAAATGATCCGAATATTAAGAGATACTTCTTCTTCACCACCGACTCGTCTAAAACGACCAGACTCTATGAGTCGAACCAGTTTAACTTGCATAAGCGGCGTCATCTCTGCAATTTCATCAAAAAACAAGGTGCCGTTTTGTGCTTGTTCGATTAAGCCTTTTTTCCCTTCTAGTCGTTTACTGACCGAGTTTGCAGCATAACCAAACAGCTCAGATTCAGCTACTTCGTCAGGTATAGCAGCGCAATTGATAGCAATAAACGGTTGGTTACGTCGGTCACTTTGCTGATGGCAAGCGCGGGCTAATACTTCTTTACCAGTACCTGTTTCTCCTTGAATTAATAAAGGAGCGTCAAGCATCGCATGCTGCTTTGCGCTAGCAACCACATCTTTCATTGCTGAAGAAAATGCTAATACCTTAGAAAAACCATTATCGGGTTGCGACTTCAGAGCATTGTATTGCTTATCAATGCGTTGTGATGATTTTAATAAGATAACTGCACCGGTCAATATTTGCTCTAAATCAGCATCTGGTAAATGTACTGGAATGACCTCTGCTAGATACTCTACCTTGTCAATATTAACGCGGGCAGCTAGTGCATTAACCTCATCAGCAAGTAACCATTTGTTAAAAGAAAACCCTGTAATCCAATTGTTAAGCGGCTGGTTTAATACCGTCTTTTCTGTTTGGCATAGCAGATTTACAGCAGCATCATTAAGGCGTGTAATCTGTCCTTTCATATCGATAGAAAAAATCGGATCGGGTAAGTTTTTTAATAAGGTAAGAAGGCCGTAGTGCTCTTGCTCTGAAGGCATATGCGATACGCTGCGCACGTCGTTAACACCATCAATTTGACGGATGGATTGCATTAATTGCTGAAATTGGGAAAACTCTAACTTGGGAAAGTGAACATAAACACGACCTGTTTGATCCGCATCTATACCACGTAAATTGAGATTAAAACTGGCTAATAATCCCAGGATTTCCTGAGCAATACCTAAACGGTTCTCACAGATCACTTCTAAGCGCACAACATATACTTCTTTCTAGCAAATAAGCAAGAGTGTAAACCTTTCTTTACTAGTGTTGCAAGGGGTATAAGAATTTGTTACAAATTCAATATTTTAGAATAGTGGAGGGAAATAGAGCAGCTAACCATTTTTCGGTTAGCCACTCAAATATTCATCAGGGTATGACGAGTGTATAAAGACTAAAGATGCATTTCCTCTTGGTCTTCACCTTCTTTTTCAATCTCAACAGGCATTAGATCTTCTTTTGTAATACCTAATGATAGAGCTACCGAAGAAGCAACATAGATCGACGAGTAAGTACCAATAAATACACCGAATAACAATGCTGTAGCAAAACCATGTATTAACGCGCCGCCTTTAAGGAATAGCGCAAGCAATACGATAATAGTCGTCAATGACGTTATTACTGTGCGGCTCATGGTTTGCGTTAATGAAATATCGATAACTTCACTTGGCGAACCAGTGCGTAACTTACGAAAGTTCTCACGAATTCGATCGGACACAACAATAGTATCATTGAGTGAGTAACCGATAACCGCAAGAATGGCCGCTAACACCGTTAGGTCAAATTCTAATTGCAACAATGAGAATAGACCGATAGTAAGAAAAACATCATGAGCTAGTGCGGTTACAGCGCCAAGAGCAAAGCGCCATTCAAAACGCATTGCTACATAAATCATGATACAAATCAGCGCAGCAATCATCGCTAAGCCGCCCTTTTCAGCCAGTTCATCACCAACTTTAGGGCCCACAAACTCAATTCGGCGCATGCTAACTTTTTGGTCTGAGTTATCATTAAGTATGGTGAGTAACTGAGTACCTAGAGTTTCTGCTTTAATATCTGTACGCGGTGCAAGACGAATCAATACATCACGCGGACTACCAAAGCTTTGTACAATAGCGTCATCAAAGCCGTTAGAACCTAAGGTTTCACGAACACTTTTTAAATCCGCTTCCTGGCTGAAACCTACTTCAATTACAGTACCACCAGTAAAATCTAAGCCAAGGTTTAACCCCTTGGTAGCGACTAGACCAACACTGGCTAACATCATTATCGCCGAAAATACCATGGCAATTTTTCGCCATGCCATAAAGTTGATAGTTTTTTCACCTTTAAAAATCTGAAACATTGTCTATCACCTATATTGAGAGTTTTTCGACACGCTTACCGCCAACCCAAAGGTTAACAATGGCACGTGTTACAACTACGGCTGTAAATACCGAGGTAATGATACCGATGGATAATGTAATCGCGAAGCCTTTAATCGGACCGGCACCAAACGAAAACAGAATGACAGCGGCAATTAACGTTGTAATATTGGCATCAAAAATAGTAGAGAATGCTGACTCATAACCATGATGAATCGCCTGCTGTACACTGCGTCCGGCCCTAATTTCCTCACGAATACGCTCGAAAATTAATACGTTTGCATCCACGGCCATACCAACGGTTAACACGATACCCGCCATGCCTGGTAAGGTTAATGACAAACCATTAAGCATCGACAGAACACCAATGATTAATACAACATTAGCGGCTAGAGCAACATTTGAAACCACACCAAAACCACGGTAGTAGATAAGCATAAACAATAAAACACCAGCTAAACCTAAAGCAATAGCCGTTGCGCCTAATTCGATATTCTCTTTACCAAGGCTTGGTCCTACAGTTCGCTCTTCAACGATTTGAATAGGAGCACGTAAGGCGCCAGCACGTAGAAGCAATGCTAATGAACGCGCTTCAGCAGGACTGTCTAAGCCAGTAATTCTGAAATTCTTTCCTAACACTGTACTAATGTTCGCAACACTAATAACTTCTTCAACTTTCTTAAGGATTTGCTTACCTTCAGCATCAACCTTACCCGTTGGTTTGTATTCAATGAATACGCTCGCCATGGCATTGTTAATATTGCTTTTAGAAAACTCAGCCATCTTGTTTCCGCCTTTAGCATCTAATTTGATACTAACTTGCGGCATACCGTTTTCGTCAAAACCTGATTGCGCTCCAGTGATACTCTCACCGCGTAAGATAACTTTTTTCTTAAGTACAACAGTGCCACCTTCACGGCGTTGATATAACCTTGAATCTGCAGGTACGTTATTGCTTGATGCACGGTTATCCACTAAACGAAATTCAAGAGTCGCTGTTGCGCCAAGTAGTTCTTTGGCTTTGGCTGTATCTTGAACGCCCGGTAGCTGAACAACGATACGGTCATCACCTTGACGTTGTACGTCAGGCTCTGCCACACCTAATTCATTAACACGTGAACGGATGATAGTTATATTTTGCTCAACCGCGTCTAGTTTAGTTTGACGCAATAATTCTTCACTCATCGATGCGCGCACGCTTAGAGGGTTAGACTTTAGCTGACGGAAGGTGGTCGTTCTGTAGTTACCTTCTAATAACACTAACGCTTTTTCAAGTGTTGCTTCATCACGAAATGTTAAGGTTACCCCTTCAGGCAATAATCTAATGGTGCGATAACGAATCTTCTCTTTACGTAAATCAGTCTTATAATCTAAGACCATCTGCTGATACGTGGTTTTCATTAAGTCGCGCATATCCACTTCCATTAGGAAGTAAATGCCGCCACGTAAATCGAGACCTAGGGTTACAGGAGATGCACCAATGGCCGATAACCAACCAGGCGTATTTTGTGCCATATTAAGGGCCACAGTGTAGTCTAGTCCTAATAACTCAGACGTAACTTCTTTCGCTTTTAACTGTGATTCTAATCCGTCTAATCGAATTAATACTTGGCCATTTTCCAGACTGGCTGACTTAATGTCTACGTGTTGCGCTAACTTGGTTTGTATACGTTCAAAGGTCGAGAGTTGAACATCTCGACCTTTGGTACCTGATACTTGCAATGCATGATCAGGTTTATACAAGTTAGGCACCGCATATAGAAAACCCACGATTACAGTTAATGCAATCAGTAGTGTTTTCCATAAAGGGAACCGATTTAACATGCTATTTCCTTAGCCTATAGAGACTTCATTGTGCCTTTTGGTAAAACGGCTGAAACATAATCTTTTTTAACAGTGATGATTAAATCAGTGCTAATTTCTAATTGAATGTAATCGTTGTCTTCGCTAATTTTAGTAATTTTACCAATGATGCCACCATTAGATAAAACTTCATCACCTTTAGACATAGATGACATTAAACCTTTATGCTCTTTGACACGCTTAGCTTGAGGACGGTAAATGATGAAATAAAACACCAAACCAAAAACAGCTAACATAATTAAACTACCGTATTCACCGCCTGGTGCGATAGATGAACCCGCTGCGTGTGCACTTGAAATAAACATTACTTCCCCT
>Ga0105355_10002026_pt1 | contig 18532 bp, 13 predicted proteins | sample GOMGulsemesocosm_2_FD_83508 | JGI IMG/M metagenome (GOLD analysis project Ga0105355, IMG submission 83508) | Methane-oxidizing microbial communities from mesocosms in the Gulf of Mexico - GOM9C Gulf of Mexico | ecosystem: Environmental > Aquatic > Marine > Cold seeps | place: Gulf of Mexico... | reverse complement strand
TAGCCCAAATTGAACAAAATAACTTTAGCTACCTGTCTTTAGAACATTTCTGCCCTAAGTTATTTGAAATGATTAACCTTCGTCCATTAATGGGCTTACGTTCACCTGTACACACCTTAGTTAGATTGCTTAATCCATTATCCGCTTCACACGCTATTCAAGGGATATTCCATCCTAGCTACCGACAAGTACACCAAAAAGCAGCCTTACTACTAAATCACTCCAGCATGGCAGTATTAAAAGGTGAAGGTGGAGAAACCGAAAGAAACCCAGATATGGATTGCCTTGTTCAATCTGTGAAAGGAACTGAATTAATTGACGAACAATGGCCTGCTCTTTTTGCACGCCGCCATGTCAAATCAGAAAACCTTGATCCCCAACAACTAGCTCAATTATGGAAAGGGGAAATATCTGATGAATTTGCCGAAGCAACAATCATTGGGACGACAGCCGTAGCTTTAAAACTAATAGGTAAAGCTGATTCACAAGAAAAAGCACATGAATTAGCAACACATTATTGGTCAAACCGATCAACTCTATAATTTTAAAAAATCGTGACTGAAATAGACCAAGAAGAAAACGAAATTATTTGTGACTGTACAGGAACAACCAAAGAAAAGGTTATATCCCTGGCTAAACAAAAAGCTGATTTAGATAAAATATCCAGTGCAACAGGGGCTACAACGGGTTGTGGTTCTTGCGATGTTGATATTGTTAATTTGATTAAAGAGCATGGTGATTCTGCTCAATCTGATTAAACTTATTCATTCATCAATTTTTCCATGCAACCATTTTAAAGCACGCACATCTTCGACTTTTTTACTATGGCTGTAAAAGATTTACAAGACCTTTTACCACCGTAGTCTTCTTAAAAATAGCACTTGCACCATATATATTCCCGCTATGATCTGCTTTATAAGTTCCAGGAACATTCATACCATTAACAAAGCAACACCCGTTGTTGGAACAATGCTCACCATCAGCATAATGAGAAAACTTTCACAGTCTCTAGAGCCTCAAGTCCTTATTTATAAATACTTTGCAACTTAAACCCGCTATAAAAATACTGTTTCTATTCTGTTTTTTAAGATTTCTATATCAATGCAATTTGGCATTCAATATTTCCGCTACCATGGTTTCCATATTGTGCGGGCTAGCATCATCACTCCACCCAAGTCTAACGATAACCATCTGATGTGAAGGGATAACGATCACTCGCTGGCCTTTATAGCCAGCAGCAAAATATAGATCTTCTGGTAAACTCGGGTAAGGCCGCTGTTCTGCAGAAGAATTAATCCCTCCGTTGATCCAAAAATGAGCGCCGTATTGCCCTTTAGCAGCAGGTGTCGGAGTAGTGCTATATTTAACCCAGTGTTCGGGTAATATTCGATTTTCTTCCCAAATACCGTTCTGTAAGTAAAGCTGACCAAAGCGAGCCCAATCTCTGGCTGTCGCATACATATAGGATGAACCAATCAGATTGCCACTGGTATCTGGCTCAATAATGGCTTTTTTCATACCTAAAGGAATAAACAGTTCATTGTTTAATAAGCTAATAACATTTGCAGTAGATCCGCCACTGGCTACTCGGACAATACGGGAAATAATATTCGATGTGCCACTGCTATATTGCCAATGACTATCTGGTTGATGAATAAGTGGTTTGTCTATGGCAAAGGCCGCGGCATTTGGACTCAAAAATAACATTTCACTTAAATCTGTTACCGCTGCGCCAGCTGATTCATCAAATTCCAACCCGCTACTCATGCGTAGTAAATGATCCAGTGTGATATTTGATCTAGGGTCGTTCGCATTGGCCCATTCTTTTATGGGGGCGGGTTGATTAATTGATAATTGCCCCTGTTTAACCAAAATACCAACTAAGGCATTCATCACACTCTTGGTCATGGACCAGCCCTGTAAAGGCATATCTTTTGAAATATTAGGAGCATACCTTTCTGCAATCAGTTGTCCCTGATAAACGATTAACACAGCACGGGTGAGGGTAGGGGCTTCGGGATCAAGTTCCAGGAAAGTATTGTCAATAGCTGTGTTTAGTTGTTGCTGATTAAATGCCGGGTGAGTAAAATTTTCTATAAGACTAGACGGTTTAATTTTATTCAGATAAGTTTTATCCGTAGCAATCCAGTCCTTGGCATGGGCTTTGAAATCATTCTCGGCCATATCGGCAGACCAGACACAACCGAGTCCTTTTAAATAGAATGCCTGTTGTGTATTAATACCCGGAAACCAGGTGCTAACCGATTTGTTATTGTAATCAATATTTGAATAAATAAATCTTTCAGGGCCAGAAAGATCTTCGCGCAATACGAGTTCAGGTTCTCGTTTAGCAAAAAAAGTGTTGGTGCAGAGTAGTTTGGCTTTATAAGCAGCGCCTATAGCAGCAACCTGTAATCCGTAGTGAACAGGGTAAAACAACAGGCTGATTAATAACAGGATAAAAAGGAATGCTTGATAGAACTTTTTAGAGATTATAGGCAGTGTGGTCATCCTGGTTTTTATATGTGGGCATTAGCTGATAACTGCCCACTATAATTCATTTAGATCAATTTTTCTTAGCAGTACCTGATTACCTATGAGTCTCAGCCATTTTAAAACAACAGAAAAACATAGCCTGTTGTTTTAAATAGCTTCTCAGTGTACTTTGTGATTGATATGTCATTAATAATCTGAAATTGATTATATGCAACTGAGATTTTCCAGATGCGTAGAGACGTAGCATGCTACGTCTCTACAAAAGGTCTGACAGTACGGTTTTTAAACAAAAAGAGGCATGATTAGGTAAGAGTCTTAGATATTTTAGAGCACCAGCAATGCATGTTTCACACTCCATCTCGGTAAAGAATACCTTGATCCAGATATAGGAGGGTTGTATAAAAAGGCTGAAGCTTGTGGGTAATCAAGTAGCAGTAAATATCAGCTTCTTGGTTTTCTGATGCCTAAAAGACCAACTAATCCAGTGCCAAAAAGCCAAACTGCAGCAGGCACGGGAACAGGTGATGTATAGAATTGACCAAAAAATTCATTCTCTGGGCCTCCTGTCATTTCCCTTATTTCTACCCGGTTGAAAGCAACATCACTTGATACCCCAATAAAAGCAGCGACATCATTATTTGCATTGAATGTAAACGATTCAATAAAACTGCCGTTACCCAACAGGGTGACTTCAAAGATGGAATCAATAAAGGTTCCATTCATATTGGGATCGTTCTCTGGCTCGACAAATTCAAAACCAAATGAAGAAACGTGGTTTATCATATCTACATTTAAGTTCTCACTATTGCTGATACCAATTTGATTCCCAGCAAGACGGGTTGTCCAGGGTCCGGGGCCAACACTTGACCCAGCCGTTCCAAAAAACAAACCAAAGCTTGGTGCGGTAATGCTATAAGTAAGGTCACCTACTGTTAAGCTATTGCTTGCACTACCAGGAAGTAGGCCGATATTGGGTAAAGGAGCTGCTGCTGTTGCTAAAGTATTGCTTAAGAAAGTAGATTTATCATCAAAAGTGACTATTGATGCATTGACGGAAAAGGATAGTCCGAATATAAATGGTATTGCTAGATTTAGTGTATTCATTATGTTTTACCTGTTTTTAGCCACAGAGCTGAAAAATTAATACTGGATAAGTCTCAATTAAAAAAATTTCGTATCAGATTGCTATGTTAACGGGCTATTTTAAAAACTCGCTTACGACCAGAAGCTATTAATCCTAAAATACCGGTTCCAAACAACCATGCTGTAGCAGGAATTGGAACAACAATAGGTGTAATATCAAACGTAGAACGAAGAAATACGTTAGCTACATTAAGTCTAAGTCTATCTGAAGTAGAAGCATCATTTGAATAAAATTCTGCTGCTGCAGACATTCTTAATCGATACTGATCTGCTGGCGCTATTAAAGTGTCAGAAAAAACAACAGAATTTAGATTTGTTGTCGTTGCAGAATGATTTATTAGAAACTCACCAAGACTATTTGTTAGGCTGATATCAAACTGGTTGTCAGCTTGCAAGTAGCTTAGGCGAGTAGATACATTACTTGATAAGTTAAATTGATATTTCTTATCTGTTGTAAAAGAAATATCAAAAACTGACTCTGAATCAATTTGAGAATCCAGTCTAGATTCGAAGTCATGTCCTAGGTCATGGGCTATTAATGACGTTTCTATGGACATATGCCTATTGGAGCTTGAATTAATTGATGCCTCTAAGAGAGCGGATGAAAACACTGAGTTACCGTTTTCAAATGATATACTGTCTGAAAGAAGAAAAGCTGAACTTGGAATGTTTAAATCAGTGAAAGACTTGCTATCACTATCAGAAGCAAGTATAACGCCACTTTCATGGTCTACTGTAGCGACACGTGTATCAACGTAAGATGAGTTAGCATTAATAACAACAGATGCATTGACTGTTGTAGCTGTAATGAGTCCAGTATAAATTAATAGGCTGGATAATATTTTGATTTTCATGTGTAAATGCTCTTAAAAATTGAATTAAAGATTGCTAATTTTTTGAGAAAGTTATGCTTTGTTACGAGAAAAACGCATTAAGATATTTTTTGTAGATCTCTTTTTCTATTAGTAGAAAAACCTATTAAGCCTAAAAACCCAGATGCAAACAGCCATACAGCTGCGGGGATAGGCAGTGAATTGATGTTGCGTACTAGGTAGCTTCCGGTAAAACTAGAGCCTTGATGGTTTAATTGTATTAAACTAATTTCTGTATATGCTTCATTATTTGATGGGTTTAAGCCATCACTAAATAGGTATATTTCTGCCGTATAAGATGAACCTATTAATGATGGAGTATCCAGTATTCCTTTTGTTTTAATAGAACTAGTAAAAGAAAAAGGTGGGCTAAACAGTGATGTTACTCCTAACATTTCTATTAAATCAAATGCTTGCGCAGCGTCATGGTTGACCAAATTTAAATCTGTTCTTGGTTGACCTACGAAATAATTGTTTATTAATGTGTTGAAATCTGAGACTGAAGCATAGCGTAGACCGCTGAGCGTAGAACCAACCGTATTAATTGATGTGATCACCTCCTCTTTCGACATACCCCTTGTTAAAGATACGTCATACCACTCTAATTGAGTTACTGTATCACGGGTATAATTGCCATAATCAACTATATTAGCCTGCGTTTCAACTATTGAAGCAATTGTTATTACTAGGGCAGTTACAACTTGTTTTGCTTTTTTAATACTCATATTTTTTATTTTAATGTTGAAAGTTACGTTGGTATTTATATTACATACTGCTTAAAGGGAGCACAGGCTCAATAATGAGTACTACTGATTAGAGACTTATTATTTGTTATTTTGTACGAAACCCAAAGCCCATTAAGCCAGATAAGGCTGAGGCGAAAAGAAAAAAGGTAGCAGGCACAGGGACTGGAGAGGTGATAACTCTTATTTGATCAATTTGTGTGGTTGTGCCTAAATCAAGCGTTATTTCTCTCAGGTTTGCTGAAATTGTTGCACAATCAAAAAGTCCTTTACAGATCGCTGAACCGTCACCTTCAAACCCTCTGAAATCACTTTCTGGTTCAGTAGTGGAGTAACTGGTGCCAGATGCTCCAAGCAAGGCATCACTCAGGTTAAGGTCATTGGTTTCAAAAATAATGCCTAAAATATTGCTATCAAAGCTTATAGTTCCTGCAAATCGAGAGAAATCAGTACTCACTGAATCTACGTGAAAAAAATAACTGTTGATTGTTGCTCCTGAAGTAATAAAATCAGTTGCAGCATTTCCTGTTCCAACATGAAGCCCAGCTCCACTGCCGTTGATAAAAAGATCTGATGTTAAGGTGTAACTTTGAACTTCATTAAAACCAAAGATTGTTGTGTCACTTTGAAGTGCTCCCAGTATCACTGATGACGGAGAAGGTATAAGTTGAACGTTACCTGATACTCCAGTAATGGATGCGTATGATATATTGCAATTAAAAACTAATAGGCTAAAAACAGTTAATATTTTATAGAAATTAGTCATCTTTAATCCTCTGTATTGTTAAGTGCTCTAAATTTAAGGAATAGTTAGAGTTGTTTATGTATGGGTGGTAAAAATTGAATGATGCTTGCACATCCTTGTGCTTTACTTAAATTAAAAAATCACCCAAAAGTATTCATAGTTACAGTAACTTCTTGAGCAGTCCCGGTATTTCCATGTTCATCTCTAGCTTCGAGGATTAATGTATATGATGTAAAAGCCGTTACATGGTCGAGTATGATGTAATATCTGGTTACCCAACTAGCACAACCACCACCTAAACTAATAGGAAGCCAAAATGAACATTGCTGTTCAGATTGAACGAACAATTTCAGTTTTGAACCTCCATTTACTCGCCTATACCAATTCCAACTAATTTCATCTCCTTCTGGATCTTCAATAGTAAAATTTAGATAAACCTTTTGACTAGAAGTGCTATATCCTAAATCGGTAGGGTGGATTGGACTAATTATTGAAATACTTGGAGGTAGATTTATCGGATCAGCAACAATAGTAATACTTACCGTATCAATATTTGATTGGGAAAGGTGTTGATCAAAACCTTGCAAACGAATGCTATGTACCCCTAGACCTAATCTTGAAGCTGAAATGCTTGCACTATGTCCTAACGCAATTCCTTCCAGTCCTAAATCAACAAACCATATAATTTGATTATCGTGTAAAGGTCCTGGACCAGTTGGTGTATTGGCGTCATGACTCGATGCTCGTAAAGGAATTGTACTACTAAGGAAAAAAGTCTGGCCCTGCGTTGGTTGCAATATTTCTACTGTTGGCAAAGGATTTACAATAGTCACTTCAATTTCATCATAAATATCCCCTATTATTCCGTGTGAAAGATTATCAGAAATAATAATTCTTATGGTATGTGTTCCAGCACTTAATCCCGCTAAAGAAAGATTTCCTCGGACTCTTTTGGTATTAGCTGGTACGGTCGTATTTCTTGTTCCCATAGCACCATCAATATCACTTTGCCATGTAATTGTTACAGTATCACCATCCAAATCAGCATATTCATAGTCTAATTGCCCAGTACCCTGAATAAAATTAAATAAGCCTGTTGAAGTAAATGATACATAAGGTACAGTATTACCCAGTAAAGGTTTAATTGCTGCTAAAGCATTAATATGACGGGGTACGTCAGGATCAGGAGAATTGGTATGAGCTGTATTTCGCAAAATGCTACGAATTCCATCACTTGATATACTAGGGTCAGCTGCCAATATTAATGCTGCAACACCTGATACAAAGGGAGCAGCAAAACTAGTACCATTTATAATGGATAAATGGTCATCTATAGAAGCACTTCTCCAGTCAGCTAGTTCTGCATCGACTGACCACAAAACACCGGGAGCGAATAGATCAATTGAATGATTGCCATAATTCGAAAATTCAGCTCTACTTGGGTTGCCAAAATTAGTTGCTCCAACACAAAATACAAATCTTAGTTCGCAAGGAATAGTGCGATATTCATCCGAATCTAGGTTTTTTCTATCGTTACCTGCAGCAGCAACAACCAGCATATTACTTGCTTCAAACCCTTTCATAAAACTATTCAATGCTTCAGCACCCGATAGCCACCACAAGACCTCATGAATATCCACTGAAAAACTCATATTAATAATTCGAGGCATTGAAAGAAGAGCCGCTGGAAGGTCATGCGCGAGATACACAATAAATGAACCAACATCACCCGGTGAGTTCACCACATTCAGATTAAAACTGACGGGGGCACCTGGTCCTGCCGCGCCAAAATCATTTGTATTCCAGGCAAATCCCGACATTGCTACGTGTGTTCCGTGCCATCTACAAGTCCTGTTTTGTGTCCCTGCTCCACAATTATCTGGGTTTGGCACATAAAATGGTCCAGTCATACTGCTATCCCATTGAAGGTCATAATTTGGAATAAACCCAGCATCCAAGATAAGTACCTTGGGACTGTGTGAAGCCCCTATCCCTGCTCCCCATAAAATACGCCATGCCTCAGACACACCTGTATCCAAAGGAAAATAGGAATCATTTGGGTTTAAATCGGGGTTATAATCAAGATAAGGCCAAAGGAATGCATTATCCACATAAGGAAATATTCCACCGCCAGGAGAGTTTGGGCCATCATCTCCTGTCATTGCCTCAATACTATTTCGTCTTCCCACATGATCTGATTTGAATCGGATATTTAAACTAATATCTAGGTCATTATTAACGCGCTCTTCAGTTACTAAAGCAAGAATTTTCTGCCCGGCAATACTAGAAACTAGATATGCTCCGTGCATATATTGATCATTCTCAGGTAATTGTGAATTTAACTGACTAGTATCAACTGTTGAGGTGTTCACATTTATTACATAAGTAATAATGGGGTTTGGAATATTCGTGTTAGGAAATAATTTATCAATATTCAAGCTTGCTATGACAGTTGCATTCCAGCGATTTAGAAAGGCATCTTTTTCCGTTATATCAGAAGTTGATAAAATTACTTCATTAGCCGTAAACTCTAGATTATTGTTGGCATCGCTACTTGAAGTCAGTTTCACCAACTGGCGAGTTGAGCCGCCATCAATTCCTGGAAGTGTTGCTATACTAGGTTGCGCATCTAGGTCGACAGTTACCGTCGGTGGATCTAATTCAGCGGGTGATTGTCCACGAGGGCCAGGTACTTTATTAAAAAGTGATCTGAGTTTACCGACATCTAAGGAATTAACTATGCCATCGCTGTTTAAATCAGCATCAGGATTAAAACCATAGTCTTTCTCCGATTTACCAAAATCTTTTCTAAGTTGTCCGACATCTAGTGTGTTAACAAATCCATCATTATTAAAATCGGCATCACAGGCATTACCAAAGAAATCCCTGTCAGTATCTTCTTGCCCTTGATTCGCAATAAGTTGACAATTATCTACTGAATCATCAATACCGTCGTTATCTGTATCAGCGGCATTTCCAGAAATAGGTACCGCTAATACTGCTATTAATATAAGTTTGTTAGAAAGCTTCATTTTTCTCTCCAGGTTATCTACATATTAGATCCTGATTCCCTACAAGCCCTAGCAAACTTTGGAAACATTACATTTGTTCGAAACAATTGAGTACTAGCTGAATATTGTAGGTCATCAAATAAGTATTTATTTACGACGCACACCTATGAGCAATGTCGTTAAACCAGTCATCATTAACCATAGTCCTGCTGGAAGAGGAACGCTTGAAATTTCAACCCTTCCATTGAAAGTGTTTTCTGGTAATAATGAAACACCTAAATTTCCCCACCTGAAAGCATCTGAAGTGTCATCGGTAATTGCCAACATTATATCTGTTGACCCAGAAGCAATTGCTCTAAATGACAGACTTGCAAGATTAAACGCCCCTGATACCTCTCCAAACTGAGACCCCCCCATATTTAACAAACTACCTGCTGAAGAAGCATCACCGGTTGAGTTAAAAAGATTCCATAATGTGGTGTTGACATTAGAAGACTCTAAGGCAAGTTTAGATGTATCCCAACTTACATCTAAACCCCAGCCATCCACTGGACTGCTGAATTCACTGGCATCAATATTTACGGTGAAAACATCATTTAATTCAACTCTTGTTATATCTGGATTAATGGAAACTATACCTGCATAAACATTAGTCCATGCTAAAGAAAATAGCAGCGTGATAAATCCGATGTAAATTGATCTTGTTAATTTTGTAAAATTTCTCATTTTAATTTCCCCTCAATTTTTTATTTTTTGAATTTTAATTATTATGTGATCTATTAGATTCCGTTTTTTTAAGAATTATGGTATTGATCAGGCATCCATTTTGTACCTATAATTCTTGGGCGTAATTATGATTCACTACGTTTATTCAGTGTTTTTTACCGAAACTTAAAAGCCCCAGTAAACCAGTTCCAAATAGCCATGCAGCTGCTGGTACAGGGACTGTTGCAGGCGTTACAGTATTGAAAGAGAAGTCATCTAGTGCGGTGGTAGTTGCACCGAAAAATGATATTGAATGTATCCCATTGACTGATGCTGAAAATAAGGTTCCACCGGTATCTACTTGCTCATCAGTCCATATTAAATTGCCATTAATATCAAAAGCCTCAAGCTTTAGCAGCTGGTTTATAGCGAGTAAATCTGTTCGCACTGAGACAGAGTCCGTTACCGCAGGTTTTAATGGATTTGTTGGGTCAAAGAATCTAGCATTAAGAAAATTTGCTGTATAAGTAAGTGCTCCAGCAATTGTCGCTCCTCCTACGCCTATTACTCCGCTAGTAGCATGCCCAGTCCCTAAATTAACAGCAGCAATAAAGGGGGAGCCAGGTGATGAAAATAAAACCCCGTCTGTTGCTAAAAATTGATCAGATATTTGTGCTTCCATTGGAATAGCTGTTCCAGGAGTATTATTCATTCCAGCTAAACCCTCAAAATCAATAAGCACTGCATGTGCAATTCCTGTTAGTAATGTTGAGGTCAGAAATATACATAAAGCTTTCCAAATTAAAATTTTCATAATTTTTCCTCCAGTATTTTTTGTAATTGTTGTTATATGGCTTTATGTAAGCTGTATCAGATAAAGCATGTAATACAGCTTAAATATATTTAATAAAAAACTCTGTTAAATATTCACTATTACAAAATGTATTTTTAAGCTATTGTCATTCTATCTGTTCATGCTCACCTAGTTAATGAGAAGCTTTCGACAAAACTAGGTTTAATGATGGAATCGTGAATTGGTAGATCTTATTTAATGTGAGCCATATCACATTAACTTTAGATTCTACTGATGTGGTGAGTTGATACAACATCCGTTTATACCCCCCTATTTAGAGGGGTACCTGTTATTTAAAGGTAAATGACGTAAGTCTCTACTCAAATAGATGTATAGTTATCTATGGCTAAGAGGGAGAGGAAAATTGGAATGAATATTCAGTTTATCTGGTGACAGGGAACTAATGGCTTATTAAAAACCTACAATAATCTCTACACCCCATAAAGCAGGTTTATCAGGCCTGACATAAGGTGTTCCTAGAGCAACTGCAGAAACAGGAATAACGTGGGAGCTATAGGTATTATCAAAAATATTTTCTCCCCACACAGCAATTTGCCATTGATTGTGCCTATCATGCCAACTCATTCTCAAGTTTGTATAGTGATGCGCCGAGTCTCGGTTTTGATACTTAAAATAATAATCAGCATCAGCTAGGGTAAACTGACGTTTACTGCTATAACTATGGTTAATATGAAATGCTAAACGTCCATATCCTTTTAAGCCCAATTGATAGTCTAGGGTTGCGGAAACATGATGTTTGGGTGTGGTGAGTGGTTGACCGGCAAGATCTATAAGCTGGCTAGATGAGGTCGTGTAGTTGACTGCATTGACAATTCTTTTAGTCCAGCTAGCATCAAGGTAGCCATAATTAATGCCTAATTTCAGGTTTTCTAATGGCAACCAGCGTAATTCAAGTTCACCGCCCTGTGCTTCTGCATTGCCTGTGCGGGTGACAAACTGCCCTAACCCCCCTTGTTGTTCAAAACTAATGTCTTGTTTATTATCATAGATATAGTGAAATATTGAGGCATTAAACAATAACTTTTGATTAAACCAGCTTGATTTAATACCACCTTCAAAATTATCGACTGTTTCGGGTTCAAAACTGGAGAGAAACTGTTGAGAGTTAAAGCCCCCTGCTTTATAACCTTGTGAATAAGAAAAAAAGCCCAGTAGTTGTTCATTCCATTGATAAGAAAGCACTGCTCTAGAACTGGTATCGTGCCAGCTTTTCTGCTGATCTAACCATTGATTCTTTTGTGCTACCTGGTATTGTGCTGCGGGAAAAAACAAGTCAGCGCTAGCGGGTAAAATATTATTACTCACATTTTTCCAGCGAAAGTTTTTTTTATCCTGGGTATGACGAATACCAAAAGTAAGCTTTAATTGTTCAGTCATTAGCCAGCCGATATCAGCAAAGGCTGAAAAGCTATGGGCCGACAATTCATTTTTCATTGATTCATGCCAGAATAAATTATCGGATAATTGTGGGTAGGGAAGAGGAAGGGCATTTATAGAATTAGTATATGTTGTTATTTTTGTTTCCTGATCACCTTTTTCATAGCGATACATTAAGCCCCCGACCCAATCGAAGTGCTCGCTATCTCCAACAAAGCGAATTTCCTGAGAAAACTGTTGATTACTCTCAATATTATCTGAATCAAGATAGGCATGTATTTTCCCTATACCATCTTCATCTTCTCTATTATGGGTGTTGAATTGACGGTATGAGGATATGAGTTTCATCGTTGCAAATGAAAAATGATGTTGCAAATTTAAGCTATGGGCAAAAAAATAGCGTTTTTCCTGACTGCCAACCACATCATTTGCAATAGGCCCAGATAAATGGCCCTGGCTTGGGCTAAGTGCTGTGTTAAGACCAATAGCGGCTGGGCCTTGCTGATCAATATGATTAAATTCGAAACGATAGTTTAATTGTGTTGCTTCAGTAATATGCCACAATAAATTAGCTCGGGTGGCTTGGTAGTCTTCATCAGAAAAGTCTCCACCTCCTTCTGCATTGTCGACAAAACCATCTCGCTGGTTATAAATGGCGTTAACCCTAAGTAATAGCTGATTGTCTACCAGTGGAGTGTTAAATACAGCCTCAACTAAGCGCTTGTCATAATTGCCAAACCTTGTTCTGAGTGAACCCGAAAGCTCATTTGTTGGTTTTTTAGTAATAATATGGACAACACCTGCCGCACTGTTGCTTCCAAAAAGTGCACCTTGTGGGCCTTTAAGGACTTCAACCCGTTCAATATCGCTAAACTGAAGTAATGCGCTGCCTGAGCGACCGACATAGATATTATCTTGATAAATGCTGACGGCTGGGTCAGTCCCTATTCCAAAGTCTGTACCTCCAATACCACGAATTTTAAACCTTGGCTGAGTGCTGCTGTCATTATCAACTTCTAAAGCGGGACTAAAATTATCTATATCGGCTAATGATTGAGCACCAATATCTCTCAGAAAGTGGCTGTCAAAAGAGTTAATTGTGATCGGAACATGTTGTAATAATTCTTCCCTGCGTTGCGAAGTGACCACAATATCTGAAAGCTTAGTGATTGGCTCAGTCTTTACTGAGGTGTTTAATACCAGTAAAAAGCAGAGAGCTCCTATTGATCTAATACTGAACATAAATCTTCTCCCTTTATTGTAATTATGAGTAGAGATAGAATTTTTTTGATCTTGTTGCTATTTTAAACGGATATGAGCCCTAAGCGACAGGCTTCTAATGCCGCTTCTGCCCGTGTGTTAATGTTTAGCTTTTGATAGATATTCTGAATATGTTCAGCTGCGGTATTGACTGAAATTGTTAGCTCGTTTGCTACTTCTAGGCGAGAAAATCCTTTGCCAATTAGACATAACACTTCTGTTTCGCGAGGTGTTAAATTATGTTTTGCAGACTGAGCGGGTTGTTTAAAATAACTTAATAATCGTCGGGCTATACTTGATGATAGTGGGGGCCGGCCTTGTAAAATGCCTTTAATTTGGTTTTTTAACTCTTCCTTAGAAAGGTCTTTCAATAAATACCCATTGGCCCCTGCTCGCAAAGAATCAAATAAGTGTTGATCATCATCATATATTGTTGCCATAACAATATATGTTTCTAAATTTAACTTTACAATCGCTTTCACTAGATCAATGCCATTACCATCAGGCAAACTAATATCAATCAATGCTAAATTAAAATACTGTTGATTAATAAGATCTGTGGCTTGTGAAATGGTTGCCGCTTCTTCAATTGAAGCATTTTCAAAAATTGATAGTACAGTTTCATGTAATAAACTTCGAGCAAAACTGTGGTCGTCAACAATTAGAACTGAGTGCATAAGGTTTATTTTCTATTTTAGGCAATGTAATTGTTAATTTTGTCCCCCCCTTTATAGTGCATCCACTCTCTAAAGCAGACCAATTTAAGGTGGCACCAATTTCTTTGGCTCGAGTACTCAGGTTATACAAACCAGCATTGGCTTTCCAAGTAGATGAATCAGAGCTATTTCCATCGTCCACAATAATTAATTCTACTTTATTACCAGCTTCATCAATATAAAAATTAATAGTTTGAGGTAAAGCATGTTTTAAAATATTAGTAATAGATTCTCGGATAATACGATCCAGATTTATACGCTGCCTGGGACTTAAGTAATAAGGGTTATCCAGCGCACCAACATTCCAAAGCAAATGCACTTTGGCAGCATCTGTTCGTTGTTTTATTTCTTCACGCCAATTTACTAAGGCCGTAGTTAAAGGGGTGTAATTATTTTCACTTAAAGAGTAAATAGTGTCTCTTACTCCATTTAAGGCATTTTTGGCTAATATTGAATTTTCTTCAGATTCTGCCTTATGGATAAGAGTCAATAAAATTGCTCCTACATCATCATGAAGGTCTCGAGTAATACGCTCTCGCTCTTGGTTAGCTCCTTGTTCTCGATGTGCTTTCCAACTAATACAATTATGCGCATAATCTAATGCTGATTCGATAAAATGAACATCATGCATACTAAATAATCTTCCCCCCTTTTCCATACCTGACACTATAATATGTTGTTCATTATTAAGGGCTGGGAGAATAATACTTAAGCCATGATCAGTTATGCTAACAGATTCAACTGGTTGTGCTACTAATTTTATTGATAGTGGCTTATAAATTTTTTGCAAAATATCCGGCCAACTATCTTCAAAGTGCAGGGAAGAAGGGCTGGAAATGTGTGCCTGCGTCAATAATGGGAAAAACTCTTCGATTCGAGAGTTATTAGATGCGATAGAGTTATCCCAGAACCAATGTCTAAATGGCAAATAACACCAGATAGTGATTAAAGTGGCTACACTTAAAGAGTTTAACGGGTTTATACTGAATAAATAGATTAAAAAAAGATCAATTACGATAATGATGCAAGCAGAGAAAAACCAAGTCCAGTAATTAAACCACCACCTATCTATTTCAAAAAGTCTATAGCGGATAACACCTAAAACCAAACCGATATAGAGACATAAAATAATAAACTGGGCCAGCCAGACAGGTAATAAAGGTGATTCGTTGAATAGGGTGGGAATAAAATATAAAGTCAATGCACAACTTATACATAACGTTAAGGTCAATAAAAACCAACGAATAGATGCTTTAGCCACAGGATTATTTTTATGCTTAAGCCATTGCCAATAGCCAAAGACAAAACCTAATACTGAAGAAGCAATATAGGGTAAAAAGTAGAACGTATGAAATGGAATTTCTATCCATTGCAATGTTTCATTTAGCCAAACTACTATAACAGCAAGGTAACCAATGATAGCAAAGGGAAAGTTAGTAATTTTACTAGGATAGTAAAAAAGAAGAATTAAAGAGGAATAGGAAAAAAGGATATTGCCTAGATGATTAAGACTTGATATTACTGCGTATTGTGCAGGGTTAATAACCAGCTCCCGATTAGAATAAATAGCCAGACAACACGCCCCTACCATAAAGCCTAATCCACCAATAGCGATTAAACGGGCTTCAATTTGTCCTCGCCGGAAAACCCAAATCCATATCCCGATATAAAACCCTATTCCAGAAAATATTAATAATGCCCAAAATGGAAAGGGCAAATGACTTATCGGGCGTGTTTTTTGCGGTGTTATTGAAACATGCCGATCATCTGATAATATAAGTGAAACAACAGGTTGAGATAAAATATCATAAAGTTCTTTTTGATGGTTCACAAACTGATTGTATTGTATATACGTTTTAAAATTATCTGGTTCTTCCATAATGGACAAAGCTGACAACTTTGGACTTTTGTACCCCTCAGCCGTAATTGCTACAACTAAATCGGAATTACTTAATACTTGTTGCAAATGTTTTGAATAGATGGCTGAGACTTTAAGCCCTTCTTTTTGATCTATTTCATCTAGATTTATGCCAAGGTAGGGTTGGTGTGTGATGAACCAGATACTTATAAAAACGCAATATATATAGACTAAGCTTGCCAGATAAAGCCACTTTAAAGGGGTAAGTTTAGGTAATATCCTAGCTTTAATCTCATTCATGGTTAATGCTTACAATCGTGAAACCTGACCTGCTGAGTAAATCTCTAAATGTTTAAATATTAATCCAGATAAGGCTTGTACCTACACTTGACTGATGGGCAAACCTAGAGAATGAAGAGTGCCATTAGAATTACAGTTGCTACCGTCATTTTATATAAAATGACGGTAGCTCATGAATAATTATGGTATTTACTTTAAGACAGAGTAATCGGTTTTTAACATAATCTCAATTTTTATGCTGTTTTTATGCCGTATTGATTATTAATATATGCTGTTAGCAAACCTTTAACAGGCATGATTCAACTTTAACGATGCCCTGTTTAGACGGTAAAAAAGAGACCGAAACACAGTAAATAAAGTTCTTTTTGTAGCCGCTGTTTTGATCAATAAAGAAGGGAACTTATTACGATCAGCCTGAATGTTTGTTATTAAAGCCTTTACTTGGGCAGACACTAACAAAATAAAATCTTGGGAATCTACTACTCTATTTATTCCAAGGTACGCTATCATACAAGAGTAAAGGTTAAGATAGCAGCTTAGCTTATTACCTTGAACAACAGAAAATGGATAGAGCTAGAAACAAAATCATTAACAGGGTTAGGGAGTCGAGTTTTGACAACCCTTTCGCTGAAGCTGTCTAAAAATAATTGATAACCTGATCAGGTTTTATTCTTAGACAACTTTTAATCGCTTTAAATAACAACAGTTCCAAAATCACTCATCATCTGAATGTTTATGTCCATGTTAATGCTTAGGGTTCATTTCATACCTAAGTACATATTAATGTCTTCAACAGAAGGCATTACCTCAACAGTCTCTCCATCACCACAACTTTCTGGAAGATCAGAGGTTCTAACAATAGTTGCATAAGCAGCATAAGTATCAGTTACGCGTGTTTTAGCATCACCCATCCCATAAACACTATCAGCTGTTTTAATCCAAGCTGTTTTGTATCCATCTTTACAATATTGCACAGTCGGAAAATACATTTTAATTTTTGCTACACAACTTTCCATATCAATTTTTGGAAAGCCTGCTTTAAACTCAAGGTTTTCATAATGGTCATTATCAATTTTTCCACGCATCCATTTTAAAGCACGGGCATCTTCCATTTTTTCACCATGACTATAAAAAGACTCTACAGGGCCTCTGACAACTTTAGTTTTTTTAAAAATAGCACTCGCACGTTGCTTAATCCCCATAACAGCATTTGCACCATAATGCTCATGCGTACGATGATTTGCAGTATAGGTTCCTTCAACATTAGCACCATTAGGCAGTAACAAAGCAACACCCGTTGTTGGAAAATGTTTACCATCAGCATTAGTACAGTCATGAGAAATATTCACATCAAGAAATGCGCTTCCACCTTCTTTATATTCTCTTGACCCATCACCAACCACAACAGCATCTTCTTGGGCGATATTTAAATGTGCCATTGCAGCACCACTAGAAGCAGCCAACACACAAACTGCAGATAATTTAATTAATTGATTTTTTAACATGATGATCCTTTTTGAGCAAACCCTTAAACTTAATTCGACCAATTTACATCCTGATAAATTGGTCACAACATTATGATTATAAAAACTAAATCCATTAATCTTTGCTATAGATAAACATTCCATATTTAGCCATAACAACTCTTCCATAAACCATACAAGCTATAGAGCAAAACCCAAGCCAACTTTAAAAAAACATTAATTTACAACATAGGCCATTGTTTTTATTTTGTTTTTTTAACCCCTAACTGAATTAATTATAAATTACCTTAGAAAATATACCGAGGGATATGCCATATCCCACCGAGCCATATAACGTAAACACACCCTATTCTTATTTAGAATAAAAGCTTTTCCCTTCTCATTTTAAAACCAGCAGACATAAAAAAAGCCCTGACTATTAAAAATAATCAGAGCTTTTTGAGCTAAAGCAATAAAGCTTTAAGACAACACTTACATCATGCCGCCCATACCGCCCATTCCACCCATGCCGCCCATATCAGGCATTGCAGGTGCAGCTGCATCACCAGCTGGCTCATCAGCAACCATAACTTCAGTTGTGATCATTAAGCTAGCTACAGATGCTGCATTTTGTAGTGCAGAACGTGTTACTTTTGCAGGATCTAAAATACCCATTGCAATCATATCGCCGTATTCGCCAGTTGCAGCGTTATAACCGAAGTTACCTTCGCCTTTTGCAACTTCGTTAAGCACCACAGATGATTCATCACCTGCGTTAGCAACGATTTGACGTAGAGGCTCTTCCATTGCACGACGTAAAATATTAACCCCAATTGTTTGATCGTGGTTAATACCTTCAAGACCGTCTAATGCAGCAATTGCACGAACTAGTGCAGTACCGCCACCAGCAACAACGCCTTCTTCAACCGCTGCACGTGTTGAATGCAATGCATCTTCTACGCGAGCTTT
>Ga0105355_10002023_pt1 | contig 18544 bp, 21 predicted proteins | sample GOMGulsemesocosm_2_FD_83508 | JGI IMG/M metagenome (GOLD analysis project Ga0105355, IMG submission 83508) | Methane-oxidizing microbial communities from mesocosms in the Gulf of Mexico - GOM9C Gulf of Mexico | ecosystem: Environmental > Aquatic > Marine > Cold seeps | place: Gulf of Mexico... | reverse complement strand
AAGAAACAGCATCGTATCGTTGATGCGCTTTCTGTTACTGAGCAATATGGGTTTCCTTCTTGGTTAGAAGTGAATTCTAAAGATATGACTGGTACTTTCAAGTCTTACCCTGATAGAGAAGAGTTGGGTGCAGATATGAATGAGCAGTTAGTTGTTGAGCTTTACTCGAAATAATTCTTACTGAGAAACAAATTATGCAGAATACTATTGCTGGTTTACTTAAGCCTAAGTTGGTTGAGGTTGTCAGTCATAACGTAAACCACTCTAGAATTGTAATTGAACCATTCGAAAGAGGTTTTGGACACTCGCTAGGTAATGCGTTGAGACGCGTAATGCTTTCATCTATAGCTGGTTGTGCTGTAACTGAAGTTGAAATCGAAGGCGTTCAGCACGAATATACTACGATAGATGGTGTTCAAGAAGATGTTATCGATATCTTGTTGAATATTAAAAATCTTGCAATCATCTTGCATTCTAAAGACGAAGTTGAGTTAACGCTTACTAAGTCTGGTGCGGGAGTTGTAACTGCTGCAGATATCACTTTGCCGCATGATGTTGAGATCGTTAATCCTGATTTGGAATTGGCGCATCTAACAGATGCAGGTTCGCTTACTATGAAGTTAAAAGTTGAGCGTAATAGAGGTTATATTCCAGCAACTGTTCGTAAAGAGCAAAACACTAGTACACCTGTAGGTGTTTTACATATTGATGCTGCGTTCAGCCCAATTGTAAAGGTTGCTTATTCAGTTGAGAGTACTAGGGTTGAGCAGAGAACAAACTTAGATAAGCTCATTATTGAATTAGAAACTAATGGTACTGTTGATCCTGAAGAGACAGTGAAGTTAGCAGCTACTATTCTACATGATCAGTTATCTGTGTTCGTTGACTTTGAAAAGGTTAACGATAAAGTTATAGAAGAAGTTGTTCCTGAAGAGCCTGAATTTGATCCTGTGTTATTGAGACCGGTTGATGATTTAGAGTTGACAGTTAGATCTGCAAATTGTTTAAAGGCTGAGAACATATTCTATATTGGTGATTTAATTCAGCGTACAGAAGTTGAGCTATTAAAAACACCTAATCTTGGTAAGAAGTCTCTTACTGAGATAAAAGATATATTAGCATTAAAGGGTTTGTCATTGGGAATGCGTCTTGAAAATTGGCCTCCTGAGAACTTGATTGATCAAGGTCAAACTGGTATTTAATTTAAAAGGTCAAATGAAATGAGACATCGTAAAACTGGTAGACAGTTAAATAGAAATAGTAGTCATCGTAAAGCTATGTTTAGCAATATGGCTACTTCTTTATTTGAACATGAGTTGATTAGAACAACTTTGCCAAAAGCTAAAGAACTACGCGGATTCGCTGAGCCTTTAATTACTTTATCTAAAGAAGATTCTGTAGCTAAAAGAAGAATGGCATTTTCTAAACTACGTGATCGTGATGTAGTTACTAAGTTATTCAATGAATTAGGTCCTCGTTATAAAGAGCGTCCTGGTGGTTATGTTAGAATCATCAAGTGTGGTTTCAGAACTGGTGATCAAGCTCCTATGGCTTATGTTGAATTAGTAGGTAGACCTGAAATAGATGTGGCTGACGAAGATTAAGCTATATTTTATTCAGACATAAAAAAACCGGTTTTAACCGGTTTTTTTATGTCTGAAGGTTTTGTGTTATTTTCTTCTTCTGTAGAGGTTTCTTGTGTTTTGTTGCGAGAAATGAGGAGAAGAGGCCCTGTTAATGAAGCTATTAACAGGGGTGTTTATTTTATTTATTATCTTTCTAAAAGTTCTGTTTTTCCAGTTTTACCATTCCAGTCTTCAGCATCTGGAGCAGGATCTTTTACTTCAGTGATCACAGGCCAGGATTTAGCTAGATCCTCATTAATAGCGATATATTCTTCTTGACCTTCAGGTAGCTCGTCTTCGGCAAAAATAGCGTTAGCTGGGCACTCTGGTTCGCATAATGTGCAGTCAATACACTCATCTGGATCAATTACTAGGAAGTTAGGGCCTTCGTGAAAGCAATCTACAGGGCATACATCAACACAATCAGTAAATTTACATTTGATACAGTTTTCTGTGACGACAAAAGTCATGTTTCTATCCAGTTTGTTCTAAAAAAGTAAGCATATAATATCAGAAAGATACTGCTATGAAGAGAGTTTTTAAGTGAGAGTAAAGGGTAAGGTGAGGTTACTCTGTTTTAGCGCTAGAAAACAAAGATAGGAACTTATTCCTTTCTTTTTCTGGGGTTCTTTGTTGGGTGTTGATTAATGCTGTATGAGCTTCTTTTTGCAATTGGGTGTCAGCGTAGATCTGGTTTTGTCTAATTGGTGCGCTAATGGCTCGCTTGAAATAAACCTGTGCTTTTTCAAGGTTATCCTTAGTGAGTAGGTATTCAGCATAAAAATAATTTGAATCAATGCTAAGTGGATTGATTTTCAATGCTTCTTTGAATAATAGTTCAGCTCTGTCCTGATTGCCAAAAGATATTGGCCATCCAGGGGTCATGTAATATAAGGTTGCTAAAACTACCTGTGCAGCACCTTCAAGGGCTTTTGGTTGGTTGTTAATAGTTTGTTCGAGTAATTCTTTTGCTGTTTCAATAGATGAAAGGGCTTTGAATGGTGATTGGTGTGCGGCATTGGTAGCAATTAAAATTGCCTGCCAGATAAGCGGTTCAGCGGCATGGGGGTGCTCTTCAGATAGGGTCTTTGCTTTCTGAATAAGTAAGGGGTAGTTTTCGTGTTGTTGTTCGCTGCTTTCCGAGTAGTAAATAGTTGCCCATTCAGATTCCAGTTGGTTTATCTGAGAGTCTATATTGCTGGCAAATAGTCTGCTACTTGATAGTAGTAAAAATACAACAAGGGTTGTTTTTTTCATACAGTTAAATATATAGTATATTTAACTGTATTACAAATACTATTTTTCTAGTTCATTTTTCCAGTTTTTGTAAGGGTTCTTACATAGGCTGTTATTATAATACCTTATGTCTGAGGTAACCTCTTTCCCTACCCAGCTTGGTATCTCAAAGTGTTCTCCTACTTCAGAGAGTTCAATCTCAGCAACTATAAGCTCATCATTGTCCCCAGTGAACACATCTATTTCCCAAGTATGTTGTTTATATGTAACAAGATGGCGTGTTTTTTCAATAATGGGTCTTTGGCATAAGGTATCGAGAATTTCTATTCCATCTTTGAGTGGGATTTCATATTCAAATTCTTGTCTAAAGGTTCCTATTGTTGCGCTTTTAATATTTAGCCAGGCTGTATCATCAGATATCCTGATTCTAACGGAGCGCGTCTCGTCACTAACCATGTATCCCTGTTTGTATGTTGACGATTTTGAAATTTGTGTTTTCCAGTCATTATTTTTTAATAAAAATTTATGTTCTATTTCTTTTGCCATGTTATTTTTGTTGTCGATTAAGCGTATTAACTGTTGATGGTTAAGTGCTTTATTTTACTTTATTTAATTAATCAGCAATGATAAAGTATAAATACTTAGAGAATTACTTGGTATTTATTTTTACCTTGTTTTATTCTTTTATTCTAAACTCTTTATGGAGACATTTGATGGCTATTGAACTACCTGCTTTACCATATGCTAAAGACGCGCTAGCGCCTCACATTTCTGAAGAAACGCTTGAGTTTCATTATGGTAAGCATCATCAAACTTATGTTACTAACCTAAATAACTTAATTGCTGGTACTTCTTTTGAAGATGCATCTTTAGAGTCTATTGTTGAGCGTTCTGAGGGTGGTATGTTTAATAATGCTGCTCAAATCTGGAATCACACTTTTTACTGGAATAGCTTGTCTCCAAATGGTGGTGGAGCTCCTTCTGGTGCATTGGCTGATGCTATTAATGCTAAATTTGGTTCTTTTGATGAGTTCAAAGCTGAGTTCACAAAGTGTGCTGTAACTACTTTTGGTTCTGGTTGGGCTTGGCTAGTAAAAAATGCTGATGGAAGCATTGAGCTGGTTAGTACAAGTAATGCTGCAACCCCTTTGACTTCTGGTCAAACTCCTCTTTTGACTTGTGATGTTTGGGAGCATGCGTATTATATTGATTACCGCAATGCAAGACCTAAATATTTAGAAGCTTTTTGGGCTTTGGTAAATTGGGAATTTGCTTCTGCTAATTATTCAGCTTAATAGTTTAAGTTAATAATTTAAAAGCTGTAACTCCTTTTGGGGTTGCAGCTTTTTTTATGCCTGTCACTTTATTTATGTGCAAAAAAAACCCACTTAATAAATTAAGCGGGTTTTATAAGAACACTAAATAACTTAGCAGTTAATGCATGTTATTTCTTTTTGTTGCGTTCTTGAACTTCTTTGATCACTTCTTCAGCTACGTTTTTAGGACAAGCTGAGTAGTGTGAGAATTCCATAGAGAATTGTCCACGACCTGAAGTCATTGTGCGTAAGTCACCAATGTAGCCAAACATTTCGCTTAGAGCTACGTCAGCTTTAATACGAACACCTGTTACACCAGCTTCTTGAGACTTGATCATTCCACGGCGACGGTTAAGGTCACCAATAACATCACCTACGTGATCTTCTGGTGTGAATACGTCAACGTGCATGATTGGCTCAATTAATTGAGGGCCAGCTTTAGGGATTGACTGACGGTATGCTGCTTTCGCTGCAATTTCAAAAGCAACTGCTGATGAATCAACTGCGTGGAAGCCACCGTCTAATAAAATAACTTTAAAGTCTAAGCAAGGGAAGCCAGCTAGGACGCCATTATCAACACTGTTTTTAAAGCCTTTTTCTACAGCAGGCCAGAATTCTCTTGGTACGTTACCACCAGTAACTTTTGATTCAAATACAAAGCCAGAACCAGGTTCGCCAGGCTCGATGATGTAATCAATTTTACCGTATTGACCAGAACCACCTGATTGCTTTTTGTGTGTGTAGCTATCTTCAATGCTCTTTGTGATAGTTTCACGGTAAGCAACTTGAGGTTTTCCTACTTCAACATCAATACCATGTGTACGCTTTAGGATATCAACTTTAATATCTAAATGCAGTTCACCCATTCCTCTTAGGATGGTTTCGCCAGAATCTTCATCAGTTTCAACGCGGAAAGATGGATCTTCAGCTACCATTTTGCCGATAGCGATGCCCATTTTTTCTGAACCAGCTTTGTCTTTAGGTGAAACTGCAATTGAGATTACAGGATCAGGGAAAACCATAGGCTCAAGAGTAGCTGGGTGTTTAGGGTCGCATAATGTGTGCCCTGTTTGAACGTTTTTCATGCCTACAACAGCAATAATATCACCAGCTTGTGCGCTATCTAGTTCGATACGCTCATCAGCATGCATTTCAACCATACGGCCAACACGCTCTGTTTTGCCTGTGTAGCTATTCATGATGGTGTCACCCTTATTTAATTTACCTGAGTAAATTCGGATAAAGGTAAGGGCGCCGTAACGGTCATCCATAATTTTGAATGCTAATGCGCGGAAAGGACGGTCTACATCAACAATAGCATGCTCACCAGTTTCTTCACCTTCGTCATCAACTTCTGGTTGTGGTTTAACTTCAGTTGGTGATGGTAGGTAGTCAACAACAGCATTTAATACTAATTGAATGCCTTTGTTTTTGAATGCAGAGCCACAGTAAGTTGGGAAGAAATCAAGGTTGATTGTACCTTTACGGATACAAGCTTTGATAGTTTCCATATCTGGCTCTTCACCGTCCAGATATTTTTCCATTGCATCGTCATTTTGTTCAACAGCTGTTTCAATAAGTTTTTCACGCCATTCTTCAACAGTATCAACCATGTCAGCAGGAACGTCCTGAATCTCATAGTTAGTAGGGTCGCCAGAGTTATCCCATACCCATGCTTTACGTGTTAATAAATCAACAACACCGACGAAATCGTCTTCTTCGCCAATTGGTAAAACCATAACCAGAGGGTTTGCACCTAAAACATCTTCTACTTGTTTAACAACGCGGTAGAAGTCAGCACCTAAACGGTCTAATTTGTTGACTAGAATGATACGAGAAACTTCAGATTCGTTCGCATAACGCCAGTTAGTTTCAGATTGAGGTTCAACTCCACCTGATCCACAGAATACACCAACACCACCATCTAGTACTTTTAAAGAACGGTATACTTCAATTGTGAAGTCAACGTGTCCCGGTGTGTCAATAATGTTGAAACGATGGTCATCCCAGAAACAAGATGTTGCAGCAGACTGAATAGTAATACCACGTTCTTGCTCTTGTTCCATGAAGTCGGTTGTAGCCGCGCCATCATGTACTTCGCCTAATTTATGGATTTTACCTGTAAGCTTTAAAATCCGTTCTGTTGTTGTTGTTTTACCAGCATCAACGTGGGCGAATATGCCGATGTTTCTGTAGAGAGCTAGATCTGTCATGTTTGTACTCTAAAAATTGAAATAAAAAAACTGTAAACCTTTGCATATAAACAATACTGTTTTACATTAAAAGGCATTTATACTTCTTGGGCGAGTCGTTCCAATGATTGGTCTAACTAGCTTAAGGCGATAAATAAAGCGCTTGGTTTTTAGTAATCAAAGTTAAAAATATATTTTATACTTCGAAAATCCTCCTATTCTATACCAAAACTATAAAAAAGTAGATTTATACTGCGAAATAATTACCTTATCCTTGTTGTTTTAATTCTTTTAGTTTCATTAAAGCGTACAAAGTATCTAAAGTTGGGCACTTTATCTGCTCTCTTTTTGCAGCTCTTATTGTGTTGCCAAGGATGACCTCTGTTTCCATAGGTTTATTATTTTCATAATCCAACAACATACTCGTTTTATAAGGCGGCATAGCATAAGTATTCCTTATATTGGTATCAATAGATGAATCATCTAAATAATATCCACAAGCTTGAGCGATATTCATCACTTCTTGCATAATAACTCTAATAAGAGGTTCTTGTGTGCTAAGTATTTGTTGGGTTGAAAGACCGTCTGATAATACAGATAAAGGGTTAAAGGCGGCATTCCAAAGACATTTTAACCAGCGACCAGAGATGATCTCATCTGTTACTAATGTTTCAATACCTGTACTGCTAATTAAGTCAGATAGGAACTGAGCTCTTTTTAATGAGGTATTAATTTTATTAACTGAGCCTAATGTTAATTTTCCATAAGCTAAATGATGAGTAACAGCTGACTCTATGCGGTTACAGCAAATAAAAGCTAAGCCACTAATAATCTCGTTGTTGGGAAAGGCATCAATCAATTCTTGTTCTATTTCGACTCCATTTTGAATAAAAACTATACAAGTATTTGGGCGGACGGCAGCTTGAATCAGCTTTACCCTATCGCTATCTAAGGTTATTTTTGTACAAAGGATAATATAGTCTGCATCGCCTTGGTAGTCTTCTGTGTTTTTTATAACTTGGCTCGGTATAAAAGACCAGTTGCCTAGCTCATCACTTTTAATGCTATAACCTTGTTGCTTAACAGTTTGATAGTCTGAGCGGCAGACAACAGATACATCTGCTCCAGCTTTGCTTAATATCGCCCCATAAAAACTACCAATAGCTCCTGCACCAATAATAAGTATTTTAGCTGGCTTCATTTTGACCTTGTTCATCCATAATTTGTTTTAAAAAAGGGATGGTAAGTTTACGTTTAGCCGCCAACGTTGCGTGATTTATTCTATCAAGTAATACCCAAATGGAAGGTAAGTCTCTGGCATAGTGAGACATTAAAAATTTACCAACATTGACAGGTATTTCAAAACCTAAGTCATTAGCTTTGTAAATCAGAGCATCAAGTTGTTGCTCGTCTGATAAGGGGCTGATTTTTAAAGTTAGCCCCCAGCTCATTCGAGTTTTAAGGTCAGGAAGTTGAATAGGCAGATATTTGGGGGGGCAATTGGCGGATAAAATAAGTTGTTTGTTAGTGTCTCTATGCAGATTAAAAAAATTAAAAAAAGCATGTTCCCAATCTGAGTTTTCAGCAATTTTATCAATATTATCAAAACAAACAATGTCGAAACTTTCTAGGCCCGTTAATATTTCAATGTCTGGTAATTGCTTGCTATCAAAGGAAAAATAAAAGCAGGTTTTATTTTGTTGAATGCTTTCTTGGCAAACTGCTTGTAGTAAATGCGTTTTCCCTGTCCCTATTTCGCCCCATAAGAAAATTTGTTGTTCATCATGGCTAAAAAAATGCTGTAAGTGATTGATAACTTCTGCATTATTGCCTGGGTAAAAAGTATTGAAACTTTGGTTTGATTGGAATTCAAATTCTAAGGGCAGTTGTTTAGGCACGAGATTATTTTATTTTTTCTGCTTTATAAACATAAAATGCACAGCCGCCACAAAGAAGTAGGCTGAACAACACTTCTAATAGCGCGTAGTAAATTTCATCAGGTGAGTTAAAAGCTTCAGCAACGCCATGAGTAAAATAAAATAGGCTGATATAACTCATCCATGTACAACTTTTTAGGTTGGCATTTAACAGGCCTCTAAAAGGTATTAATAACGGTGTAATAACCGCGAAGATTACCAAAGAGATTGGTAAATGTGTTGAGGGAACTAATATAGTGTTCCACAGCATTAATAAAGCAAATAAACCAAAAAAACCTGTTAATGCTAAATAGTAGTAATAAATTCTTTTCATCAGATATGTTTAAGGGCATTAGCCGTTTTTGCTAAGCGACTACCCAGTGCTCTGCATATAGTTTTTTCATCAGTACTTAATTCATTACTAGATGATGCAAGGTGACTAGGGCCATAAGGTGTGCCGCCAGTCGAGGTTTCTTTTAATGCAATTTCATTACTCGGTATGCTCATAATCAACATGCCGTGGTGCATCAGCGGTAACATCATAGATAAAAGCGTGCTTTCATGTCCACTATGCATACTACCTGTTGAGGTGAAAACCCCCGCAGGTTTGCCTGATAAAGTACCTGGAAACCAAATTTCAGTAGTGTTATCAATAAAATGTTTAAGAGCGCCAGCCATATTACCAAAATGCGTCGGACTACCTAAGGCCAACCCATCGCAAGACTTTAAATCTTCAAGACTTGCATATGGGGCGCCTGTTTTGGGAATTAATGCTTCAGATTGTTCACAAACAGTCGAAATTTCAGGTACTGTTCTTAATACCGCATCAACACCTTCTATAGACTGAACACCTCTGGCAATTTGATTTGCCATTTTCTCTGTGGTGCCATTACGACTGTAATATAGAATTAAAATTTTAGTCATAATTAAAAGCTTAAAGAATATCTAAAACACTTTCGGGAGGGCGGCCAATAGCAGCTTTATCATTAGCTAAAACGATAGGGCGCTCAATTAATTTTGGGCTGGCAACCATTCCTGCAATTAACTCATCTAGGCTTAAGTCAGTATTATCCATCCCTGTAGCTTTATATTCAGCTTCGTTTTTACGCATTAAAGCGCGAGGTTCCATGTTTAATTTTTTTAAAATATCGCTTAACTCAGTCGCAGTAGGCGGTGTTTTTAAATATTCTATTATTTCTATATCAACGTTTCTTTCTTGCAGTAACTGTAAAGTTTGTCTGGATTTGCTGCAACGAGGATTGTGATAAATCTTTACGCTCATGGTTACGCTCTTTGGAAAGGATAGAAAAGGGTATAATATCATTTTGTTTTATAAACTGCGTTTAAACCTATGCAATTACCTAATTATTCTACAGGCCGTGTTTTAGTTATTGGTGACTTAATGCTGGATAGATACTGGCATGGCTCAACTTCCAGAATATCGCCAGAAGCACCTGTTCCCGTTGTGCATGTTAAAGATGATGAGCAGCGTGCAGGCGGTGCAGGTAATGTAGCCTTAAATATTGCAGCATTAGGTGGTAAGGTTTCTGTAATGGGCTTTGTTGGTCAGGATGAACCAGCAGAATCATTAAAGTTGTTATTACAGGATGCAGGTGTCTTGTGTTTGTTTGAAGCTTTAAATGATTATCCAACAATTACTAAATTAAGGGTGATGAGTCGACATCAACAATTAATTCGACTGGATTTTGAAGATGGTTTTCATGCTGTTAATAATGAACAATTGCTACATCAGTATCATGCGGAAATGATGCAGGCAGATGCAATTATTTTATCTGATTATGGCAAAGGTACATTAAACCCCATTGAACCTTTTATTAGATTGGCGAAGAAATTAAATAAACCTGTATTGATAGATCCCAAAGGCAGTGATTTCAGCAAATATAGACAGGCAACATTAATCACACCTAATCTAACTGAGTTTGAAGCGGTTGTTGGACAATGTAAAGATCAGCAGCAATTAGTTGAAAAAGGTATGAATCTATTAGATGAAATGGATTTTACCGCCTTGTTAGTTACCCAAGGTGAACAGGGGATGACTTTATTAACTAAAGATGAATCTCCTTTACATTTGCCAACACACGCTAGAGAAGTGTTTGATGTAACAGGTGCGGGTGATACGGTTATTTCAGTTTTGGCCGCTAGCTTGGCCGCAAAAAAATCACTGGCGGAATCAACCGTATTAGCCAATATGGGCGCAGGTATTGTCGTCGGTAAAATAGGAACGGCTACGGTCAATACAGAAGAATTGTCTTATGCATTGCAAGGGCAACGAGCTCATCATCGAGGTGTTGGTACATTAGAGGTTATAAAGCAGGCGATGCAAGCAGCAAAAGCTGAAGGCGAAAAAATCGTACTGACTAATGGCTGTTTTGATATTTTACATCCTGGGCATATTCGTTATATGCAACAAGCAAAAGCATTGGGTGATAGATTAATTATTCTCGTAAACAGTGATGCTTCTGTTAAACGCCTTAAAGGCCCTGAGCGACCCTTGAATGATCTGCAATATAGAATGGAAATGTTAGCCGCACTGGAATGTGTTGACTGGGTTTTGCCTTTTGAAGGAGATACACCAAAAGATGAAATTGATTACTTATTACCTGATATTTTAGCAAAAGGGGGGGATTATACTGATGTTACCTCTATCGCAGGGCATGAAAGTGTTTTAGCCAATGGTGGTGAAGTCAAAATGTTATCTCTTTTTGAAGGCCATTCAACCACATCAATTATTAAATCGATCAGAAGTAATGACAGTGAATAGTTCTTTGATTAAAGATAGACTGCAGCAATATTGGTTATTAGCACGTTTTGATAAGCCTATCGGTATCCTGATTTTGTTATGGCCAGCATTATGGGCATTATGGGTGGCGAGTAATGGCGAACCTGATTTATTTGTATTATTTATCATTTGCTCTGGCGTGGTATTAATGCGAGCAGCTGGCTGTGTTATTAATGATTATGCAGACAGAGATTTTGATCCTCATGTAGAAAGAACCAAACAAAGACCTATTGCCGCAGGTAAAGTCAGTCCCAAAGAAGCTTTAATTCTATTTGTGGTTTTATGTCTAACTGCCTTTGTATTGGTTCTTCAGCTTAACTTAATGACAATTATGCTGTCATTTGTCGCAGCATTCTTAGCGGCAAGTTATCCTTTTATGAAGCGCTATACGCAATTACCGCAAGCATATTTAGGTATCGCTTTTGGTTTTGCGGTACCTATGTCATTTAGTGCACAAATAAATGAAATTCCACTGGTTGCGTGGGTGATGTATCTTGCTGTTATGCTATGGGCTTTGGTGTATGACACCATGTATGCCATGGTCGATAAAGAGGATGATTTAAAAATAGGTGTTAAATCAACGGCTATTTTATTTGGTGATAGAGATCGTGAGATTATGGCTGTATTACAGCTTATTATTATTGCTTTACTAGTCTGGATCGGACAAATGCAACAGTTAGGTGGTTTTTATTATGCGGGCGTTGCAGTAGCATTAATATTGTCTGTTTATCAGCAAAAATTGATTTTTAACCGAGATAAAGTTTTGTGTTTTAAAGCTTTTTTAAATAGTAATTATTTTGGTCTAGCGGTTTTTGTTGGATTGGTTTTGGATTATCTATTTCGCACCTAACAGAATAGCTAAGTTCGTTTAACATAGTGTTAATTGTGAATTTTGGAGAACTATTATGGCTGAATTTAAAAAATACCGCTGTCTGGAGTGTGAATATATCTATGATGAAGCAAAGGGTGAGCCAGATAGAGGCTATGCTCCAGGAACTCTTTGGGGTGATCTACCTGATGACTGGTCTTGTCCCATTTGTGGTGCACCTAAAGATTTCTTTAAGCAAATATAATTTTTTAGTGTCATGAACTAGAAAGGAAAAAGCAAAATCCACTCTAAAAAATGCTTATTTTAGAGTGGGGTAGATAGAAAGCTATTAGCCCCTTCCAAAACCAAGAAGCTTTTTATTAATAATCATTTCTGCAATAGCCTCTGGTACATTGTTTTCCCAGTCACCTCTACCTTTCTTAATGCCTGCAAGTACTTTAGCTGGGCTAATACCAAGTAAAGTTGCATCTTCATTTTCTAAGCCGACTAAATAGCCATTTTCTAATAAGTGGGTATATAGGTGTTGTAAATTTTTTGAAGGTTTAAAGTTTTTAACGGTAACTAGCTCTTCTTGATCAGAGCTTTTATAAGGATAAATATACAAGCGAGTATTGTCTGGAAAAAGTTTTGCAAAAGCTTCTAAAATGCCACCTTCAAGACCCTCATAATATTCTTCCTGAAAAATAAGATCTAGATTAGAAATTCCTAAAATCATACCAATTTGTTGTTTGGTATAGCGTCTAAAGTATTCACGTAAGCGAAAATAACGTAAATAATTAGAAACCATAACGGTATAACCTTGAGTAACAAGCATATCTACGCGTGAAAGAAAGTCTGCTTCATTAACTTTATCTCCATCGGTCAAACTTGCCATAGAAAGTTCTGCAAGCACGACTGTTTTATCCGCATCAATAGATTCTATTTCATTGAAATGCCGTTGGCCACAGCGAGTCATATCAGTATGGACTTTAGTTAATGGCGTAAAAGCCCCTCGAGTTATTAAAATATTCTTTTTGTATAATAACTCAGCAGGGATATGTACTTCACCATTGGGGTTAAACATAACTGCATGGGTTAAATTTCTATGTACTAAATGTAAATTCATCAGCCTATTTTCAGTTTCCTCAAAATAAGGCCCTGAAAAATCGATCATATCAACTTCAATACGACCTGGTTCTAGGTCATCAAGTAAAGATTCAATGATTTTTTTGGGGTGAGTAAAGTGATTGTAAGCTGCATGAATTAAATTAACTCCGATAACGCCCAAAGCTTCTTGTTGCGCACTTCCATCATTATCTAGCATACGAACATGTATAATGATATTGCTGGGAGCCGCTTCTCTGTATAGCTGTAGGCGGATGCCTATCCAGCCATGACATTCATTTTTCTGTAAGTAACTTTTTGCAGTTACTGTTGCCGCATATGAAAAGAAAGTGGTATTTTTGGGGCGTGTTGGTGTTAATAAATCTTTAATGCCTGTAAATTCTTTATCCAGCATTTTTAATAAACGACTGCGACTAACGTAACGGCCTGATTCCTCAGCACCATAAACATCATCACTCACTTGCATATCATAAGCAGACATGGTTTTTGCAACTGTGCCAGCAGCTCCACCTGCACGGAAAAAGTTCCGCGCAACTTCCTGTCCAGCACCTATTTCGACGATGGTGCCATATTTACAATTGTCTAGATTTATCTCTAAGGCTTTTTGTAATGTTTTATGTTTGTTGTCATGTTCTGCCATGATATTTAATCCTTATATTGATTTGGTGATGGAGCTGGCATGGAGTCAGCTTCAATATTATATTTGTTAAAGCTTATTATAAATGAGTAGCAATGGGACGATTTTGATCAGTAATCCATTCGCTCCAAGATCCTGCATAAAGCTTTGATCCTGATAATCCTGCATATTCCATTGCTAATAAATTATGACAAGCTGTTACACCAGAGCCACACATATGGACTGTCTGTTCTGGTGTATATGACCCTATAAGAGCAATAAATTGATCTTGTAATTTATCCTGCTGAAGAAATAGGCCACTTGTATTTAGGTTTAACTGAAATGCACGATTGATTGCGTGAGGAACATGTCCAGCAATGGGGTCGATAGGTTCTTGTTCACCTATAAAGCGCTCTGGTGTTCTGGCATCAATTAATTGAATAGATTGAGTCGCAAGTTTATTGCTAATTTCTAGCGCTGATAGCCAGTTTGATGAGTCAAGATAAGGTCTAAAGGTTTTGGGTGAGATGTTAGGTAAAGTCGTAGTTAATGAATTTTGCCAGTGTGTAATACCCCCATCAAGAACAGCAACAGCTTCATGCCCTAAACAACGTAATAACCACCACAGTCGACTAGCAAAGGCGCCATTTGCATCATCATAGACGATGACTTGGCTTTTATTTGATACTCCCCATAGGCCTAGTTTTTTAACTAAGGTATTAAAATTGGGAAGAGGGTGGCGACCAGTTGTATTGGATATTGTGGATGATAAATCATTATCAAGATGTGCATAGCGTGCATTTTTAATATGCCCCATACGATAAGCTTTGGCACCAGCTTCAGAGTCAGCTAATGAAAACCGACAGTCAATAATGATTAAATTAGAATCATTAATATGTTGGGCTAATGTATCTGATGAAATAAGCGTTGTGTAAGTCATAATTTAAACAGTTAAAATGATTTTCCCAATATGTTGGCTGCTTTCCATCAATTGATGGGCTTTATCAGCATCTTTAAGGGCAAATGTTGTAGATATAATAGGTTCTATTTTACCTGATTCTAATAATGGCCATACCTTAGTTAAAAGTTGTTTGGCTATTTCGCTTTTAAAGGGATTACTGCGAGCCCTTAAAGTTGAGCCTGTAATCGTTAAGCGTTTTAACATAATGGGTAGAAGGTTAACTTCTGATTTTGGCCCATTTTGAATGGCTATTTGAACAAGGCGACCATCAAAATTCATGCATTTTAAATTGCGAGGGAAGTAGTCACCTCCAATAATATCCAAAATTACATCAACACCTTGATCTTGGGTAAGCCTCTTTATTTCACTAACAAAATCTTGGGTCTTGTAATTTATTGCAGTATCAGCTCCAAGTTTAGTACAAAAGTCACATTTTTCATCAGTTCCAGCGGTAATAATGACATGGGCAGAAAAAGCTTTGGCTAATTGTATTGCTGTTGTTCCAATTCCGCTGCTACCACCATGAATTAACAAAGTTTCACCCTTTGTTAGCTTGGCTCTATCAAAAAGGTTACTCCAAACAGTAAAGAAGGTTTCTGGCAAAGCAGCAGCTTGAACAAAGTCATAGTGAGAGGGGATAGGGAGGCATAAATCTGCGTTGGCTGTGCAATATTCAGCATAACCGCCACCTGTCACAAGCGCACAGACTTTGTCGCCTTCTTTTAGATGAGTTACTTGGCTACCTATTTTGGTAATAGTGCCAGATATTTCAAGGCCCGGAATATCAGAAGCATCTTTGGGAGGAGGATATAGCCCTTGCCTTTGCATAATGTCGGGTCTATTGATACCTGCTGCTGCAACCTTAATTAATACTTCATTTTTAGATATTTGAGGTATTGCTCTATCAGTGCTTTGAAGGTAGTGGTTATTAATTTCAATGGCTAGCATATGAATATCTGTAAAAAATATAAGAGAGAAATGTCATAATAGGTATTATATGCAAAGTTTATCAGTATTAAATAGGTTAAAAATAAGATGATTCGTGCAGGAATAGTGGGGGGAACGGGATATACAGGGGTGGAGTTGTTGCGTATTCTGGTTTTGCATCCTGAGGTAGATGTAAGTGTAGTAACTTCTCGCTCTGATGCGGGGCAACGTGTAGATGCGGCCTACCCAAGTTTAAGAGGCTTGTGTGATATATTGTTTACTGAGCCTGACGTTAATGCTTTAGCTGAATGTGATGTGGTCTTTTTTGCAACGCCTAATGGTACGGCCATGCTGATGGCAGAACAATTATTGGCGCGTAACGTTAAGGTGATAGATTTATCTGCTGATTTCCGAATTAAGGATGATAAAGAATGGTCAAAATGGTATGGAATGGATCATGCTTGTCCTGATTTAATTCAGGAAGCTGTTTATGGCTTACCTGAAGTTAATCGAGAAGCGATTAAAAATACCTCTTTATTAGCATGTCCAGGTTGCTACCCAACAGCTGTTCAATTAGGGTTTTTACCATTAATTGAAAATGATTTAATTGATGTATCTCATTTAATAGCTGATGTTAAGTCAGGTGTTAGTGGTGCGGGACGTAAGGCTCAAGTGTCTGCATTAATGAGTGAGACGGGGGAAAGTTTTAAAGCTTATGCAGTAAATGGACACCGCCATTTACCAGAAATAACGCAAGGCTTAGAAATTGCAGCAAAGAAATCAGTTGGCTTAACCTTTGTGCCTCATTTAACACCTATGATTCGAGGTATTCATGCAACCATGTATGGACAAATCACGGGTGATATTGGTCAGGTACAAAGCTTATATGAACAAAAATATCAAAATGAATTTTTTGTTGATGTATTGCCTCAAGGTCAACACCCTGATACACGTAATGTAAGAGGCAGTAATAATTGTCAGATTGCTATTCACCAGCCACAGGGCAGTGATACTTTAGTTATATTATCTGTGATTGATAATCTAGTAAAAGGTGCGGCAGGGCAAGCTGTGCAAAATATGAATATTATGACTGGCTTAGATGAAAAGTTGGGCTTGGAAACGGTAGCGCTATATCCGTAATTCTTGACTAAAACGCTAGGTATTGACATAATTAATTTTTATTTATCGCTTGGAATCAAAAAATAATGGCTGAACCAATTATTTTTACAGACAGTGCGGCTGCAAAAGTAGCTGCTTTAATTACTGAAGAAGATAACAATAACTTGAAACTTAGAGTTTATATTTCAGGTGGTGGTTGTTCGGGTTTTCAGTATGGATTTACTTTTGATGAAGAAGTGAATGATGATGACACTCAAGTTGAAAATGGTGGTGTAACTGTTTTAATTGATGCAATGAGTGTTCAGTATTTGAATGGCGCGGAAATTGATTATAAAGAAGATGTTTCAGGTGCTCAATTTGTTATCAGAAATCCAAATGCAAGTACAACTTGTGGTTGCGGGTCTTCGTTTTCAGTTTAATCCATTTCGACCTGGATAAATCCCACCAAGAATAACGGGGCGTTTTGCACCTGTTACTTCAATTAGGTTGCCAGATAAATTATTCATGGTTTGTCTGGCTAGCCAAGCAAATGCCATAGCTTCTACATGATCGGGATTAATTCCAAACTCAGCAGTAGATGACACTGGGTGATTCATATTGCTGCTAATTAAATCTATTAAGTGGCAGTTATGCATTCCACCACCACATATTAAAGTGTGATCAGTTAAAGGTGCATGTTGTTTAATAGCATCAGTAATTGTGTCGGCAGTTAACTGACATAGGCTAGCCTGTATATCATTTGCACTACAATCAGGGAGCTGGCTAAGTTTATTATTTAACCAGGAAGAAGAAAAATATTCTTTACCTGTGCTTTTTGGGATGTTTAGGCTGAAATAAGGATCTTGTTTTAATGTTTTGATTAGCTCGTTTTGTACTTTACCTGTTTTTGCCCAGTCTCCATTCTTATCATAACTTTTATCTAAATTCTTTTGAATCCATAAGTCCATCAGTGTATTGCCTGGACCTGTATCAAAGCCTATAGTTTTGTTAGTCGATAAATGGGTAATATTAGCGATTCCTCCAATATTAACAATAGTAATGTTTTGAGTAGATAAGTCAAAAAGCTGACCAAAAATAGCTTGGTGAAAAGCAGGAACTAAAGGCGCGCCTTGTCCGCCAGTAGCAATATCTCTTCTACGGAAATCTGCAATTGTTGTAATGCCAGTCTGTTCTGCAATAATATTAGGGTCGCCTATCTGTAAAGAAAATGCAGAGGGCTTTTCTGGAGCATGGTAAATAGTCTGTCCATGACTACCAATAGCGGTTATCGATGAGGCTGGGATATTGGCTTTTGTTAGTAAGCTATGACAGGCTTGTGAAAATAAGTGACCAAGCTGAGTATCAATTTCACCATATTTTTCTAGATAGATGGCTGAGTCAGCTTGAGATAAATCCTGTACATCTCTTCTTATAGAATCAGAAAATGGAGTGTATTCAAATTCAAGTAAGTTAATTTGATCACCATTAAATTCCACCAAACCAGCATCAATTCCATCTAAGCTAGTTCCCGACATTAAGCCGATGTACAACTCTGGCATAGTGCTTAAAGGTTTTGAGCTAACAAGTTATGTGCTTTGGCTTTATTAAGCTGGGCAATTAATGGTTTGGTCTGTGCTTTAAATTCAGCTAATAATGACTTTTTAATTGGTTTAGCATGAGGTAGTTTTACTGTTAATGGGTTTCTGTGTACACCATTAACTCTAAATTCATAATGAAGGTGAGCGCCTGTGGCTAAGCCAGATTTTCCAACATAACCAATAACATCACCCTGTTTAACGTATTTACCAACACGTTGCCCTTTTTTGTAATTAGACATATGGGCATAAAGCGAGCTATATTTTTGTCCATGTTGAACTATCACAACACGTCCATAGCCACCTTTACGTCCACGGAAAGTGATTTT
>Ga0105355_10002016_pt1 | contig 18586 bp, 13 predicted proteins | sample GOMGulsemesocosm_2_FD_83508 | JGI IMG/M metagenome (GOLD analysis project Ga0105355, IMG submission 83508) | Methane-oxidizing microbial communities from mesocosms in the Gulf of Mexico - GOM9C Gulf of Mexico | ecosystem: Environmental > Aquatic > Marine > Cold seeps | place: Gulf of Mexico... | reverse complement strand
TTTAAAGGCTACATAGCTCAGTTGGTTAGAGCACATCACTCATAATGATGGGGTCCCAGGTTCGAGTCCCGGTGTAGCCACCATTTTCTCTACGTAAATAAAACTCCTTAAGTAATTAAACATACAAGTTTGACAACATTGCCAACGCACTGCTTATGTTAGACATGTACGCTTTAATATCACAAGGTGTGATAGTTCAAGTAACTTGAACAGTACAAGTAAAAAGTAAGTACATTGCAGGGATATAGCCAAGCGGTAAGGCAGCGGGTTTTGATCCCGTCATTCAGAGGTTCAAATCCTCTTATCCCTGCCACTTTTTATTAAATGAACTCAAGTACCTTCCCACCACACTTCAAAAATCTAGAAAGTCAGAACACTCCATCAACTTACTACAAAGCAAGTTAAGCTTACATTAGATAATTTTGTATTTTAAAGGGCTGCATAGAACAGTTGGTTAGAGCACATCATAGACAATAATAGCGTCTCTGGTTAGCTCCCAGTGTAGCCACCATTCTTATTCCTGTATATTTTAGTGTGAGGGTTCGACTCCCCCCTATTAAAGAAACAGGGAAGGAGTTAACTCTTTCTCGCTAGTGCTACCAGCTATAAACCACAAGCATAAGCTAATGCTTTGTTCTTTATCGTGCTATTGAGAAATGGGACTTTATTAACGGCTAATAAGGCCAAATTACGTGCTACTTTAACAATAGGGGATGGGTGGCTAAAGCCTGCATATAGGGCGTCCATGGTAGACATCATCAGCAAATTTTCTTTACGTCTAGTCTGCTCATAACGTGCTAATACATTTTCATCATGCCAATTCTCACCATTGCTAATAGCGTCAGCAATAACATGCTGCAGTGCAAGAACATCTTTAAAGCCTAAATTCACTCCCTGCCCTGCCATTGGATTAATGGTGTGAGCTGCATCACCTAATAATAAGACTCGCTTATCCTGATAGCTATTAGCATGTCGGCGTGTCAATGGAAATGCCCCTTTTGCAAGTACTTTGATGTCTCCTAATTGCTTTGGAAAGCTGTTGAGCACTTCTTGTTCTAGCTGTATGTTAGACAAGGAAGCTAAGCGGGTGATCTCATCACGCTTGTGATACCAAACTAAAGAAGCATAGCCGCCTAAAGCGCTTTGCCCTGGAAGTGGTAAAAAAGCAACCGGACCTGTTGGAAAAAACTTTTGCCAAGTAATATCTTGCTGACACAGTGATGTTTCAACATTAATTAACATAGCTGATTGCTGATAATCCCAACCTGTTAGGCCAATAGCTGACATTTGCCTTACTTTTGATTGAGCGCCGTCAGCGCCGATAACAAGCTTTGCTGATATTAAACTGTGGGTAAGTGTAACAATCGCTTTTTCTTCATCCTGCTCCAAAGAGACTAAGCTTTCAGGGCAGAAGCTATGAATATTACTCGTTGCTTCAATTTGTTGCCATAAAGCTAATTGTATTAAGCGATTTTCTGCGATATGTCCTAAGTGGCTCTGTGCTATGTCATCAGCATTAAATTCGGTATATGCACTGTCATGCTCCCAAACGCCTAGGCGTTTGTATAGGCAGGCTCGCCATTGTTTCACTTGAGGCCAAGCACCTAGTTGGGTGAGTAAGTTTTGTGAAGCTAAAGAAATAGCCGATACACGCAAGTCGATGGCTTGCTCGACAGCATAGTCCTTAGGCTGGTATTGCTCAACTAAAGCGACTTGTAAACCAAGCTGCGCTAAGGTAAGTGCACTTGCAGCGCCCACCATACCACCACCAATAACGACACAATCAAAATGTTCCATGCTTTAGAGATCACAACAATATTTAAATAGGTATTCATTTTAACCAAGCACGCGGTGTTTATCGACTGCTTTATCATATAGAGTTACTTTCTTAGCCTTTATTCCGTCAAATAAAACAAGTTACTTTATCTCTAGCCACTTTGCTGTTTCTACATTTTTCTGGCAAAACGCAATAAATTGCTTATCGGGAATAGGTTTTGACATGAAATACCCTTGGCCATAATCACAACCCAAAGAGCGTAAATAATCATAGTGCTGTTTGGTTTCAATTCCCTCACCTACTAGCTTTAATGACAAACTATGACCAATGCTAACAACCGCCTCAACCAAGCTTGCATCCGTTTTATCATCGATAGCACCTTCAATGAAAGAGCGGTCAATTTTTAAAACGTCAATAGGAAAGTGTTTTAAGTAACTAAGCGACGAATAACCTGTTCCAAAATCATCCATATGAATAGCAACCCCTAAGCTTCTTATTCCTTGTAGGGTAGTGATCATTTCTTGTGAGTTATCCATCAGTAAACTTTCAGTTATCTCAACTTTTAAACAAGATGGACCGACGTTATTGGCTTTAAGTGCATTACTGATAATTTCTCTTATCGGGGTTTGGCAACTTTGTTTACACTGTCGACTAGAGACATTCACAGCAACTTGTATTGCAATGCCCTGTTCATGCCAGTTTTTTAAGTCTGAACAAGCTTTCTCTATTACCCATTGACCTATAGATTCAATTAAGCCTGTTTCTTCTGCAATACCAATAAAGCTATCAGGGAAGATCAAACCTTTATTGGGATGCTGCCAACGAATAAGTGCTTCAGCCCCCACTATTTCACCACTAGCTAACGAGACTACAGGTTGATAATGTAAAACAAACTCTTGTTGCTTGATTGCTTGTCGTAAAGCCTGCTCAATATACATGCGTTGACTGACGGTTTCATTCATACTTGCAGTGAAGAATTGAAAAGTATTTCTACCAGCAGATTTTGCTTGATACATTGCAGTATCGGCATTTTTAAGCAATAACTCGACACTATCACCGTCACTTGGCGCAACCGTTATACCAATACTGGCGGATACTACCGCTTCATTATTATTATTTAAATTAAATGGCATAGCCAAACTTGCGAGAATATTTTTTACCACACGTTCGATAGCAAAGCGGTTAGTCAATCCAACCAAAATAACAACAAATTCATCACCACCAAATCGCGCTACTGTATCTTTTTCTCGGATACAGTTATTCAAGCGAACGGCTGCCAGTTTTAGCAAATGATCACCACTATTGTGCCCCCAAGTGTCATTTACATACTTAAACCTATCTAAATCAATAAAGAGTAGAGCAACTTCACTTTCATTACCTTTTATTGCGTTGAGTTGATTGTGTAGTCTATCTATGCATAAATTTCGATTGGGTAGGCCCGTTAACGAATCATAATTAGCCTGCAACCAAATATCTTCTTCGAACTTCTTATGCTTAGTGATGTCAGAAAATAAACTTATATATTGAATAGGTTTATTATTTTTATCTCTTACGACGGATATAGCCAAAAACTCAGGATAAATTTCGCCATTTTTGCGCTTGTTCCAAATCTCACCTTGCCAACTATTATCATGCTCTAGTGCTTGCCACATATCCTGATAGAAGCCACTATCATGCCTTCCTGAACTTAGTACATTTGGCGACTTACCCAGCACTTCCTCTTCGCTATAACCACTAATATGACAAAATGCAGGGTTAACCGTTTCTATCTCATTATTCCCATTAGTAATCATAATTGCTTCTGAAGCATGTTTGAAAACTGCTGTTGAAACTCTTTGCTCACCTTCCGACCTACTGCGTTCTGCTAGCATTTGATTAAAAGCAATGACCATGTCGGTTATTTCATCATTACCTCTAACAAGAAGGGGTTGATTAAACCGGTGCTTAAGCTGCATTGTTGCCATCGCACTTTTAATATAATTAATTTTATTAATGATGCGCTTAACGACTAATAGTGAGAGATACAAGGTAGTAACGAAGGTTAAGGTGAAAATAGTGAGGTAAAGCGCCAACCTTTCAATTACTTTTTGTTCTTCATGCTTTGCCAATATTTGGATATCATTAAGGATATGCTCACTTATATTTCTTAGCTGGTCGATACGGTACGAAGATAATTCCCACCAGAGTTCAGCATTTATATCCAACTCTGAGTACTCTAAAGTTTTGATCGCTAAAGCAACAGGACCATCATCAATGCGAACTTTTACATCGATTTCCTCAGCATTGTTACCATTTTCCCTTAATGTGCGTGCCAGCAAAATATGTTGATGATAGCGGTTAATCGTTTGCTTTAGTGTCTTAATGGCTTGCTTTTCACTGCTTGATAAGTGGCTAATCTTTTGAAAGGTTGAAATAAGTGCTTGGCTAGTTGATAGTCGAGTTGAAAAACTATCGAGATAGTGAGTTTCACCTCGTAATATGTAGTTTTTAAAATCATGGATAAGACCACCAAAGCCAATTTCTCGCTCAAGCTTCGCAAGCTGCTCTGCTTTGATTAGTTGTTTTTTTAATAATTCTCTAATAACAATTATTTGCTGATTCGTCTTAGACTTAAGCTGAGAACCTATCCATTGCTGGTGATGTGATTTCGAAACTGAAAACAGGTCACCAATTATTTTTTCTTGTTCATAACCATATGAAATGATTTGTTGAAGTTTGCTAGTATTTAATCGCTCAGCACTAAGTAAGGCATTTAAGGCCCCCCTTTCTTTCCCTGACTTTTCTTGCAAATGAAGTAAGTTGAGGAAGTCCACACTGGCACGGTTTTGATCGGTATTTTTAAGCTGGACTTGTACTTGCGAAATGAGCCTTAACAATTGCTCTATAAAACGAGAGTAGTAATGAAAGTAGCTATCACTTGTATTGTTATCAATTTTTCTCCGCTGCTCGGCAAGAGTATTAATACTTATTAAGGTTTTTTGTAGCACATCATTAATAACCTGCGGGTTAGCGATGCTGTTTAACTGTAGTTGTGATAACTTTATACGCTGAATAAAATCGATGTAGCGCTTAATTCGCAAGTCTGTTTGCTGCCTTTGTTTTTGAAGCTGTAATAACTTAATCTCACTGGTTTTATAAATAACTCCGCCAGTTAAACCTCGCTCTTTTTGCAGTTCATAAGTTAAGTTATCTATTTCACTAGTAATGACTATCGACAAACTAGCTTGCCTAGCTTGTTGAATATCGGACAAGTAGTCACTTGTATGGCTAATACCAAAAACTAAAATAATCAACCACGGTAACAGCAAGAATATCTTTAATCTTTTACTGATACTATAGTTACAAGCAAATTGTTTGAGCATTACAATAAATGTCTCTGTCTTAGCTTAATGGAGCAGCACTTTTAATTTAGCGCATGCTAACACAGCCCTTGAAGAACAAATTTGTTTGATATCAATATAGTCAGACAATGCTTGTCTTAATCATACTTTGAGTTAATATGGGCGTGCCAAGTTCATAAGTTTATTTAAGAAAATATACTTTACTCTGGTTTATGTTGTTAAAAAAAGGTATTACCCATACCATTTTTAACGAATACTTCATGGATAAATATTCAGTTCAACATTTAAAAGGAAATAGAAATGTCTGCATTAGCGAAAGAAAGTAAATCAGCTGTACGCTCCGTAGAAAGACGTCTAGCTAAAGATATTAATTTGGTCTATGACTTCACAGAGAAGCCTAACCGCACTAATTTAAAAGCACATACTGATAGAGCTGTTGTTGCTAAATTTCGTGCTGACTTAGTTTTACCAAGCAATAAGATCCTTACTGTTGATATTAACTTCGATAATACAAGCGGCTACCATAATAATACAATGATGATTATGGATGATTTTGGCGTAGAAATGTTAGTAGCAGCTTTTACTGTTAAATATGGTCAAGAGTTTGCTGATAAAGTTCAACAAGCTTGGAATGAAAAGCAAGACCCTGAAGATCCTCGTAAACCGACTTATATGCTAGTGCAAAAACCAGTCTTGGAAGATTGTGTACCTAAAGTATTTGTAGGGTGTGGCAAAGAGGAACACGACAATAACAACAATCAACAATCGGTCATCTAGACGTATGTTATTAAACTGGCGCTTAATTGCGCCTTTAACTTATACATTCATAACAATTATTGTTTTATTTGGACCGTTTACAAGTACAAGTTTTGCTAGTGATGCCTTTCAAATAAAGAAACTTACCCATGTAAATAAGTTACTACAAGATAAACAGGGCTTTATCTGGCTTGGTGGTCAACAAGGTTTAACGCGCTTTGATGGTGAACATAGCATCAATTTTTCTTCTGATAACCCAAAACACCCTCTGCCATTCAATTGGATTCATGACTTTGTTCAAGTTGATAACACATTATTAATGGCAACTGAAACACATGGATTGTGGAGTTTAGATAGCCAAACAGGCCATGCACAACCTATAGTTGATGATATTGGTGAAGATAGTTTTTACGATATTACTGTCTTTCAAGGCAGTTATTACTTTCAAACTGCAAATAAGCTATATAAATTTCAACCTCTTACAGGTAACTCCCTGCTAATATCCGATGACATTGCTATAAATGAAATAGTTAATACCAAGGGTAGCCTTTATATCTCTGCTAATTCAGGGCTGTATAAGTTGAAAGATAACAGCTTAATAAAAATAATAGAGCAATCAATAACGGCTGTTATAACACTTAATGATTCGGTAATAGCCTTCACAAAGAATAACATTTACTCCATAAGCGACACTGGTAAGCTGATTAACTCAATCATAGATGAAAGTATTTACCAAGCAGCTAGAGCGTATAACCAAGAAAATTTTTTTACCGTCAATAATCAAGGGATTATTAATAAATATTCAGCAAGTAGTTTAGAGCGTTTACACCATGGCTTTGAAGATATTCAGCCAGGTAGAGTACGGAGTATATTACACGATAGCTCTGGTGTACTTTGGTTTGCTAGTAACCAAGGGGTTGAAAGACGTTATGAGAATAATATTAAAGAACATCCAAAAGCATTTGATATTATTACTAATGCTAATGAAATAGCCTTACTTGATAATGAAATAATAATTGGTAGTTATGGTGTAGGGTTACAAAACTTCAAGAATAAAGTATTTAACGCTGATTCAAATAATAATTTTAGCCCAAAGGGACTAAAAATTACCAACTTAGCTATTGTTGAAGATGAATTGTTTATTGCTACATTTGATGGTTTATGGCGACTAAATAAGCAATCGAATCAAGTAAGTAGGGTTAACTTCCCTAATAATAATAAATTGATATTGAAATTAAAGCAGCATAACAATTTGTTATATATTGCAACTGATAATAATGGTTTATATGTATATGATTTATCAAAAAAAGAGATCTTGTGGAGTATAACCCCAGAAAATGGACTAAGTAGCGCAGAAGTTATTGACATTTTACCGTTAGACAATGGGCAAGTATGGCTGACGACAGCAAAGGGTCTCGATATTTATAATTCAAATACAAAGGCAATCAAAAATATTAATATTCCCAATGGAAATAAACTTGTGTCAATTGCGCTCGTAGAAGACAAAGTTTTTGCCGCTTCATTAGGAGATGGAATCTTTGTTTTTAACCTAGAGGGGCAAATATTAGCTCACCGTGGTCAGGGAATTAGGTTCAGCGGTTTACTTGTTGAAAAAAATGAAATTTGGGCATCTGCTAGGCCTGGATTATATAGATTAGACCCTCAAAATTACCAGCTTAGTATGCTAGAAAACACTGGAGACTATTCCTTTGTCGGTAGCAGCTTAGTACATAATGGTGCGCTATATTCTTCCCATTACAGAGGAATTTTAGAGTTAAATTTAACCAAGCAGCCTGTTTTTAATCCCCGAACACTTATTAGTATGACGACTGTTTCTGGTGAATCTTATTTACTCAACAAAACGATTAAAGTAGCTAGTAACAATGACTTGATAACTCTCGATTTAGCTAGCTTAGATTACCGACCAGGCCTTGCCAAAAAATTTCAATATAGAATAAACAACAATAATTGGCAGCCAATAAGTGGCTCTCAGCTAACCTTAACAGGCCTTGCTTCTGGTAATTATCATGTAGAAATAATGGCAACAAATAGCTTAGGGCAATGGAGTGACATCAAAGCTTATACTGAAATTAATGTCGCCTACCCTTGGTATTGGACAATAGAATTACGAATTATCTATGCAATAACCCTTCTGTTTATCATTCTATTAACCGCTTGGTTACTCTATTTGAGAACAAAATCAATAAACCACATTCATAACATGCTCAAAAATGATATGAGAAACTGTGGTAAAACTATAAAAATTATCCAGCGCAATTTACATTTTGCTGCTACATCCTTAGCTAATAATGACTTAGAACAAGGAAAGCAATTGGTTGAAAAGAGCTTAATTGAGCTTGAAAAAAATATTAGCAGTCAGGAGCCTGATAATCTTGAAGGTAAAACATTAGCATTGGCTATCCCTTTCCTAGCGGAATACATGAAATCAAAATATCAAGTCTCGTTACATTTCACCCTAGATGATAAGGCCGATAGTTTTAACTACGAGCTTAAAGCTGATATTTATAAAGTTATCTTTGAAGCACTAACATCTGCTATTTATAAGAGTAAGGTAGAAAATTTTCAATTAACTTTACAAGAAGTTAAAGATAAGGTGTGGCTAACCATCAATAGTGATAATGATTGTTTTAAACAACTTGATAGTAAAATTAACTTCGATCTTGCCAGCTATACTATTCGGCAAATAACAAGTAAGCATTATGCATCGTTTCATACCTTTGATAATGATGACGGTAGTAGCCAACTAGTGATCAGCTTCCCGCTAATGTCCTTAAACTAATTATCCAAAATTAACGCCATTTTTTTGCGCTAAAGCAAGATAAGCAATACATTTGTAACTTGTTCGCGTTAATAGTTCGAAATTGCTGCCTAATTGGTATAAAATACTGCTCCTTTTATCTGTACTAGGCTTTTCAATAGAAAATACCTCGTACAACCTTGTGTGTGAAGAGTGAAGTAAATGAGTAAGAAGTTATATATCAAAACCTGGGGCTGTCAAATGAACGAGTACGACTCGCAAAAGATGGCAGAATTATTAGACTCAACCCATGGTTTCTCATTGGCTGATGAAGCAGAAGATGCTGATGTTATTTTACTTAACACCTGCTCTATTCGTGAAAAAGCACAAGAAAAAGTTTTTCATCAATTAGGTCGTTGGAAAAAATTAAAAGATAAAAATCCTGACTTAGTCATCGGTGTTGGCGGCTGTGTTGCCTCTCAGGAAGGTAAAGCTATCCGTCAACGTGCTCCTTTTGTTGATATGGTATTTGGTCCACAAACGCTACATCGTTTACCTGAGATGCTAAATCAACTACAACGTTCAAGTAGCCCTATTGTTGATGTCAGCTTCCCTGAAATTGAAAAGTTTGATCGTATGCCTGAGCCTAAGGCCGAAGGTGCTACTGCTTTTGTTTCTATTATGGAAGGTTGTAGTAAGTATTGTACGTTCTGTGTTGTCCCTTATACACGTGGTGAAGAAGTTAGTCGTCCACTTGATGATGTTTTATATGAAATAGCTCAACTTGCCGAGCAAGGTGTACGAGAAGTAAACCTACTTGGTCAAAATGTTAATGCATATCGTGGAGAAACACACGATGGCACTATTTGTCGTTTTGCTGATTTGGTTCGCTTGGTTGCAACCATTGATGGTATTGACCGAATTCGCTATACCACTTCACATCCTGTTGAATTTACTGATGATATTATTGAAGCCTATGCTGATGTACCTGAATTAGTTAACCATTTACACCTTCCGGTACAAAGTGGTTGTGACCGAATATTAACGCAAATGAAGCGTGGTCATACTGCTATTGAATACAAATCTCAAGTGCGTAAATTAAAGAAAGTGCGTCCAGAGTTATCAATGTCTTCTGATTTCATTATCGGCTTCCCAGGTGAAAGCGATGAAGATTTCAACGCAACTATGGATTTAATTAAAGCCGTTGATTTTGATATAAGTTTTAGCTTTATCTATAGCGCACGTCCAGGTACTCCTGCAGCAGACCTGCCTGATGATATTAGTGATCAAATTAAGAAAGATCGTTTAAAGATACTACAAGACCAAATTTCGCACCAAGCATTACGTATTGCCAGACAAATGCTTAATACTGAACAACGTGTACTTGTGGAGGGTCCTTCAAGAAAGAATCCGATGGAATTACGTGGTAAAACAGAAAATAACCGCACGGTTAATTTTGTTGCCCCACATAGCGTTATTGGCCAGTTTGTTGATATAAAAATTACTGATGTAATTGCAAACTCTTTACGTGGCGAATTAATCCGTGAAGAAAAAGACATGGGTCTGCGTATTGCACATTCTCCTGCCGACATATTAGCTAATAATCACCACACAGCTACGCCAAGTAACCTTGACGATTTGGGTGTAGGAACATATACACCTTAGTAATCACGTAACAACAATACTAAGTACTTGTAATTTAACAGAGCAGAAATAAATTTGACTACACCTACAACTAGATCACAAAATTTAAACCGAGAAGTTTTCAGTTTAACTCCCGTAGACAACCACAGACAAGCAAACTTATGTGGACCTATGGATGATAACTTAAAAACCATCGAGCGCCGCCTTGGGGTAGAAATAAGTTACCGTGGCCATGAGTTTACCATTGTTGGTCAACCGAAGAATTGTCTGGCTGTAGTCAAAATTATCAAAGATCTTTATCTTGAAAGCCAAGAAGTTAAAGGCGAAAGCAAAATAATTTCACCTGAAATGATTCACTTAGCTATTCTTGAAGCTGATTGTTTAGAGCAAGACAATGAACAAAAAGATAATGGTATTTCTGCTGATTTAGAAAACAAATATGATGACATGGTTACCATTAAAACCAAACGTGGAGTAGTAAAACCGCGCAATGGTAATCAACAAGCATATGTGCAAAATATTATTACCAGTGATATAAGTTTTGGTGTCGGTGTTGCCGGTACAGGCAAAACTTACTTAGCTGTTGCATGTGCAGTTGACGCATTAGAGCGTCAAGAGGTTCGCCGTATATTATTGACAAGGCCTGCTGTAGAAGCAGGAGAAAAATTAGGCTTTTTACCAGGTGATTTATCCCAGAAAATAGATCCTTATTTACGTCCTCTTTATGATGCCTTATTCGAAATGCTAGGCTTTGAACGTGTAGAAAAACTTATCGAACGTAATGTCATTGAAATAGCACCACTTGCTTATATGCGTGGTAGAACACTCAATGATGCTTTTGTTATTTTAGATGAAAGTCAAAATACCACAGTTGAACAAATGAAGATGTTTCTAACCCGCATTGGTTTTAACTCTCGTGCGGTTATCACTGGTGATATTACTCAAGTTGACTTACCTCGTCACCAAGTATCAGGTCTACGCCATGCGATTGAAGTACTTCAAGATATTAACGGTATTAGCTTTAATTTCTTCCAATCGAAAGACGTAGTGCGCCACCCTGTTGTTGCTCGAATTGTTGATGCTTATGACAGCCATGACCAAAAAGTTAACAGAGAAAAACAAGCTAAGAAACAAGCACAACAAGCAAGTGATGCTAGCTAATGGCTCACGTAATTGATTTACAAATTGCCTGTGAGCAAAGCGACTTACCTAATGAATTACCAACTGAAGCACAATTTCAACTATGGGTTGATACCGCTTTAGCAAAAGTAAGCAGTAATCCACAGCAGGATTTTGAACTCACCATTCGTCTTGTAAATATCGAAGAAAGCCAACAGTTAAATAAGCAATATCGTGGCAAGGATAAGCCAACTAACGTGTTATCTTTTCCATTTGAAGTCCCTGAAGGTGTTGAACTAAATTTATTAGGTGACTTAATTATATGTATCGAAGTGATGAAGCAAGAAGCACAGGATCAAAACAAAGCCTTGTTTGATCATTGGGCACACCTTGTTATACATGGCTGCTTGCATTTAGTCGGATTTGATCATATAAGTGACACTGAAGCCGTTGAAATGGAATCTATCGAGGTTGCTATTTTAGCTCAGTTAAGTATTGAAAACCCTTATCTAGAACAGTAAGTTACTAGAATATACCATACACAATAAAGGAAGAAAAATAGCTCCATGAGCGATGATAACCCCCACTCTAGTAACGGCTCAGCCAACAAGTCCTTTTTGCACAAAATGATGCAAGTACTAACTCCTGAGCCGAAGAACAAAGATCAATTGGTTGATGTTTTAAATGACGCACAAGATAGAGATCTAATCAATCTTGATACCAAGCAAATGATCCAAGGCGTTTTAGACGTATCAGAAATGCGGGTTCGCGATATTATGATCCCGCGCTCACAAATGGTTACCATCGATATAAACCATAGCCTTGAGGAATTTCTTCCTATAATCCTAGAGTCTGGTCACTCTCGTTTTCCTGTTGTAAATGAAGATATTGATCATGTTAATGGCATTTTATTAGCAAAAGACCTGCTTGCCTTTGGCTTTAACTCACAACAAGATGATTTTAGCCTAAGTGAAATTATCCGACCCGCAATTATTGTTCCTGAGAGTAAAAAAGTTGAACCATTACTAAAAGAGTTTCGTTCAGATAGATATCATATGGCTATTGTTGTTGATGAATACGGTGGTGTTTCAGGTGTTATTACCATCGAAGATATTCTAGAACAAATTGTTGGTGAAATAGAAGATGAAACTGATGATGAAATTGAAGAAGAAATTAAGCATTTAGCCGGTAATGTCTACTTAGTAAAAGCGTTAACAGAGCTAAGTGATTTTAATGACTATTTTAACTGTTCATTTGATGAAAATAACGCTGATACCATTGGCGGCATTGTCTTACACCAGTTTAACCATATGCCACAAAAAGGCGAGTTACTAACCCTAGGTAATTTCGAATTTAAAGTACTTGCCGCTGATAATAGACGCATGCAAACTTTGCAAGTAAGTGTTGATAAGACTCACCAAATAAATGGTAAAGTGAGTGACTAAGACAGCCAAGTACTCTACTCTCAAATCAGTAAAAGCTAAATTAACAGACCCAAGAAATTGGCTATGTTTTATCAGTGGTTTCCTCTTGGTATTTGCTTATGCGCCTTTTTCTTATTGGTACTTGGCATTAATTTTACCTAGCATAGTACTTCACCAAGTTAGACATGCCACACCTAAAGTTGCCGCTAAAAGAATGGCTTTATTTGCCTTTGGCTGGTTTAGCAGTGGCATAAGTTGGGTACATGTCAGTATCGATCAATTTGGTGGCTTGCCGCTGATATTCTCTTTACTGCTCATGTTAGCACTTTGTGTTTACCTCTCTTTATTTTCTGCCCTTGCTGGCTATTTAACTGCTCGTATTGCTAAAAACAAGCAGGTTAACCTATGGCTTTTTCCTTCCATTTGGCTGCTTTGTGAATACTTACGATCAGTGGTATTAACGGGCTTCCCTTGGCTATCTCTTGGTTATAGTCAAATAGATAGTCCATTATCAGCCTTTGCCCCTGTTATTGGTGAAGTAGGCATAACTGGCTTAGTATTGTTAATAAATATTTGTTGTGTGAAAGTTTATTGCTCCTTCGCACAACAATTCAAAAATAGACATCAAGAAGCTTTAAATAGCACAGAAGATATTGCAACTGGCGCTAGCTTCATTTCCCATATCATCTCCCCAATTGCCATCATCGCTAGTATTGCTTTAACAAACTTTGCACTTACTCAGCAAGATTGGGTAACGTTAACAGGTAAATCAACAAAAGTAGCCCTTATCCAAGGAAATATTCCCCAATCAATAAAGTGGCAGCCTGAACAAGAATGGCCAACCATGCTTAAGTACTTAGATTTAACCCGAGTCAATTATGATGCCGATCTCATCATTTGGCCTGAATCTGCCATACCAGCACTTGAGCCTGCCGTACAAGACTACCTAGGTACAGTAAACCGATCTGCTATTTTAAATGACAGTGCGATTATTACTGGCTTAATAAATTATAATTTTGAAAGCAAAGAATATTTCAATGCATTGTTAGTCATTGGCAAGAAAAACGCAGAAGATGAACAGGGCTATTATTACAACCACAGCAACAGGTACTATAAAAGCCACCTATTGCCAATTGGTGAGTTTGTCCCCTTTCAGGAGTTACTACGTCCAATAGCGCCCTTTTTCAACTTACCTATGTCTTCTTTTACTGCTGGTAACTATGTACAACCTAATTTAATTGCAAAAAATATACATATATTACCGTTAAACTGCTTCGAAATAGCTTTTCCTTTACAGCTGGCTGCAAACTTTACAAACCAAACTGACATGATTTTAACAGTAAGCAATGATGCTTGGTTTGGTGATTCTCATGGCCCGCACCAGCACTTTGAAATTGCACGAATGCGAGCCTTGGAGTTTGCTAGACCTTTAGTTCGTGCGACTAATAATGGTGTTACCGGCATAATAAATCACTTAGGTGAAGTTACCGCAATAGCACCTCAGTTTGAAGAGACTGTTCTTAAAGGGACTGTAAATTTTGTTACCGGTGATACGCCATATAGCCAATGGCCAAACTTAATACTTTGGCTGATGATATTGCTACCGTTAAGCTTAATGAAGGCTTTAAGGCTTTAAGGCTTTAAGGCTTTAAGGCTTTAAGGCTTTAAGGCTTTAATCAAGTTTAGTCAAAAAAATGTATTGTAGAATATAAAAAAAGTGCCATTAAAGGCACTTTTTTTATATCTGTTTTATGAAGATGTTAGCAGACTGTTAGCCTTGCTTAGGATGTAAGGAGGTTTTATTACGTCCTGTTTCCTTAGAGCGATACAGGGCCGCATCTGCACACTCAAGCCAGGCTCCATGGCTTTTAATACTCGCCTCAATTTCTGCAACACCAATACTAACGGTGTAATTAATATCAATATCGTTATAAGTTACAGTGGCTTGTGCAACCTCTTGACGCAATCGTTCAGCAAAAACATAAGCATTTTTCAGTGAAGTGTCAGATAATAAAATAGCAAACTCTTCACCGCCGTAACGACCACAAATATCAGTTTCTCTGACATGATGTTTAATTAGCCCTGAAATGTGACGAATAACCTCATCACCTACAGTATGACCATAACTATCGTTAATCTTTTTAAAATGATCAATATCAAGCATTACTAAAGAGCTAGAGTGTTGACTTCGACTCCAGCGCTTATACTCAGCTAACAAACAGTGATCCCAGTGTGCTCTATTGAACAATTGGGTTAAACCGTCTGTTTGACTTAAAATAGCTAATTCTTCATTCGCCTTTTTCAAACTTTGTTTATGCACTGCAGTATCGGTGACATCATAAACAAGTAAACATAAATGACTTACTTCTCCTGTTGAAGAAAGCAGCGGAATAAAAGTTGTGTTTTGATACATAAAATCAGCACTACCCGTTACCGGGCGATAACTATCAAACTTAAATAAGTAAGGTCGTTGTTCCCATATAGTAAAAGCTTTATTTTTAAGTAAAAAAACTGATTCAGCTTTGCGAGTAAACCAATCTCGGGGGATCTCATCAAATAAGTCAAATATCAGTTGGCCTTTTACTTCTCTAGGAAGCAAGCCACTATGGTTTTCCATAAAACCATTAAAGATTTGTACAGTGAATTCTTTATCAAGCACAACAAGCCCAACGTCAATGTTATGTAACATTTCCATTAGCCAATGTAGTTCATTCAATTGTGATTTTTCTAACGTCATAACACATTCCCGTCGTCGCTTAATCGCGCAAACTCATATCCACATGCTTAGTAGATAACTAGCTACCTACTAAGTAATAATCTCATTTGCTATCACTAACAAATCAGTCAATCAAATAAGCCAATTTATTATTAAGTGTCTGCATTGATTTCTCAGTAAACAGTAATAATAAATCACACTTAATTGGATAATTTTCAATACTATAGCTAATTTCTATGGCTAAGGTTTTTTTCCATTTATTGGCATTATTAGCAATCAAATCAGAAATTTTTCGGTGTTGCCCTAAAACCTCTGGATGTCCTTGGCTAAATTGAATATCCAATTGCTCTGACACCCCTTTTAAGCAAGCGCCAATAAGGACATTAGCCAAATCCATTAATAACTCGAGTTCGGTGCCCATATCTGCATCATATTGGTAGTTCATCAGCGATGCGACATCTTTAAAGCTTGAGTCATTAAGGATTAATAGAGCCTCACCTGAGATACCTGCACTAATAAAGCCTTGGCAAACACCCGACGTACTTTCATGGTTCTCAATATCTTTTAACGCCATTCGAAGCTCACTAACCTCGATGAAATTAACGTTCGGTATGGGCAGTTCAACAAAGACATTAAGTAAACGTGCAAGTAAATCACCTGCACGTCCCATAGCAACATTGGCTATTTCTTGATAACAATCACGCATATCTGCAGATAAGGTGATCTCTGGTTCATCACTTGGTACTTCTTCATCAACTTCTGACATATCAAGTTGATTTGAAAAAAGCTGCTCTGGAATATCTATTTTAGCCGCAGGTGGCTGTTTAACAGCAGCAACTGGCTTAGCTTCTGGCTCAGACTCAATAGCATCTTCTTCCTTTGAGAAAACCCCATAAGACGAAAGTACCTCTGTTAGAATATCTTTATTAACAGGTTTTTGAATAAAACCCAATGCACCTAAACTAGTCACCCTTTGGTGTGCTTCGGGTTGAATATCACCCGATATAACTATGGTCAATGTTGGTAAATCTTGAGCTAGAATTGCCTCAAGCACTTGATAGCCATCCATTTTCGGCATATTAAGATCAAGCAGCAAAACATCCCCTTTTCCTGCCTTTATCGCCTCTATTCCTTCTATTCCATTGGCAGCAAAGCTTACATCTACATCCCAGTCATCGGGTAATGAACGCGCTACTTGTTTGCGCGCCATATTTGAATCATCACAAATTAATAATTTAGTGGTCATATTAATCTTGAGCCTTACAAAAACAATAACAACAGCTTGATATATATACCTAGCCTCTATAGATAACCATAGAGTATCCAACCTAAAAAACAATGATAAACTTGTATTTATAGAATTTTTATCGCTAAACGGCTAATATCAACCCACCTAGCCTATTACTTTCAATTATTTATGAAATTTTCTACTTCAAACATTACCTTATGTGCTTTTTTTATCACCAGTTTTACCCTTGTGTTTTCCCCTAACAGCGACTCCTTTGAACTAGATTCGCTAAAAACTACACAAAACCTTGTCAAAGCCGGAGACAAATATGTCACCCTTTTAGGTGAGCAAGTCAATGTAGGGGAACAAGCTCCACCATTTAAAGTGGTAGACAAAAATTTTTCCCCGGTAACATTAAAAGATTTTCAAGGGCAAACATTATTAATTTCTGTTGTACCAAGTTTAGACACTGGTGTTTGTTCTATACAAACTAAGCGCTTTAATGAAGAAGCTGCAAAACTGCCTAAAAACATCACAATTTTAACTATAAGTAATGACCTACCATTTGCTCAAAAACGTTTTTGTGATAGTGAAAAAGTAGATAACCTGAAAGTACTTTCTGACTCTGTTTGGCGTGAATTTGGCGCTAATTATGGTTTATTAATAAAGGATATGGGGCTACTAACACGTGCAATATTTGTTATTGATAATCAAGGAAAGATTGTTTACAAGGAGCTTGTTGCTAATATTTCACAGCACCCAAATTACGATCAAGCCCTGCTTAAAGTAAAATACACTGCCCCTGTGATTGTGCTTGATGAAAATAAAACCAAAGAAAACTCAGAAAAATAATTTCATATAATTATCAATAAAAACAGTAGACTAGATTTAATCAACAAATTAACTTTTAGTTTTCTCTTGAAAATCTCACCAACAATCCCATCTCTAATTGTGTAGTCGCCGGAAGGGGCTACACAACAATCATTGCCTGTTCATTATGAAAGGCAGCATTATTAAAAATGAAATTCGATTTTATCGACGTCTTATTCTAGGCAATATTGCTTTGCTAGAAAACGGCTCTCAAGATTATCGTTCTTGTTTTAAATAATAACCATTTATTGCTATTTAATAGGATAATTTATTATGCGTAACTCAACAGATTTCAGTCCACTATACCGCTCATTTATTGGTTTTGACCATTTAGCAGGTTTAATCGATAAAGCTTCACGAGCTGACAAACAATCATCATACCCGCCATACAACATAGAGTTATTGGCCGAAGATCAATACCGAATTACTATGGCTGTTGCCGGCTTTAGTCAAGAAGATATTGATATAGAGTCTAAAGATAACAGTTTAATCATTATTGGCACCAAACAAGCTGCCGCCAATGTAAAATCCAATACGGATAAAAGCCCTCGTCAATTCCTACATCAAGGTATTGCAGAGCGTAATTTCGAAAGAAAATTCCAACTAGGTGAACACGTTAAAGTCATTGGTGCCTTTATGGAAAATGGTTTACTGCACGTTGACTTAGAACGAGAAATCCCCGAGGCATTAAAGCCTAGGAAAATTGCTATTAATGGCAAAAGTTTATTGAGCCCAGATTCATAAACTAACACTCCCTTTATTGTTTCCTTTTGTTCCTGTTTTACTTTTTGCCCAGTCTTTGACTGGGCTTTTTTGTTTAATATCAGTTACATTAATTAAGTGATCTATTTTATACGTAGGAAAAAGTGATAAGTATAAGGCATTTGTTTATCTAACTAGTTGTTCTAGTTATTAAATAAATAACGTAGTAATTATTAATTTTAACAAGTAGA
>Ga0105355_10002002_pt1 | contig 18654 bp, 15 predicted proteins | sample GOMGulsemesocosm_2_FD_83508 | JGI IMG/M metagenome (GOLD analysis project Ga0105355, IMG submission 83508) | Methane-oxidizing microbial communities from mesocosms in the Gulf of Mexico - GOM9C Gulf of Mexico | ecosystem: Environmental > Aquatic > Marine > Cold seeps | place: Gulf of Mexico... | reverse complement strand
CGTTTTGGTACACGGGTATTAGAGTTACTTGATGGCAAAATCCTCAGAGACGAGAGCGTTTCACAACACCCTGAGACAGCTGAATTATCGGAGGTGGCCTGTGGTTAAGTTATTTTTTATTGTTGCATTGCGCAACTTCCTGCGAGATAAGCTGACCAGTAGTATTCAACTATTAGGCTTGATCATTGGTATCAGCAGCTTTTTATTGGTCCAGCTTTATGTTGATAACCAAAAAAGTTACAACACTCAGTTTGCCCAAGCTGAAAATATATACCGGGTAAATTTGACCCGAGATGATCGCAGACCCCAGGCAGCAACAACCTTAGCGTTAGCTAAGTCATTAGTCAGTAACTTTACCCAAGTTGACGATACCACCAGAGTTGCAAGATCAACCATTTCAGTGAAACACCAGCAAACGGTTTTTTCTGAACGTGTTTTATATGCCGATAATAATTACTTCGAGTTTTTTGATTTTGAGTTACTCGAGGGTGATATTCACACCGCCCTTAACGCTCCTGATGGTTTGGTATTACATGAAGATTGGGCACAAAAGTATTTTGGTCAAACGACGGGCGTTATAGGTAGCCGCTTAACCGTAAATGGTAAAGAGCATCAAGTCACTGCGATAGTTAAAAAAACGCAACAACCTAATACCATGCCAATCACCTTAATAGTGCCAATGGAGAACTTTTACCGTCAATTACCGGCGCTAAATTGGGCTGAACGTTGGAACTTCGCTGCTACGGTTACTTTTGCAAAAATCACCGATAACAGCGCGATTGATGAATTAGCAGCTAAGTTGGCACAATATTATGATGATCGGACCAAAGGTATTTCATCCTATAAAAAAAGGACTATCACTTTTCAGCCACTACTCGACATTTATTTAGATAATAATACCGCCTACAGCCTAGTGACGCCCGGTAGCAAGGTCATGGTAACCGTGTTCAGCATAATTTCATTGATGATATTGCTGCTCGCTTGTGTCAACTTCACCAATTTAGCAACCGCGGCTGCTATGCGTCGTGGAAAAGATGTCGGTGTAAGAAAGGCCTTAGGCGCCAGCAAAGGTCAGCTGATCTGCCAATATTTGTTTGAGGCAATATTACTCACGAGTGCAGCCACCTTAATGGCAATTATGGCGGTGCAGCTATTAATCCCTGCCTTTAACCTGCTAATGAATACTGACATTGCGTTAACATTCTCTCTGTTATTAACAGTCAAGCTGATCAGTTTAACCTTACTTGTTGCATTGATTGCAGGCAGTTACCCGGCCTTTTATTTAAGCAATTTATCACCTGCCTTAGTACTTAAAGGCTTAATTAATTCATCAGTATCAGGCACTTTGTTACGTAAAGGCTTAATTATTTTGCAATTTACTATTGCTGCTTTTCTGATTGTCTCGAGCTTAATCGTTAATGAACAAATGCTATTCATAAAAAATATGCCACAAGGTTTTGACCGAGAAAATGTCATTGTTATTAGCCGTGGTGAGAAGCTTTATGATGCCTTTAAAAATCAAGCAAGCAGACACCCTGATGTAGTAGCCGTGACTATGTCTCATACAGTGCCAACTAAAAGCACAAGAACCTCAAATACCGTAAGACGAATTGATGATATTAGTACTGAAATTTGGGCTGGAAACAACCCGGTAAGTTATGATTTTTTCCGGACTTATGGCATTAACATAATATCGGGTAGAGACTTTTCTAAAGCCTTTATAAATGATGCCTACCAAGAAAATAAAAATGATTGGCAAAGCTCCAAAGGCAAAATTATTATCAATCAAACCTTAGCCAGCGCCTTAGGTTACACACCAGAAGAGGCCGTTGGTCAAATGATCACCTTAGGTGGTGGTAATGATGGTTTACATAACCATCAAGTGATAGCCGTGGTTGAAGATAGTCACTACAGTAATGCTAAAAATACCGTACCACCGATGACTTATGATTTATCTGCCATTGCGCAAGAGCGTCCATTACGTTGGATAGGTGTAAGGCTAAAAGCTGGGGCAAGCCAGCAATCGGTTAAAGATCTAGAACAAATATGGTTGAACTTAGATGGAAATTTAGCTTTTAAATATAGCTGGTTAAGTGATTTGTTTTCAGCCTCATATCGTAATGAAAATCAACAAACACAGCTGCTTAGCATTTTCACCTTGCTGGCTATTTTAGTGACTGCCATCGGGCTATTTGGTTTAGCTGCATTTAATACCCAAAGACGGGTAAAAGAAATTGCGGTACGTAAAGTCTTAGGTGCCAGCACTTCACAATTGTGTTTAATGTTGGTTAATCAATTTTCAAGTTTAGTGGTAGTAGCCAATATGATTGGTTTGCCTATCGCTTATTTTTTAATGAGAGATTGGTTAAATGACTTTGTTTACCGTATTGATATGCCTTACAGCGCTTTCGTATTGAGTGCCATTGGTAGCTTAGCCATTGCATATTGCACGGTAATGTTTATTGCCTACCAAGCAGCAACCGCCAAACCGGTCGACTCGCTTTCATGTGAATAAAGCACACCTAACAGGCAAATAACACTCTAGCTACTGGTCACAACGCATAAAAATAGCCAGTAGCTGAGCCAAAGGCTTACAACAAATAAATCATAGAAAGATACATAGGACTTAAGATGAAACACACAAAAACATCCATTCTTCACCGATGGTTTAGCTTACCTATACTATTGATGGCATTACTTACTACTCTAGACACTAGGGCACAAACCACTTTCCCTATCACTCACTCAAAAGCCGTAACAACACCAGCTGTCAAAGCAGAAAATGCTCCTTTAATTATTGCCAATAAGTATAGTTTTCAATCTCAGGTTTTAAACGAAACGAGACAATTTTATGTGCATTTGCCAACAGGATATTCCAGTGAAAAGAGCTACCCCGTGTTATATATCCCTGATGGTAAACGTAAAATGCAAAAAACAGTTGCACTGACGGATGACTTAGCTGATTTCGCGCAACGTATACCCAAAATGATTGTTGTTGGTATTGAAACGAATAACAATAGACGCGCTGATTTAAGCACAAGCTCTAGTTCAATAGCCTTCTTAAATTTTATCAGTCAAGAACTAAAGCCTTATATTAACAATACCTATGCAACCAATGGCGAAAACTTAATAATGGGTAGTTCAATGGGAGGGGAATTTGTTGTGCGTGCTTTGTTTGAGCAACCTGAGCAGTTTGACGCTTATTTTGCTATTAGCCCAAGTATCTATTACAGCGATTTTCAGTTAGTTGCACACGCAAAGCAATTATCAAAAATAGCTAAGTTAACCAATAAAAAACTTTACTTAAGTCTTGCCAATGAAGGCTGGAATCAAGGCGTCGAAGAACTCACCTACCAGTTAACCAAAAACCCCATTCAAGGACTTGAGTGGAACTTTGTCAAACAAGAAAATGAATCTCATGGTTCCATCTCTTATGGTCAAGCTAAGCGAGATTTGCAGCATTATTATAGGACTTGGGCTACTCCACACTTTGATAATATTCACGACTTTGAAGGTAAAGGCGGAATCAAGGGCTTAAAAAATGTTTACGCTCAGCGTACATCTAAAAAAAATATTTCTATCATTCCTATTAGTGTCTTAGATCATATGGCTTTACTATATCTTGATGTTAATAACTCTGAGCAGGCAATTGAGTTATCGTTATTGGCTGTTAAGCTACACCCAACATCAGGTCGTGCACTACGTAATCTTGCACATGTTTATGAAAGCTTAACGTTATTACCTAAAGCACTTCAAACGTATGAACAAGCCCTAGCCACGGCAATCAATAATAACCATAGTGCCCGTAGTATAACGTCTCATAAAAAAGCCCTAACTGAGTTTAAATTAAAAATTTATAATTCAAACATTTAGTAACATTTGAACAGATTACAAAATAGAAAAATCATTGTACTTTATGGGCTATTTCTACTGAGGCACTATTATGAACGGATTCAAGAAAAATACATGGAAAGTAAATCATCTTTTGCTTTTAGCTCTGTTAGGACTTACAGCCTGTGGTAGTGATACAAAAGAGCAGGTTATTACTGATCCTCCCCCACCCAGTGATACCTCACCGGATGTATTTAGCTTTACTCACGTCAGTGAACAGCCGAGATCATCTGAAACCACTTCTAATACAATAACCATTGAGGGTATAAATACGCCAACCACTATCAGTATTACCGGTGGAGAGTATTCTATTGATGGCAGTGATTTTTCCAGTTTACCCAGTACCGTTACTGCTCAACAAACGATTACAGTAAGGTTGCTTTCATCAGAAAACTACGCAACAACGAGTGACTTGACGGTAACCGTTGGTGATATTAGTGCCGTGTTTTCTGCTACAACCCAAGGCTCATTTACTCGGTTAGCTAATGAATTAAGTACTGATGTTGATGCTAAATTTTCGCTTGTTGAACAACCCACTCGAGGCCGAGTTATTGTCAGCCATGACCTGACACAATTAACTTATCAGCCAATGAATAGCTTTAACTATTTATCACCAGAGGAAACCGTTCAAGAAACTATTAAGGTGACACTTTTAGGAGAAGAAGATAATCAACATGAATTAAGCTTTACCATCAAGGGAGAAGCCAATGACAATGTATGTGAAAATCGGTCAATTATCGAGATTATCCCTAGTGAGGTGAACCAGCCATTAACTCACATTGCTGATAATGAATGTGTTCGTTTAAACGCCTCTCAATTCAGTAGTGGTGGCACCTGGGCTATATGGACAGGTGAAAGTGGTGCTGCTCGACAAGAACTACTGCCTGTTATTGGCCTTGATCCTACAGAAGATACCATTACTTTTTTACCGCCTGTAGGAGGACGATATAATCTTAGCTGGTGCGTATTATCAGGTCCTTGCGAAGCAGGTTTCTATTTTTACAGTGATCTTCCAAGCACAGAGAAGGCGTTAGATGTTCAGCTAAATATTCACAGCTTCCATCCTGAAGATGAAATACATTTATCAGTGACAGAAAACAATCACCAAGATACTGCAGGCTATACTTATCGCTGGATTATTCATGATTGGAGTGCAGAGTACCATCAACTTATCGATGTGGTTACCACAAATAACAAGTTAAAATTACCGGTACCATTAACGAATAATAATTATGAAATCACCGTCGTTGTTGATGATAATATTGTTCAGCTTGAAGGCGGATTTCAATCAACAGCCAGCGATCGATACGGTAAAATTAAGCTTTACGCTAATACCCTTGGTAATTATGAAACCTTATCTGACGTGGCAGTGGTACGAGAGCAGGATTCAGCTGAAAAAGCACCAAAATTAGTGGTAATGATTGATGGTGATGCTACACGATATCAAGGCAATGATGATGATTCTTATCCTATCGACATCCCACTCAATACACAGCTGACTTTTGATATGTCAGAGTCGACTGATGAAAATGGTGGTGAGTTAAGCTTTTATATCAATGGCGTACTACATCAAAGTGATTCCAGTCGATTTACCTTCGATATTGCCGCTGATGTGAATTATCAGATTTGCGCCGATGACGGTTTTCCTTGGACCGCAGAAGAAAATTCTTGTGCTTTTTTTGACATAAAAATAAAATAAAGCCCAAATAACCTATACATTAAGTAATTAATGATAGCCCCCACTAAAGAGATTAACCTGAATGATATTAACTATTTTAGCGTTAATCTCTGCTCTATTTATTAGTATTTCAATCATATATCACACAATAAGATTAGGCATTTCCCCTATGCCAAGCTCAGCTAAAGCCTATACCGCTATGCTGACCTTAGCCGAAGAAACAGCTAATGGTACTATCGTTGACTTGGGTAGTGGCTGGGGAAATTTTGTTATTCCTATGGCAAAAAAAAATCCACAAAGGCAAGTGGTTGGCTATGAACTTTCTTTCCTGCCTTGGCTTAGCTCGAGCTTAATTAAGAAAGTATTAGGCTTACAAAATCTCACTTTATTTCGACAAGATTTTTATCATGCAGATCTGAGCAAGGCTTCCGTATTAGTGAGCTATTTATTTCCACAGGCAATGGAAAAAATAGAACATAAATTGCTGAACGAGCAACACAACATTGACTTTCTCATCAGCAATAATTTTGCCCTGCCAACTTCGAAAGCGCTTAAAGTAGTACAGATAGATGACTTTTATAAATCTCCCATCTACCTATACAAAATGTCGAGTTGAGGTATATAAAGTAGCGGATCAAGATGCTACTTTATAAAAATATTACCCGGGAGTTTTGATACTTTCTGTATTGATATTTTCAGCTTCAATCTCGCCCTGTTCATCAGCCTCAACAATGGCATCTGCATCCGGTAGCACTGCATTCAATAATAGGGCAATAAGTGAACCCGTAGTGATCCCTGAAGCAAGAATGATCTTTATAAACTCCGGTAAATGACTTAGCAGTTCAGGACGAACAGTAACAGCCATGCCAGCTCCAATACTAACAGCAATAATAATACCGTTTCTTTTTGTGTGCTTAGTTTCAGATAAGATATTTACCCCTGCCGTAATTATCATGGCAAACATAACTAACCCCGCACCACCAAGTACTGGCAATGGAATAGAAACGACTAATGCACCTATAACAGGAAATAGTCCCGCAAGGATTAACATCGCACCCGTAATTGCAACAACGTAACGACTGGCAACCCCGGTCATTCCGACAATACCTACATTTTGTGAGAAAGATGAAAATGGCGTAGTAGAGAAAATAGAAGCTAAAGCTGAACCTAGCCCATCACATAGAATGCCGCTTGATAACTTTTTCCCTGTTAACTTGGTTTTGGTGACATTCGATAAAGCTAAAAAATCACCGGTTGATTCAACTATTGTCACTAAATACGCTATGGACATACCGATAATACCGCTGATAGGAAAGCTCATACCAAAGTGTAACGGGCTTGGCAAAGCTAGCATAGGAGAGTCCTGCACAGGTGTAAAATCAACTAAACCAATGAAAACACATATAATGTAGCCAACAATCATGCCGATAACCACGGCAGCGGCAGATATAATTCCTTTACCGAACATAGACAAAAGAATAACCACAGTTAACACAAGCAAACCTATTGCTAGGTTAGGTAGTGAGGCATAACCTGCTTGCCCTACTTGACCACCTGCAAGCCAGTCAACGGCTACAGGAATTAATGATAAGCCTATTAAAGTAACAACAGTGCCGGTAACTATGGGTGGAAAATATTTTCTAATCATAGGCATAAAAAAGCTACCGATAATCATAACAAGTGATGCCACTAAGGCTGAGCCTAAAATTCCCGCAACCCCATGCTCAAATCCAATAGCAATGGAAACCCCAACAAAGGTAAAGCTAGTACCCATAACACAGGGCAACCTTATCCCTACAGGACCAACTCCTTTACACTGAATTATGGTGACGACACCTGATACAAGCATTGCAGCATTCACCAAGACAACAATATCTTCTACCGGTAAATTTAGTACTCCACCAACAACTAATGGCACCGTTATTATTGCGCCAAGCGCTGCAAGTAAGTGCTGCGCAGCAAGGATTAATGATGTCCCTATCGGCGGTTTATCTTCAACTTTGTATGAAATTTCCACAATATGTTCCTGTTTTTTGTAATTATATTTTAGAAGGGTTTGCAATACTCCCCATAAGTAGCTGTTTGACAATTGCATGTACCTGACAGAAGAGTCAAGATTGAGTAGGGTTAATTGACTTTAATGAGGTTTCACATTGTGGAAATTGATAACGAAAGAGCAATATTATTATGAGTAACAAGCAGTAAGGAATAAGTGAATGATATGCCTAGGATTTTGAGGGGAAAATCACCTTGAAAAATAAGAAATAGCCTCACGAGAGGCTATTTCTACATTGATATTGATATAAATAGCAGTCTTTATTGCCCCTGCTTAGACGTCTTAGAAAACTGCCAAAATAATAATAGATTAGCAATAAACCACAAATCTTTAATTAAAAAGTGCCCGCTAGTAGAAAGCAATGATTCAGCTAAAATAGCCCCGTCCCTGCTAATTAAGAAGGTTTGTGTTACGGCGAACACTGCTCCGGACATCAAAATAGCAGGTATTAATAATCGAGTATTGAACATGGCAGCAATGAATAGTACTACGGCAATTAAATCATAAATACCAATGAGATTTGATGTTGTTTGTAAGTCCCATATTGAATACATCCAAGACATCAAAGGTGAGCTAAGCACTAAGTTTTCTATGCCTTTTGCTTCCAGCAAGGTGAATTTCATCCCTCCAATCCACAGTAAAACTAACAGCACAGGAAGAATGCTCAACCACTGTTTCGTTTTGGCTGATAGATTAATTTCGATAAATAAAAGACCAATCGATAGCAGTGCAAAATATTTAATGACCCCTTGCCCTGAGCCGATTGCCGGGAAGCCACCTAAGGAATCAATCCACATTGATTGGCCAAACAGAGATAACAATGGAATAACACTAAGTATGATGAGTGAGTAACCAAGAAGAGGACGAAATCGAGTATGCTTAATCGAAAGGCAGGCAATTGTTGCCACAACGATAAAACTTAAGGCTGCGATTAGGTTATAAATATCATCAGGTATAAATCCTGTTATGCCATAAAAATCAGTAATGAGAGTAATATGGCGGTGATGCCCCATCAATGCCATAGATAAGCCCAATAGGGCTGTTGAAAGTGCTACAAGGGTTAAGGCTAGCCTGGTAGGTAATTGCTGCATGTTATTTTCTAATGATTAATGTATTGAGCAGTAAAGACCCTAACAACAGAGGTTTTCTTTCAAGGGAAGTATATGTTTTTCCAAGTAAGGAAGGGCTTAGCGGATCAAATAAGCTGCCGTTATCCTGAGTAACGACAACTTATTGACTGGAATAATACGACTTTAACAATACTACTTATTTAAATGGCTTGCATGGAAGCGCAAGTGCTCTTCAATGAAGCTCGAAATAAAGTAATAACTATGGTCATAACCTTCATGAAGGTTTAACTCCAGTGGGTAGTTAGTTACTTTTGCTGCCGCTTCTAATACTTCTGGCTTTAATTGCTCAGCTAGAAAATCATCTGCTAAACCTTGGTCAACTTTCGCTGGCACAAGCTGTGTTGCCTTTCGCATTAATTCACTGGCATCATGGTCACGCCAAGTTGCTTGGTCTTTGCCAAGATAAGCGGTAAATGCTTTTTGCCCCCAAGGACATTTCATTGGATTGTTGATCGGGCTAAATGCCGACATTGAGCTATAACGCTCTGGATTTTTCATAGCGATGGTTAACGCGCCATGTCCGCCCATTGAATGCCCTGCAATTGAGCGTTTACTTGATACAGGAAAAGTCGCTTCGATTAACTTAGGCAACTCGTTAACAACATAGTCATACATTTGGTAATGACGATTCCACGGAGCTTGTGTGGCATTGACATAAAAACCTGCACCTTGCCCTAAATCATAACCTTCATCATCTGCCACACCTTCGCCACGAGGACTGGTATCAGGTGCAACAATTGCAATACCTAATTCAGCAGCCATACGAAATGCGCCGGCTTTTTGCATAAAGTTCTCATCACTGCACGTTAGCCCGGAAAGCCAATAAAGCACTGGAACTTTTTTTCCATTAGATGCTTGTGGCGGCAAGTAGATAGCAAAACGCATATTGCAGTTTAATACAGTAGACTGATGGCTATATTGTTTATGCCAACCGCCAAAACTTTTGTTTACAGATACATTTTCTAATAAAGAGTCAATTGTCATTATAATACCTCTGGTTACTGCTCAGCAGTTTTACAAAACTGTTGAGCAGTAGGATTACTATTTCTTGCAAAGCGTGATTTTTATATATTATTTATCAAAGTGAATAACTGTGCGGATACTTTCACCTTTGTGCATCAGTTCAAACGATTCATTGATGTCTTCTAACGCCATAGTATGGGTAATGAAGTCACTTAATTTGAATTCGCCCGCTAAATAACGCTCTACGTAATCTGGTAATTCAGTGCGACCTTTAACACCACCAAATGCTGAGCCACGCCATACACGACCAGTTACTAGTTGGAATGGTCTAGTTGAAATTTCTTGTCCAGCGCCCGCAACACCAATAACTACTGACTCACCCCAACCTTTGTGACAACACTCTAGTGCTGAGCGCATTAAGTTAACGTTACCAACACACTCAAAAGAGTAATCAACACCACCATCAGTCATTTCAACAATCACATCTTGAATTGGTTTATCAAAATCTTTTGGATTAATACAATCAGTAGCGCCCAATTTTTTCGCCAGCTCAAACTTACTTTCATTAATATCAATAGCAATAATGCGTGATGCTTTTGCCATTGTTGCGCCAATAACAGCTGAAAGACCAATACCGCCAAGACCAAAGATAGCAACGGTTGCGCCCTCTTCAACTTTAGCCGTATTCATTACCGCGCCCATACCGGTAGTAACACCACAACCTAATAGACAAACTTCTTCTAATGGCGCTTCTTTATTTACTTTTGCTAAAGAGATTTCTGGTAATACTGTGTACTCAGAGAAAGTAGAACACCCCATATAATGGAAGATTGGCTGACCATCTTTATAAAAACGTGTGGTACCGTCAGGCATTAAACCTTTACCTTGGGTTTCGCGAATTTTCTGACAAAGGTTAGTTTTACCCGATAAACAGAACTTACATGTCCCACACTCAGGTGTGTAAAGAGGAATAACGTGGTCGCCAACTTGTACGCTAGTAACACCTTCACCAACTTGCTCAACAATACCGCCACCTTCATGACCTAAGATCACTGGGAAAATACCTTCTGGATCATCACCAGATAAAGTAAAGGCATCGGTATGACATACACCAGAAGCAATCACTTTAACTAACACTTCACCTTTGCGAGGTAGCATTACATCAACTTCTTCGATAGATAAAGGTTGCTTAGGACCCCAAGCGATAGCTGCTTTTGATTTAATAAATTTGTCAGTCATTTAAATTCTCACTTTGTTTAAATATTTGTTTAAATACTTTTTAGGTATTTGTTAAAACTCTTGTTGAAATAATAATTTGTCAGTAACACCTAGGTTACTCACTCTTCGTTTGTTGTAGTCATTCATATAAATTAACTACTGCATATTCTTTTTACTCAAGTATGTCACTTAGTGTGCATGCCCTTGAGATAAATTAATTAGTACTACACCAATGGCAACAAATGCCATGCCTGCCCATGTTGTTAAATCAAGGTGTTGTCGATAAACAATGGTTGATAATAACGTCACACTCACAATAGCGAGTCCCGCCCATAAGGCATGAACAATGCCAACAGGCATACCTTTCATTGCCTGCGACAAAAACATGAAAGCTGCAAGGTGACCTATCAACACTAAGGCACTAGGTACAGGGCGGGTAAAACCTTCTGTTTCTTTTAATGCAACGTGAGACAGTGTTTCAGCAATAACGCCAAATAAAAGAAATAACCAGCTCATGTATTCACCCTTATAAATATAGTCGGAACTAAATTAATAACTTCAGTTGTTTTAACTAAGTTGCTCTGCTTTGATGGAAGCTATTATAACTATTTCATAAAGGATGATAATATAGCAATTTAACAAATGACTTTTACACACAGGTAACAATCAACATGGGCTTGGTATAAACATGCAGTGGGAAGGTATTAGCGAATTTGTCTACGTCGCAGAAAATGAGAGTTTTACTCAAGCCTCAAAGAAAATGGCAATCTCAACCGCACAGGTTAGCCGCCAGATAAGTGCGCTTGAAAAACGATTAAATATAAAATTGTTTTATCGCACCACTCGTAAAGTCTCGCTAACCGAAGAAGGCAGCGTTTTTTATCAGCACTGTCGTAGTGTGCTTGATGGGCTAGAAGCAGCCGAGCGAGCCATAACCAACTTACAATCTAAACCTCAAGGTAAGATCAAACTCTCTGCGCCGGTAACCTATGGTGAACAACAAATTTTGCCGCTAGTGAATAACTTCATCAAGCAATACTCAGATGTTGAAGTAGCTGCTTATTTAAGTAACCAGCAAATTGATTTAGTGGAAGAAGGTTACGATTTAGCCATTCGTCTTGGTAAATTAACTGACTCTTCAATGATGGCAAAGAAGCTGGGTAAAAGAACAAACTATGTTTGTGCATCTCCTGACTATTTGAACCAACATGGCATACCTCATTCCTTATCAGAGCTGAGTCAGCATAGCTGTTTATTGGGTACTTTAGATTATTGGCGCTTTATCGAGTCTGATAAAGAAAAGAGTATTCGTGTTACTGGCAGGCTGCGTTATAACAGCGGTCAAGGCCTTGTTGATGCAGCATTGAAAGGTTTAGGCATAGTACAATTGCCTGATTATTATGTTGAAGAGCATGTGCAAAGCGGTGAATTGATCACCCTATTAGATAACTTCCAAGTGCCAGATGAAGGTATATGGGCGATATATCCGCAAAATCGCCACTTATCGCCCAAAATAAGGTTACTGGTAGATTACTTAACCGAGCAACTAGCGTAATAAATTTGCTGAAAAAGTTTAGTCTTAAAAGCTAACAATAACTTAACAGCATTGGCATTAATAATGTCATAATCTACACCATTAAATGAATTGTTTTTATATGCTCAATTCAACCAATTAATTTCTATCGTTTCAGGAAAGTATCCATCATGCGAGTAGCCGTTTCTCAGTTTGCCACCACCTTAGATAGTCAAGAAAACCTAGCAAGCTGTCTTCGTATGATCAATGAGGCTGCGGTATGTAAACCATCATTAATTGTATTACCTGAATATTGTAATACCCAACCTTGGTATAGTGATCATAAGCAAGCATGGCAACAGGCCTTATCAATTGATGGCGAGTTTTTACAGGCGATAGCAAAACAAGCAAAAAAGCATGAGTGCTATATTGTGCTCAGCGTTACTTTACGCCAAGCCCCTATCTGCAACCTTTCAACTAAAGCAAATATTAGTATCAGCTCCTGTTTATTTTCACCACAAGGAGAGCTTGTTCAACAAGTAGATAAACAAACATTAACTGACGATGAGAGTTATTTTTTTACTAGCAAAAACGAACTAGCAAAAGTGCAAACAACACCTTTTGGAAAACTCGGAATCTTGACCAGTAATGAAGATTTAACCTTTGAGCCATCACGCAAACTAGCGTTAGATGGCGCTCAGTTACTTTGTCATTCCATGAGCTCATTTACACTCGACCAAAGTAGTTTCCATGGGCCTACTCGTGCCTGTGAAAATAAAGTTTTTCTCGCCAGTGCCAATAAAATTGGTGCACTGTTTTTACCTGAGCAAAAGCGTCTTATGGGCACTGGCCAAAGCCAAATAATCTCTCCTGAGGGTAAGATCTTGGCCAAGATGAGCAATGATGAGGAAGGTTTTGTCTTTGCTGATATTGACTTGCTTCCACTTACACCTGAGAGCTGTAATAAGGAACGTCCAGACGGTACTAATATTATTAACCAACTTCGTCCTGAGCTTTATAAAAAGCTAACTAACTCAGTAAAACAAGCTCTCGCACATGAAAGTAAAGTGCCTGCAACAGCCAATGTCGCAATATTTGCAACCTATAAGTCTAATGAGCAAGCCATTGAAGACGTTTGTCATTACATTGAAAATAACCTCAGTGATATTATTCAATTACCTGAGTTATTTTTTATTGCTGATAAAGCAATACTAAATGATTCCAAGCAATTTGCCCTTGTAGCAGAGTTGAGCCAGCAACTAATTAAGCAAGTCAGTGCCGTATTAAGGCCTTTTCAATACCTGTGCACAAGTTTAGTGATAGATGGCATGCATCAGGCAGTAATAATTAGTGAACAGGGTTTATTTGCTACTCAGCAGCAATTGCATTTCTGTAAACGATATCAGTGGACCGCACTCGGTGATAAAGTAAATATAATTGAATTACCTTTAGAGCAAGGAGTCGTTGCGGTTGCGATGTTAACTGCCGATGATGCTAACATAGCTGAAATAGTCAAAGTTGCAGCGCTAGCTAACATTCAAGTATTACTAGTGCCTTTCGATATTCAAGCGCCTTGCGAGGTTGAATATAGCTTATTATCTCGCGCCGCTGAAAATAGAATTTGCCTTGTTGCCGCCAGTCGCGAAAAAAGCTTTGCACATAATTTAGCCCTTACTCAAGAGGACAGCCATAATCCTTATGGTAAAAACAAAGTGAAAATACATAAGTCTACCGGGCTAATTGCCAATTTAACTACTAACTCCACCTTATTAAGCCAGTGGAAATCACGAAAATTTAATGGCTACCTTAATCAACCACTAGTTAAGCTGCAGTTTGGTAAAATCACCAAAGCTGTCATCCACCCTATTGCCGCCTGTACTAAGTTTTTACCAAGCAACTTTAATAACCTGAGCTCTGATTAAATAATATTAACAGAGAGTTGCCTTGTTTTAATTATTGAATATACTCAATGTAGAATAAGGTGATTAAGAGGTTGAACAAATGCTTACAGAAAACCCTTTAGATTTTATTAAAAATTCAAATATTGGCATTCACGCTGTATCTCCCGAAGGCATTATTAAATATGCCAACCAACATGAACTAGACGTATTAGGCTACACGGAAGATGAATATGTCGGCCATCATGTCTCTGAGTTTCAATTTGACAAGTCATGCTTAGAACATATGATGAATAAACTGTCAAAATTTGAAGCCTTTACTAACTTCCCCGCCATGGTATATGGTAAAGACAAGATAAAATACATACTATATAATTCAAGCGTTTATGATGTAAACGGTGAGTTTATTCATACCCGATGTTTTGGTAATGAAATATCTGAAGATGTTTATCATGCCTGTGTACTCGAATATAAAAAAATTGTCACTCGCAATATTGACTAGGTAACTCTTCACTGTCATTTATCACTACTTAAAAGCAAAAGGCACTATCGCCTAGCCCTAACAAAATAACAGCTAAAGCTGCTCCTAACTTGATAAGCGTTATTCTTTATTTTCAATTACATCATCGGCAAAGTCGGTATGCCAGAACTTGTATCCCTGCACCGTTGCTTGAGCTGCCGCGCCCCATAAATTTGCTTGATAGACTTTAACACCTTCCATATCGGCCGATTGGTTAGCAGAAGCATTACCACCTTCACCATCATGTTCAGCGCTGGCCTCTGCACGAGCACCGCCCTCCCATCCAGATTCTTTAAAGCGATTCAAAGCACCATTGTTTAAAAAGACATAAACAAAGGCAACTTGTTTGAAACCAATTCCCGCACCAACACCAACAGAAGCAAAGCGATAATAATCAGTTTTACTACCATCATGCAGCGTACAAACCCCGCCCCCTGTCGATGCAGCAAATAAATAACTATCACTGCCAGTACAAATAACATGTGCATTATTAGCACTAACCACAGCCTTGGCTTCAGGGTGATCTTCATAAATTTTAGATAAGGCTGAAGCCGTTTCATCACGAGCATTTTTCATTTTAGCTGCTGGTGTATTACCCGTTGCGCAACCGAATAATAAGCTTGTGGTTAGCCCAATCAATATGTATTTTTTTATTGTCACTTTTTCATCCTATTTGAATTGTTTACCAGATAATTATTTATCTAATACAATATAGGTTAAGTTTTACAAATATGGGCATAGTATATTGATTTTTAAATATTCCTAACTCATTTTTTCGCTGGCTATAAGTTATTAATTATCAATATTAACTTACCCCGCTAATACGAATTCTCCTTACGTTTAAGTTCATTAAATGACGAAGCAAATATCGAAAAAGAAGTTTTTTAATGCCTGAAAGGTTGCTGCCATAGTTTGCGTAAAAGTCATCCGGTTGATTATAAACACCATAATCATCCGCAATACCCTCTCTTTGTATGTAAGTATCTTCCCCTTTCCAGTCAACATCAGGTGCTGCAAGACATTTAGTGGCAATACCAAAACCAGAAAAGGGTTCAGATTGACCAACAAAGCTACGCTGAATCTGTTTTAGGTAAGCTTTATCAATAATATAGCCCTCCAAATTAAGCCAACGATCCTTATAATAAACTTCAACCCAACTATGAATAATGCGTTTAGGGGCGATTACAAACAAATAGTTAGGGATTGCACCTCGTTGCAGATCATTAAAAATAGTAAAACCATGGAATCGTGTAGGAATACCCACTGCACGTAATAAAGCCATTAATAACGTGCCCTTGGTATTACATTGACCGTAGCCATCAGCCAAGACTCGACTTGCAGGCAAACGGTCATCTGCGTTATAGCCAAATTGGATTTCATCACGCACATAGTTGTAAATTGAACCAATGGCATCGTATTGAGACAAGTCTCGCCACCGTCTTTGCTCAATCAACGTTTGAATTTTTGGCTGATTAAAGTCCAACATCTGCGTTTCTTTTAGAAGGTCTTTTGATAGTTTCGACATGGATAGTTTTGGCATAGATAATTCCTGCTTAATGATTATCTGCCTAGAATAATCAATTGCTGCACAGGAAAATTGAACAAACTAGCTATCTTTTTTAAAAAGCATCAGTGCTTCTCTAATGGTCATACCGAAGGTGCTTCGAAAGGTTCTGCTTAAATGGGCACTGTCTGAAAACCCTGCCAAGTGAGCTGCATCAGTAGCTGAGCTATTATTTATTATTGCTTGTATCGCACACATCATCCGTCGCCATAACAAGTAAGGTCGCCAAGCAATGCCTAGCTCGTCCCGAAATAGATGGAGAAAACGACTTTCTGATAAAGCTAATTGGCTAGCAACTTGTGAAGCTCGCCAGTTGACTGGTTTGATACAGTCGCCATGTAAACATTGCTTTAGTTCAGTTAATAACTGCTGAATACGTTTATCTTTTACCGTACTTTGATTACTAAAAAGCATTTTATGAAACAAGTGTTGCTTGCTGAGATTCAACTGCTGAAATAAGGGCGATAAGTGTTCACCCACGTATTCAGTCTTAGTTGGCTGCTTAATCATTGTAGAAAAGCATGAACTAAATGTCTTAAACGGCAGCCCTGCCAGCCTAGTTGACAACTCCTGTCCTAAATCACTTTTTGGCTCAATAAGTAGTATCCAACCTGCTGTCATTTGTAGTTGATGTTCAATTTTTGAGTCAATGATGGTTAACCCTGAGATATCGTTTGTATTTAATTTACAAAGCGACTTACTTTGAGGCCATATTACTTGGATCGCATGGTGGCTGTGGGGAGCGGCATCTAAGCTGTTGCCAAATATAATGACTACACCTGTGTGAATCCAAACAGTTGGTTTAATCATGTTTTGCACCTCCCCACTAAATTAACAGCTATGTTGTCACAAGAGAAAAATATTGGCTATTGATACCATTAATGATGAATGCCTTATCTGCAGCTATCGATGTTACTTCATAAGGCTGGAGTCTAGCTCAATAAAACCACTAGCCCTTGTTAACATTAAACTAGCTACCCAATAAGGGCATTACTTCTTTGTAACCTTAGTAAGATAACCTAGAGAGCTTTCACCATCACTTGCAATATCTTCATCACAGCTTTGCATGAAAAACTCAAGTTCATGGGTGATACATTTAAGTTGATCTCTTATATCGTGACTTACAAATAACAGATGTGTTTTGCTGTTTGCCGCAATATAGTCCATTAACGCTAAGACCTTTTCGCGATTATGATTGTCTAGCCCTTGGCATGGTTCATCTAAAATCAAAATCATTGGTAGCTTCACCACTGCACGAGCAATTAAGACTAAGCGCTGCTCACCATAGGATAATTGATTAAAGTAAGTATTTTCATGTTGCTCTAACCCGAGTAATACTAACCATTGGCGAGCAATAATCACTTGATGGCGGCTAGGGCTATCATACAAACCTATGCTATCGTAAAAACCAGAAAGTACCACTTGAATTAGGGTGGTTGATACACGGTAATCACGATGTAACTGTGCGCTCACTAAACCATAATGGCGCTTTATATCCCAAATCGACTCACCACTACCACGCTTTACGCCAAATAAATGAATGTCTTTGCCATAAGCTTTTGGGCTATCGCCAGATATCATTGCTAACAAGGTTGATTTACCACAGCCATTTGGGCCAATAATACGCCAATGCTGGCCTTGCTCAAAATGCCAGTTTAGTGCTTCAAATATTGGTTTTTGCTCAAAGCTTACCGAAACATTATTAACCGCGACAAGTGGTGTGTTTTTTTCAAGGTGATCATATTGCAAACAATCAGGTAAATGGTGTGGCAGCGCATAATGGTTTTCATTAAGTTGCTGCCATTGCTCTGTTGCAATAATTTCCTCACGCTTGCCTAACAGTACTATTTTACCCTGCTGCATATAAACTAAGTTTTCAATACTGCTAGGTAGGCTTTGATGATAAAAATCAAACAAAATAATGCTGATACCTTGTGCCACCAGCGAATTAAGCACATCACTTAAATGTGCTTGTGAAGCAATATCTAAGCCTGCATAAGGCTCGTCTAGAAGCATAACTTTTGGCTTTAACATTAAGGCTCGTGCCATTAATACTTTACGTGTTTCACCTGTTGATAAAATTTTAAAGGGTTTATCGAGTAACTTTTCAATGACCAACAAGCTGACAATTTCATCTAGGTCGTCTTGTAAAAAAGTATTATCATCAATAATAATTTCAAGCGCACTGCGGCCATTATCGACACCTTCTTCCATAAAATCACT
>Ga0105355_10002000_pt1 | contig 18657 bp, 15 predicted proteins | sample GOMGulsemesocosm_2_FD_83508 | JGI IMG/M metagenome (GOLD analysis project Ga0105355, IMG submission 83508) | Methane-oxidizing microbial communities from mesocosms in the Gulf of Mexico - GOM9C Gulf of Mexico | ecosystem: Environmental > Aquatic > Marine > Cold seeps | place: Gulf of Mexico... | reverse complement strand
CACACCAATTACTTTTCTTTGCTTCGCCAAAGAATAAGTAATCAAAAGAAAGGCGACCCGCGATTTAGTTGCTTATATTCAATAGAATAACCGTCTTAACGGAACCGCTTTTAATGCGCATCCTGCGCGAAAAGCTAAAAAATCGTCCCTGATTTTTTCTCCTAACGATTATCCAATTGAATGCAACTAACAACGGGGATTAAAACCAATCGCAACATGCAGCTTTAGCAATCCTTCTTAAAAAGCAATTGGCGTAACAGTACCTATACTAAAGTTCAAACAATCAATAATTATGAAATGGAATACGAATGATCAAAACAAAAATAGCTGTAATAAGCGCATTACTGATGACCTTAATCGCCTGTACGGGAGAAACGGTCAACGATGTTAAATATTACAAAGAACATGACCAAGAAAGAATTAGCATGTTAGAAAAGTGTCGTAATAACGCGTTACAAGATGAATATCGCGAAGCGAATTGCAAGAATTCTTCAAGAGCAAGAACACAAATTTCTATTGAAATAGAAAGAGAAAACTCAAGAATTGCTTTAGATCGCATATCTGGAAAAAAGTAAAGTGAATTAGATTAACTATGTATATTTGAACGGCAACAATAAAATGCAATAATTTCCTCAACTAGAAATCTAAGCTGCCTTCCGCTCAGATAACCACATGATAACAATGGTATAACGCTTACGCATTTTTAACGTGTTGACTACTTTTATTACGTCTGTTTTATCTTAGGCACAGCGCTTAATAACTCTTTGGTGTAGTCATGTTGAGGGTTTTGCATCACTTGTTTGGTGTGGCCTTGTTCAACGATCTTACCTTCTTTCATTACTGCAATTTTATGGGCAAGGTGGGGGATTAATGACAAATCGTGAGTAATAAACAAATAAGACAAACCGTGCTCTAGCTGCAGTTCTAACAGTAGCTCTAATACCTGACCTCGAATTGATACATCAAGCGCGCTGGTTGGCTCGTCACAAATAATCAGTTTGGGTTTTACCGCAAGTGCGCGGGCAATGGCGATACGCTGACGTTGGCCGCCAGAGAACTCATGAGGATAACGTGTTAAATGCTCAGGCTCTAAACCAACGCGTTTAATCAGCGCCTTTATTTGTTGCCTGCGTCGCTGTTTGTTTCGCTCAACTTTTAGACTAACCATACCTTCTTCTATAATGTCATTGATGGTCATGCGAGGATTCATCGACGAAAAAGGATCTTGAAAGATCACCTGAATATCTTTGCGGTAAGGCATAAAAGCGCGGTCAGACAGTTGCGCGGTTGATTGGCCATTAAAGACAATATTACCCTTGGTCGCTTTTGTTAAGTTTAAAATGGCTTGGCCAGCAGTGGTCTTGCCGCTGCCACTTTCGCCGACTAATGCCAAGGTCTCGCCTTGATTGATCACAAAGCTAATGCCGTCGACCGCTTTGGTATGGCTACTTACTCGTTGTAACAAGCCCTTGCGTTGTTCGAACCAAACATGAAGGTCCGAGACTTCTAATAAAGGTTGTTCACCGGCTTGATTGCTAAAATAGGAACCATCGGGCAGTGAGGCAATTAATTGCTGAGAATAGGGATGTTGCGGCGCTTTAAAAAAATCATTGGTATTGTTGCGCTCGACAATCTCACCTTGGCGCATTACAGCAACAGTGTCTGCCATTTCAAATACCACGCCCATATCATGGGTGATTAATAACAAGGCTAGCTGATGACGCTTACAGAGCTGTTTTAGTAGGGTTAATACTTGTTTTTGAATCGTAACATCAAGTGCGGTAGTTGGTTCATCAGCAATTAATAACTTGGCATTACAAGCTAATGCTATTGCAATCATTACCCGTTGTTTTTGGCCACCAGAAAGTTGGTGTGGATACCAATTGAGCCGACTTTGGGGTTCAGGAATGCCTACTTCCGTTAGCAACTCGATAATGCGAGGTTGAGCTTCAATAAGCGTCAAACCTTGATGCAATCGTAATACCTCACCAATTTGTTGCTTGATCGTTTGCACCGGATTTAACGAGGTTTGCGGATCCTGAAAGATCATCGCAATGTCTTTGCCACGGACACCATTCATCATTTGCTCAGTCATGCTAAACAATTGTTGTTGGGCTAGCTGTACTTTGCCGTCACTAATTTTAAGTGCGTCGGGTAATAACCTCATAATAGATAATGCGGTTAACGATTTACCAGAGCCAGACTCACCAACTAAGGCAAATATTTCGCCCGAGTTTATTTCAAAACTCACTTGCTTTACTAACGCGGTATTATCATAGGCCAGTTCAATACTGAGGTTGTTGACACTTAATAAAGCCATGTTAAATCTCCTGTGCCTGCTTGCGTTTAATACCAAATATTCCTGACTTAACGATACGAGGATCAAAGGCGTCACGCACCTCATCGGCAAACAAATTGGCCGCTAACACCAATACAAACATTAAGCTAAACGCTGCCGTAACCGACCACCACACAGTTGGGTCTCGCGACAGCTCTGAGCGGGCAGCATTAATCATATTGCCCCAGCTGTTCATCGAAGCATCAACCCCAACCCCGATATAAGACAAGACCGACTCTGCCAGCACAAAGGCGCTAAAATCGAGTACCAGCGCAATAAAAATGATATGCGTGACATTGGGTAAGATGTGGCGGCTAATGACCTTACGATGAGGCACGCCAAAGGCATGCGCTGCTTGCACGTAGTCAAGCTGGCTTATTTTAAGAGTTTCGGCGCGTAATAGACGGCACAGACCCGTCCAACTGGTTAGGCCGAGAATTAAACACAGCGATAAAAACTTAAAATCAGCTCGCTCAATGGTTAAATTAAAATCGCTTTGGTGGGTTTCAATATAAACATCGATTAACAAGATTGATGCCGCAATTAATAAGATCCCGGGAATTGAATTTAAGGTGGTATAGATATATTGCACGACGTCATCGATTAAGCCTTTGAAATAACCAGCACTAATGCCTAGTCCAATCGCCAATGGCAAAGTTAAAATCGTCGCTAGTGTGCCAATTAGAACTCCGGTACGAATCGCTTTGACCGCCTGATAAAAGACATCAGTGCCAACTTTGTCGGTGCCAAAAATGTGATAAACACTGCCAAGATCGATAGCCCACGTGGTTGAAACAATTAAAAACGTAAGCATCAAATAAATCGTTTTTTGCGGTAAATAACTAATTGTTTGGTTTTGGTTTAAGCGCGTTGATTGTTTTTTTACCAATATTATCAACACAACTTTAATCAATCCAACTAAGGCCAATGAAATGAGCAAACCTTGCCCAAGCGCAATAGCACTACGTTTTAATATATCGCTTGCTTGATCGCTGGGATCGTCAATATGGGAGCCGGCGAACTTTAAGCGGGGATAATCGCGGTATATCCGCCCGAGTGAGTCGGTTTGGTTTTCTTTGGCAAACGAATAGAGTGAGAATGGTGCAGAATAGGTGGTTTCACTGTTGGCCTTTAGATCGGCCAAGATAAAGTCTAATACGCTATTTACCTCACTGCTGTAGTGAACTTGGCTGCTGACTGCTGATTTATCAACGCCCTTTGTTACGACTTCGGGCAAGGCTTGACGATAATGAATTGAATCTAAAATGGCGATTAGTAAATAAAACGCAATAATGATAAAAGACGCACTGCCGACCCGTGACTGAAAGACATAACGCCATTTTTTAGCTGTTTGTGGATTGGTTCTAATGGCTCTGACCATCGCAAATATTGCGATCATTAACACCAACAATAAGGCGTCGCTGTAAAGCAGGGTAAATTTCATGATGACAACCTCACTCGCGGATCAACCAAAGTGTAGGAGATATCGGTTAGGATCAAGCCGACAATATAGAGTACCGATCCAATAAATACCATCGAACGCACCACCGCAAAGTCTTGCGCTTGTATCGCATCAAGGGTGTAGCTGCCAAGACCCGGAATACCAAAAAAAGATTCCATTAATAAGCTACCCATAAACAAGGTAGGGATCACCACAACAATGCCGGTCAAAATTGGGATCATTGCATTAGGTAGCAAATGATTAAATAATACTGACAGTTCTGATACTCCTTTGGCACGGGCTGTTCGGATGTAATCACGGTTAATTTCTTCGGTGAAGATCGCGCGATATAAACGAGTTCCGCCGCCAATGCCCGATAACACCCCGATGATCACGGGTAAGATCAAAAACTTAATTGCTTCAATGCCGTGTAAATAACCGGATACCGGTACCAGATGCCATACCTTGCCAAACATAAATTGGCCACCAATAATATAAAAGACCGCTGAAATCGAAAATACCACAATGCAAAATACCATTGAGCCTACTTCAAATAAGCTAGCTCTAAACATCACCACAATCAGCGCGAAACTAATATTGACGATGATCCCGATAATAAAGGTCGGAATTTGCACCGCTAAACTTGGCCACATTCGCTGGACAATATCTTGAGCAATGACTCGGCCCTCGTCTGACTTGCCAAAATCGAATACGAATAATTTTAGCGACTTTTCAAAAAATACCGTATCTGTTAGTAAGCCCTCACTGTCGGTCTCACTATTTATAAATAGAGGTTTGTTATAACCTCGTTCGACCTTCCATTGTTCAACCGCCTCGGTAGAAATATGCTTGCCACCCAGTTGCACTTGTGCCATTTGATCTGGGCTATTGACCAAAAAAAACAAGGCAAAGGTCAACACATTAACCCCTAATAAAATCGGTAATGAATACAGTATTCTTCGTAGTATGTAAGCAAACATAGTTAACTTTTCTTAAAGGTTAAGGATTAAAGGTTAAGATTCAAATGTATGTAATCATTCGCTATCGGCTAGCACCATAGCCTGTCGCCTGCGATACGCTAATACCCCAGGAATAGTCACCAGCAGCACAACTATCAATACTAAGCCTAGTGGCCATAACACAGGTTGATTCCATTGCTGCCTTTTTTGCTGGCGTAACTGCGGATCAAGATTTTGGAATTTAAGGGTCGCCTGTGAAATGCCGTGCGGTTTATAGTTATTCATCCACTGATTATTTAACACAAAAGATTGCGGATGAAAGCCAGAAGCCCAAGGTAGATCACGATGGAAGATATCGATCATTTCTTTAATCACAGCTAAGCGTTCAGGTGAATCTGGCATTGTCTTCATTTGGTTAAACAAACGATTATATTGCGGATTATCATAATTACTGGAATTAACCCCTGAGCCACCACTGCCAACTCGCCCATTGGGGCCGTAGAGTAAAAATAAGAAATTTTCTGGATCGGGGTAATCGGCAAACCAGCCCCAAGAGAATATTTGAGCATTGCCCAATTCCATTTTCTCCTGAAAGCGGTTGTAATCGGTTGAGCGAATATTAAGTTGGATCCCTAGTTTATTAAACTGTTTGATCATCCAATTTTGGTTGGCGTTATTATTGCCAGTGGTATCGTAATTGAGGATCAAGGGTTTTCCTGTCGCACTGTCGCGTCCCTGCGGATATCCGGCTTCGGTTAGCAGTTTTTTGGCTTGAGCCAATGGCTTTGCGACAGGCTTATTTTGCGCTGGATCCCAGTCAAAAACAAAGGAATTAAGTCCCAATTCCTCTCCCTGATAAGCACCAAATATACCAGGAGGCAAAGGATCTTGCGCGACTTGACCGCGGCCATTACGAAAAATCGAAATTTGTTCTTGTTCGTTATAAACTATCGCGATGGCGCGGCGCAGTTTACGATTCTTTTCATTGTCACCGCCGACGATTGGATCTTGCATATTAAAGCCCAGATAATAGGTGGCAGGATCAATAGCCATCGTCAGCGAAATACCTTTATTGCGCATGTCATCGCTTAAAGCAATGCCTTCAACGCCGACATTAACCGCTTGATCAAAACTGTCACTGCTAATGCCTGAACGATCATAATAACCTTGTAAAAACTTGGTCCAAATGGGGATTGATTCTTTTTCTAATCTAAAACTCACCTCGTCAATAAATGGCAATTTTTTACCTGCATCGGCCAATAAACCTTGCGTTTGGTCATCATCACTGCCCGAAGCCGGGTAGTAATCGTCGTGATAATTGGGGTTGCGGCTTAATACTATTTCTTGATTAGGATTGTGCTTAGTCATCATGTAAGGGCCGGTGCCAACGGGGTAGAAGTCTAAGCTAATATTCTTGTCCGCTAAGCCGGGCAAATGATAAAAACGGTCAACCTCCATTGGGATCGGGGCAAAAAAGTGGAATGCTAACCAATATTTAAATTGCGGATATTTGCCTTTAAGTTTAATGCTAAAAGAATAGTCGCCATCTTTGGTGACACCCGCTAAATCTAGCTTGGTTAGGTCGAGCCACAGCTGCTTATTATTACCTGCTTTTTCATCCTTTCTAAGTGCTTTAATTTGTTGGCGTAAAGGTTTTAAACCAACAATGTATTGCGACAACAGATCCCAAATCGGCAGGTGCAAGGTTGGATCTGCCATTCGTTTTATTTGATAGATATAGTCATCTGCCACTAGCTCTTTAGTGCCTAGTTGGCTAAATGCATCGAGATTTTGGTAGCCTTGATATTGGGCTTTATTGTTAACCTGATAATAAGCTTGGTCTTGAGAATTTTTGGAAAAAGCTGGATGAGGTTGATATAAAACGCCCTTTTTAAGCTCAAAAGAGTAAACCGAATAGGCGGGCTCGGTAACTTCGCCATTGCTTGCTGGTGTTAAAGTCTGGCCTTGTTGATCAAGATAACTAACAGTCGGCATTTGGGTTAGCGTTAATGGTTGTAATTGATAAGGGCGCTTAAGGTAGTGATATTCTAATAACGGTTCGTAAATTTGATCGATAAGGGTCGCTTCAGACAAGTTGTAGGTTCGGACCGGATCAAGATGTTTGGGTTTGTTGCTAAACACCGAATACATCGTGAGCTTATTGGAGTCACTTTTTGGGTGCGGGTTGTTCCATGCGCTGTCATCGCAGCCTGCAAGTGCAAGCGCCGAAAAGCCAATCAAAAAACTGATTATAAAACGGGCGCTGGCTGTGGTTGGTAGCTGCCTCAGCCAAGCCTTAACAAAATGCAGTGTCTTCAATCGTTTTATTCCCTATCCCTAACTGAGTATGCTGTATAGCAGGAAAGTGCTTATACCAATCTCTAAATAGCTTAGCCAAAAGTACCCGCAACACGCTGATATTTAAGATACAGCAATTGCTGACGTGATAAAAACCTTTATTTAATGCGAGTTATTTTCTTGTTCTGCCAATAAGTGATTAACTGGCGGTTGATTAGCTAAATGTTGCTGCTTAAAGTTGAGCCAACTGCTTTCTATTACTTTAAGTTCATTGCGTAGCCAAGATTCAAATTGTTGTACCTTGGGCCGTTTAAAGTGTAACTGCGGCGCAACCAGATAAAAATCATAGGCTGATTTTAAGTAACTGTTCACAGGGCAGATTAACTGGCCGCGTTCGAGCAATTCGTACACTAGACTATAGCGTAACATTGCAAAACCCTGACCACTTAATACCGCTTCAACCAGCATGGTTGAGTCTGAGACATACAGAGATTCCTTGGGAAAGGTCACGCCAAGCGTTTGCTGAAACCCCGACAATGCAACCTGCATGTCGCGAGCAGCATCGGCCAAATAGGGCAGTTTAATCAATTGTGGCAAGGCGTCTTGGTTGGTATTGATTAGAGATGGGTGACATACAGGCAACAAGTAATCTTCCAACAGCAAACGTGAGCTTAAACCAGCATACTGACCTCTACCAAAGCGGATCGCCAGATCTAAGCCGCTCTGGTCAAAAGAGACCACGCCTAAACTGGGCGATAAACTAATGGTTATATCAGGCTGCGCTTGCTGAAACTTGCCTAACCGTGGCACCAACCAGCGCCCTGCAAATGAAGGCAGCACAGTCATGCTCAGTTTATTGGGCTGAGGATCAAGGGCCAGTCGGCCAATACCATCTTCCATACTGGCAAAAGCCTTGTCGATGTAAGGTAGTAATAGCCGTCCTTCAGCCGATAATTCCACTTCCCGTGTTAGTCGTTTAAATAGAGTTAACCCCAAATATTGTTCCAAGGTTTTTATTTGCTGGCTAATCGCCGTTGGTGTCACGTGCAATTGACTAGCCGCGAGTTTAAAACTTTGGTGTTGGCCAGCAGCGCGAAATGCTTGCAGTGATTTTAATGGTGGCAGTCTGGTCATTTCACGCTCCGCTTATAGGTAAGATTATCTTAACTATAGCGGGAAATAACTCGTTTGTCAGTTAGCAGTAACTCATGGATTATAAGGACAGTAATCAAGAGGAGAAGATCATGAGTGAACGAACCTTAAAGAAAAGCTTCAGCGTGAACGATGTCAATTCTAAAGCCATTTACCTAACACAGGTCATTATCAGGGCTTGGCAGCACTGGCAATTTAATATCAAAACACGTCGTCAGTTAGCTAAATTAACTTGTCTAGAATTACGTGATGTTGGTATTAGTAGCCATGATGCTATGGTTGAAATACAAAAACCATTTTGGCAGTGATAGTGAGATTTAAACGACTATTTTGTTGCTATAAATGCCTAAAAACTCTAATAAAAAACTCTAAGTATTTTTTATTAGAGTTTTTTATTAACCAAAAATATAATTTTATATTCGTTGATCTAGCCCTTGCCAAGTTATTGCATCTGACAGATAGCTGAGCTACCATGCCCGCAGATTTATCGTTTATTCATTTTTTATTTAGAGTTTGGTGGAAGATTTTTTGATTCTGTTAAAGCGCATTTTATTAATAGTTTTGTTTATTGCTAGCACTGTGCAAGCGATAGCGGCTGTTGCTATGCCTTATCAAATGATGAAAACCAATCATGTCCCGGTAACCACAAATGATTCAATGCAACCTAGCAATAGTGAATGTGAGATGTGTCCGCAGCATGGCATGAGCGAAGCTGTTGATAGCGTACCTTGCATGAATGAGTGCGAGGGTTGTCCGGCAGCCTGTTCGTTGAATTTTATTAATAGTTTTAATTTTTCAGCCACTGTTTTCCCCGCTGAAAAACCTGTTCTTAATGAAGAAAACCACATTTCTTCTACCATCGATAACCTGTTCCGCCCACCAATATTCTGCTAACACAGGGTAGATCCGTCTAGATTAGGCAGATCACCACATTTATCGTTAGCAGGAGCAATGCTCCTGAATTTTAACCATTTTACATTTTGGTTTTATGTGGAGTCTTTCATGAAAAAATTAATTAATCGTCCGTTATTGGTACTTGTTGCCGCTAGTTTGCTTAGTGCTGCTGGTATTTACAGTGCTGTTGCCGCCTCTTCTTCGTCAGCTGAGCAAGTATCTGACGCTATTACTGCCAACTCAGCTATCCCCGTTACTGTGTATAAAGATCCTAACTGCAGCTGTTGTGCTGGTTGGATTGACCATATCGATAAGCTAGGTTTTAAGTCAACTGTCGTGCATCCGCAAGATTTATACGCGTTTAAAGACAGTTTGAACATCGGCTCTAATTTACGCTCTTGCCATAGTGCAGTCACTGACAATGGTTTTGTTTTTGAAGGCCATGTTCCTGCTAAATACATCAAGCAGTTTCTTAAAAATCCCCCTGAAAATTCTATCGGCTTAACGGTGCCAGCAATGGTTGTCGGCACGCCAGGCATGGAAGTTGGTGATCAATTTAGACCCTACAAAGTACTGACCTTAAACAGCGATGGCACAAGCACGGCTTATGCCGAAATCTCTAGTTATAACCAACAGTTTTAGTGGGGCTACTCATGAATAGATTAATACCTTTAGGGGGTAGTGTGATCCGTGCTGTGCAGATTTTAGTACTGCCGATTTTTGCCCTGCCTGTTTTGGCGCAAAATGGCCAGCTTTCACTAAATTTGGCCGTAAATGAAGCGATAATTAATGATCCTTGGTTGACCGCTAACCAGTACCGCCAAGCAGGGGTTGACGCTCGCAGTGTTGCTGCGGCAACTCAAGCTAATCCATCCATGTCATTAGGTTTGATGAACTTACCTCTTGATAGTTTTGACTTTAATCAAGAAGGCATGACTCAGTTCAAGGTCGGCGTTAGTCAAAAGTTTGGTCGTGGTGATTCATTGGCGCTGATGCAAAAACAATTGCAGCAGCAGAGTTTGCGTTATCCGTTGATGCGCAGTGACCGCCAAGCCAAGGTGCAGGTTAAGGTCGCAGTGCTGTGGTTTAAATTGTATCAAGTCAATAAAACAGTGGCGTTAATAAATCAAGACCGCCACTTATTTGAGCAGCTAATTGATGTCACCGAGGTGAGTTATTCCAGTGCCTTCCGTCGTAGCCGGCAGCAAGATGTTATTCGCGCTGAATTGGAATTGATTCGACTTGATGACCGTCTCACGGTACTGGCACAGCGCAAATCTGGTTTGTTACGTCAGTTAGGAGAATGGTTATCACCAGTGACTATGGCATTACCTTTAAGTCGTGACCTACCTAAATTAACACTGAATCTAGCCGCTTCAGCTACCGAACCTCAGTCGTTAATGTCTCATCCTGCAGTACGCAATTTAGATCAGCAAGCGAGTGCGATGGCGGTGGCAATTGATGTCGCTAAGCAGAGTTATGAGCCGCAATGGGGAGTCAATGCCAGTTATGGTTATCGGGCTGACATGCCAAACAACAGTAGCCGTGCTGATTTGGTGTCGGTTGGGGTAACGTTTGATTTACCGTTATTTACCACCAACAAACAAGACCAAAACGTTAAGGCTGCTATCGCCAATACTGAGGCGGTTAAAACCAATAAAGTGTTGCTGTTACGTCAGATGAGCGCTAGCGCTAAAGCGATTCAAGCGCAATTGTACCAGCTTAATCAACGACAAAAGCTCTACCGCAATTCACTTATCCCGCAAGTGCATCAACAAGCAGAAGCCGCTCTTAATGCCTACAGCAATGACGACGGCGACTTTAGCGAAGTGATGCGGGCAAGAATAGCGGAATTAAACACCAACATTTCGGCATTAAACATTGAAATTGAACAGCAAATACTAATAACTCGCTTGAATTATTTCTTTAATGATAGCGCGAGTTAAGGAATAGATTATGAATAAAGCATTATCAACCATTACCTTATTAGTCGTTGGCGCTGCAATTGGTGCGGTCGGTTTTTCACAATTTGGTGCCACAAGCACTGCTGGCACCGTTGCTAGTGCTGAAAAACAGCCCTTGTACTGGGTAGCACCGATGGATCCAAATTACCGCCGTGATAAACCTGGTCAGTCTCCGATGGGCATGGACTTAATTGCGGTGTATGACCAACCAGCGGGTGCTAAAGACAGCCCCGGCACCATTAAAATTTCACCCGATGTTGTTAATAACCTTGGCGTGCGGACCTCAGAAGTCGCGTACCGTCGTTTTAACGATCAAATTAATACCGTCGGTTACATTGGCTATGATGAAGACCGACTAATTCATATTCACCCACGTGTTGAAGGTTGGTTAGACAAGCTTTATATCAAAACTAAAGGGGCGCAGGTCATTAAGGGGGAGCCGCTATATGACATTTATTCACCAGCGCTAGTTAATGCCCAAGAAGAATTGATGATAGCGTTAGAGCGTAACAACAAGCGGTTAATTGGTGCGGCTAAAGCACGACTTTCTGCTTTGCTGGTACCACAGTCAACCATTAAACAATTAATCAGCACCAGAAAGGTGAAGCAAAATATTACTATTTTCGCGCCGCAATCGGGGGTGGTCGACAACCTTAATGTTCGTGAAGGTTTTTTTGTAAAACCCGGCACTAAAATTATGTCGATTGGCGCACTCGATGATGTTTGGGTTAATGCTGAAGTCTTTGAGCGTCAGGCATCATTTGTTGCCGTGGGCAACCCTGTGGTGATGACCTTAGATTACCTGCCTGGTCAACGCTGGCAGGGCAAGGTTGATTATATTTATCCGACCCTTGATGCCAATACTCGCACGGTTAAGGTGCGATTGCGTTTTTCTAATCCTAATTTTGAGTTAAAACCTAATATGTTTGCGCAGGTAACTATTGCCAGTGACTCAGGTAAAGCATTGTTGGTACCTAAAGAGGCGGTCATTCGCACCGGTGAGTCGAATCGAGTGGTGATGGCACTGGGCGAAGGTAAATTTAAATCAGTTAATGTTGAGATTGGCCGTACCAACCGCCAAAGCATTGAGGTGGTACACGGCTTAGAAGTGGGTGATAACATTGTGGTGTCAGCGCAGTTTTTACTTGATTCAGAGTCGAGCATTAGCTCTGACTTTATGCGCATGAATCATGATGTCGAACACGTTGACCAATATATTGAACCCGCAGTATTTGCCGATGCAATTATTGAATCGATGATGCCAGAACATCGCATGATCACTGTTACACATCAGCCAATCCCTGCTTGGGGGTGGCCTAGCATGACGATGGACTTCATCGTTGATAAAGCCGTTGATATGAACAAACTAACGGCAGGCTTGAGTCTTAACATTGAGATTATCAAAAATAAAGACAATCAATATGTCATCACCAATACCCATATGGCTGGCCAAACTAGCAGTATGAAAGATATGGATCACAGCAAGATGTCGAGCATGAAAGGCATGTCAAAGATGCAGGGTATGGATCCTAGTAATATGTCGAACATGAAAGACATGTCAAAGATGCAAGATATAGATCATAGCAAGATGTCGGGCATCAAGAGTAAGCCAATGACAACAGAAAATGGCCCCGCTACTAAGACAGGAGCTAACTAGTGATTGGATCTATTATTAGATGGTCTGTCGGCAATCGATTTTTCATTATTTTGGCCACTTTGTTTGTCGTTGGTATTGGCTTATATTCATTGAAAAATACGCCAGTTGACGCCTTGCCCGATTTGTCAGATGTACAGGTGATTATTAAAACCAGTTACCCAGGACAGGCGCCGCAGGTGGTACAAGATCAGGTTACTTACCCGTTAACGACCGCGATGCTTTCAGTGCCTGGTGCCGAAGTGGTGCGAGGATACTCATTTTTTGGCGACTCTTATGTCTATGTCATTTTTAATGAAGATACTGACTTGTACTGGGCCCGAAGCCGAGTTCTGGAATACTTAAGTCAGGTTGCATCGACGTTACCAGTCAGTGCTAAACCGCAACTTGGGCCTGATGCAACAGGGGTTGGCTGGGTTTATCTTTATGCCTTGGTTGATCGCACCGGAAAACACGATTTAAGCCAGTTACGTAGCTTGCAAGATTGGTTTCTAAAGTTTGAACTGCAAACTGTGCCCGGTGTTTCTGAGGTATCAACCTTAGGTGGTATGGTTAAGCAATATCAGGTGCGAGTAGACCCTGACAAATTACGTGCTTTTGGTATTCCACTAGCTCATATTCAAACGGCTATTAAACGCGGTAATCAAGAAATTGGCGCTTCTGTTGTTGAAATGGCTGAAGCAGAATACATGGTCCGAGCGACCGGTTATTTACGGGGTGAAGATGACATTGGCAACATTCCGTTGGGCGTTAATAAAAATGGCATCCCGTTATTATTAAAAGACGTTGCCGATATTGGGGTTGGTCCACAAATGCGTCGTGGCATTGCCGAACTTAACGGTGAAGGCGAAGTTGTCGGTGGCATTGTGGTGATGCGATTTGGTGAAAATGCCCAGAAAACTATCGATAGTGTTAAAGCGAAACTGGAGCAATTAACCAAAGGACTGCCCGAAGGGGTCGAGGTGGTTACGGTTTATGATCGCAGCGCTTTAATTGAAAGCGCGATTGACAACTTATGGATGAAATTACTCGAAGAATTCATCGTGGTAGCACTCGTGTGTGCGGTATTTTTATTCCACTTTCGTTCATCATTGGTGGCGATTATCAGCTTGCCAGTTGGTATATTAGCCGCATTTACTATCATGCATTATCAAGGGCTTAATGCCAATATTATGTCATTGGGCGGAATAGCGATAGCGATTGGCGCGATGATTGATGGCGCGATAGTGATGATCGAAAACATGCATAAACACATGGAGCGAACACCGCTAACTGATGAAAATCGTTGGGACATTGTGATTAAGTCGGCCAGCGAAGTGGGTCCTGCGTTGTTCTTTAGCTTGATGATTATCACAGTAAGCTTTGTGCCAGTGTTTACCCTTGAAGCGCAAGAAGGTCGAATGTTTGCGCCGCTCGCTTACACCAAAACTTATGCGATGGCGGCTTCAGCAATATTGGCGATAACCTTGGTGCCAGTGTTAATGGGTTACTTTATTCGCGGCAAGGTATTGGCTGAGCATAAAAACCCAGTTAACCGAGTATTAACCGCGGGTTATATGCCACTGCTAAAAACCGTTTTAAGTTACCCTAAAACGACTATTGGCGCAGCATTGGTGGTACTAGCAATTGGGTTATGGCCGCTAGACAAGATTGGCAGTGAGTTTATTCCGCCGCTGGACGAGGGCGATTTAATGTATATGCCAACGACTTATCCTGGCATTTCTATTGGCAAGGCGCGTGAGCTGTTACAGCAAACAGACAAACTTATTCGCACTGTGCCTGAGGTTAAAACCGTATTTGGCAAGATGGGCCGTGCAGAAAGTGCCACCGATCCGGCACCATTGACCATGATTGAAACCTTTATTCAATTTAAACCACAAGATCAGTGGCGTGAAGGAGTGACCAAAAAAAGCCTTAAAGAAGAGCTTGATCAGCTAATTAATTTGCCGGGTGTGACCAATGCTTGGGTAATGCCAATTAAAACGCGCATCGATATGTTGGCAACGGGTATTAAAACCCCAGTTGGCATAAAAATAGCTGGACCTGATCTCAAGACCATTCAAGAGATTGGACTACAGCTAGAGAGTATTCTGGGGGATGTGACTGGTACCGCCTCGGTTTATTCAGAGCGAGTTGCTGGTGGCCGTTATATCAAGGTTGATATTCAGCGAGAAAAGGCTGCGCGTTTTGGTTTAAACATTGCTGATATTCAACAAGTTGTTTCGACAGCTATTGGCGGCATGAATGTTACCAATACCATTGAAGGGCTAGAGCGTTATCCGGTTAATATTCGTTATCCACAAGATTATCGAAATTCACCAGAGCAGTTGGCCTTATTGCCGATAGTGACTCAACAGGGTCAACGTATTGGGCTAGGTGATGTTGCTAACATTATTGTGGAAGACGGCCCGCCGGGCATAAAAAGTGAAAACGCACGCCTTAATGGCTGGGTATTTATCGATATTGCCAATATTGATATTGGCAGTTACGTCGAAAATGCACAGCAGGTGGTGCAAGACCAATTAGTCTTGCCTGCAGGTTATTCTATTGCATGGTCTGGTCAGTATGAATATATGCAGCGAGCTAAAGAGAAGCTGACTTACGTTGTTCCACTAACGTTGGGCATTATTGTGTTCTTGCTGTTCCTTAATTTTCGCAACATCACCGAGGTGGCGATCATTATGGGCACCTTGCCTTTTGCAATGGTCGGCAGTATCTGGCTGATGTATAGCCAAGGGTATAACTTTTCGGTTGCGGTTAGTGTTGGTTTTATTGCGCTCGCCGGAGTCGCGGTCGAAATTGGGGTAATTATGCTGGTTTATCTTAATCAATCGTACCAAGAGATGTTAGTGACCTTAAAGCAGCAAAATAAACAGCCAGATCAAGCAGCATTATTGCAAGCCGTGCTTAACGGTGCTGGGTTGCGGGTACGTCCGGTGATGATGACCGCTGCTGCGATTGTGGTTGGTTTGTTGCCGATAATGTATGGCACTGGCACGGGCTCAGAAGTGATGAGCCGCATAGCAACACCTATGGTCGGTGGCATGATTAGCGCGGTGATCCTTACCTTGTTAGTTTTGCCCGTGGTGTATTTTTTATGGCGTTTAACATCTATTAAGAGTCTGAATTTGAATAGTAAAGTGAATTAGAATATTAATGTTGTGCCATAGCGGTCTACATCATAGTGTTCGTTCGCGTGAAAATGTATGGTATCGCTATGGTTATTTTATGCAATTGGTTTTACCAGCTTGGCTGGTTTACTGTAATAGGAGAGTTTTCAAGATGAAAAAATTAGTAACATTATGCGCCGCTGGTGCCTTTATATTTAGCTCGGCGGTATTTGCTCATACTGGCTTAAGTGCCTCTGTTCCGGCGAAAAATGCGATGCTGATGGCGACGCCAAAACAGCTAGATCTTGAATTTAACAGTGAAGTTCGTTTGGTTAAGTTGCATTTGCGCAATAGCAATGCCGAGCTTATTAAGTTTGATTTTAAACCTTCAGTCAAAGGTATGACAAAATTCAGTTATTCGCTACCACCATTGGCGAGCGGAAATTATCGAGTCAATTGGGTGATTATGGGTAATGACGCACATAAAATGAGCGGTTCTTATTCGTTTATGGTCCATGAAATGGACATGGGTATGAGCAAAGAGATGAAACACAATACCGACAGTGAAACCCGCGATGCTCATTCACAGCAGATGCAATAAAGGTTAGGTCATGGAACTATATGGCTGGGAATTTGCGACTGTTTTAAGCAAGCTTTTTGTTTATTTGGGTATTGCAGCTGCAGTTGGCGGAATTTTTATATCACTAATGGTCGCTCAACATCGTAAGCTTGTTGTCAGTATTCGAAAATATAGCCTGTGGTTAATAAGCGGAGCAATTGTCGCGGCTTGCGCCAGTTTTTTCATTCAAGTAGGGGCTTTTGCAGAATCGGGATTTGCGGGCATGGTCGATGAGATGTTCATCGATTTATTGTGGCAATCCAATGTTGGTAATTCAATGTTATTGATTGTGCTGGCGTTGGTATTAATGCTATTTGCTAGCTTGTTAGTCGCTATGCCAGATGTCCGAGCGCGTTACATTAGCGTTGTTGTAACACTCACAAGCTTAGTGATAATGACTAATGCTTTTACTTTGGTCGGCCATACTTCGCAACTGAGCTTTGTCACTAAAATTTTACTGGGGATTCATCTTAGTATTGCTGCTTGGTGGATGGGAGCTTTATGGCCGCTATGGCGGGCGTGTTGTGACGTGGCTAACGAGCCGCTTCATGATTTGATGGAGAAGTTTGGTCGCTATGCCGCAATCAGTGTGTTGCTTTTGATCATTTGTGGCAGCCTGCTTGGGCTTGAATTAGTCGGTTCATTTGAGGCGCTACTTTTTACTGCCTATGGTCAGGGCATTGCAATTAAATTATTGATGGTTAGTTTAATTTTGTTAATTGCAGCCTATCACAAGTGGCAGCTGGTGCCAGCGTTGCTGTCTAAACAATCGAGTGAGGCATTGGCAAGCTCGATTAAAATCGAAATGCATCTTGGGCTTATTATATTGGGGATCACTACAGTCGCCTCTACCTTAACAGGCCCCGTCCATTGAAAGTTTAATCGAGTGCTTCCTTGTTTTAATCAATTAAAAGCCTAGGTGATATTATTATACCCGTGCTACCTGGAAATGCTCACAAACCTGCATTTTAAGTGGCACGGGTATACATAGGTTTTTATCATTCTATTGATCTAAAAAGTAAAAAAACTATTATTGAGGATTTAATGCGCGCGCTATTTTGCTAAACTGGTACGCTATTAATTATTACAATTTTACTGAATAGATCACTAATGTCATTTGAAACCATTTTGCTGGTGATGGCGATAATATTTGTCGCGACCTATGTACAAACTGTTTCGGGTTTTGGGCTTGGCATGGTGGTGATGGGCGCTGTCACGACCTTTGATTTAATGAGTATTGCTGTTTCTTCTGTGATCATTAGCGTGGTCGCTTTAATGAATAGCCTATTTGTGATTAAAGGTGATTTTCGTGGCGTTGATTTTCCAGCTGTGCGCCGGACCTGTATTGGCACATTCCCCGGTTTATTGCTTGGGCTCTTTTTGCTTCATTATCTTAGCAATGAATTTGCTCAAACGTTACAAATATTACTTGGGGTGACTATTATTGTCGCGGGGTTGTTAATGTTATTACAGCCGCAGCCATTGGCCGAGAAATCTGCTCCTCGTAGTTTTACATTCGCTGGTATTTGTTCGGGAGTATTAGCAGGTATGTTTAGCATTGGCGGACCGCCATTAATCTATATTTTTTATCGTCAGCCTTTTGATTTAAAAACTATTCGCTTGTGTTTGCTAAGTATCTTTTTGGTCAGCTCAAGTAGCCGCTTGGTGATGGTTGGCATTGAAGGCAGCTTAAGCTGGCAAGTATTGCTGTTTGGTCTCAGCTGTATGCCTGTTGTGATGCTAGCAAGTTGGGTTGGTAAGCGTTTTCCACCGCCACTTAATATCACGCAAATGCGTAGAGTCGCGTTTGGTTTATTAATAGTGATTGGTGGTAGTTTAATTTGGTAGCGTTGCCAGTAAGGTTAGTCACCATAGTTATTCAGTGCCAGCTGTATGTCGTTAATAGTAATGCTAGCGAGTTGGGTTGGTAAACGTTTTCCTCCACCACTTAATATCACGCAAATGCGTAGAGTCGCGTTTGGTTTATTAATAGTTGTAGTTAAGTGTGTCTGTAAATTAGGTTCAGTGGTCTTTATGATGTGCTTTATGTATTTTCTCACTCTTGAGCTTTGACGCAGGCACACCAGTTACTTTCTTTGTGTCGCCAAAGAAAGTAACCAAAGAAAGGCGACCCGCGGCTTAGTTGCTGATATTCAATAGAATAACCGTCTTAACGGAACCGCTTTTAATGCGCTTCCTGCGCGAAAAGCTAAAAAATCGTCCCTGAT
>Ga0105355_10001998_pt1 | contig 18659 bp, 20 predicted proteins | sample GOMGulsemesocosm_2_FD_83508 | JGI IMG/M metagenome (GOLD analysis project Ga0105355, IMG submission 83508) | Methane-oxidizing microbial communities from mesocosms in the Gulf of Mexico - GOM9C Gulf of Mexico | ecosystem: Environmental > Aquatic > Marine > Cold seeps | place: Gulf of Mexico... | reverse complement strand
TTCAAGGTGAGAAGTATCACGTACTGGACGTACATCTACTAATGAACCAGGTAGGAAAGCACGGATCGTGTTAACTTCAACAGTGAAACCGCCTTTAACTTTACCGTTGATAACACCAACGATAGTTTCTTGCTCTTCGAATGCTTTCTCAAGAACGCCCCAAGACTCGTGACGCTTAGCTTTTTCACGAGAAAGTTGAGTTTCACCGAAGCCATCTTCCATTGCGTCAATAGCAACGTCAACGATATCGCCAACAGAAACTTCTAATTCGCCTAAAGCGTTTTTGAATTGTTCTGCAGGGATTGGGCTTTCAGATTTAAGACCAGCATCTACTAGTACAGTACCGCGTTCGATACGGATTACCGTACCTTTAACGATCGAACCCGGACGGGTTTCTAGTTCTTGAAGAGATTCTTCGAACAGTTGAGCAAAAGATTCAGTCATGTTTTAAATTCACATTATTCAATCCATAAACGCAATCCAGCGAGTACGGGGTTGTTAATTAATACTCTTTCATCCTTGAAGGAGTAATAGGTTAGTTGTGCCCTTCATCAATGGCGCAGCAGCTTTATTGTCTACGATTGTCATCACAATCACTTATAAAAAATAAGCTCAGGTGACTCCAATCTTGACTGCTTCACTGCAATCCCATTGCTATTGGGCATGTGCCCTTCATCAATGGCGCAGCAGCTTTATTGTCTACGATTGTCATCACAATCACTTATAAAATATAAGCTCAGGTGACTCCAATGTTGACTGCTTCACTGCAATCCCATTGCTATTGGGCATTGCCCTTCATCAATGAAGCCGCAGCCTCTTTAATGAAGAGATGACATCGGCGGTTTACGCCAATGTCCAGTTATGCTTTACATTTCGATGCTGTTAGCCGCATGTTCTACAACTTTAGCTAACACATCATCAATAGACATACCTGTCGAATCAATTAAAAGTGCATCATCGGCGGGAACTAAAGGCGCAACACTACGGTTACGGTCCCTATCATCACGCTCGCTAATTTCACTTAAAAGGGACTGGATATTAGCATCAAAACCCTTTTCTTGCAACTGGTTATAGCGGCGCTGAGCACGCTCTTGGGCGCTGGCGGTTAAGAAAAACTTAACCGGTGCCTGTGGGAACACGATGGTGCCCATGTCTCGGCCGTCTGCAATCAAGCCAGCCTTGGTGAGAAAGGCGCGTTGGCGACGCAACAATGCTTCGCGAACTCGCGGGAACGCAGCAACTTTAGAGGCGCTGTTGCCTATTTTCTCACTACGAATTTCGCGCGTTACATCTTCGCCCTCTAAGATGACTTTAATCAAGCCAGAATCGCTGTCACTGATAAAGCGTACGTCAAGATGTCCGGCCAATGGCGTTAACGCTTCTTCGTTATCTAGTTCTACATTATGGTGAATGGCGGCAAGTGCCAATACCCGATAAATTGCGCCGCTGTCGAGCAACTGCCAGCCTAATTTATCCGCTAATAGTCTTGCGATAGTTCCTTTACCTGCCCCACTCGGGCCGTCAATCGTGATCACTGAGAGATTTTCAGTCATTGTAAACTCCTAAACTAGACGATTTAGGGACAAGCAATATTCAACCAATATGACAGTATTGCCTAATCGATGCGTCCCTAAAATTTCGGTGCACATTCTACAATAGCTAGCGCAAATATGAAATCATCAAACAAATATTTAACGTTTATTTAATAATATACACCGAATTTTATGATTTAAGTCACGTTAACAAATGGACTTAAAGCTCTCAAAGTAGTTAGGAAATGTCTTCGCCGTACAGCCTGGATCGTTAATTGTAACGCTGGTATCGCTCAGTGAAACCAGTGAAAAACACATCGCAATACGATGATCATTATAGGTATCTATCGCGGCATGAATGATCTGCTGTGGTGGCGTGATGGTAATGAAATCGTGCCCTTCTTCGACTGTCGCGCCAACTTTTCGTAATTCGGTGGCCATCGCCGCCAAACGATCGGTTTCCTTGACGCGCCAATTATAGATGTTACGGATACTGGTTGGACCTTTGGCAAATAGCGCCGTGGTGGCGATAGTCATTGCCGCATCCGGGATATGGTTCATATCAAGGTCAACGCCGGTTAACGCCGCCCCAGTAACTGTAATGGCATGTGCGTGCCATTGCACTGTAGCGCCCATGGCTTCAAGCACATCGGCAAAGTGTTTATCACCTTGTACCGACTCACTGCCAACACCGGTCACAGTGACGCTACCGCCCTTAATCGCCGCCGCCGCGAGAAAATAACTTGCCGAGGAGGCATCCCCTTCTACATGCACAATACCCGGCGATTGATAGGTTTGACCGCCCTTAATCGAAAATTGTTGTAAATTTTCATGTTTGACCGTTACGCCAAATTTTGCTATCAGATCCAAGGTTATTTCAATGTAAGGTTTTGAGACCAATTCACCGACAATTTCGATCTCAATATCGGCGCTTGCTAACGGAGCCGCCATCAAAAATGCGGTTAAGAATTGGCTAGAGACGCTACCATCAATCTTAACCTTGCCGCCGTTTAAACCGGTGCCTTTAATCGTCACAGGGGGAAAGCCTTCGAAGTCGTGATAGCTGATGTCACAGCCCATATCACGTAACGACTCGACTAATGAATCGATGGGACGCTCTGACATGCGGGGCTCACCAGTGAGTGTAAATTGCCCTTGACCGAGACACAGTGCCGCGCACAACGGGCGCATTGCCGTGCCAGCATTGCCTAAAAACAGTTCACAGGCACCATCAAAATTGAGCGGACCACCATTGCCTGTTAGCACACATTCGGTGCGATCGTCACTGAGGCTATAATTAATATTAAGTGACTTGAGTGCATTAAGCATATGACGAATATCATCGCTATCGAGCAAGTTCTTAATCGTTGTCTCACCATTGGCTAAGGCAGCTAATAGTAAGGCGCGATTGGACAAACTTTTCGAACCCGGTAAATTGACCGTGCCGTTAACCACACTGGTTGGCGAGAGTGTTAGCGAATCCATCATACTTCCTTAAATTTTCAAAAATGTAATTTTATTACTCATTGGAAACTTATAATGCCAGTGTAAACTGAACATGCCAATGCCTAAACGCAAGATAATCGTCGTATATTACGCCGATTCAGCTCAAAAAAACCGCAACCAGTTCAATTCATGGTTAAATGCGAGTTATAGCAGTCAATTTTACGCAACACCACGCACAGATTACGTCTTTTTGACCAGATTGCTGATAAGATTGACGCTATAGAACCATCCAAATGGAATTTAATTGAATATGAGCAAAGTTGCTTTAATCACCGGCGCTGCCAAACGACTCGGCGCGCAAACCGCGCGCCATCTTCATCACTTAGGCTATACCGTGATTGTGCATTACCATCAATCGCATCAACAAGCCGCACTCTTATGCGAGGAATTAAATGCGCTGCGCCATGATTCGGCAGCGATGATTAGTTGCGATCTGACAAATTTGGAGCAGTTGACGTTCATTAGTGATTTTATCACTAAGCGTTACAATCGCTTAGATGTGCTGGTAAATAACGCATCGTCTTTTTATCCGACCCCGCTAAGCGAACTCAAAATTTCTGACTATAATGATCTTATGGCAACCAATATGGGCGCGCCACTTTTTTTAACCGCCGCCTGCCAAAAGCTGTTAGCATTAAACAAGGGCGTTGTGATCAACATGTGTGATATCCATGCTAGTCGTCCCCTACAACGCCACACTGTCTATTGCATGGCCAAAGCCGCGTTGGTAATGATGACTCATTCGTTAGCCAATGAGTTGGCGCCTGATATTCGGGTCAATGGTATCGCGCCCGGTGCGATCGAATGGCCAACGAGTGGCATCAGTGATAGTGACATTGCTCACGTTGTGGCGCAAATCCCCCTGCAGCGCAAGGGCGAGCCGCAAGACATCGCACAAGCGATTGGCTATTTAGCTGAAGCAAAATACGTAACAGGACAAATATTGACTGTTGACGGAGGTCGTCAACATAACGCATCTCAAGGTGCTTAGCACTTAGGAGTCATTATGAAAGCCGTTCAAGCAACTACCATCATCTGCCCACACTGTGGGCACCACACCCATATTGATCTCGATTTAACCAATGGCGATCAAAATTATTATGACGAGTGCACCAATTGCTGTCATGAATTACACTTGATCGCCCATCTAAACGAAGAACGATCGACAATCGAACTTCGAGTCGATGCCGACGACGAACAAGTTTATTAAGCTCGCACCTTAAGCACCCATCGCTTTAGCAGCTAAGACGCGCTCCACCGTGTCAACGATGGCCTGGGTTTGACTATCGATTTCAATATTGTAATCGCTACCGATGGCCTTGCTGTCCAGTGTGGTTAATGTTCTAGTCTCTGGGATTAAATGGATCTCAAACCAATTAGCGCCGGTGTCACCAATCGTTAAGCTGGCCCCTTCGACAGCAATAAAGCCCTTAGGTAGAATGTACTTCATCCATTGAACATCACATTCAAAGCGTAAGGTTGAGTTTTGTTCGGTTGCAACGCGTCCGATAAGTTTTGCAGTGGCTTGAATATGCCCTGACAATATATGCCCCCCTACTTCATCGCCATAACGCATCGCTCGTTCGACATTAATCGTGTCACCGGTTTCAACATCGCTAAGGTTGGTCACGCGGAGAGTCTCTTGCATCACATCAAAATAGACCGCCGATTGATCTTGTCCGGCCACCGTTAAGCACACGCCGTTATGGGCGACGCTTGCGCCATGGTTAAGCCCTTCTCGTAGCGCCTGATCAAAAACCATCGAAAAACGCCATAAGCCAGCTTGCTTGGTGATCAAATGGACCTGACATTTTGCTTGAATAATTCCGGTGAACATAACTGCCTCTTAAAAATTGCTATTAAGACAACATAATCGCACAGTCATAAACAAATTAATCCATTACCGCTGGAATTACGCGCTAGTTGCTTATTCACTGTGCAATCGAACAATAAAATAAAAAAATGTGTTGCAAGCACAGCAGTAGATGGCTAAGATGCTGCTCGTTAACAAGTTGTTGTTATGGAAATGCGCGATTAGCTCAGTTGGTAGAGCGCTAGCTCGACATGCTAGATGTCACAAGTTCAAGTCTTGTATCGCGCACCACTTCCATAGTTTGTACACAACGCCGTTATGCGCGATTAGCTCAGTTGGTAGAGCGCTAGCTCGACATGCTAGATGTCACAAGTTCAAGTCTTGTATCGCGCACCACCTTTTCCCTCTGTTATACCTCTTAGTCTCAATCATTATCTAACGCCCAATTACCTATTGCCTATTGCCTGCATAAATCGTCAATATTGACCAGCAATATCAACGATTTAAAGTACACATGTTTATAGGGCTATACGACCGTTAAATGAATGACTTAGCGTGGTACCATCAACATGTTCAAGTTCACTACCAACCGGCACCCCGTGAGCAATTCGACTAGCAGCAATATCATGATCGCGGCATAAATCGGCAATGTAATGTGCGGTTGCCTCACCTTCAACGGTTGGATTCGTGGCTAGAATAACCTCTTGCCACACATGTTTTGCTAACAGACCTTCTAACTTATCTAAGCCGATATCATTGGGCCCAATACCATCGAGTGGCGAGAGGTGTCCCATCAACACAAAATAGCGGCCGAAAAAATTACCCGTTTGCTCAAAGGCAACCACATCCGCTGGCGTTTCAACAATACATAGCTGGCCACTTTGCGCCCGTTTTGGGTTACTACAAATATGACACTGTGGATCTTCAGTAAATGTGCGGCAATCACGACAATGCTGCACTTCGTTCATCGCGCGAGCTAATGCCTTTGATAAACTATGCCCACCCCTGCGATCTCGCTCAAGTAAATGAAATGCCATACGCTGAGCCGATTTAGGACCGACACCAGGCAAACAGGTTAAATCATCAATAAGTTGACTAATTAACGGACTAAATTTCATCGTAAAAAGCACCTTTAACGCGTAAAAGGATCATTGCTAAGCGATGAATAAAAGTGGTGAATAACATAGAATTACCTGACATATAGACGAGAAGCTGTGGCGGCAAGTGTAACACATAAATCGAGCGCCATAGATACACCAGATTTAATAATGGCCAGTCCCTTAGCAGTAACACAGCCTATCACTTTAAGATGTTGGTCACTGCACGCTTCATTTGCACAGTGACCAGATGCTTAGTCCATACTCATCACGATGCGACCGGTGATTTCGCCTTGCTCCATATCGGCAAAAATATCATTAATGTCGTCCATCGACTTCACGGTGGTAATGGCCTTAACCTTACCATCGGCCGCAAATTGCAAACATTCTTTAAGGTCCTTGCGAGTACCCACAATCGAGCCCACGAGTTTAATGCCATTGAGCACCGTATCAAAGATCGGCACCGGCATATCTTCGGCTGGTAAACCAACCAACACAAATGTGCCACCACGACGAACTAAACGATATGACTCTTCAAAGGCTGCCTTAGATGCTGCTGTGCAAACAACGCCATGGACGCCACCAACTAACTGATGAATTTTTTCTGCCGGTTTATCCTGCATAAAATCAATACAATGGAGCGCGCCTAATTCTTTGGCTAACGCCAATTTCTCAACGCCACTATCGACGGCAACCACTTTCATACCCATGGCAACAGCATATTGAATCGCCAAATGCCCTAACCCACCGACACCGACAATCGCCATCCATTGCCCCGGTTTTACCCCACTAACCTTGAGCGCTTTGTAGGTGGTCACGCCAGCACAAAACAACGGCGCAGCCTCAATATAGCTCAACTCGTCAGGCACCTTGACCACATAATCACCATGCGCTAGACAATATTCGGCGAATGAACCATCAACCGAGTACCCGGCATTATGCTGCTCAAGGCATAAAGTTTCGTTACCTTCAAGACAGTAATCACATTGACCACACGCACTGTACAACCAAGGTATACCCACGCGGTCACCTATTTTTAGGTGATTAATTTGCGAGCCAATTTCGACAATTTGACCGACACCTTCATGTCCTGGCACCAAGGGTAGCTTTGGTTTCACTGGCCAATCGCCATGGCACGCATGTAAATCGGTGTGACATACCCCGCAGGCATGCACTTTTACGAGCACGTCTTTGGGGCCAACTCGTGGCGTTGGTAGCTCTTTTATAACTAAGTTATCTTTAAACTCACTAATCACTGCTGCTTTCATGTTATTACCTCATCGCTTAATTAAATAATCTCTGTTGTTATAGTGAAACTAATTAGCAAGGCTGTTATTGCGCAAGGTCAATCAATACGCGAACTCACTAGCTTTTGGTTAGCATGTTGCGCAAGCGCTGTTCTCGTTAAAATACTGAGCATGAGCGTGTCATAAAACGCCATGCTGTTGATAAATACATCGTCATGCCATAACCCATGACGCACCGCTTGGCCCCTCACAAGAAGTGCTTGTTATTTATACAAATTAGCTCATAACAAAGTGCTAGAGGATCAAGCGAGTGTGGTAAAAACACCGTAAATTTAGCGTTTTAGCGTCCTTTAGTTTGCTTTTGATTTATTTGATAACTATAGTTCTGCTCGCAAATTGGAGTTGCACACGTTGACGTATTAAAACGAACGAGTTAAATGGATTTTACCTTTACCCTTCGCTTTTTTTGTTGCCCTCCTTTTTATATATTCTTAATAAACTCTTCATTTAAAGGAAATAAAATGAAATTACGCACTATTACCCTAGCACTAAGCCTCTTATCAACTAGCGTGCTTGCACAAGACTATCAGATCCAAGCTGACATCGATTACGTGAAAATCGATAGCTCTGATACATTTGTTCTTAACGGCACTTATTATTTTGACCGGGTAAGCACCAAAAACACCGCATGGGCAGAAGCCGCGTTCATGGGTAGAAAAAGCAATGTAAATGCAAGCTACGTTAATTTTGATGGCGATGCCAACGGCCTTAACTTAGGTGGTGAATTGTTTTCAAATAACTTTTACGGTGCTTTAAACATGTCTTACATTGACGTAGACGGTGGCAGCAGTGACACAACATTTAGCGGCCAATTTGGTTACTTTTTTGCAGACGATTGGTTAGTGGCCATCACTGGCAATGAAGAAAATTTTTCAGATACTTTGGGTATTCGCACAAAATACATTGCCACACTAGGCAATGATCAATTTGTAAATTTAGAAGCATCTTATGATGACGGTAGTGATAATTTTGGCGCCTGTGCTGATTATTACTGGACCGCACAATCGAGTATCGGCATCACGTTATCCGACGCTGACGATTTTGACTTTGGTGTTCAAGCACAACATTTCTTTACCCCTGCAGTCGCATTACGCGTCGGCTATGTTGCTAGAGATGGTGACGACGCCTTCACTATTGGCCTTTCAGGCCGCTTTTAATCGTAAAGCACGCTTACTTAGCCGTTAACTATTTTTGTTAGCGGTTTTTTTTTGCGCTAATTATAATGTATATACCCTGATATATCAGTGACTACACTAAATGCTTGTGCTGTAAAACAGCCAAAAAAAGAGGCCGCACGAGGCGGCCTTAAAAATAGCAATGTGAGCAATAGTCGTGTGTACTCTTTGATAGATAAAACGGATAAAGATTCTATCTGTCGCCAAGCACTGAACAAATTCCCATTTGTTCGAACAAAGAAAGTTAATAACACACTAAATCATTAACTGACTTTGCCAGGAGTTACGTTCCGTAAAACGTGCAGTAATAATACTCATTCTCATTACGCTTTGTCAAATGTTTATTTGAAATAAATGCGTTGCGCCCTAATTTTATGAGTTATTTGCGGCATATAAACCACTTGCTGCCGTCAGCGTATTCAAAGTACCGGTTTTATCCTCTTCATAGCTATTACTTACTCACATGATAGTCGATGCATTTCATAATTGATGTGCTTCCATCTGTAACTGCCTAAATAACCTTTCAACACGTGGCCAAATCTTTCTTGGACGTTTTAGTTGCCTTAATTTATAGCTTAGGTCAACGCGCAGTAGTTTCACGCAAGTGATATTCTTATAAATATCTAGCACCATATTTAGCTTACTCTCGTCAATTACATCGCCGGATAATCATTCCACTCTATCCGAAAAATAATAATGCCACGTGTAACAAAATGATCATGCTAACCCCCTTACCCTGTTGCCACATCGATTACACGTTTCACAGTATACCGTATATTGTGAGTTAGCTTTTTTCAGTAGGACAAGTCCCTCTTCTCGTTTTAGACGTTAAGTTTAAGTTACCTGCAGGTGCGATGTCGCACACACAGGGCACTACAAAGACAAATGTTGCAACGTTAATTTTACGCCAACCTAAAACAAATAATTGACTATAATGAATTTCAGCAATGACATAAAAACATAATCTCAATATCTTAATACCTTAATGTTAACTTTGTGGCATTTATTAAGCTGAGCACCTCACAAGATAAACCTAAAGAGGTCTGACATGGCAATAAGAAGACTGTACATTACAGCAATAATAAGCCTAATAGCGGCTACTTATACACAGATTGTGTTTAGTGCGCAAAAAGGGACTATCATCTGGGCAAAAAATTCAGCAGCACCATTTTACATCAGTAAAGGAAAAAATAGGGGAACAGGGTTTTCTGATTTAACCCAAAAAATGATCATTTCGCAGATGCCAAAATATCGTCATAGGCACATTAACATGCCAATACAACGAGTCGAGAAAAGCTTTCGACAGAAAGAACGATTATGTTTTTCTGCCTGGATTTATCAGTCACGTCGAGACATCGCTTATACCACTATCCCTAACATCTATTATTCTCCTCTTGGCGTAATTACTCTACAATCCAAACGCCACTATTTTGCGGATAAAGACGTTTCATTAGATAGCCTACTGCAAGACAAACGACTAACGTTTGGTAAAGCAAAAGGTCGAGGTTATGGAACAACACTCGATGCAGTTATCGAACGCTATGAACATAATATTAATTTTAGGCTTAGAGTATCAAATGACACAACGATGGGCATATTAAGAATGATCCAAGCACAGCGCTTAGATTATACTCTCGACTATCCTTCGGTCTTGAGGTTCTATGAGAAGGACAACAATATCGATGGCCTATTTACCTTTATACCTGTTGTCGAAACGGCCAATAAAGGAACATTAGGCGCCGTTGCATGCACTGGAAATGAGTGGGAAAAATCTGTGATTAAAGATATTAACCTAGCGATATTGAAGGTTCGCAATACCCCAGAATACCGAAAGATTCTAAATGATTTCTTAATTATACCACAGAACAAGATAGCCTATTGGCAAGCATACCAGGAACATGTATTAACGATCGTTGAGTAATTCCAACTCCGTTAAGTTAGTAGTGTTGAGGTCAAATTATTAGCGAAAAACGGTTAAAAGAAGACGTTTTTGGACAGGTTAAATTTTCAATGATTAACCGATAATGATTTATTTTGGTCGCGATAGCTTCATTCGATGCAGCTTTAAGCTGACAATGAACCAGTGCATACAATACTTCGTTTATATTTTTTTGCTGGCGCCTTCCTGTTAGATTTTGGCCGCTGAACAGCCAGCCCAAAACAAGTCGCTGGCTAAGGTGTTCTATAGCTTTAACTTAGCTGGTAAATTAAATGCAGACACATTGAAATCACGATAAAAATCATCTGAATAGCCAAGGCAACAGTCCAGGTGTTGCCTCGCAATATTGCAAGAACGGCGCGCCAAACTTATCGCTAAGCAACTTGTCTTCAAGTCGTGTACGATAAATAATGAAGGGCATTAGCATAAGCGTTAAGGCCATAGCCTTGGCACTCCATGCAACAACTGCTAGTCCTACGCAGATAAACACTAAGCCCAGCTCAGAGGGATGCCTAACCAGAGAGTAAATGCCACTGGTGACTAACCGATGTTCATTAATGACAGCAATATGGCTGACAAAGAGGTTAGCCAACTGACGGATAGCAAATAACCTAAAGGCGATTCCAACTGCTATTAAACTATTGCCTAACATCAGGCTCAGTAAGCTCTCCCTAGTCGTTGCTGAACTATCATAAATAGCAAACCACACGACAAACAAAACAATAAAACTCGTCAAATAAGGCAGCACGGGCTTTGTAACCGAGCCAGTTTGCTCATAGCTGAGCTGTTGGCTTGCATACGATTCTGAAAGACAAAAAATATTCAACAACACATAGATAGACCAGAGCCCTGGTTGATGCAGTAAAGCGCTCAATGGTGAGTCAACCAAAAGTAACGGCAGCGATAATAGCGCCGTATTGATAAGTAAACCCAATACTGAAAGCCATGCCTTAGACACTGCTAATGACACCCTGTAAATGCGCTTTGCTCATGCCCAATTGTTTGCCAATTTCGTCCAACAGTACCTTTTCTTCATCTTGGAACTCACCATCTGCTAAGGCGACGCGCAACGCAGCGGTTACCACTCGCTCCTTCCCTTCGTCATTCAAACAGCCTTGCAGCGTTGCTAGCGCTTGGCCAAAGCCTTCTTTTGACGCTTCAATTGCCTTAATTTCCAGCTTAAGGTCGACGCGCAGTAGTTTCACGCCAGTAATATTTTCATAAATATCCATCACTGAATCTAGCTCACTGTCGTCAATAACGCCGTCGGCCAATAACATATGGATCATCACCCTTTTGATTGCCGCAAAGTATTGAGCTTCGATGACCTGCGCGTCAGCCACAGGATCGTAGTCTAGAACATCGATATTGTAGGTGTCCTTGCAATGGCTGCACTCGACGTACTCACCGAGTTTATTTAGCGGGATCAGGGGAATGAAGTACAAAGTGAAGAAACGCCGAACGCGTTTTAGTAGATAATCTTGCGCTGATTCACAGCTTGGACAATGAAACTGCCCTCTATCAGGAGTCGTAGTAATGCCGCGTGTTCCAAAAATGATCATGCTAATGTCCTTATCTTGTTGTCATATGGATTGCACCTTTAACTATAGACCGCATATTGGGAACTAGCCGTTTATGTCGAAAATTTAAACAGCAAAGCGCCTGTAAATTAGTGTTAACCCACGATTCACATTTAGAGAGTAATTCTCTATTTGCTTCTATACTTACTTTTGATCGGTTTAAGAATAGCAGCTTAAAATTGGCATCATTAGATAAATATCGGCATGACGAAGAAAGGAATACAAGGATTATGTTAACCAGACAAAGGAAGCTACCGCACTTCAAGCTGCTCCATAGCTTGGTCATGAGAATGTTCTACGCGGCGCTGTTGCTATTCTACTTGGCAGAGCTAATCGATAATTCATTTTGGCATCAAGCCCTCTTTATATTCAGTGCAGTAGCTGTGTCATTGCTCATAGATTGGCTCGCCGCCAACGCCAATAGCACCTCGGTCATCGAGCTAGAAGATGGAAAGCTAGCGTTATTGGGCACCACAATTACCATAGCGGATCTCAAAGAGATTCTTTATTGTCAGACTAAACGATTTGAACATCGCCTTCGATTTTGCTTTGCCAACGCTACCTATCGAGACTTTGAGATATCTTCTGCGGATTTGATTGATGATCTCCGTCTCTATCATTATTTGGTTAGTTGTGGACTCCCCATAAAGATGTTGCAGGACGACCACAGGTTATTTTAAATAACTGCCTGATAGACAATAAACTAAGGCTATCACAGGGCACTTACCATTGCTTTTCAGTGGAATATCGCGCCACCAAATAGACTTAGAGTGATCACCCAACATAAGAACGTCGAATAAGAGTTGCGTAAACTGGTGGTAACGAAATGGTATAAAAAGTGGATAGTTTTCTATCCTCGGAGGTTATGACATCATGGATAGCACCAAGTTCTAATGCCTCTGCGCAGTCGCTCACTATCGCGCTGATCTGTTGCAATAATTTTTCTATTGGCATTACTTTAACATTTCCTATTAATAGCGACGATCGTGCTTTATTAGTCAACTTTAAACACTAGGGAGGCCCGTGCCCCCGTACATTTTATTAATTTCCCACTTATCACCATCGATATATTCAAACTCAATCTTGTAGCTAAAATCACTATCGATGGTAAGCAGCGCAACACAAAACTTGTCATCACCAACGGGCGTTAGCTGACGAACCTGCGCAAATAGACTATTCATAACCCTAAACCAGTTTTTTTCTCTTATTGTGCCGACCAATTCAACTTGACTACCAACTATAAAGGAGCTCGAAGAACTCGCGCGACTATCATCAGCATAGTATCTAAAAAATGCCTTGTCCCAACGAATATCTTGTTGCTCAAAGTAGTCAAAACAAGCCTGGGCCAACACAATGACCATATTTGATGTTTCAATTTTCATTCACTACAAACTCCTGCTCATAATTGCATTAAAAAAAGATCAAAGAGGCCAAATTAAATATGCAACTTCACTAACATGACTGCCTATGTTTGTTTAGAATCTATATATGTTATTTCTCTAAAAGTGTTGAAATAGAATTCGCAATGAAATAGGTAATTGGTGATAGTTCGTCTGACTCTTCGTGGTCCCATATTATAACACTCGGATCTACCGAATTTGATCGAAAGTCTAAGCAAAGAAAATCGCCGCCGAATAAGAGTGCAAATGGAATTATTTTGGTACCTACAAGTTCTTCATCATCGGTCAAACGGTCTTCTATTTGTGCAATGACTACGCCTATTTCATATTGCGACTGCCCTGAGTCACCGTCCAAATCATCTAAAATACACAAAAACCTTTCCACTAGCCGTTCTTGGCCATTAATGTCCACTGACAGATTTTCAATTTCTGCGCCATTAGCGTATTTTATCAAATCAATAAAATCCATCGGCAATCTAACCTGATGAAATAACTGAAATTCATTAAGCCGGTTATCACTTGGAGGATTGAGGATCGTTCTTTTTATGACCTTCATCTTTGCTTCCTATTTTTTTGCGTAAGATCATACAAAGTGATACACCCTAATGACTTTAGGCAGGCATCCAACAATTGTCAAAGTCCAACAAGAGTGCTGAGTGTTGTTTATTTCCTGACTCATGATCATTCTGCTTATCCCTTAACTTTTTTTAAAATTGATACATTGCCCAGAGCTTCATCAACAGAACGCCACCGCCAGACTATGCCAATACGAGTGACTGGAGGCCTATTGTTCCAATCAAGGGGCACCACACCACTGCGTTGAATCTCTGTCAGTGATTTATGGCTAAATATCTTCACGTATACGCAGCGCAACGGGGAGAAATGGCACATTGTCTGGCGTCATGTTAAAGAACTTAACGGTCAGCATCTTGCCTATCACTGCGTCAATATTAACAAACGCCGCATGTTTCTCTTCCATCGTGCCTGGTGCGGTGCAATTGAAATTGTTGCCTTCATCCGTCGCGCAAATATAGACAGGTACTTGATAGGTGCGATCTTCACGAATGTAAGGTTTGCCCTCTTCATAGCCAACAATTTTAAATTCGGCATCTTGGAAGTTCTTCACCTTCATTAGTGACTTACTTCGCTTACCATCTTCATAAGAGGTATCACCGTGTCGCGCCATTGTCCCTTCGAAGCCCTGAGAAAGATACTTGGCGTGTAACTTATCTAACTCATCTTGTGAATCGATTGGGACCTGTTCTAGCGCGACGATAGACTCATTGCCAAGCCTGCAGACTATCTCGCGTAACAATGCATAGCGCTCACCGTAGGCTATCTCGGTGTCTTCGGTGTGTACATCGTAAACGTGGTAAACGAGCGCTGAGGATTCAGGCTTAGGCTTTTTCACCAATGAACTAATGCGCTGTAATGTTTCGCCGTGAATGTAGATTTCGCCGTGTAGCGTAACGCCATCGGGGATCGCATTTAACGACTCGGTAATGTGATGAACAACTACCGGTTTACCACCGCGAGAGTAAAGCGTTTGGTTGTTCGCTAGCAGACAATGGCCATCTAACTTAGCGGCAGCGTACACGGGAAAGCTCCATTTTTTAACTTTTTCGATAGGCTGTGCCAGCATTGGCTTGATAAATCCCAGCGCGTTAGTGACTTTAGCGCCCTCTTCTGGCTTCGTTTCTACGTAGCCTTTATCGATCTGCTTGTTTATTTTACTCTCCATTTCTGACTGAGCTTGTTGCAACGGCGTGGTCTCGTTACTACGACCAATGTTCTTGCCTTGGGTGATGTGAGTAATCGTCTCAACCGGCTTACCGCCAACGACTTTGCAAGCTTGCCGCGCCAGCGTAGCGCTGCCATCGTCATTACCGTATAGGCTGATAGTCCAATCTCCTACCTTTGCGCCAGTGTGCACTTTGTAGAGTGTTTTTGATTCTATTAACTTGCTCATTAATTCGTCTTCCTTGTTTAGTGTAAACCCATAATAAGATTGACTGCTGGCCTGTTACTGGCGTGTTTACGCTGTAATCGTGCGTTCCTTTCATTGACATTGGGTCGTGCCATTTATATCGTTCGTTCAAAGGGCACAATCAATGGCTATTATCTCTTTAAATGGGCCTTTTGACCGTAATCATGGCTGATTGTTGGCTTACCAATAATGTGACTAATCGCCGCTGAAATTAGGCTTTAATAGTGATCTCATCTTTATGAAATTAGCGGGACTGATTTTCCACGGGTTCTTGTGGTCAAAATCAAACTCGATGTTAAAACGATTAGTCGCGCTTTCCATCTGAAATAGCATTTGATTAAACTGATGACCACAATCCCGATATATAGCCTCGCGAAGCTCAACGATTTTGTCATCGAGCAATAAGGGCAGCTCTTCAATCTCTGTAATAATAGGGAGTACGTCCTCCCCGTTATACAAAAATCCTGAATTGGCGATATGCCCGTCACCTACTTCATAAACAACAACTAACAACTCCCACTCATTGTCGATGATGTCTTCACAGCGCAAAACACAATGAGCGATGTCACTTAATCGTTTTGGATCAATATTCATGGTATCTCCCACTGGTATTTTTTAGCTCGCCGCTTATGCGGCTCGACTTAATCCGTATCACAAAAAACTATCGCCGGGCGGTATGTCGAGTGCGGCGCAGCCGTTTTAGCCCTTGCAACAACGGCTAATTTCGCTGGCTCAATAATGCTTGTGCTTGCGTTACCCGATCGCCAAAAAAAGCATTGCCATTGCGCTGGTCAAAACCACGCGCGTTGACGGCTAGTTTTTGATTGAAATAATCGGCAATGAGCTGCGTTTTAACTATGCCAGTGGTTGAGTAACAAGCGAAATTGTCTGGCAAATTGAGTGTGATCTCGTCTTGCGTCGCGGCGATCGCGCTAAACAGCAACATTGCGCCGAGTTCAAACTCATAGAGATCCCAATGACATAGGGCACTTTGCCACCAATGAAGGTGACTGTGGAATCGCGACAAGCCCAGTTCTAACAGTCCATTGAGGGCGCAATGCTGTAATTGCATGCCTATTTGAGGGAGAAAATCGGGATTAGCGGCGATAAGCTGATAGCCCTTGGTCAAACACTGCTGCGCCAATTGTTGGTCATCCAAACGCGTACAGGCGGGTAGCAATTCAGAGTAAGTAAGGTGAGGCACTTCAGCACATAGCGCGGGGCCAGAAATCAACAGTTGTGCGTGAGCCACGGCTTCTTCATCTTTGCCATTAGCAACCAGTAAGGAGACCTTAAGATGCAATTCACAGGCGGCGCAATCGGCATAATCGTCACGCTGATAACCTAAACTTTGTTGAAACAGTGGCAGTCCCTTAGTCGCCTCTCCGGTAAAGTAAGTACATGCCGCCAGACAAACTTTGACCGGCCTAATGCTGTAACCCGCTTGGCGATAATGCCGGTCCATATTTTCAGCCAGTGTGGTTAGCTTGTCGCGACTAATTGTGTGAAATCTGGGCGCGATGATCATCACGTATTTGTATTTCCATAGCAGCGACTTTAGCGGCAAAACGAACGGTGCGTTGTCATGTTGGCTAACGCACCAGCCAAAATGCATCAACGCTTTTTCCGTTTTCCCAGAGAAGCTCGCTACGGCAACTATCATCACACGCGTATCGTATTGCTTTAATAAATCGTTTTGAGTAACGGCACAATTTAATGCTTGTTCAAGCAGATGTAGTTTTTGAGGGTTTTCATCTTCGAGCGCTAATGCTTGTTGCAGCAACTGCTCCATCGATTCTATAGCCATTGACGCTCTCCTTGTCGGTTAATGACGCGTGTTACTGCTTGGGGCTAAAGCGTTCAAACCCGTATTCATCAAATACAGCAACCCCTGATTAAGCAATGAAAGCTCCTTGTCTCCCACCGCAAAGTTGCCCATCAGCAATGACTGCACATAGAGCACCTGCAGATACGTTTTGAGTGACTTGGTATCGTCTAGCTGCGACATTTGTAAGACTAATTCATTGTTCGCATTTAAACATAGCTCACTACTGCGGTAGGTTTCTGCCGTATTAGTAACATCGCCAATAATTTCGCCCCAAAAATCGTCTGTTTGCTCCTGTATTTTCTTCGCCGTCGTGATATACATTTGCTTTTCACTGCTGACAAAGAGCGCTGGCACTCCGACGGGCTCAAAATGTTTTAATGTTACCAATAGATCTTCTGCGCGCAACATCGTGTTTATCCGTTGCAGAAACGTTAGCAATCCTGGCTGGTTAACATCTTGTAGCTGACTGACGGTGCTTTGCGGATCAACAACCTGTACCAACACTCCCTCTAGCTGTGCATATTTATAAATTATCTCCTGATCAAATGCATAGCCCGTGCACAGCACACATTCGCTTTGCGCGTTTGATATCTGCGAGATTTGACGAAATTCATCGACACTGTTAATAATTTTAAGGGTGTCGTATTGCGCTAGGTAGTCAATCAGCTTCATCCGTCCCTTGCTGGTGTGGAACGTAAGATGTGGGGTTATCTTCTTACAAAAGTGATCATCCTTGGCCACTAACGACTTCAAAGAGAGTTGATGAATTTCAACAAAATGTAAAAACTTCTGTTCAGAGTAGGTCGACATATCGATCAAATAGGCCATGAGCTGTTCCCCTAACTCCTCACAACACTGAGCTAAGGTCTCATCTTGATACAACCCTTCACGCGACGCTGTAAAGAGATCTGGACAGGCAAAAATTTACACCTGAAAAACCTAGCGCTTATTCTAATAGTACATTGCATCACGGCTCAAAAAATACGCCATTTCAACGAAAGTTCCCCCCCAATAATAAAAGCAACTAAAACTAGAGTTGGCTTTGCGCAATGAGTGGCAGCAACACGAGCAAAGTAGCCGCAGCTAGCCCTTAGCAACCTCAACGGTGCATTAAATACATTTAAACCTCAACTAGTTAGCTAACCAACGCCCTTATACCAGCTTTGGCCATGAGAATGAGCGCATTGTCGCAGACGGTGCTCATCACCCGCAAAATTTCCATAATGACGCCGAAAGTTTTTAACCGCCTCAAGCCAGTCCTCTGGCTCAATACCTAATGCAGTCAGCACTTTAGGCTCAGTAGCGTCAATATGTCCTGTCTTTTTCGGGTCGATATGTCGGCCGCTCCAGTCTACTAATTCTAAATAATCACTGAGTGAGATGGGGATATCATGAGTGTCTAAGGTGCTTGCCAGTGGCACCAACGTTCTAGGTTGCTCAGGAACACTGTATTCTTTGGGTTTATTAGGCTTAACGTGACGTTGAAAACTTTTAA
>Ga0105355_10001996_pt1 | contig 18665 bp, 11 predicted proteins | sample GOMGulsemesocosm_2_FD_83508 | JGI IMG/M metagenome (GOLD analysis project Ga0105355, IMG submission 83508) | Methane-oxidizing microbial communities from mesocosms in the Gulf of Mexico - GOM9C Gulf of Mexico | ecosystem: Environmental > Aquatic > Marine > Cold seeps | place: Gulf of Mexico... | reverse complement strand
TATAGTTGGTCCACAGTTTTAACGTACTCGTCAAACATTAATTTAGCTTCGCTAAAATTACCAGACTCGACATACACATCTGTTAGTTTTTTAGTCGCATCTTTTTTAACTATTAAGTCTTCTTTTTTGTCTGCTTCTTCAATACTTTTTTCTAGATATGGAATGGCTTCTTTATACTCTTTTTGAAGGAAATATGCATTACCAATTTTATAGTTTTGTTTTTGTTTTGTGATGTTACTCTCGTTAGCAATTACAGAGTCTTTTTCAATAACAGCTATATCCTTAATAATCTCTTTTCTGGTTTTAATTTCTTGATCGTAAGATTGGTTGACATTTTGAAAATCTGCAAACTTAATTTTTTGTTCAACCTCTCTTGTTTTATTTTCTTGAGCTGCAAGTGCTACAGAGTTTTCTAGTAACACTTCGGCTTTAGCCTTATTACCTTCTGAATTATAAACCTCTCCTAATTTAGAATTTAGATCTGTTATTTTTGGCAAAATTTGATTGGTAGTCGCTATTTTTAATCCTTCTGTATAAGCTTGCGTTGCTTTACTGTTTTGATTGATTTGAGCATATACATCACCTAATCCTTCATAACGTATTACGTTTTGCCAATTAGACAAATCGCTAGTTTTTAAACTATTATATATTGCTAAACTTTCTTGGTGGTTTTTGTTTTTAAAATAGGCTTTAGCTAATTTTAAATTAACATCTGTTGCATTTACATTATTTAAACTTATACGATAGTTTGTTACTGCTAAATCGTATTGTTTCCAATACATATAGACATCTGCCAAGACCTCAAAAGCTTCGGCATTTTGCTTAACAGATGTGCTTTTGGGAATACTTTCGGTTATAAATTGTATACTTTTTTCGGCTGAAATTTTCTTGTAAAAAACAGCAGAATCTATGGTGCTTTTAAACGAATTTGATTTTGTTTTTATTTTTTTAACGTAAGCATCTTCAATTAACGCATGCACTTCAACTGTTAAATCGTCATGGGACTTTACGGTGTAATAAATAGTCTCAAAATCTTTATGACTAATCATAATCTCATCTCCTATTTTTACATTAATCCTAAACTCACCACTTAAACTTGTGCTAGTGTAAGAGCCTCCATTAACTTGGATATTGACATCCACAACAGGATTATAAGTATCTACCTCTCTAACCAATCCTTTTATGGTAAAAGTAGCATCAGCATCAGTTTTATTAAACTGTTGTTGGGCTTGCATGATATGCTGTGCTGTTAGACACAACAAAATAGTTAGTAGTATGCGTAGGTTTTTCATTTATTAAATTATAAAACATAAACTTACGCACTTTAGCCCATTAAATAAAATGTACTTTTTTCAATTTGATAAGTAAAATAACTAAAATTATAGTCTTAACTCATTTATATACTAAACTGACTCATTAATGTTGTTAGTTTACTCAATCTAGTTTTTGTTTTAAATATGTTGCTTATAGGTTTACCAAAATAAAAACTTATAGCCATTATGAAACTTACTAAATTATTTGCCCTATTTACTTTACTGTCTATTAACATCCAAGCTCAACACATGGGTAATCTTAATCAAGGTATTTCCAGACAAAATATAACTAGCGGAAATGCTATTGCTTATGGTAACTCACCTAGACAAGTCACACCTAATTTAAATCCTAATAGCACTATTGTAATTGACGTTAGAGCGTTGCAAAATGTAAAGGCAACTAATTACACTGCTATTTTTAATGTTTCGCAAATTGGCGAAACTGCTGAAACCACTAATAGTCTTTTAAATGATCGTATTGCAAATATCAAAAGTGAATTGTCCTTGATTGGAATTTTAGAAAAGGATATTGCTATTGATGTGATATCATTTGTTCCAGTTTATGAGGTGGAAGTCACCAAAAAACTATTTAGTAAAACCTATACAGAAGTCCCAAAAGGATTTGAGCTGCAACAAAATATTCATATCCAGTTTACTAAATCACAACAGTTTGAAAAGATTTTAACTGCTTGTGCTAAAAATGAAATTTACAACTTAGTTAAAGTGGATTATTTTATTGAAAACATTACTGAAGTCTACAAAAATCTTCAAACCAAACTACTAAATTTAATATCTGATAAAAAAGAATATTACAACCTATTAGGTTTTAAGTTAGACAATTATAATGTTGTAATGGCAGATCAAAAATATTGTTATTTCCCTAAAGATTTTTATCAAAACTATCAAGCTTTTAATAGTATATCTTTTCAGGCGTTAAAACAGGATAAAGGCGTTACTGAAGCAAAAAAACAAACCTCATACTATTACCAACCCTTATCTTACGAAAACTATGACATTGTAATAAACCCTTCTATTTTAGAACCAGTAGTACAAATTGGAATGGAAATAAAATTACATTTTACACCTAAACCAGCTGAGCAAAAACAAGAACCTGTTATTAAAACAGAAATTAAACATAAATACTTTGTTATATCACCTGATGGAAGCATTGATGTTAAAGAGTTAAATACTGACCATTAATTAAAGCCATAAAAAAAGCCTCATAAAATGAGGCTTTTTTTATAAATTATATAGTAAACTTAGTTAATTGCAGGACAATTACAACTGTATCTTTCTTTACCACAATTAAAGTTAAATCCTAAAGTTAATTGGTGGAATCCTCCGTTATTAAACACCACAGAGTTTGCTTGATAGCTATAATTATAAGCAAACACAAAATTGTTTACTTCCACACCTAATATTGGTGTTATATATTGTAATTTTTGGCTGCTTACTCCAGATCCATCTCTAAATTCTGCTCCATCTAACGATCGTCTGTAAGACAATCCTCCCCAAACTTTACCAAAGTCTACAGTTTTGTAAGCTTTAAGATTAATATCAAATGATGCTTCCTCTGTAGCATCTCTATACATAAACATTGCAGAAGGCTCAAAGCTCCATTCACTACCATAGCTTCCAAATGTGTTACCAACAGACACTAAGTAAGTTCTTAAATTATCGTAACTTAAACCTTGTTCGTTAAAGTTAATACCATCATTTTTCAATAAGTTTTTTACGGTTGCGTGTGCATAAAAATCATATAAAAAGTAAGAAAAACCAAAGTCTACATTAAAATTAGTAGCAGACTGCTCTATTCCTGCAATTATAGGATCAAAACCATCAGCTAAAAAGCTTGTTTCATCTAACTTATATTGTATTGCTCCAACACTTAACCCAAAAGACAATTGGTTTAGGTCAGTAGTACTTCTAGAAAACATTAAATGATGTGCGTAAGTAAAATAGGCTCCTGTTTGAGAGTGGTAACCATTTTTATCGCTATAAACAATAGCTCCAATACCAGATTGTGACTCGCCAATTCTACCATTTACACTAGCAGTAATTAATTTAGGCGCATCATCATCTCCAAACCACTGCTGTCTTCCTGTAACCCTAAGCTTAGCACAATTTGCTGCACCAGCCATAGATGGGTGAATCAAGTAATAGTTATCCGTTAAATAATCTGAGTAGATTGGTAATCCCTCTTGGGCTTTTAAAAGTTGAGTGCCAAATAAAGCAACAATTGCTATTAAAAATATGTTTTTTAATCTCATAATCTCTTATTTCGAGGTAGACAGGTCTATAAAATAGCTACGCTATTGGGTTTATAACTAACTTTTAACTTAAAATTAAAAGTTAGTCTCAAATATATAAATTTACAACGTATAATTTCAATCGTAAAAGTTAAAGGTTCAAGATAAAAATGTTTTATCAAATAAACCTCAAAAATCGTTAAATTTTATAAAAATCAAATATAATAGATATCTATACTTTTCTTTAGTATTTTTGCAAAAAAAAAGCAACAATGAGTGATTTTAAAGTTTCAATACAAGAAACCTCTAACCCAACCATAATAAAATTTGAACTTAACCAGTTTATAACTAAGCATCAAAGCTTTGAGTTTAATAATATTGACGAGGCTAAGGACTCACCTTTAGCACAACAATTATTTTATCTTCCATTTGTAAAAAAAGTATACGTCTCTAGTAATTTTATAGCTATTGAAAGATATAATATTGTAGAATGGAACGATGTTAAAACTGAAGTTGCAGAACAAATTGAAACGTATCTTAACGATGGCGGAATTGCTGTATTAGACACAGCTGCAACAAAAAAAGTTGCTGTAACCGTTTACACGGAAAGCACGCCAAACCCATCAGTATTAAAATTTGTTTCAAACAAAAAATTAGTAACCTCTTCTTACGAGTTTACATCTATCGAAACTGCTAAGCCATCACCTATGGCTACTGCTTTATTTCATTTTCCGTTTGTAAAAAGTGTCTTTTTTGACGAAAACTATGTGTCAATCACTAAATATGATATCGCAGAATGGAATGACATTTCTTTTGAATTAAGAGAGTTTATAAAAAATTACATAGAAGATGCTAAAGAAATTGTATCTCCAGACGCTCCAGAAGTTGTAGAAAAATCTGTCGAAAAAGTAGAAGCACACTTTGAAACATTAGATGACACCTCTAAACAAATTGTAAATATTCTAGAAGAATATGTAAAACCAGCAGTAGCCAGTGATGGAGGAAATATCCAATTTGAATCCTATGATGAAACTACTAAAACAGTAAAAGTAATTTTACAAGGTGCATGTAGCGGTTGTCCATCTTCAACATTTACATTAAAAAACGGAATTGAAAACATGCTTAAAGAGATGTTAGCAGGTAAAGTAGAGTCTGTTGTAGCCTTAAATGGTTAATTTCAACCAATAAAATGAACTGTTTATCCTGTTTGCTATATTGTTAAGATATTTAAATCTGTGATTATTGTATTAAAATTTGTAATTTTAAGAAACAAACAATAATTAAAAATCAAATATTATGGCAGTATTAAAAGTAATTGAAGTATTATCAAACTCAGATAAAAGTTGGGAAGATGCAACTAAAAAAGCAGTAAAGCATGCGTCTAAAAGCGTTAAAAATATTAGATCTGTCTATGTACAAGACCAAAGCGCTAGCGTTAAAGATGGCGAGGTTGTAGATTTTAGAGTTAACCTTAAAATTACTTTTGAAGTTAACTAATACCTTTTTAAAGTATTTTATTATAAAAAAAGCCTGAACATTTGTTCAGGCTTTTTTATTGGTGTTATTTAATCTTGCTTATTTACCTTTTTAAAGTAAAGTGAGCTTTAAATTGTTTTCTTGTATTTGTCGTATCGTTTGGTTCTCTATACTCAACCGTAAACCAATAGTCACTGGTTGGCATTGGGTTACCATTATACGTCCCATCCCATCCTGGACCACTTGGGCTTAATTGTTTTAATAATTTACCATAACGATCAAAGATGTATATCTCAGCATCTAATTGGTCTTCTATCCCGTAAATGTTCCAAGTGTCGTTAAACCCATCGTCATTTGGTGTAAAGAAGTGTGGATAATCCATTACCATAATTGATAAGCTTGTTTCTCCACATCCATTTATGTCTCTTACTGTGATTATATGTTCTCCTGCGCCTACGTCTGTAAACATATACATATCATCATTTGGTGTGTTTGACTCCCATGGTCCGTCGTCTAGGCTAAACTCAAATATGGAGATTCCGCTTCCTGTTGCTGACACTGATATATTATGTACTTCTGCAAAGGCTGCTGTAGTTACTTCTGCTGTGATTACTGGTGGCTCACTCTCCTCTACTAGTGCTGTGTCATCATTGGTACATCCTGTAACTGCATCTGTTACTATTACTGTATACTGACCGCCTTGTGTTGGTGTTAAGCTGCTTCCTGTTTCTCCTGGAAGGGTTACGCTTTCTAATTGCCACTCAAAAGTGTAGTCCGTCGTGTTTAATCCTGTGTCTAATACTGGTGTATTAACCACTTCTGTTCCGTTTGTATTAACACATAATAAATAAGTGTCATCTAAATCAAACTCTGGTAATGGATTAACTTGTAATGTGATCTCTGCAGTGTCATAACATACTGAGCTGTCTGCTTGATTATCTAATACGCCATCGCCATCAATATCTACTGCATCTGCAATACCATCGCCATCAATGTCTACTTCATCAATTAAACCATCTGCATCTGTGTCTGTTCCGTCTGATAGTCCATCGCCATCTACGTCTATTAGATCAAAGACACCATCTAAATCGGTATCAATTGTATCTATTGTTCCGTCTCCATTAAAATCTATACCTGTTGTTCCTAATCCTGCTAGGTCGATAGCTAATGGTAACACTGTCATAGTGTTGTTATCTACACGTACATAAATGACTTGTGGATTTACAGTGTTTTCATATATAAATGGAAGTGCATTGGTTGCTGCATCTGCATCCGCTTGGGTTGCGTAATAGCTTACAATGTAATTTGCTGGATCTTGTCCATCTAACACGTCTGGATTTAATGTTAATAAATCAAATTGTGCGCTATCATCCGTTGTGTCACCATCGGTTTCCATATTGTCATCACAAATCTGATATACGATTGGTACTAGGTCTGGATTGGCTTGTGCGGCTTCCTGAACTTCAATATTAAACGTAGTTGTGGTATCACAGCCTGTTAGGGTATTGGTGATATTAACGTATATGGTTTGTGGGTTACTTGTATTGGTATATGGACTGCTTAATGCATTCATTGCCATATCTGCTTCGCCTTGAGTTTCGTGATAGGTTACAGTAAAGATTGTTCCGTCTTGTCCATTTAGGATTTCTGGGGTTTTACTTTCTAAATCAAATCCATATTGTCCATCATTAAATAATTCGCAATAGATATAATCTTCTATTGGACTAACTACTGGTAATGGATTTACTGTAATGTCAAAACTTACTATGGTATAACATCCTGTTCCTCCTGTTCCTGAGGCATCTGTTCCGTTTGTTACACGTAAGTAAATGGTTTGTGGAGTGATTGCTACTCCTGGATTATCTGGATCTTCATTACTATGTGCGGTTGGATCTACTATTTGATTTGTTCCCATTAGGGCATCGTCTAAATCCGTATAGTAGCTTGCACTTACTCCTAATTCTCCGTTAATAGTTGCTACTTCATTTGTAGTTAGGTCAAAGATTTCTATTAAATCATTTGGACCTACAACATTCATATCATCACATAACTCTAAATCTGTTGGGTTTTGCAATGGTGTTGGGTTTGGTAACACACGGATGGTTAGTGTTGTAAATGAGAAACATCCTGTATCTGCATCTGTGACTCTAACATAAACCGTTTGTGGGTTAGCTGGATTTGTTCCGACCATCATATTGGTATACATGGTTGGGTCTGCTATTGGGCTAACATCGGCTTGTGCATTGGCTTGTGTTTCGTAATAGGTTACGATCCAACTGGTATTTCCTGCAGTTATTTCGTTGTTTTTAACCGTTAGATCAAACGTTGCCATATCGTCATTGTTTTCGTAATAATCTGCATCTAACTCATCACATATGGCTAATGGTGTTGGTTGCACAATTACTGGTGGAAACTCAACTCGGATTATAAAGGATCCTGTTGTAACACATCCATTTACGTTACCTTCTAATCTAACGTAAATCGTCTGTGGGTTAGTAACATTGGTATAGTTACCTGTGTTAACTATTGGACTAGTTCCGTTGTCTGCTGCTAATTGTGTTGTATGGTAAGTTAATGTAAAATCTGCTGGATCTTGTGTCCCTAAGATTTGTGGTGTCATAACCGTATCAAAATCAAATTGGCTAAATCCATCATCATTATCATCACATACAATATAGTCATCAAGTACTACTGGTACGACTGGTGATGGTTGCACTTCTAATGGTAATACAACAATTGTGAAACATCCTGTAATATCATTTTCTGCACGTACGTAAATCATTTGCGTGTTGGCAACAATATTTGTGTATGGACTAATTAAAGCGTTTAAATCGTTAATCGCATCTGATTGTGTTTCGTGGTAACTGATGCTTACGTCTGGCTCTCCATTTAAAATGGTTGTTGTTTGACTGTTTAAATCAAAGGTTGTAAATCCGTCGTTATCGTCATCACATTCTATTAAAGCCATTGGGCTTGCTTGTGGTGATGGGATTGGGTTTACTCGTAAATCTAAGGTTATCGTACTTACACAGCCTGTAACATTGTCTACTGCTCTTACATAAACCGTTTGTGGATTAACAATATTAGTGTATGGACTAAAAATTTGGTCTGCTGCTGTAGCATTGTCCGCTCCTGATTGACTAATATAGTGTGTTAAGGTAATCCCTGTTTGTCCTGCTAGAATTTGGGCGTTTGCATCTTCTAAATTAAAGGCTTCTACTTCGTCTCCTGGATTATTATAATCACATAAGGCTAATGGATCTGGTTGTACTAATACTGGTAATGGGTTTACAATTAAATCCATTGGTGTTACTGTAGAACAGCCATTGGCGTTATCATCCACACGTACCCAAATAGTTTGTATATCTGCGGTTGTGTTTGTATAAGCATTTGGTGTTGCTATTGCATTTGTTGGAACGTTAGCGTTGGCTTCTGTTTCGTAAAATGTTATTGTATAATCCGTTGCTGCTAAATCGTTTGTGGCATCTGCATCTAACTGATTTAATATCTCTGGATTGTTTAATTCTAAATCAAAAATAGCAAATCCGTCTGCATCATTATCACATACTTCTAGTGGACTTGGATCTGTTATTTGTGGTGTTGGATTAACTATTAAAACTAAGTCCACAAACGTCGCACAGTCCGTAGCTATTGTAGTGCTTTCTACGCGTACATATATAACCTGTGTATTGGCTACAATATTATTATATGGACTAACTAATGGGTTTACGTTATTGGTTGCATCACTTGAGGTTTCGTGATAAGTAACGGTTAATCCTGGTGCACCTCCTGTGATTTCGGCTGTTGCATCACTTAATGTGAATATTCCAAATCCATCACTATCTGGATCACAATACTCTAAAGCTGTTGGTGTAAAAGCTATTGGTGCTTGTACTACGTCTAACTGTAACGTCGTGGTTGTAAAACATCCTGTAGTCACATCTTCTACTCTTACAAAAACTATTTGTGGATTAGAGAGGTTTGTATAGGGTATAGCTAATGGGTTAGTCTCTGTTTCAGCATCTAATTGGGTTAAATAATAACTTACCGCATAGTCTGGGTTACCTCCACTAATCTCATTGTTTTTAATACTTAAATCTATACTTGTAAATCCATCTGGTGTACCATCATCACAAACTTCTAGTGGTGTTGGTGTTATTGCTGATGGTAATGGATTTACTATAAGATTAAAAGTTGTAGACCCATAACATGTTGGATTAGCATTATCATTTACTCTAACATAAATTGTTTGCTCTGGAGAATCAATATTTTGATATGCTGTTGGATTTAGAATTGGGTTGGTTTCCGCCTCTAAATCTGGTATATTTTCATAAAAAGTAACAGTATAGTTTGCAGGATCTTGACCTCCAAGAATTGTAGTTTCTTGTATTGTTAAATCAAAAATCTCAAACCCATCTTCAGAAGCATCATCACACACTACCATATTAGCAGGTTGTACAGCTGTAGCATTAGGATTAACAATTAATGTAAATCCTCCGTTTGGTAAAGTAGTAGCAGAATAACAGTCTGAATTTATTAAACTTTCAATACGAACAAAGATATATTCGCCATTACTTCCATTATAAGGGCTAGTTAAGGCGTTAACACCTGAATCAGCATCTGCAAATGAGTTATGATAAGTTACTGCATATTCTGAAGCTAATTGTGTACCTAAAACTGTTGCTGTTTGTAATTCTAAATTAAACATTTCAACACCATCATTGGATAAATCATCACATACTTCCATATCTGGCACTTGATTAAGAACCGATATTATTACATCTAAATTGAAAGTATCAACATCTGAACAAGTTCCTGATGCCACATCTTCAATTCTTACGTGTATTACTTCAGGATAAGTCTCATTTCCAACATAGTTAGCTGGATCTGTAATAGGGTTAAGTCCCAATTGCGCGTCTGACAAACTAGTATGATAACTAACACTTACGTCTGAAGCTACTTGACTTCCTATAGCTTCGGAATCATTAATTGTTAAATCAAATATTTCAGTTCCTGAAGGATTATTACACACTATCACATCCAATGTGTTTTCAACCAATGGACTTTCAATAAATTCTATTAAAACAGAATCTGAAGCTTGACAAGTTGCAGAAAACACAATATCAACAGAATAAACACCTGGTTCTGAAACATTAATTACAGAACCCGTTTCGCCTGGTATAACAACTCCGTCTAAATACCAAGTATGAGTTGCTGTTGGTAAGTTAGTATCTAAAGGTATAGTACCTCCAGAACATATTGCTGTACCTGCATCAATCGTGACGTCATCACCCAAGTCTCCACCTAAATCAAAACTACCAGCTCCTAGAAATACTGCAGCATTATATTGTATATCACCATCATCTGCAATAACTAATTTTATTTTGTATGGATTACTAGGTACAACATTAGCGAATGCTGTCATAGATCTAGTGTAACCTCTAAAATCTATAGGGTCGTTAACCAAAGGTAAACCTCCTGTTCCGTAATAAGAATCAAAATAACCTGGATTTACAGATGGACAACTAGCATTATATGCATCATCCCTAACCGTAAAAACAGAAACCACATCTGTAGTTCCCGGAACCACAGCTAAATTAGAAATAACTCCAGTGGTTAAGTCTGTTAATAAAAAAGCAAAAGCATCTGTAAAACCACACTGAAATCCTCCATATTCTTCTGAAGCAAATAAAAAATCAAAACTTACACTGTTAGTTATAGGAACAAAATCAAACTCAATAAAAGTGGCATCGTTAGAATCTCCCGGATTTAGAGCCGGAATAGCATCTTCCAAATCTGTGTCTCCTGGCCATCCTCCACTACTTTGAGTTCCGGTTTCTGGACCTTCAGCCTCCATAGCATCACCAGTATTTAATATAATTCCAGCTTGAAAAGGAAATGCACCTGGAAGTGCTGTAAAATAACCAATCCCATTTTCTTGTCCAAAATTAGTACCAGTACTCCAATTTATGTTAGATACAGTTGCACATGGACTATCAATTAATACATCTTCTACTAATTCTGGAACAGTATAAGTTGCTTGATCTACACTGATATATGGACTTAAAACTTCAACTTCAATAGTTGTTGATGCCGAACACCCTGTAGGATTAGTATCAGTTACTGTAAAGGTAACAGTAAAAGTGCCTAAATTATTAAACGTATGACTTGATGATGTTCCTGCAGCTGCAGATCCATCTCCAAAATTCCAATTATAAGTTGCTCCTGTTCCGTCTTCTTCAAAAATTGCACTACCATCAAAACTAACAGTACCACCTAAAGGGATTTGAATAACACCTAATCCGTCATCTACTGGGTCTGTAGTATCTATTGTAGGTGTAATTGTTTGACAAGATTGTAAACAAGAAATATTAGCTGCCCAACCTGAGGCGTTTAACGCTGCATTACTTACAAACTCAATTGTAATGCAACCTGTCGCACTAGTTGTTGATGCAGAAATTGTACCTGGATTATTTGATGCTCCACCACCAGAATAAGTACCTATTACTGCTGCGCTAGTGTCATCACCATCATATATAGTCATTACGTCAGAACCTAGTTGCGTACTAAATGCAGTAAATTGTATTTGAATAAATTGATCTGGTCCATCTGGACATAGTGTTAGAACAAAATTCTCGTTATCAGCATAATTAGCCGATGCTCCTCCTGAATCATAAAGGACACCTGAACATTGAGAAAACGTTCCGTTTTGCATCAAAATATCTTGAGAATGAGCAGTGAATAAAGCACCTAGAAAAGTAACAATAAGTAGAAATTTTTTCATTTCTTATTTAGTAAAAGGGTTTAATAATTGGTTAATTTACAATTATACTAAAATACTGCCTAATAATTTGATTAATTTCATCTTAAAAAATGACTAGAATAGATCTTAAACAGATTAATTTATACCTATTTTTTATAATAAAAACAGACATGATTGAATAGTATACATATTAAACAACTGCAACTCAAAAACTCCTACCTAACATTAGAGTTTGTCAATTATATTTATATTTGTTCTAACTTATAAAATCACACAATGGAATTACAAAAATGGATAGACAAAGGGTCTGAAATTATTATTGAGTACACCCCTAAAATGTTAGCTGCAATAGCTATTTGGATTATTGGGGCTTTTGTTATTAAACAAGTTTTAAGAGCTTTAAAAAAGCTAATGCTGGTTAGAAATTATGATGAAAGCTTACAAAAGTTTTTATTAAACCTATTACGTTGGGTTTTAAAAATTGTACTAATAATTGTGGTCTTAGGCACCTTAGGTATTGAAACTACATCTTTTGCTGCTATATTAGCTGCAGCAGGCTTAGCAATTGGTTTAGCTTTACAAGGATCTTTAGCAAATTTTGCTGGAGGTGTTTTAATTATGTTATTTAAACCTTTTAAGATTGGAGACTTGATAGAAGCTCAAGGTCAAGTGGGAGTTGTAAAAGAAATACAGATATTTACAACCAAACTAACAGGTTTATCAAACAGAGAAATTATTATTCCTAATGGCTCATTGTCCAACGGAAATATTATTAATTTTTCTACTGAAGGGACACGACGTGTAGATTTGGTTTTTGGAGTTGGGTATGAATCTGACATAAAAAAAACTAAAGCTGTTTTAATGTCTGTTTTAACCGCTAACCCTAAAGTACTACAAACGCCTGAACCAACTGTAAATGTCCTTGAATTAGCTGATAGCTCGATTAATTTTGCTGTAAGACCTTGGTGTAAAGCTGAAGATTATTGGGCAGTTTACTTTGAAACAACCGAACAAACTAAAGAAGCACTAGATGCTGCAGGTATTGATATACCTTATCCACATAGTGTTGAAATACAAAAACAGGCTTAATTATTTTTTAGACTTTATTGCTACAAAATCTTTTAAATAATAAGGTTCAAAATAAGCGACATCTTCGGTGTCGCTTTTTTTATACTTATCAAAACTTAAGGCACTCATTTGATCTGCTGAAGGTAACTTGTTTTCAATAAAAACTGCATTATTATTATCTATTATCGCTTTAGTTTTATTCACACCATCACCTACAAAGTACACTTTCCCTTTTAATAAAAATGACTCAAATGATTTTTCGTCAAGTATTTGCGCTTCGATTGCTCTAACCTCGTTAAATTTAGTATCAAAAATAGCAGAATATACTTCTAAACGTCTAGCATCTAGCATTGGTACAATTACTCCAGAGTCTGCTTTTACTTGATGCGCTAAGGCTTCTAAAGTAGATACTGATATTAATGGTATGTTTAAAGCAAATGCTAAACCCTTAGCTGCAGACACACCTATACGTAATCCTGTATATGATCCTGGTCCTTTACTTACTGCTATTGCATCTAATTGCAAAGTTGAAATCTTTGCTTCTTTTAATACCTGTTCAACGTATACATGAAGTTTTTCTGCATGAGAATAGCCATTTCCGTAATCTTCTTTTAACACCAAAGTCTCTCCTTTAAAAGAAAGAGAGACTGAGCAGTTTGTTGTAGACGTTTCAATATTTAATATATATGCCACTGTTATTCTGTTATTGGTTTGTCAAGATAAAAATCTAACACTTTAGTTTTAAATACATAATTATATTTTGCATTTAAAAATGAAGATTGTGCGTTTATTAATCTGTTACGCACCTGTTCTAATTGAAACGACGTACTAACACCTAAATCATATTTATCTTGTTCATTTTTAAAAGCTAACTCTTGAGACTCTAAGGATATTTTAGACGCTTCATATTGTATTAAAGACGCTTTAGCATCTGCAAAAGCCTGCTCTACGTTAGCTGTTAAGGTTTGCTTTTCTTGCTCTAAAGCTAAAACGATACGCTCCTTACTAATTTCAGCTCTTTTTACGTTAGCATCTGTTCTTAATCCATTAAAAATTGGCACGTTTAAACTAAAACCAACATTGTATCCAAGGTTGTTTTCAATTTGCTCTGCAAATCCATTTTTTTGTAATTCAATAATAGCTTCTCCTGACGTTGCATCAAATCCAGTAACAATTGGTAAAACATCGTCTTGTCCTTGTAAATGTTGGTAAGATGTACTTGCTCCAACACCAAAACTTAAAGAAGGTAAATAGGCACTTCTAGCAATTTGATAGTTTAACTCAGCATTATCAATATTTAATTGTGCACCTTTAATTTCTGGACGATTATCTAACGCGTAGGATAAAATTTCGTTTGAATTGTTATAAGCTAAGACTGCTTCAGTTAAATCTATATCTACATTTTGAATGTCAAACCCTTGCGATGGTATTTGTAATAACTGTGATAAATTTAATAGTGATAATACCACATTGTTTTCCGCATTAACTAAGCGCTCATTATCTGAAGCTAATTGAGATTTAGAGACTAACAAATCTGCACTTGCTCTGGCTCCTGCATCAACAAGTTCTTGCACTTGCTCTAAACTTTTTTGGCTAATTGCCACTTGCTCTTCAGCTTGCTTTACAGCTTCGCGATTAAACAGTATATTTAAATACGCATTTACTACATTTAATGAGATATTATTTTTTAAAATATCTAATTGAATCTTACTACTTTCAATACCTAATTCTGCTTGCTTTTGAAGATTTGTATTTCTAAAACCATTAAATAAGGTAACACCTGCATTTAAACCAAATCCATTACCTCTAGAATCTCTTGAAATCCTACTTCCGTTTTGATCTATAAACGAACCAAAATTCCAATTTTGAGAGGCACTTGCATTTACTGTAGGTAAAAAGTTTCCTTTTGCAGATTTTAAATCTTGTTCTGCAATTTGTTGATCTAATTGTGATTGTCTAACAGTTATGTTGTTTTGCAATGCATAATCAACACTCTCTTTTAATGACCACTTTTTTTCTTGAGCTAAAGCTGTAAAACCTACTAAGAATACTAAAGTGAATTGTATTATTTTTTTAGTTTTCATCTTCGTTATCTTCTTTTGATGCTTTATTCCACACTTTAATTTTATCTCCTTCTTTAACACCATCTGTGATTTCGACGTTAATCCCATCAGACAATCCTAATTCAACATCTCTTTTTTCAAATTTTCCTGGAGCAGTTTCAATGTCTACAAATGGTTTTTCAGTAATTCTGTTAAACTGTAATAAAGATTCTTTAATTACTAAAATACTGTCCTTGCTTTCCATTTCAATTTCGGCATTAGCACTATAACCAGCTCTAATTTTTGTTGAAGGCTCTACCGTTACATCTGCTTTAATAGTAAACTGTACTGCACCATTTTCTTCCATACCTTTAGGTGCCACAAATGTAAGCTTAGCAGGAAAAACTTTTTCGTTAATCGCACCTAAAATTACTTTAATATCTTTTCCTTCTTCTAGTTTACCAACTTCAGCTTCATCCACTTTTCCTTCAAATATCATTTTGCTCATGTCTGCAATAGTAGCAATTGTAGTTCCAGCATTAAAGTTATTACTTTCAATAACCTGATCACCTTCTCTAACTGGAATTTCTAGAATTGTTCCAGGAATTAAAGCCACAATATTTGTATTTGCAGATCCACCACCAGACAATGATCCTCTTTTAATAATCTGATAATTATTTTGAGCTTGGTTTAAAGTTTCTTGTGCTTGGTTTAAAGACAATTGACTGTTTTCAAAATCTTGTCTAGAAATAACTCCTTTTTCAAATAAAGCTTTATTACGATCGTATAATGTTTTAGCATTGTTAAACGATAGTTTTGCTGTAGATATTTGTCCACTTGCACCAACCAAACTTTGCTCGTTTGGTACGACTCTAATTTTAGCAATCACATCTCCTTTTTTTACGATGTCACCTTCTTCGACTAAGATTTTATCGATAATACCAGAAATTTGAGGTTTTAGCTCTACTTCTTCCTCTGGATTTAATTTACCTGTAGCTACTGTTTTAGTATTTATTGAGGTATAAAAAGGCTCAGCTGTTTTAAACTCTTCCACTGATTTAGAACTTGAGTCTTTAAAGTATTTTAACACCATTAAAAGTGCTATTACCAAAGCAACAATTACAATTATTTTTATTACTTTTTTCATTTTTATATAGTTTACTCGGTTGATTTTAAAAGTTTTTTAGACTTTATTTTAATTATATTTAATTGATAAAATTATTCTTCTCTTAATGCCTCGATAGGCTTAATACTTGTTGCTTTAAAAGCTGGTATTAGTCCAATTAAAGTACCTAAAACTACTAAAATTATTAAGGCAATAAACACTACTGCTATAGATACTGATGCGTTAACAATAACAGCTTCTGCACCTTGACCAAAAGCACTATCTAACGCTATAAGTATCCAGCCACCACTAATTATTCCTAATAGTCCTGCCACTAAGGTGATTGATACAGCCTCTACTACGATTTGTCTTTTAATCTCATAAGGTGTGGCACCTAAAGCACGTCTTACACCTATTTCTTTAGTTCTTTCTTTAACCGTAATAAGTAATATATTACCAATTGCAAATACACCTGCAATTAAGGTTGCTATTCCAACAAACCAAGTTAAAAATTGCATTCCTGTTAAAAACCCAGTGATTTTTGCAAACTCTTTACCTAAATTAAAACTACCAAATGCACGATTATCTTCTGGATGCACTTTATTTAAGTTTCTTAAAATTAGTTTTGAGTCTGCTTCAATTTGCGAAATATCGTATTCTGGTTTACCAGTAATCATCATCCAACCAATATTTTCACCCATGTTATAGATTTGCTGAAAAGTGGTGAAAGGAATATGAATATCACTAGAAGGTCCCATATTAGCATTACCAGTTTCAAACATACCAATGACTTTAAAATTCATTCCGTTTAATTGAATGTATTCGCCTATCATTTCTTCGTCCTTTTCAAAAATTTGTTTGTAGATTTCTTCTGAAATAACGACAACTTTCCTGTTTTCATCAATATCAGTTTGATTGATAAAACGTCCACGAATCATTTTCTTTTTTTGAACTTGATCTAATAAAGGATAATCTCCATTTACGCCAAAATTACCAGACAGAAAATTACGTACTACCAAAGCAGAACTTTGATTTCTTGGTACGACAAACTCAATACCTTCAACATTTTCTTCAATTTTTTTAGCGTCACTTATTTTAAGTTGTACCTGTCTACCTTCTTGAAACCCTTTAAAAGGCTTGCTTGTACTTTGTGCCCAAACAAACACACTATTTGTAGCAAAGTCACCAAATAATCTATTAAAAGAATTTTCTAATCCTTTTGCTGAGCCAAGTAATCCGATAAGCAATAAAATTCCCCACCAAACACCAACCATAGTTAATGCCGAACGTAGTTTGTTTTTACTTAAACTATCGTAAACTTCTTGCCATGTATCTCTTTCGAATAAAAACATTATAATTTAATCATTTCTAAGTGCGACAATTGGTTTAATCTTGGATGCCTTTTTAGCTGGTAAATAGCCTGCAATACCACCAGCTACAATAAGTGTAATAGTTGCTGCAACAACAACATTTAAACTTACCGATGGGTCTTTTATAAAATATTTTTCTAGCATTGGTCCTGCAAACTCTACAACTGTCATCCCAATGAGCAAGCCTACAAATCCAGCAATAACTGTAACTAAAATAGATTCTAATAATATGATTAAAACTATAGATTTTGGTGAAGCGCCAAGTGCCTTTCTAATTCCAATCTCTTTAGTACGCTCTTTAACAATAAAAATCATCATGTTACTTATACCAACAATTCCTGCTATTAATGTTCCAAATCCGATAACTAATACCATGACACCTAAACCTCCTGTCATTTGGTTAATGGCTTTAGACTCATTAGCCAAGTTTCTAACCCTTATAGCACGTTGGTCATTTTGAGAGACTGAAAAACGATCTTTAAGTTTTCTGGTTAATGCTGTACTAAACCCAATTGCCTGGTCAAAATTCATGCTTGGGTTATAGGTTAAATTGATTTGATCGATATAGTCGTTATTACCATAAATTTGTTGTGCTGTAGATACAGGCATATAGATTAATCGTTCTTCATTATCTCCACCATCATCACTAAACACACCAACCACTTTATATTGGATCCCATTTAAATTGATGTATTTACCTATAGCAGTTGTTTTTAAAAACAAATCCTCTTCTACTAATCGTCCAATAACTACTACTTTAGTTTTATTGTCAACGTCTAATTGATTGATGTATCTACCGTATTCTACTTTAGTGTTTTCTAGATATTGATGGTCAGGATGAACTGCTCTAACACTGTAGCTACTTTTTTCGTTTCTAAACGAAGCATTTACATTTCTGTATATTCTTGCGGTTATGAATTGTACTTTGTCACCAAACTCGTCTTTAATATACTCATAATCCTCATTAGTAAACTGTATTTGTCTACCAGCTTGTAATCCTTTATGTGCCTTAGAGGTTTGTCCAGAATTTATAAAAATAGAATTAGCAGCATCATCCACAAAAGCGGTATCAAATGTATTGACTAATCCATTGACTACTCCAAATAGAATGGCGAATAACGATATGGCAAAAGCTACGGTAAAACCAGATAATACACTTCTGGTTCTATTCATGTTTATACTCTGAAATATTTCGCGCCAAAGGTCTCTATCAAACATGTGCAGAAGCTCTTTCTTGATTAATAAACACATCTTCCATAATAACACCATCTTTTAAACG
>Ga0105355_10001990_pt1 | contig 18701 bp, 20 predicted proteins | sample GOMGulsemesocosm_2_FD_83508 | JGI IMG/M metagenome (GOLD analysis project Ga0105355, IMG submission 83508) | Methane-oxidizing microbial communities from mesocosms in the Gulf of Mexico - GOM9C Gulf of Mexico | ecosystem: Environmental > Aquatic > Marine > Cold seeps | place: Gulf of Mexico... | reverse complement strand
CTGGGCAGCGTCGATACTGACGGACGCAGGAGACAGCACAGTGCCGATACTGGCTGAGATCTGGCACATTTGCCCGCCAAAGGGGATTGGCTCTTCCAACCGTGTGATTAACCGACTGGCAATGTTGTCCAGCTGAGCGCGATCCACAAGACCGTCAATAATCAGCACAAATTCATCCCCTCCGACCCGGGCAATTGTGTCAACATTTCGGGTGCAATCGACCATGATGCTGGCCACTTTTTGCAAGACGGCATCACCGGCCGCATGTCCCATGGTGTCATTAACCGCTTTGAAAAAGTCCAGATCCACCTGCATCAGCGAGAAATCTCGCCCGGTGCTGATCATCCGGCCCAGAATATGATCCATCGCGCGGCGGTTTTTGAGACCGGTTAACGTATCGGTAAACGCCTGTTCCTCGGCGGCGATTTTGGCCCCCTGCAGACGTAGGTTCAATTGGCGCGAGGCCTCCATCGCGGCGGATTTGGCTTCAACCAGATAGAGCATTTCGATAGTGAGATCCGTGCCGGAGAAATCAGCGCTGGTCAGGTCATAGTCGCGCACCGCGTCCAGAACCGAAATACCGAAGGACAAATTGACAAATGCCCCTCTCCCGTTTGGCAATGGAGCGAGCACCCCTTTGAGCCCGGTTTGAGGTTCATCGCGAAATTGCATGTGCAACTTGACCCCCGCGTTCCCTAGCAGATCCGCCATGTTGCGAATGGATCGGGGGCGGCGCAGATCAAATACGTCCAGAAACGGTTGCCCAGTCCAATCCTGATCCGGGCGAAGTTTCTGCAATGTTGGTCCGACCCGTTCGATTTGTCCGTCTGCATTTAGCATCACAAACATGGGCGCCATTTTGCCTGCCAAATCACCCAGCTGGTCAAAGCTCATCATAGCAAATTCGCCCCTAAATCAAATGCCCTACCTTCGGCAAAATCGGTCTCTACCAGCGTCACTGAAATCACTTCAGCTCCGTCCTGAAGACCTGAATGCTCTAGGATAACCAAATCTCCGTAATCATCTGCCATGGCCCGTAACACTCCCATCATGACACTGGCATAGCCCGGCAAACCATCTTGGCAAAAAAGCTTGAATTGACCAGGAGCGGTTTCAATCAGCTCTAGAGGCGGCAAGTACAGGTCGGACACCGCCAGTCGGGCCCGGTCTGGCAGGTCATCCAAAGAATGCAGGAATTCAACATAATTTACCCCACCAAAGCGTAGCAGCCGTCTAAGCGCTTCGACCTGAGGGTTGGAAACCAAAAATGTTCCCATGTCTTCAAGCATTTCAGGCAGCGGACGCTCTAGCACTAGCTCCATTGCTGTCAAAAGTTTTTTGGATTGGTCATCTGTATAAATCAACATTGCTTCGAACTCGGAAAATCCGAGTTCGGCTGAATCCGTCACATCGCGCCAACGCGATTCACCGTAAGTGCTGCAGACAAAGGCCTGAATTGCCCTGTTAATCAGCCCATGCATAAGAAGGCCCCTTGTTATCAAGTGTTCAACTCATGACTGGCGAACCTTAAGAAAGGCCCAACATTTAAAATGCAGTATGTTTTTTATGCTGCAAAGCCAGTGAACTCAACGGTTTGGCATGATCTCAAAACCATCGACATAAAGCGCCTGTAGGGAACTGGGGCCAACGGAGTAGTTGCCGTCAAGTATCGATTCTATTGCGGTAATTTTCAACACAGAAGGCTCCTCACTTTCTATTACCTCAGCGCCATTAACATCGGCAACATCCACATCATACAGAACAACATGGTTTAAGTTCGCTGACCCAGAGCCATCTCCGCTACTATACAAAACGACGCCATGACGGGGAACAGCAGGAACAAACTCGTCAATAACCAAAACGCAAGCCGGACGGCCATCCGAAAGGCTGCGGCGACACCCTGCTACCCATGGGCTCAGCTGATACACCTGTAATCCATGCAAGTCCTCGATATCCAACTCTTGCCCTATTGGGCGTACAGTCAGTGCCGCAACCAGCTCGGCCTTTAGAGTGTCCAGCCTATCATCCTGCTCCCCATTCGCAAACTCCCACTGACTGTCTGCGTTTTGCAACTTTATCAACTGCTCTGCCAATTCTGGCGAAAGACCGCCAGGGCGCTTCTCCAGAGCCATGATCGCTGCCTGTCCGGACCGGCCCCATTTATTATGCATCTCCCAAAGCGGCAGTTCCTCTAGTGGCAACCTACCATCCAGATAGCGCACAACTTGGCTGTTGGCCGATATCTTGTCAGTGTTCAGCAACGGCGTCAGAAATGCTGCAGAAATGGCGATCGTCACCAACGCAAGTCCGACATTGATCCGCCGGATCCGCTTGGACCAGCCCAGACGACGCAGAACCGCCAGCGCATAGAGCAGGCCGTACCCCAGCAAAACGCCACTGGCACATGTCGCCAGCACCCGGTCCGGGGTCCAGCCGTACTCGGCCACTCGCAACCAGATCGACCAGGCCGCCAACCCGGTCACCAGTGGCAGCAACAACGCCAGGGCTTGGGTCGAATGCGAAATCGTAAAGCTGTCTCGCATCCGCGCATCATCCCGTTCCAGCACCACCGCGATCAATGTGATCATCACCATGGCTACGCTCATCAACGTCGCGGCGGCAGAGAACTCGCCGAACACCTGAGACAGGCCGCGCAGAGGGATGGCCGCCAGGAACAAGGCGACCACCGCCAGTACCGGCACCACCAACAAGCGCAGCAGGCGCAGCAGCAAAAAGGGCGACACGGTTGTACGCAGCTCAAAGACCACTGCCATCGCCAGTCCCAGAACCCCTCCGCTCAGGGCAAAGACCAGCCACTCAATGTCGATGATCCACTGGATTATTTCGACGTCGACCAGCTCCAACAACGCGTTTGACAGAAACATCATCAGCCAGAACAGGCTGACAAAGGCCCAGCCAGACAGGTAGCGAATGGTCAACGCCCAGGCGGCCTCGAACAGGGCGGCATAGTCGCGCCAGGCGCGCCGGTCTTGCAGCCCGACCAACAGAAACGGCGTAGCCAGCAGCAAAAACAGTAAGCTGACACTGATTAGGATCGGTTGGTCAAGGACATCTGTCGCCAGATCGTAGCGCAAGCCGCCCAAGGAAATCAGCCCGGTAAAGGGCAGCGCCAGAATCAGTGCTCCAGGCAGAGCACGACGCATAGGCAAAGGCCCACATAGTGCCAGTGCCAAAGTGGCATAGCTACCGATGAAACTGAACAGCGCCAGATACAGTGCTGGCGACAGTGCTGGGTTGTCCCAGTTTTCGGCCAATTGCCACAGGGCCAGGCCTGAGATGGCGCCAAGGCAAAACAGCATGATGCGGCGTTGAACCATTTGCATTGATGCGCTGACAGTCATGACCCCGTCCCTGTGGTTGTATTTGGACGCAACCTAACCCCTTGGCCATTCAATCTGCAATGTTTTGCGCCATGCCGTGGGGGAAAGGTGATCTAGGGACCGGGCAGGTCTCAATGTCAAAACCCAGAGGCAAAGCTGCAAATGCTTAGCCCAGCGAAATCGCCGGGCTAACGCATTTTGATAGGTTATGTAATTTGCATCGCTGCTTTAGAAATCAGTCGGCGCGCCGCCTTCTTGTTTGCGGCGGGCAACAAACTCCTGCAACTCGCCACGGATCGTATCCTCCATTGGCGGTTCTTCGAAGTTGGCGACGATCTCTTTGAAGATCTTATGCGCCCGCTCCGCTGTCCATTCACCGCCAGCCTCTTCCCAGGCTTCATAGTTGCGCCAATCACTCAGGAACGGCTGATAGAACGCCGTGGCGTAGCGGTCCTGGGTGTGCTGGGTGCCAAAGAAATGCCCGTCGTTGCCGACTTCTTTGATCGCATCAAAGGCAAGGTCATCCGCCGTAGTGGCATAAGTCACAGGCTGCATATAACGCTGGATGTGCTGCAGCACCTCGCAATCCATGATGAACTTTTCGGGGCTGGCAATCAGCCCGCCTTCCAGCCAACCCGCAGCGTGGTAGACCATATGGGTTCCCGACTGCACCGAAGCCCAAAGCGAATTCGAGGTTTCCCACATCGCCTGTCCGTCGGGCACATTGGCGGCGCATACGCCGCTAGAGCGCATCGGCAACCCGTAGAACCGCGCCATCTGGCCGGTCATCTGGGTGGAGCGCATATATTCTGGCGTACCAAAAGCCGGCGCGCCGCTTTTCATGTCGACGTTTGAGGTAAAGGTGCCAATCACACAAGGCGTGCCCGGCGCCACATACTGAAACAGCGCAATCGCACAGAGAGATTCAGCAATCGATTGCGCAACCGCTCCCGCCATGGTCACCGGCGCCATCGCACCAGCCAGTGTGAAGGGCGTCACCACAATCGCCTGACCGCGCCGCGCCAGCCGCAGGCAGCCGTCAATCATCGGGAAGTCGTGTTTCAGCGGAGAGGTCGAGTTGATGTTGGTGTACATCCGCGGCTTGGCCTGGAATTCTTCTTCGCTCAGCCCGCCAGCGATCTTGACCATCTCCATCACATCCTCGACCCGCTCTTTCCCAAGCGAGTAGGCATGCATCACCTTGTCGGTGATCGTCAGCTTGTCATACAGCACATCGAGGTGGCGTACCGAGGCATGCACGTCGACGGGTTCAACCGGATAGCCGCCGGCAAAGTGGATGCAGTTGAAATACTGGGTCAGCTTCAACAGGTCCTGGCACTGTTTGCGCGTCCCCGAAACCTTCTTGCCCAGCTCCAGATCCCAATAGTTCGGCGGTGAGGACACATTGCCGAACAGCATGTGATTGCCGCCGATAGGGATCGTGCGGTCCACGTTGCGCGGGGTGATGTCAAAGGTGCTCGGCGCCTTGGCGATCATCTCCAAAACAAAGTCGCGGTCCATGCGGACCAGATCGCCGTCCACCTTGCAGCCAGCCTGTGTGAAAATCGCCAAGGCTTCGGGGTTCAAGAACACCACGCCGATCTCTTCGAGAATACGCATGGCATTCTCGTGGATCGCCTGAACGCCCTCGGGCGGGAGTGGCTCGGTGGGGCGGTCAACATTGACCGGGATCTGCCATGGCATCCGCTCGATAATGGCGCCACCACGCCGTGCTGCTGCCCCTGCCCGACCACCGCCGCGCCGCTTGCGTCCTCCGCTTTCAGCCATCACCGTCTCCTTAGTACATCTGCTGTTTGGACCTAGCAGGCCCAATTCTCAGCGTTATGGCCGCTTCATTCACGACATCCGCTGTCGTTTTCTCAGTTCAAAGGGACGCAGAGGGCATTTTCTGTACATATGTGCCCAGTCATCGGGGCAAACGGGTGGCAACCCACAGGCCGCCCCACCCATCAGATTAGCAGATCAAGTGTCCAGCCAAGCCGGAATATGGCCGATATCCGGCAGTACCACATCAGCCAGTGGCGCCAGATCCTCATGCAGCGCCAACCCGGTGAGCACCCCAATCCGACGCATTCCAGCGGCACTGCCGGCCTCTAGATCATGGCGGCTATCGCCCACCATAGCGGTCCGAGCCGGGGCAATGCCAACTTCCCTGCAAAACGCCAGCAGCGGGTCCGGATCCGGCTTGGCGCCATGACCACTGTCATACCCGGCGATAAAGGCAAAATGCCCCAGAACCCCTGCTCGTTCCAGCTGACTGCGCGCCGAAATCTCAGCGTCGTTGGTCATCACACCCAAAACCTTGCCGCGTGCCAACAGATCATCAAGGAAGGCCACCAAAGGCACCGCCTCGGCCAGATTGGCGCTGGCGGCGCTGGTGGCCAGATGATGTTCGATCTCGGCGACAGTCATATGATCGACAACCGGCGCCATCGCGGCAGCAATTTCTTCATTGGCACATGCAATGGCGATGCTGTCTGGGCGAAAGCTGCTGGTGCTTAGATCATAGCCAAGCACCTCGGCCAGATCTCGCGTAACGTGCTCTTGCCCCTGCGACAGGTCTCGGATCAAGTCCTCGGTCCACTCGTTCCAAGTGGCCGCAAAATCGAACAGCGTGCCGTCCTTGTCGAACAAAAGCGCATCTACCGGCATGGGAGCTCCTTATCAGCCGCAGCAATTACCTGCCATCTATCAGGTCCAGCTGACCTGCGCACCACCCGGCAGCGACATCCGTGCCTTCATCGGAGACTCATAGGCAAGACCCTGCGCATCGCAAAAGGAAATCACCCAGGCGTCGTCCATCATCAGGAAATCCAGAACCGAACCAAGAAACTCCGGATCAGCCGCCTGTGCCCGCAAATCGGCCTCGCTGGCCCCCGAGGCACCCAGAAATACCGGCAATAGGTCCTCATTTCCAACCAACCAGGCCAAGGCCTGCAATGCGAGAGTTTCAGCTGAGGCGGCGGTATTTGGCATTTTATGACACTTTTACGAGAGTGGGAAAGGGTTTATTAACCCAAGTCATAAAGACTCTGGGCAAGTTGAATTGCAAGGGGCGAAAGGGTACCAGGTGCAAGGCACAATCCTAATCATAGACGCAGTGGCAACCAACCGCATTATGCTGAAGGTGCAACTCTCGGCTGCCTACTACCGGGTAGTGCAGACGGATTGCGTCGAAGACCTGTTATCGGTGGCGCAGCGCTCTCGTCCGGATCTGGTACTGACGGCTATGACCCTGCCCGACGGCAGCGCAGTTGATGTGCAATCTATCTTGGCCAGTGATGACACGCTGGCAAATATTCCAGTGATCGCCATTTCGGTGCAGAATGACAACGGTGGCCGGATGAAGGCCCTGGCGGCTGGAATCGACGATGTTTTGAACCAGCCGCTGGACGATGTGATTTTGCAGGCGCGCATTCGCAGCCTGATCCGTGTCCGCAGCAGCAACGAGGATTTGCATCTGCAACACCAAGCAGCCCAGAGCTTTGAGCCACCCCTGTCAGAGCGCGAATGTCTGGCCGTAATTCGCAATGCCAAAGTTGCCCTGGTGGCGCATGATGCTGCTACCGCGGCGCAGTGGACAGCACGGTTGCAATCGCTGGTGCCTTACCATCTGCACTCCCATCAAATTGGCGATATCCAACAGTTGATGACCAACCCTGTGCCGGATGTGATTGTGGTCGAGTTAAGGGAAACAACTGCTGGACCCAGCCTGCGGTTGCTGGCCGATCTGCGCGCCCGCGCCGCGACCCGGAATTCTGTTGTGATAGCCATTCCCAGCCCGTCTAATGCTCATATCGCTGCCGAGGCACTGGATCGCGGCGCCCATGACGTGTTGCAGTCAGGGTTCAACGTCCAGGAACTGGCACTCAGGCTGTCGACCCAATTACTGCATAAGGCGCGCAACGACCGGCAGCGCAACAACGTCCGCAATGGGCTACGCGCGTCGTTCGAAGACCCAATGACCGGCCTCTACAACCGACGCTTTGCCAAGCCGTTTCTGGAGCGAGTGGCCCGTAATGCTGCTGAGAGCGGAGAGAGTTTTGCTCTAATGTTGGTCGATCTCGATCACTTCAAACAGGTCAATGACCGCTTTGGACATCCTGCCGGTGACGCGGTTCTGGTGGAGGCGTCGAACCGACTGTCGAAACTGGTGCGCCCAGTAGACTTGCTGGCGCGCGTCGGCGGCGAGGAGTTCATGATCGTAATGCCAGGTATTGGCGAGGCCAGAGGCAGCGAAACCGCAGAACAACTGTGTCGCCAGATCAACGCCACTCCATTCCAGGTTCCTGGCATTGAAGAACCGATCCAAGTCACCACCAGCATTGGCCTAGTCATTGGCGGTGGTTATCAACACTCCAGCCATTCCAGCGGGCCGCAGCCCAATGTCAGCGACCTGATCGCAGACGCCGACCGCGCGCTGTATGATGCAAAACACGCGGGCCGCAATCAGGTCACGCTCTGCCCCGTTGCCGCCTAGTCCCCATTGCGGTCAACCCCAATTGCGATCAGTCGCGATGACGCTTTGACCCATGCGGTCGGCGCATGCGCTGCTGCAACACATCAGCATAATCGGCACGTTCTTGCGCACTCATCGCCTCGACCTGCGCGAGCCAAGCCTGTTGCACCGACATCTGAAAGTCATGCCCTGATGAGGCCTGCTTCTGGATAAACCCGGACAAAGCATCAGTCTCAAACGGGTCAGCCCGCAGCAGGGTCAAAACTGCCTCTCCTTCCGCCCGTCGCCGGTCATGGAAACTACCGTGATCGCCGCCCGCCTTTTGCCGCAGGGACTGCCGTGTCTCCCGGTCCAACTCCCGAAACATCATTGCGCCGAACGGTGGCCCTGCTTTTGGTCCTCCATCGTCGCGAAAGCGGATCACTGCACCAATCGCCAACCCGGCCACGGCCAGGTTCAATCCCAGCGATCCAGCCAGCACAATCCGCAGCCATGGCTTCATTTTTGCCGGTTTATCTGTGCTCATTGTATCTCCTCACCCAGCACCATGGCCAGGTCGTAACTGTCATAAGGCACCGAAGTGCTGGTGGTGGATAACCCAACCAATTGCGCTGGGTCCGGCAAGAACGAGGGGGGCGACAGCCCGATCCAAACACCGGCTGCGCAGGCAACGGCCAAGCCCCCCAAGGCAGGCACACCACCAATTGCAAACATTAACTGACGCCACATGCCCAACCGTGGGCGTCTCTGAATTTCCGGTTCGGACACAACACCCTCGGCCCGGGCCGTCACGGCATCCGCCATAATCGCCCGTGTCAGTCGATCCGGCATCGGCGCAGGGTTTTGCCGTGCTGCGGCAAACAGATCGTCAAGCTCTTGCATTGCTTTGTCCGTATCAGTCATCGCTATACCCCAATTCCTCGCGCCGTCCGGCCAGAATGGCCGCCAGTGCCCGTTTCCCCCGCGCGGTCAAACTCTCGACCGCCTCAACGCTGATGTCCATGATCCCCGCGATTTCGGGGTTTGGTAACTCTTCTATGTGACGCAGAACCACCGCCTGTCGTTGCCGTTCTGGCAATTGCATCAAGGCCACCTGCAAGGCGTCTTGGCGGGCACCATCCTGCATCTGTTCAACCACACTGCGACTGTTGTCTGCGGGTTCCGGAACAGCGTCCAGATCAACGTATCCCCCGCGTTGTCGCCGTTTCAAATCAATGCACAGGTTCATCGCCACGCGGTACAGCCAAGTGGACACCTGCGCCTCCCCCGGCTGCCAGTTTGGCGCCATCCGCCACAACCGCATCATCGCCTCTTGGGTGACGTCCTCGGCCTCGGTCCGGTTTCCCAACACACGCATCGCCACGCCATAACACCTCGGGCTCAGTCGCTCGGTCAGCTCTTTTGCCGCGCGACCATCGCCATTGGCGTAGAGCACCAGCAAAGCATCATCACTCAGCTTGGGATCAGGCTCGCCCATCAGCAACGGCCCCGATGTCGGGGGCCGCTGCCTGGATATGTCTGTGTTATAATACACGTCAGACTGATCAGTTTTGCTCCGTTTCGGCCCCGGGTTTCTGCCCTGGACGGTGTTTGCCATGACCACGCTGGCGCATGTGATTGCGAGCCTCTTCGAATTCTTCCTTCGAGATCGATCCGCTGTTATCGGCATCCATCCGGTCAAACATCTTCCCCGACCGGCGTTGCTTGGACAGCTCGTCCTGGCTTAGTACACCATCACCATTGGCGTCGCGCTTTTCCAGCATTCTTTCAGCATGGGCTGCGACTTCTTTTGCACCTTGGGCGGTCAATTCCTCAAGCGACAAGACGCCGTCACCATTGGTGTCAACTGCGGAGAAACGGGCGGCCTTCATGGCTTCCATTTCCGCCTGGGTGACCTCGCCATTGCCATCGGTATCGATTTCTTCAAATGACATGCTCATACCATGCCGCCCCGGCCCGCCCTTTGCCAGCACGGCGCCTGCTGCAATGATGCTGGCCGAGCTGACGATAACCGCGATGAAAGCTGCTTTTTTCATGTCAATTTCCTTCGTTTGTGGCGACCCTGTGCCGCCGATCATGCAAGTCAAACGCCACAGCCAAAGGTTTCCGTCGCCATCGGGTGAACTATTTTAATTTTTTTGATCAGGAAGTATTCAACGAACAATGCAAAGGAATTCGCGGTATTACGCCGCAACGCTTGCGCTACCCCTTTCTGTTCGGGCAGGAAAGGCGCAAAGATGTGCCAAACACATAGGATTTGTCATGACTGAGTCTCAGGCTGTCGCCACATCAGAAATTGAAAACGATCGCCCTACCGCCCCGGCGCTGCTTAAAGGATGGCGCTGCAAGTGCCCCTGTTGCGGCAAAGGTGCACTGTTACATTCCTATCTCAAGGTGAATGACAATTGCGATAGCTGCGGACTGGACCTGTCGCAGGCCCGCGCCGATGATGGCCCTGCCTATTTGACGATCCTGATTGTGGGCCACCTGCTGGCGCCATTGCTGCATTTTGCCTATGTTACTTGGCGTCCTGAACCCTTGGTCATGTTTTCCATTGTTACACTTGGCTGCGTCTCGTTGTCTCTGTATCTTCTGCCAAGAATGAAGGGGATTGTCGTTGCCTATCAATGGGCGCGGCGCATGTATGGGTTCGACACGGAGTCGTAATCCCCAAATAACACAACGAGGCGTCTTATGAGCACTGATCAAAACAATGGTCCGGCAATCGACAAAAGCGCCGTTCGCAATGCCGCCACAGTGATCGTGGTGCGCGACCGGATGGGTGTCGATCCGTCGATCCTGATGGGCCAACGTGGTGCCAACGCAGCGTTTATGCCCAATAAATTTGTGTTTCCGGGCGGCGCTGTCGATGCTGCGGACGCTGATGTCATCTTGGCGACGCCAATTTCTGACTTGTGTCATGCGCGTCTTGCTGATCAGGCGCCGGCTGGATTGCAGCCAGCCCTGACAATCGCCGCAATCCGCGAATTATGGGAGGAAACCGGGCTTATCCTAGGCGTTCCCGGCAACTGGCCCGATAGTGCCCCTGCTGATTGGCAGGGCTTCGCCACCACCGGCCACCTGCCCTCTGCCAATGGATTGCAATATGTATTTCGTGCCCTAACCCCACCGGGACGACCGCGCCGTTTTGACGCCCGCTTCTTTCTCGTTGATGCGGATCACATTGTCGGCGATCTGGATGACTTCTCCCAGGCCTCGGACGAGCTGTCTCATTTGCAGTGGATCAAGCTGTCTCAGGCCCGCCAGTTTGATCTTCCGTTCATAACCGAGGTGGTTCTGGCCGAAGTCGCCGCCCGGATTACCGATCTGACGCCGCCCAATTCGGTGCCCTATTTCAAAAATAACGACGAGGCCAGCTTGTTTTTACGCCTGCACGGTAAAGAAATGCCAAAAACCGGCTGATCACACCCATTCGAGATCGACCCCGGAATTTTTGAAAATTCCGGGGTTACATTGCCATCCCCAACGCCAGAATCGATGCGACCAGTAAGGCAATACCCAAGGTCTCGCGCGTGGTTATCTTCTCTTTGAAAAATAGTACTGTGGCCAAAATGGACAGGATCAGCTCGACTTGTCCCAGCGCCTTGACGTAAGCCGCATTTTGCATTGAGAAAGCCCAAAACCAGCAGTATGAGCCGCCCATGCTGGTCAAGCCAACCCAGATTGCAACCCGTCGCGCAGCCCAAACCCGGGCGATCTCGCCCTTGTCGCGCCAGCCCAGCCAGACCAACATCATCAGCGTTTGCAGGCTTACCACCACCGCCAGGGTCACCGCAGCTCGAAACGCCGGATCTAAGTCACCCAATTGCAGCGAGGCGCCGCGGTAACTGACTGCAGAAAAGGCAAACAACACCCCCGAGCCAAGTCCCAGTCGCGCCGCCCGATTGGTCAGATGCTGCCACCAAGGCCCGTCGCTGTTAGGCGGCTTAGCCAAGACCAACACAGCCGTGAGCCCAAGGGTGATCGCCGCCCAGCCCCAAGTGCTGATCTGATCACCAAGCACCAGCAGCCCAACGATAGCGGTCTGGATCACCTCGGTCTTTTTGAAGGTGATACCAACCGCAAAATTGCGCTGCTTGAAGAGAGCGACCACGCATATCGTGGCCAGGATCTGCGACAAGCCACCGATGACTGCAAACAGCCCAAATCCCGGCGTCAGCACAGGCACCCTTTGCCCCGAAATCGCGAGGTACCCCGCCAGCCCAGCCAGGATAAATGGCGCGGAATAGACAAAGCGGGAAAAAGTGGCGCCTGCTGGCGACAGGGTGACGCTGGCCAGCACTTTTTGCAGCATAAACCGCACCGTTTGAAACGATGCCGCGGCGATAGTCACGAAAATCCATATACTCATGCGCGCGTTATGGCGATTTACTCACCCGGTTGCCAGAGAGGATGCGGCACCGGGTCTTTGCTGCGCAAAAAGTAGCGGCGAAACACCTGACCATAGCAGCTGTAGGTATAGTTATCATTGGCGCTCAGGAATTCCTCGCGTCGGTCACGGTACAGGCGCGGCAGTGCATACCAAGGCACGCCTGGGTGCAAATGATGCACCACATGAAAGTTATTGTTGAGAAACAAAAAGGCCAGCGGGCCGCGAGACTCAACAATCACCGTGCGGGCATGGGTCTGCTCGTGGGCCCGGTGTTCCAGAAAGGTGCGTATTTTGACCAACCCCAGCCCCAGATAGGCCGCGATGCAATAGGCCCACAACGGCATCGGCGTCAGGCTCACCAGCCACAACACAACTGCCAGTCCCGGCACAAACACGACCCAGGCCCAGATGACCGAGCGATCACCTTGCAAAGCCGCACGCGCATCGCTGGCAAGGAAACATATCTGGCCAATTATCGGCCCCAATAACATACGCCCCAGCAGGGTGTTGTTGGCGCGATAGATCCGACGTTGCCAGATTGACTTTTGTTGCCAGACGACCGGGTCGAGAAAGTTGCTTTCCGGGTCGTCATAGGGATCAGTCAGCTTTTCGTCGCGGTGGTGCGCCAGATGGGTATCGCGAAACCGGTAATACGGGATCATCATGTTCAACTGCGGCGCCATCAAAATCTCATTCAATGCCTTTATGCGAAACGGATGACCATGCAGCGCTTCATGTGTGAGCGAGGAATGAAACGCCACCAGAATCGCAGTCGCAGCGATGGCCAGCAACAGGTTGACTTCGGGCAGCAAGGACATCGCCGCAAACCATCCCCCGTAACAGGCCAGAATAAGAAAGAAAGTCCCCCACTCAGGGCCTTTGGGCAGGCGCTCAGACATGACCACGTCCCCAACGCACCCGCGACCACAGCCGCTCGTACACAAGATACAGCGTGAACCCGATGGCAGTGTTGATCAGCGCCATCGCGCCGCCCAGCGCAACAGACCCAGTGGCCAGAAACCCAACCAGCGCCATCGACGCTAAGCCAATGATGTTCCAAATAAGCGCCTTTACCAGCGAGCGGGTCCGCGTTTCCATTTCGTCTCCTGAAACCTGTATGTCTCAGGTGTACTCCGGCCTGATGCTGTGCAGAATTCCGTATCTGATTAACAAAACTCAACAGATGTGATTTAAGTAATCACATGAGTACAAAAATCGACAAACGCACCCGCGCCGAGCAGTTTCGCATCCGTCTGAACCGTGGGCTACAGGACAGCGGGCTCAGTCAAAGTGCTCTGGCCCGGCAAATCGGCGTTGACCGCTCGACCATCTCGCAACTGCTGACGGGCGACGGCGCCCGCCTGCCCAATGCGCATGTGATCGGCGCCTGCGCCTCGGCGCTTGGGGTTTCGGCGGATTGGCTGCTCAGCCTATCGGACCGCCCCGAAAGCGCGGCCGAGCTGTTAGCGGGGGCGCTGTCTCTGTCGCGGGCGCCAAGGGCCCTTGTGGACGAGCGCATTTTTGACTGGCACCGCGAGGCCGCCGGCTACAAGATCCGCCATGTGCCAGCTGCCCTGCCGGACATGTTGAAAACACGTGCCCTGTTGGAATGGGAATACTCCCCGCATTTGGGCAAAACAGCGGGTCAGGCCATTGGAGCCTCTGAAGACCGGCTGGCCTGGATGCGAAAATCGCAATCAGATTATGAAATCGCCATGCCGATCTACGAGCTGCACAGCTTTGCCCATGGCACTGGCTATTATCATGGCCTGCCGCTGGACACGCGCCTTGAACAGCTCGACAATTTCGAACGTCTCTGCACTCAGCTCTATCCTCGGCTGCGGGTCTATCTGTTTGATGCCAAACGGCTATATTCCTCGCCACTGACCATCTTTGGCCCCCTGCTCTGCGTGTTCTATGCCGGCTCTCACTATATGGCCTTTCGCGACAGCGACCGGATCGAGACCTTTACCCAGCATTTCGATGTCTTGGTGCGCGAGGCCGACCTGACAGCCCGGCAATTGCCCGGCCACCTGCGCGCCCTCAAGGCAACCATCGGCGGCTAAGGCCGCACATCGCCCAAGGGGCGACGTTCAGGCTCAAGTCATGGCAATGACTTGAGCCATCGAGGCCGCTAGACTTTTGGGTCCGGATTCTCGGTGTGGCCATCCACTGCGATGACCTGCCCCGACACCAATCGCGCCGCATTCGAGGACAGAAACACGGCCATATTGGCGATATCACCCGCCTCGACAAACCGCCCCATTGATGTACCCGCCGCATAGCCCTGATAAACTTCATCTCGGGTCATGTTCTTGGCTGCCGCCTCGCGTTCCAACACGCCTTCCATACGGGGGCCTTCGACCGCGCCGGGGCAGATGACATTGGCCCGGATACCATATGGGCCCAGCTCCATTGCCAACGTCTTGGTCAACCCAATCACCGCCCATTTCGCTGCCGAATACGGCGCGCGGTTGGGATAGCCATATTGCCCTGCCGTTGACGAGGTCACCACAATGCTACCCGCACCCGCTGCCTTCATCATTGGCGTGGCATATTTTGCCGCCAGAAACGCACCTTCAAGATTGACGCTGACGCAGGCGCGCCAGTCCTCGATCTCCACGTCTTCGACCTTGGCGGTTGGACCTGCCACACCGGCATTGGCACAGAGCACATCCAACCCGCCTGCATCCGCAATCGCCGCACACACCGCCCGCATGTCGTCCTCGCAGGCTGCATTGGCCCGATGTGTGGTCCAATCAGGCGGCAGCGAAGCCAATCCAACCTCGTCCACGTCCGTGACCCAAACTTCGTAACCGGCCGCAGCAAATCCTTCGCCCATGGCGCGGCCAATCCCAGACGCGCCAGCAGTGATCAGAACCCGCGCCATTATCGGGGATCCCCGATGGCGCGGCCCAGCCCCACAGGGGCAGGCAGTGCAGCGTGCGCTTGCGCCAGTTTCACCAATGCAGCCTCAACATGCGGTGCAGGCGGGGCTGAACGACGGGTCGCCAGATCCACATGCAGCAGCATGTGCTCTCCAGTGGCCAGCAGCCGCTCACCTTCATACATCTCGTGCCACAGATGCATCTTTTTGCCAGCGCCCAAGATTACCTGTGTTTTCACTTGAATCGCATGCCCCGCATGCACCTCGTCGATATGGCGAATGTGAGTTTCAGCTGTGAAGTAACTGCCTCCCGACGCGATATACTCCGCATCGCAACCAATCATCAGCATCAGCCGATCTGTCGAATTTGCAAAGGCATCCAAATAGCGGCTTTCGGTCATGTGGCCGTTGTAGTCGGTCCAATCCAGCGGCACGATCCGGGACTGCGTCAGAACAGGCTGCGACAAATCCGACAGCTGATCGATGTGGCCTAACAGCCCCGCCTCACTTTCGCGTGCTTTGTCCTGCGCGTTCTGCAGCGCCCCGGCACCCCAGTCATTCGCTGACATCGCCCGCATCATGCCAACAAGGTTGTCGTCACGAATGCGCTCCAGCTCGCGGATTGAATGTTGTCCGGATTGCTCATCCGACTGATCCGCAATCAGATCCACCAACTCTTCGGTGAATTCCGGCACATCCATTAGCTTGGTCCAAGGCAGCGTCAGGCAGGGGCCGAACTGCGCCATGAAATGCTTCATGCCTGCTTCACCACCAGCCACACGATAGGTTTCAAATAGGCCCATCTGCGCCCAGCGAATGCCAAAGCCATAGCGGATTGCATTGTCGATTTCTTCAGTCGAGGCGATGCCGTCCTTGACCAGCCACAGCGCCTCGCGCCAGACCGCCTCAAGAAAACGATCCGCGATATGCGCATCAATTTCCTTGCGCAGATGCAGCGGGTACATGCCGATGCTTGTGATGATCTCTTTGGCGCGCGCGATGGTTTCCGGTGAGTTCGCCTCGGTGCCGACCAGTTCGATCAGCGGCAGCAGGTAGACCGGGTTGAACGGATGCGCCACCACGATCTGCCCAGCATTGTCATGCCCCTCTTGCAACTCGGAGGGTTTGAAGCCGCTGGTCGAGGACCCGATGACCGTCTCGGCAGCACAATGCTGCAGCAACTCGCCATAGATTTTCTGCTTCAGGTCCAGTCGCTCGGGCACGCTTTCCTGTACCCAGTCGGCACCAGACACCGCTTCGGCAATCGTAGTGTGAAAGCTCAGGCTCCCCTCAGCAGGCAATGCCACATTGCCCAGCCCCGGCAGAGAGCGCCGCGCATTATCCAGCACCTCGCCAATCTTGCGTTCGGCTTCTGGGTCCGGGTCGAACACCCGCACGTCCCAACCGTTTAGCAAGAACCGCGCGGCCCATCCGCCGCCAATAACACCACCACCGATGATTGCTGCACTCTGCTGCATCACGTCAAATCCTCACATACTTCCGCACGACGGCGGTGCACACTTTGTGCACGCAAGGTGCACAGGTATCACCGCCGCATTTGTTGCTTATTTCGCCACCGGCGCGCGCTTCACCAGACCCAGCTTTTCACGCACAGCATCCGGGCCCATCACCCGCGCCCCCATGTTTTCGATGATGGTGCCGGCACGCTCAACCAACTGCCAGTTTTCGGCCAACTGCCCCTTGCCCAGCCACAGATTGTCCTCCAACCCAACGCGCACGTTGCCGCCGCCCAGAACCGAGGCCGCGACATAGGCCATCTGATCCCGGCCCAGCGAGAACGCCGACCAGTTCCAGCTCTCAGGCACATTGTTGACCATCGCCATGAAGGTGTTCAGATCATTCGGCGCGCCCCAGGGCACACCCATGCACAGCTGCACCAGTGCCGGGCCATCCAGCACGCCCTCTTTCACCAGCTCTTTGGCAAACCACAGATGGCCAGTATCAAAGGCTTCGATCTCGGGTTTCACACCCAGATTGGTCATCATCTGCCCCATCGCGCGCAACATACCCGGCGTGTTGGTCATCACGTAATCGGCTTCGGCAAAGTTCATGGTGCCGCAGTCCAGCGTGCAGATCTCGGGCAGACATTCTGCCACATGCGCCATCCGCTCGGTTGCGCCGACCATGTCGGTACCAGCCGCATTCACCGGCAAAGGGACCTCGACATTGCCAAACACCATGTCACCGCCCATGCCGGCAGTCAGGTTCAGCACCATATCAACTTCGGAATCACGAATGCGATCGGTCACTTCCCGGTACAGCCCTAAATCCCGGCTTGGCGCGCCAGTCTCGGGATCACGCACATGGCAGTGCACAATGGCAGCACCAGCCTTGGCCGCCGCAATCGCACTTTCGGCGATTTGCTGGGGCGAACGCGGCACATGTGGGCTGCGATCCTGACTACTTCCCGAGCCGGTCACGGCACAGGTGATAAAGACGTCTTTGCTCATATTCAGAGGCATTTTGCTTTTCCCCACAATGTACAGGGTTTTACCTAGAGTTATCCCCAGGCTCTTCCCCAGATTCCTGTTTGATTTGATCCCCACCATGGCTCAGCCTTGGGGCCTGAACTTTACAATATGCGAATCGTACTTGATGAAATCCGCAAAAAACATCCTGCAGCCCGAACATCAGCCGCTGAAAACAGCGGTGCTGGTGCTCGACGAATGCAACACGCTGTCCTTCGCCGCCGTGGTCGACCCGATGCGCGCCGCCAACCGGCTCGCCGGGCGTCACGCCTTTGACTGGGACTATGTCACCCCGACAGACGAGCCATCGATGCTGACCAGCGGCCTGACCGTACCAGGCATCCCGCTGGCCCGGCTGCAAGGCTGCGAGTTGCTGATTGTGGTCGCTGGCTTCCAGCTGGCACGACAGGCCACTCCCAGCCTGCTGGCCGGTCTGCGCCGCATCGCGGAAACTGGCACCACCCTCGCAGGCGTCGACGGCGGTCCCTGGCTGCTGGCCGAGGCTGGCCTGTTGGACGGCCACGCTGCCACCACCCACTGGGAGGATCTGGACAATTTCGCCAGCCGCTTCCCCGAGGTCGACACCCGTCAAGACCGCTTCACTCTGTCCGAAGGCCGCCTAACCTCCGGCGGCGCCACGCCTGCGATTGAAATGATGCTGCACATCATCGGCGCCCGCCACGGTATCGGCTTTGCTTCCCGTGTCGCGGGCCTGTTCCTCTACGACGGCCCTTCGGCGCCGACCAGACCACAAAGCCGCTTGGGCAGCCAAAAGCACAACGCGCTAACCGCCAAGGCCAACGCCCTGATGGAGGCCTCGCTGGATGAGCCTTTACCGCTGAGCTATATCGCCGAGAGCCTCGGCACCAGCTCGCGCAGCCTGCAGCAACAGTTCCGCCTGCGCCTGAACACCACGCCACAGGATCACTACCTACATCTGCGCTTGGCCGAGGCCCGCCGTCTGGTCACTGATACTGAATTGCCGTTAATGGACGTGGCCATGGCGACCGGCTTCACCTCGCAGTCCAGCTTTGCCCGCGCCTTTCGCACCGCGCATGGCAGCACGGCCCGTGATCTGCGTCAGGACAGCAGCCAACCTCTGCGGCACTAG